>Ga0209396_1000649_pt1 | contig 40061 bp, 38 predicted proteins | sample GOMGulsemesocosm_6_FD_184638 | JGI IMG/M metagenome (GOLD analysis project Ga0209396, IMG submission 184638) | Methane-oxidizing microbial communities from mesocosms in the Gulf of Mexico - GOM8C Gulf of Mexico (SPAdes) (version 2) | ecosystem: Environmental > Aquatic > Marine > Cold seeps...
TAAATAAGGTCATAGTAAACGGTTTTAGTGTAATTATGGATATAAAAATACATTTTCTTTTAAAATATAAGGTCTACCAAGTTAAAAAAGTGTTATCAACTTTGTGCATTGCTATTTTTATGTAGCTTTGTATATACATCAATCAATAGTTTAGATTAAAGAATAAATAGAAGAATATGCAGTTGTTAAGAACGATACTAATTATCATAGCAGTATATTATGCGGGTAAATTTTTAATGAGAATTTTTGCGCCGATTTTAATGAAGTATGCAGCAAATAAAATGGAGCAAAAGGTAAAAGAACAATTTGGACAACAACGGGGGCAACAAGAAGAACAAGCTCCGAAGGAACCAATACATAAAAGTAAGTCAACCAAAAAAGTAGGTGACTACATTGATTTTGAAGAAATAGACTAAACCTAACCTAACTAACCAAATGAACTTTAATATTAAACAATGCTTTCCGCATGTGGTGGCAACACTTTTGTTTGTAATTGCTTCTGTACTATATTTTTCTCCAATTTTACAAGGAAAACAAATAAAGCAATCTGATATTACTCAGTACATAGGAATGTCTAAACAACAGAAGGATTTTCAAAGATCTGAAGGTCAAGAAACTTATTGGACTGATGCCGCTTTTGGAGGTATGCCAACCTATCAATTAGGAGCTAAGTATCCTCATAATTATATTAAAAAGTTGGATAGTTTGTTGCGTTTTTTACCTAGGCCTGCAGATTATGTTTTTCTATATTTTTGTTGTTTTTATATATTATTATTAGTTTTAAAAGTAGATTGGCGATACGCATTGCTTGGGAGTATGGCCTTTGGTTTCTCAACTTATTTTATAATTATTTTAGGTGTTGGTCATAATTCAAAAGCACATGCTATTGCATATATGCCATTAGTATTGTCTGGAATATTTTTAGTGTTTCGAAAAAAATATTTATTAGGATTTATTCTCACAGCACTTGCTATGGGATTAGAGTTAAGTGCAAACCACTTTCAAATGACTTACTATTTACTTTTATTAATTTTAGTTATTGGATTGGTGTACCTTATAGATGCTTTTAAAAAGAAGGAGTTGCAGCATTTTTTTGTTTCTGTTGGAATTTTGACAGCTGGGGTAATAGTTTCATTAGGGTTAAATGCCACCAATTTAATGGCGACTTCAGAATATGCAAAGGAAAGTACTAGAAGTAAAAGTGAGCTAACTATTAACACTGATGGATCAAAAAAAGCAAATACTGACGGACTAAGTAGAACATATATTACGGAGTATAGTTACGGAATTAGTGAAAGCTTAAATTTATTTGTGCCAAGACTTTTTGGAGGGTCTAATAATGAACCAATCGCTAAAGATGCTGTTGCTGTAAAAAAAATGCAGCGTATGTTTGGTATTCCTGCTAAAGAAGCGCAACAATATATTGGCCAATTTATGTATTGGGCTGATCAAAGTTATGTTGCCGCACCAGCTTATGTTGGAGCAGTAGTACTGTTTTTGTTTGTGCTGGCTTTGTTTTTAGTAAAAGGACGTTTAAAGAAATGGATACTTATTGGTACAGGGTTGGTATTATTACTTTCGTGGGGAAAAAATTTCAGTTTATTAACAGATTTGTTTATTGATTATATGCCAATGTATAATAAGTTTAGAGCAGTAAGCTCTATTCAGGTTATTATAGAATTAATTGTGCCTATTTTAGCTGTTTTTGGGTTGTATAGATTCTTAAATAACTACGAACAAAAAGAAGAAAAATTAAAAGCATTAAAATATACTGTTGGTATAACTGCAGGATTGGCAATTACATTTTATTTATTAAAAGGATCAATATTTGACTTTGTAAGTAATAGAGATGGAATGTTATTGGAGCAATATGGACCAGATTTTCTTAATATGATAAAGGAACAACGGGAATCCTTATTTGTAAATGATGTATTGAGAACTCTAGCATTTGTTTTATTGGCTTCTGTAACTTTATGGATGTATTTAAAAGAGAAGCTTAAGGAGAATGTTGTTTTATTAATTTTTGGATGCTTACTAGTTTTTGATTTAGTGGGTGTGGATAAACGTTATGTAAATTCAGAAGATTTTGTTTCAGCAAGACAAGTAAATGAGCCATTTAAAATTTCAAAAGCTGATGCACAAATAAAAGAGGATACATCTCATTATAGAGTATTGGATTTTAGTGCTAATCCGTTTAATAACGCGAGAACATCATATTTTCACAAAGCTTTTGGTGGGTATCATGCAGCTAAGCCAAAACGTGCTGAAGATATTTTTGAATTTTATGTGAGTAAGAATAATATTGGAGTGGTAAACATGTTGAATATTAAATATGTTATTCAAGATAATAAAGGACAACTAGTAGCTTTAAATAATCCCTATACAAATGGAAATGCATGGTTTGTTGATGAACTTAAAACTGTTGCTACCGCTGATGAGGAGATAGTGTTGCTAGACTCGTTGGACTTAAAAAAGCAAGCTGTAGTTCAGTTAGGGAATAGAGAATATAAACCTGTTTATAAAACAGATTCGTTGGCATCTATTAATTTAACGTCATATAAACCTAATCATTTGGTGTACGAAACGTCTAACTCAAATAATGGGCTGGCTATATTTTCAGAAATGTATTATAAAAATGGTTGGAACGCTTATATTGATGGTGAGTTGAAACCACATTTCAGAACAAATTACTTATTACGAGGATTAGAAGTGCCTAAGGGAAAACATACCATAGCTTTTAAGTTTGAGCCTCAAGTGATAAAAACAGGAAGTAGTATAGCTTTAGCATCATCGATAGGATTGATTTTGTTAGTGTTGGGAGGTTTGTTTTATGAGTTTAAGAAAAAGAAACTAGTGTAAGTGATAGATAATAAAATTAATAAATTTTTCCCGCCAGGAGTTGTTTATATTGGTTATGCTTTATTACTATTTTCATTACCTGTACTAATAAGTGATATACTAATAGGAATTCTATTGATTTTATTTGGGAGTTTGCTAAGTTTTACTTTTAATGGACTTCAAATTGATAAGGTTAAAAATGAATATAAAGAGTATACTAATTGTTTAGGGATATATTTAGGAAAATGGAAGTCATTAGAAAAATACTCTTGCTTGGTTATTCTTACAAGGATTTTAGGGTATAAAACATTTAGTAGGGGGCAAGTTGAGGTAAATACATCAGATAGATATTTTGAAATATATTTAATGAGTGAAAATCATAGATTAAGACTTCTAATTGGTAGATTTCAAAAAGAAGAAAATGCAATTAAAAAGATTAATGATTTAGAAAGGAAATTAAATTTTAATTTAGAAATTTATTGCCCAAGTTAATTATGAATAAAAAAGTACTCATTATTACCTATTATTGGCCACCTTCTGGAGGGCCAGGAGTACAGCGTTGGTTGAAGTTTGTAAAGTACTTACCTGAGTTTGGTATTAATCCGATTGTATATTGTCCTGAAAACCCTAATTACCCTTTGCTTGATAATAATTTGTTGAAAGAGGTTTCAGATGAAGTTATGGTTGTTAAACAACCAATTTTTGAGCCCTATCAATTTGCGTCTATTTTTTCTAAAAAGAAAACCAAAACAATTGCTTCAGGATTGATAAATACTAAAAAGCAATCATTAGTAGAACGTTTGTTATTGTATATAAGAGGGAATTATTTTATCCCTGATGCACGTAAATTTTGGGTAAAATCTTCAGTTAGTTTTTTAGAGAAATATATTCAAGTAAACGAAATAGAAACGATAATCACAACAGGACCACCACATAGTTTACATTTAATTGGTTTACAATTAAAAGAAAAATTAAATATAAACTGGATTGTTGATTTTCGGGACCCATGGACGACTATTGGTTATCATAAAAAATTGAAATTATCAGTTTCTTCCCAACAAAAGCACAAGTCGTTAGAAAAAGAAGTACTGCAAAAAGCAGACAAAATTATAGTGACCAGTCCAACGACTAAAACAGAGTTTTCAGATATAACCAAACAGCCGATTTCTGTAATTACGAATGGATACGATGATGTAAATAACATTTCTGTAAAATTAGATGCTAAATTTACCTTAGCGCATATAGGATCTTTGTTAACAGGAAGGAACCCAGAAGTTTTATGGAATTCAATTACTGAGTTAATACAAGAAAATACTGATTTTAAAAATAATTTTGAATTAAAGTTACTCGGAGCTGTTAGTGATGATGTATTACAATCAATTTATAAATGTGGTTTGGAAAACCATGTAAATGTACTTGGTTATGTTTCCCATGAAGAGGCTCAAATACATCAACGAACATCTCAAGTGTTATTGTTGATAGAAATTGACTCTCCGGAAACGAAATGTATTATCCCAGGGAAGTTGTTTGAGTATTTACAGTCTCATAGGCCAATTTTAGGATTTGGCCCTGAAAAAGCAGACTTTAAGAGTATTATTACAGAAACGAATACTGGAACTACCTATGGATATTCATATAAAGAAAAAGAAGAAATAAAATCTAAATTGCTAGCTTGTTTTCAAGCGTATCAAAAAGGTGATTTAAAAGCTAACGGGATCGGTATTCAGAAATATCATAGAAGAAATTTAACAAAAGAATTGGTGGGTATTCTTCCTTGACATCTATAGCATCCTAGTTTTTAAACATATGTTTAGAGCTTTAAAGAAAATACAAACAGTTTGTCTATTTAATTAGTAGGGTTTATAAAAATAATGTTTATTTGTTTTGCCCAAATTACTTAAAATGAATAAATTGTTACTATTACTAGTATACCCAATACTAAGTTTTGCTCAAATCCCATCGTATTATTCAAGTGTTGATTTTAACTTTACAGGAGATGTCTTAAAAAATCAGTTAACAACATTAATTACCAATACGCATACTACAGAAATTTACTATACTTCTAGTTCACTAGATGCTTGGGATGCGTTAAAGCAAACTGATTTGGATCCTGATGATGTCACCAATACAAATGTATTATTAATGTATGGATATAATGATGTAGATGCAATTACTAAAAATGATAGAGTACGTGATGAGGCATTATCTTGTCATCAATCAGGATGTACAGGTTTATGGAATCGGGAGCATGTGTATCCAAAATCATTAGCTACCCCTTCGTTAACGACTGATAATCCAGGTACGGGAACTGATGCACATAATTTGCGCTCTTGTGATGGACAAATGAATAGCTCTCGTAATAACCGACCTTACGAAGATGGTTCTGGAAATGCAACAATAACACCAACTACAGGTAATTGGTATCCTGGTGATGAATGGCGTGGTGATGTTGCTAGAATGATTATGTATATGTATGTACGTTACCCCTCTCAATGTTCTGCAACAGTAGTTGGAGTTGGTAGTACGTCTTATTCTAATTTTGGTGATATGCCAAATATTTTTCTAGAATGGAATGAAGAAGATCCAGTTTCTCCTTATGAAATTAGTAGAAATGATATCTTAGAAGGAATTCAAGGGAATAGAAATCCGTTTATTGATAATCCATATTTAGCTACTATTATTTGGAATGGACCTGTGGCTCAAGATAGTTGGAGTGTACTGGGGATTAATGATGAAGTTAATTTAGATAAAACAGTTGTTTACCCGACAGTTACTTCAGATTATGTATATATTAAAGATGCTGTCCAAAATAGATATGATTATACTGTTTATAATAATTTAGGACAGTTGTTAGTCGAGGGGAATACCTCAAGTAAAATTGATTTATCAGGTTATAGTAAAGGGTTTTATTTTGTAAGCCTACAACTGGCATCGGCTCAAAAAACAGTAAAGGTTATTTTAAAATAAAACACGGTATATAAGTGATTGTAAAAGAAAAGCTCTTTTTGTACGAGTGTACATCAAGAGCTTTTTCAAACTAACCAACCAAAAACTTATTATCTTTTATTTTTTTTAACTTTTTTATTTCCTTTTCTATAATAGTATAAATCGTTATCATTATTATAGTTTCCATGATTATCATATTCATAGTGGTTGTTATTATGATTATTATGGTGTCCTCCATAATGATTTGCAGTGCAATTATTCATCCCACAATAATGGCATCCAGCATTATTTTTTATGCTACCAGTAGTTCTGTGAATTCTACCATTTCTTGAATAATATAAATGTAATCCACCTATGTTTGCTAATAAATTATGATGGTAATTCATATATACTGACCCGATTCGTTTTATTCTGCTATGGCTATCATAATTGATAAATACATTACCAATACGTCTAACTCTTCCTAGGTAATCATGTTCAATACGAACACCTTGGTTATGATGAGAATTTCCATAATATGTGCTTTGGAAAATCCTTGGTGCACCATGTGATGTGTTAATGTGCATTCCATGACCTCTTGTTCTTCTGTGTCTAGGGTGACTATTAAAGTCGAACTCCCCATTTGGGAAAACAAAAAATTCTATTCCTCGTTCAATGAATTTTAACGGTTGCGTATAATTGTAGCGTCCTATTTCCAAGCTATTAGTTATTTGTGTGTTATTTACTTTGTTAGTATTTGCGAAAGCAAACATTCCTATAAAAAGGGCTAGTAATACAGTAATTTTTTTCATAACATTAAAATTTAGAAGTTACCTACTCATTTTTAGCTTTTCGGTTTACGCTATTTGTGTTATGATTTTCAAAGAACGTGCCAAAGTTTGTAGTGTGTAAATCTCTGAATGTGATATCTCTTGTAGTTGAAGTGATTTTTCGTGTCATTTCAACCTTTCATAAAGTCGAAATGGAACGCAGTAAAGTGAGAAATCGTATGCTGAAAATCATGTAATGGATCAATAAATACACTTACTCTAGTGCGATTTCTCCTATTGTCGAAATGACTTCTCGAGTAATTGAACCTTTGTTGGTTTTTTTATTAACAAATAGATAGGGTTCTCTATAAAAGTTAACAAGGATGTGTTCAGCTTAACTAAGTATAGGTCTGCCTTACAGACTATATAGAGCCGGTTTTTCTAAATTTTCCCCACTAAGTATTTAGCAGTATTGGAGTTTTTACTTTTTAATAACTCTTCTGGAGTACCAGAAAATAAAAGCTCACCACCTTGATCACCGCCTTCAGGTCCAAGATCAATAATATAATCGGCACATTTTATTAACTCTAAGTTATGTTCAATAACAATAATAGAATGTCCTTTATCTAACAAAGCATTAAAAGAAGTTAATAGTTTTTGGATGTCGTGAAAATGAAGTCCTGTAGTTGGTTCATCAAATATAAAAAGCACTTTATCTTTAGTTCTTCCTTTTACTAAAAAGGACGCTAATTTGATACGCTGTGCTTCACCACCTGAAAGTGTAGAGGATGATTGTCCTAATTGTACATATCCCAATCCAACATCTTGTAAGGGTTGTAATTTACTTACTATTTTTTGTTGTTCATTTTTGGTAAAGAAGCTTAAAGCATCATCAATAGTCATGCTTAATATATCATGAATAGATTTTCCATCAAAAGTTGCCTCTAATACTTCTTTTTTGAAACGTTTTCCTTTACAGACATCACATTCTAAGTGTACATCTGCCATGAATTGCATTTCAATGGTTACTTCCCCTTCTCCTTTACAAACCTCGCAACGACCACCATCAACATTAAAAGAAAAATGTTTTGGGAGGTAATTTCTTAATTGGGATACTTTCTGATTTGCAAACAAGCTTCTGATATCGTCATAAGCTTTGATATAAGTTACAGGGTTTGATCTTGATGAACGTCCAATTGGGTTTTGGTCAACAAATTCAATATTTTTAATATGACTATAGTTTCCGGTAATACTAGAAAACTCTCCTGGTTTTACACCATAACCTCCAAGTTCTTTATGAAGGGCTGGGAATAAAATATCTTTAACTAAGGTACTCTTTCCACTTCCTGAAACACCAGTAATAACTGTTAGCACATCTAAAGGAAAGGTAGCATCAATGTTTTTAAGGTTATTCTCTCTAGCACCTTTTATATAGATGTTGTTTTTAGAAGTCCTACGTTTTTTAGGAACCTCTATTTTAAGAGTTTCGTTTAAGTATTGTGCTGTTAATGAGTTTGATTTTAAAAGTGATTTATAACTTCCCGAAGCAACTACTTCACCTCCAAAAGTACCAGCTTCAGGCCCAATATCAATTATTTGATCAGCAGCTTTCATAATGTCTTCATCATGTTCAACCACAATAACGGTGTTTCCTAAATCACGCAATGATTTTAACACGGTAATTAATCTTTCAGAATCTTTAGGATGTAACCCGATACTAGGTTCGTCTAAAATATACATGGATCCTACTAAACTACTTCCTAAAGATGTAGCAAGATTAATACGTTGGCTTTCTCCACCTGAAAGGGAATTAGATTTTCTATTTAAAGTTAAATAGTCTAATCCAACATTGGCTAAAAAACCAAGTCGGTTATTAATTTCTACTAATAGTCTTTTTGCAATTTGTGTATCATAAGTATCCAACTCTAGTGTATTGAAAAAAGGTATTAGCTCTTTAATAGATTTTTCTACTAAATCAGAAATGGATACATTATTAACGGTAATATAGTTTGTTTCTGGTCGCAATCGTTTTCCAAAACAAGTATTGCATTTTGTTTTTCCTCTATAACGAGATAGTAATACTCTGTTTTGAATTTTATAGCTTTTCTCTTCTAGTTCTTTAAAGAAATCATTTAATCCTGTAAAATATTTATTTCCTGTCCATAGCAATCCTTTTTGGGCTTCAGATAATTCAAAATAAGGCTTGTGAATAGGAAAGTCAAATTTATAGGCACTATTTACTAGTTGGTCTTTATACCAACTTAAGGTTTCACCTCTCCAAGCAAATACTGCATTTTCAAATATAGAAAGTGAGGTGTCTGGAATTACCAAAGTAGCGTCTAGACCTACTACATCTCCATAACCTTCACAAGTAGGGCATGCTCCATATGGATTATTAAAGCTGAATAGATGCGTATTAGGTTCTAAAAAAGTAATTCCGTCTAATTCAAATTTATTGCTAAATGGAGTAGTGGTATTATTACTTAAGTTTTCTATACTACAATCACCTTTTCCTTCGTAAAAAGCAACTTGTACCGCATCAGCTAATCGATTGTAAAAATCCTCATCATCATGAGTAATAATAACCCTATCTACTACTAAAAAAATATCAGTAGCTACAGTTTCTTTATCAAAGTCTTCAATTCGTATTACGTCATTATTAACTTTAATACGTGCGAAACCTTGCTGTTGTAGCACTTTAACTTTTTGAGATAATGATCGATCTTCATCAATAGTTATTGGGGCTAAAAGCAATAATTTACTTCGTTCTTCAAGTGTTTTTAAATACTTGATGACATCACTAACCGTGTGTTTTTTTACCCTTTTCCCTGAAACAGGAGAGTGCGTGCGTCCTATTCGAGCAAATAATAATTTTAGGTAATCATATATTTCCGTTGTAGTACCAACGGTACTTCTTGGGTTAGTAGAGTTTACCTTTTGTTCTATAGCTATAGCTGGTGCAATACCTTTTATATAATCTACTTTTGGTTTGTTTAATCTTCCTAGAAACTGTCTAGCATAGGACGACAAGCTTTCAACATAACGTCTTTGTCCTTCAGCATACAATGTGTCAAATGCTAATGAAGATTTTCCTGAACCAGATAAACCTGTAATGACCACTAGTTTATTTCTAGGAATAACAACATCTATATTTTTAAGGTTATGCAATTTTGCTCCTTTTATAATGATGTTTTCCTTTGGGTTAATTTTTGATAAATCAGTTTTAGGCATAAAGCGACATAAGTAGTTTTAAACAATCTTGCAAAATTACATAAAATTAACCCAAAAGCGAACTGCTTATTATTTCATTATCGGATATAAAATCTATTAAAACACTAGGATAATACATTATTTTAATTATATTTGAGTTTATAATTAAAAAACTACGCCTATAATATAGCATTACTTTCAACAAATTTATTGATTTAAAGATATCTCATATCTTGATTTGTTTAACCTTAAAAAGTAATGTTATGAATGCTACCACATCTGATGCTATATTAGTTAAAAATTACATCTCTGGGAGTGAAAAAGCTCTTGAAATACTTGTTTTAAGACATAAAAGTAGAGTGTATAACTTTATTTACTCTAAAGTTTTAGATGGTGATTTAAGTGAAGATATTTTTCAAGATACATTTATTAAAGTTATCAGAACTTTAAGGAAAGGAACTTATAATGAAGAAGGTAAATTTTTACCTTGGCTTATGCGTATTGCTCATAATTTAATTATTGATCATTTTAGAAAAAGTAATCGTATGCCAAAATTTGAGTCAAAAGACAAAGAGTTTGATATCTTTTCTATGCTAAAGGATTCAAGTAGAAATGCAGAAAAGCAGTTAATTTTAGATCAAATATCAAAGGATGTTAGAAAACTGGTTGATGAACTACCAGTGGATCAAAAAGAAGTAGTTTTAATGCGCTTGTATAGGGATATGAGTTTTAAAGAAATTGCAGAAAATACCAATGTAAGTATTAATACAGCCTTGGGAAGAATGCGTTATGCAATTATTAATTTAAGACGTTTGGTCGTGGAACATAATATTGTTTTAACGGAATAACAATAAACATGCTTTTTTAACGTTTACTAAATGTAACCATTAAAATAGTATATGCCAAAACTTTACACTCAGGGGTCTAAAAAAATGAATAAATTACAACCAAAAAGAGAGACCATTAACTTTATTTTAAATTACTCTAAAGCATTGCATGTAATGAAAACAAGAAATATGTTGATTGAATTGCATCAGAATTAGCTAGCTTTAGCCCAGAATTTTTGGAGGTAAACAACCATCGTACATTTAAGTGTTATTAAGTACTTTGGTTGTTTACTTATTTTATTTTATTTCTTTTTGTAATAACCCTCTAGCACACTTTTTCTTCCAATAGTTTTGGTAATAATATCATTGTCTAAATTCCATCCTCGAGCAGGAGAGTACTCTCTACCGTACCAAATGATTTGTAAGTGTAGATCATTCCATATTTCTTTAGGAAATAAACGTTTTGCGTCTTTTTCTGTCTGAACCACGTTTTTTCCGTTGGTTAAATTCCAACGATACATTAATCTATGTATATGTGTATCAACAGGAAACGCAGGTATGCCAAAAGCTTGTGACAATACTACTGCTGCAGTTTTATGTCCTACTGCTGGTAATTCCTCTAGGTCTTCGTATGTTTTCGGAACTTTTCCATTATGTTTATCAATTAATATATGAGACAAGCCATGTATACCCTTAGACTTCATAGGTGATAAGCCTACAGGTTTTATGATTTCTCTAATTTCTTCTACGGATAATTTAATCATATCATACGGATTATCTGCTTCAGCAAATAATAGTGGTGTAATCTTGTTTACCCGTACATCAGTACTCTGTGCAGATAGTAGTACAGCAATAAGTAATGTATAAGGGTCTTTATGATCTAACGGAATGGGTATTTCGGGATAGGTTTCCGCTAGTGTATTTATAACAAAATTTACTTTTTCTTGCTTATTCATAGTTGTATATTTACAATTGTAAAAATAGAAAAATTAAAGAAATGAATACATTAAAAGTAGGAGATAAAGCACCCAATTTTGAAGCATTAGATAATGCAGGAAATACCATAAAATTATCAGATTATGCAGGTAAAAAATTAGTAGTGTTCTTTTATCCAAAAGCGAGTACCCCTGGATGTACTATGCAAGCATGTAATTTAAGAGATAACTATCAGACTTTTTTAGCGAAAGGATATGATGTATTAGGAGTAAGTGCTGATTCTGCAAAGCGTCAACAGAATTTTATTGATAAAAAAGAGTTGCCTTTTTCGTTATTAGCTGATGAGAATAAAGAAGTAATTAATGCCTTTGGAGTTTGGGGAACCAAAAAGTTTATGGGTAAGGTATACGACGGAATCCATAGAATAACATTTATTATTGATGAAAATGGAATAATTGAAGAAGTGATAGATAAAGTAAAAACTAAAGCGCATACGGCTCAAATTTTAGGAGAGTAGAAATCTTAGGTAAAAGTTAGTTTGTAGAAATACAATTTTCTATTTTCTTGGGTGAAATTGTTCAATCACTTTTGCTAGATGGGTTCTATCTACATGCATATAAATTTCTGTGGTTGTAATACTTTCATGGCCTAACATTAATTGAATGGCGCTTAAATCGGCGCCATTTTCTAATAAATGAGTCGCAAAGGAATGCCTAAATGTGTGTGGACTGATGTTTTTATGTAAGCTTATTTTTTCTGCTAATCGTTTTACAATAGTAAAGATCATAGCTCTAGTGAGTTGTTTCCCTCTACGATTTAAAAATAAGGTATCCTCAAAACTTGGCTGAATGTTTAAATGTATTCTAACTTCCGATCTGTAAATCGTAATGTATTTTTGGGTTAGTGGCCCTATAGGAACAAATCGTCCTTTATCACCTTTTCCTGTTACCTTTATAAATCCTTCTTCAAAAAATAAATCAGAAAGTTTTAATGAAGTTAGTTCTGAAACACGTAAACCACAACCATACAATGTTTCAATAATGGCACGATTGCGTTCTCCTTCAGGTTTACTTAAATCTACTGCAGCTGAAAGTTTATCAATATCTTCAATAGATAGAGTGTCAGGAAGTTTCCTGCCAATTTTTGGAGATTCGATAAGTTCTAACGGATTATCAATTCTGTAGTCTTCAAAAACCAAGTAATTAAAAAAACTCTTTAGCCCTGAGATTAACCGTGCTTGAGAACGTTCATTCACCACTTTTGCTACTTGATAAATAAATTCTTTTACTGTATTTGACGAAATACTAAGTGGAGTAGTATTGATATTGTGATCATCTAAAAAACGAATTAATTTCACCACATCAAGGGTATAGCTATCAATAGAGTTTTCTGAGAGTCCTCTTTCAAGCTTTAGGTAATGTTTGTAGTCGGTTAATGCGTTTTTCCATTTCATTAGATGTTAAAAATAAAAAACGGCAAGGTTTTTTGTGCCATTATAAGTTATAAGCTTTTTATATTGTTTTTAGTTTGTCGCTTTATAAATGCGAAATTAAAAGATTTAGAGATATTGTAAAAGCCCACTGGCCTTTACTGGCTAAGTTTTAAAAATGGCATTAATTTTCAATTTTTTCTATCATTTCTCTGAACAAGCCTAATAAAAATTTTAGTTTTCCAGAATCACCAGAAGCGTTAAATTTTTGGTTTTCAATTTTTACACCATACCAATCCTGAGGCCCATTTTCGTTGAGTATCCATTTTATATTAATATTAGCTATTGAAGTATTCGATATATCAATTTCGATTTCCCACCCTGGATTATCCAATGTGGTTATTTGGATGGCTTCGCCATGTTCCCAATCACCATCACAATTATCCTTGAACCAATTCTGTATCCAGTCTAAAATTTCCATCTGTATTGAGTTATTAAAATTTAAGCCCCATTTTTACATTAAATATTCTTGGACTCAAGTAATTAGGTACTGCATATTGCTGTTTAGTATATACATCACGTACCCAAGTATTGGTAATTGAGTTTTGCACATCAAACATATTATATATTTCAATTCCTATTTGAAACTCCTCTAAATGATGAAATAAATGTCCTTTGTCAAATTTCTTGTTTTTATCAACAATAACATAGGAAAATCCTGCATCAGCACGTTTATACGCTGGTAACCTATTTTGGTATTGGTATGCATCAGCATAACTTGGGGATCCTCCTGGTACACCTGTATTGTATACTAAATTAAGATATACTTTTATATTTGGTAAATTGGGCATATAATCTTGAAATAATGCTCCAAATTTTAAACGTTGATCCGTTGGCCTGGATATATAGCCTCTATTATCAATATTTTCTTCTGTTTTTAAATATCCAAAACTAAACCATGATTCTGTTCCTGGAACAAATTCTCCGTTTAACCTTAAGTCCAATCCAGTAGCGTAAGCTTTTGCATTATTGTTTGCAGCGTATCGTATTCTTACATTATCAACAGTGTATGGATTTACATTGGTTAAACTTTTATAATATATGTCCGAAGTAAACTTAAAAGGCCTGTTCCAAAGTTTAAAATTATAATCTCCTCCAATTATAAAGTGAGTAGATTGTTGTGCTTTTACATCAGGGTTAACCGATCCGTCAGCACGTCTTAATTCCCTGTAAAAAGGAGGTTGGTGGTAAATACCCATAGCAGTTCGTAAAATGACATCTCTCTTCCAGTCAGGTTTGATAGAAAATTGTGCTCTTGGACTAAATACTATTTGTGATGTTGATGTGATATTATCTCCTGAAACGGTCCAGTTGTGTGCTCTAACACCCAAATTGAAAAATACTTCATGATCACCAAGCGTAGCGTCTCTATTATATTGCGCAAAGGCAGATACTCTGTTAATGGTTACATCATTTTTTGCTCTTACATTTTGAAATGGTTCTAATGGTCCAGCATACGGATTGTATGGCTGGTTATTAGGTATTGATCCAGGTGGGCGAACAGAAAATCCTGCGGAATCAATTACTTCCCATTCTATAATTTCATCACGAATGTTTTCATAATTGTATTTAATACCCCAAGAGTATTTGTTGTTTTCATGTTTATAATTTCCTTTGTGTTCAAAACTATAAATTAGTGCGTCTAAATCATTTCTAGCATGATTTAACTGTGATCCAATTCCTTCAGAAAATTCTACTTCTCCAAAGTTTTCATCACCAATATTACTATTTACTTCTCCTAATCGGTATTCAGCTAGAATATCAAAATACTCTTCTTCAATTGTGTGATATGCGCTTCCGATTAGTTTTAAGGTAAGGTTGTCATTTAGTTTGTAGTTTGCTTTTATTGCACCAAAATAGGAATTGTATTGATCTTTTTCTTGCCCGTTATATTTAACAAGTAGTGCAATTGGGTCTTGCAATGTACCAAAGTTTGTTTGTCTAGTTTTTGGCTCATAATTATATTTATTAATAGCCGCATTACCCAAAAAATTGATATCAAGTTTATCAGATATTTTGTAGGTTAAAAAGGTTTGTATGTCCGTAAATTTAGGGTCATAGTTGGTTTCTGTTTCTTTTGCATCTACGAATAAACTATTGTCTCTATAGCGTACTCCTAAAACTCCTGAAAGTTTTTTGTTTTTAGAGGCACCTTGAACACTAACGCTTCCTCCAAGTAAACTTGCGTCCAAACTAGCGCCAAATGATTTAGGTTTTTTATAGGTGATATCTAACACTGAGGAAAGTTTATCACCATATTTTGCTTGAAAACCACCAGCAGAAAAATCCACATTACTTACTAAGTCACTATTAATAAAACTCAAGCCTTCTTGTTGTCCTGAGCGTACAAGGAAAGGTCTGTAAACTTCAATTTCATTTACATAAACTAAGTTTTCATCAAAATTACCACCTCTTACATTGTATTGTGAACTTAATTCATTGTTACCACTAACTCCAGCAAGTGTTTTTAAAATATTTTCTACTCCTGCATTTCCACCAGGTATTTTTCGTAACATCTTTGGTGCTATAGTTACTATGCCCTCAATTCTCTCACGTTTACCTCCAGTAATAATAACAGTTCCTAATTGTTCTTCATTATAGTTTAAGACTGGGTTAAATTCATAGGACTCATTTTCTTTTAAATTAAATGTCTGTATAACTTGCTTAAAGCTTATGTGGGAAAAAGTAAGTGTTATTTCCTGATTTGCGGGTATTTGAATGGTGAAATCACCGTCTTTTGAAGTTTTTGTTCCTTCTTTGCTATGTGTAATGGTTACATTTTCTATTGGTGTATTAGTTTCATCCAATATTACACCACTAATTGTGGCCGTTTGTGAAAATGAAAAGCTGAATGTAAATAAAAGAAATAGGCTAAAAAGTAGCTTGTTGTTTAATGTCATTGTTTAGTTTTTTCTAAAAAAAGTCATTTCAAAAATACTATTATTTCCAACATTATCTATAACTATAAGCTTGAATTTATTTTCTCCCGAAACATGTACTTTATCTGAGAAGTTATAACTCAATAAATTCTTTTTAGAATCGTATTCCATTAATACCCATTTACCATTGATTGAACCTCTATATTTTTTTATTCCAGATCCTTTATCTGTAATTTTCATATGTAAGAAATTGGATTTACTCATCCATTTTCCCTCTTGTGTATTAATAGGTCTAATCTTTGGTTTATCATTGTCAGTACTTAAGGTAAACTTTCCAAAATATTTTGTTTTACCGATGATGTTTGCACCTTTTTTATAGGTAGTAATGTAATATGGTTTGTTATTATATCCTAGGCTACTTACAAATAGTTTACTAGTATCTTCCGTCTTGAATTTATCTGTATTAAAGGTTAGCGTAATATTTTTATGTAAAGGAGTGGTTTGTTCACCGATATGTATTGTGTCACCTATAGTTTTAAATGTTATTGGGGTATTTTCATATAAAGCATTTTTAGGAATGTATACTTTATTGTTTTCACTATCAAAACTCAACCCTTTGTCTGCATATACATAATGTGAAGAATCTATTTTTTCTTTTGTGTGAGTGATTTTATTTTTTTGTCCTATAATTGGAATGGTAATGGTTCTGGCATTATTATTAAAGTCAGCAATTACTATTTTGTAATTTATATGTTCACTTTCTAAAACCGTTACTTTCCCATAATCAGCCACTTTTTTAATAATACTAAGTGGGTTGCTTTTGTTTTTAAATAACTTTTGAATTCTAGATTTTTTCTCTTTGAAATATTTATAGTCAATTAACTGATTTAGATGTCTGCTTTCACTAAATGAAAATTTTTTAAAGTCTAACTCATAATTTTGTTTACCGTTTACATAAGTTTTAATATTATAAACACCATTTTTATTATGTGCTAAATCTTGTTGATCATAAGTGTTTACACCAAATCCTATGGTTCCAGAGGCATAAATGGTATCCGCTAAATAATTTCCGTTTTTAGTTTTGACAAGCTTTAATTTCACTTTGTTATTGTGCTTGTTTACTTGAGATGAGTCTGTTGTACTATAGGCATATACTCCGTTAACTCTTGGTTTTGATGTGTCTTTTACATGAAAACCAAAAAGCATCGGATTCATTGGGTGCTGATTTGCATCTCTAATTTCATAATGTAAATGTGGCCCTCCAGAGCCTCCAGTGTTCCCAGAATAGGCTATTAATTGACTTTTCGTTACGTTTAATATGTCCTTTGGAGGGAACAATTCAATTGCAAATTTTTCTTGGTTATATTGTTTTTGTTTTACGTATGCCTCAATCTCTGGAGAAAATTCTTTTAAATGTCCATAAACTGTTGTGTATCCGTTCGGATGTTCTATATATATTGCTTTACCATACCCCCATGGTGAAATTTTAATTCTGCTAACATGTCCTTTAGCTGTTGCAAAAACGTCAAGGCCCTCTCTTTGTTGGGTTTTAATATCAACACCAGAGTGAAAATGGTTAGAGCGTAATTCCGCAAAAGTACCAGCTAATATAGAACCAATTTCAAGTGGGTTTCCAAAATAGTCAGTAGGATAGTTTTCTTGTGAGTAGGAGAGTAGTGTAAAACAAAAGAAAATAGTATATGTGATATTCTTCATCTATTAGGTATGATTTAAAATGATATAAACTTCAGAGAGAAATTAAATTTCGTTGCAGTTTATAAAGTTAAAATTATTTTTTTAATAGGAACAAATTTCACGCCAAAAAAGACCAATTATAAGGTGTAGAAAAAAAAAGAACAATAACTATTGATATTAATTTTGAAATGTTAACTTTGTGTCAAACACATAAGAACAGGTTCGTGAATGAGTGAATTACTAAAACTTGTTGATTCTTTAGAAGTTAAGTTAAAAAAAGTTGTTGTTCGTTTGGAGGAAAAAGACCAAATTAATAAGCAACTGATGCAAGAACTAGCAACAAAAGAAGATAAAAACAAACAACAAGAGGAAATATTAGTCAATTGGCAGGAGAAGTATGAAACTCTAAAATTAACAAGTTCTATGTTAGGTAGTGAAGATTATAAAAGGGAAACCAAGCTTAAAATAAATGCTTTAATTAGAGAAATTGATCATTGCATTACACAGCTTTCTAAATAAAATTAAATGTCTGAAAAGCTAAAGATTAAAATTTCTATAGCGGATAGGGTTTATCCATTAACCATAGATCCCAGACAGGAAGAAGGTTTGCGAAAAGCAGCTAAAAGTATTGATAAATTGTTAAAACAATTTGAAGAGAACTATGCTGTTAGAGACAAACAAGATGTGTTGGCTATGTGTGCGTTGCAATTTGCGGCTAAAGTAGAGCAAGAAAGTTTGGATACCCAAGAGGATGATATTTTAGTTACTGAGAAGTTGGCTGCTATGCAACAACTTCTTGATAGATATATATAGTTTTTTAATTAACATAAAAATTACTACCTGCACTAATTATTATTTTTTGATAAACTCAACAAGTTTCTATTAAAAAAAGTGAGTCTTTGTTTTGAAAGCATGCTACCCTCGAGTAGATCCTTGACCAGCAAGTTAGCTTTAAACCTGTTAAATGGAGTTTATACAAAACTCATATTAGTGTAGGTTTTTTTTATATAAACAATTACAGATATGAATGAAATGATTATACCAGTATTAGTTGGTATTGTAGGGATTATACTAGGCTTTGTTATAGCAAAAGTATTAGCAAAAAGTAGTGCCTCTAGTGTTATTGCTTCCGCAGAAAAAGAAGCTAAATTAGTATTGAAAGATGCTAAAAAGGAAGGGGAATCACTTAAGAAAGATAAATTACTTCAAGCTAAAGAACGTTTTATTGAGTTAAAATCAGAACATGAAAAAGTGATTTTATCAAAGGATAAAAAAATTGGCGAAGTAGAGAAAAGAGTTCGTGATAAAGAGTCTCAAATTTCTAATGAGCTATCTAAAGTTAAAAAGAATAATCAAGAAGTAGAAGCTAAAAAGAAAGACTATGACTATAGGATTGATTTTTTAGATAAAAAGAAAGAAGAAGTAGATCGTTTGCATAAAACTCAAATAGATCAATTGGAGGTTATTTCTGGTTTATCTGCTGAGGATGCAAAGGACGAATTGGTGAGGTCTTTAAAAGAAGAGGCTAAAACTGATGCAATGTCATTTGTTCAAAATAGCGTTGAAGAAGCTAAATTAACAGCTCAACAAGAAGCTAAAAAAATTATTATTAATACCATCCAACGAATTGGTACTGAGGAAGCGGTTGAAAACTGTGTATCAGTTTTTAATTTGGAGTCTGATGATGTTAAAGGTAGGATTATTGGTAGAGAAGGGCGTAATATTAGAGCTATCGAAGCTGCTACTGGAGTAGAAATTATTGTAGATGATACACCAGATGCTATTATATTATCTTGTTTTGATTCTGTAAGAAGAGAAATAGCTCGTTTGTCACTACATAAATTGGTTACTGACGGTAGAATTCACCCAGCAAGAATTGAAGAGGTTGTTAAGAAAACTAAAAAGCAAATAGAATCTGAAATTGCTGAAGTTGGGAAAAGAGCTGTAATCGATTTAGGAATTCACGGATTACATCCTGAATTAATAAAAATGGTTGGTAGAATGAAATATCGTTCTTCTTATGGGCAAAACTTATTGCAACACTCTAGAGAGGTTGCTAAGCTTTGTGGAGTGATGGCATCTGAATTAGGAATTAATCCAAAGCTAGCTAAAAGAGCAGGGTTGTTACATGATATTGGTAAAGTGCCAGAAGAGGAAACAGAATTGCCACACGCAATTTTAGGAATGCAATTAGCTGAAAAGCATGGGGAAAAACCAGATGTTTGTAATGCAATTGGAGCGCATCATGATGAAGTAGAAATGAAGTCATTATTAGCGCCAATTATCCAGGTTTGTGATGCAATTTCGGGAGCACGCCCAGGAGCAAGAAGACAAGTATTGGATTCTTACATACAACGTTTAAAAGATTTAGAGGATATAGCCTTTGCTTTTACAGGGGTTAAAAAGGCATATGCAATTCAAGCAGGTAGAGAGTTACGTGTTATTGTAGAAAGCGAAAAAGTTTCTGATGATAAAGCAGCTGCGTTATCATTTGAAATTTCTCAGAAAATACAAACTGATATGACTTATCCAGGTCAAGTTAAGGTAACTGTTATTAGAGAAACTAGAGCAGTGAACATAGCTAAATAGAATTTCATTATAATAATAAACTAAAAAAGCTCGAGCAATGCTCGAGCTTTTTTAGTTTATATGAACTAACGTTATTTTATAGCGCCTGAAAACCAATCTTCAGCTTCAAAACCGAAAAGATTATGTTCTTTGATCAATTCAGAAATTCCGTTAGGAAGCATTTCTTCCCAACCTTCTTCATTGTTTTCAATCATCTTTAATACTTTACGAGAATAAATGCCTAGAATTTCTTTATCGGCATTTTTAATATCAATCATTTTCCCATTGTATTTAAAGAACTTGTATAAATCCTTCATTCTTGGGTGAACCTTTATATTGTCAATAGTCATAAAGCTTCCGTCTTCGTTTTTAAATGGATAAACAAATAAACGTAAATCACTACTTCCTAATCTACCAAAGGCTTCTAGTATACCTCCTGGTAAATCTCTATAATACTTTTCGTCAAAGAGTTCAATTAAGTTTAAGGCACCCATTGCAAGTCCAATACGCCTCTTTGTATATGAGTTAAAATATTGAGCAACTTTGTAGTATTCTTGAAAATTAGAAATCATTACAGTATGTCCTAATGAGCATAGTAATTCGGCTCTATCAAGGAAATCCCTTTCATTTATATCACTCTGCCCGTCTTTTAAATTGGATAGTGTAATTTCGAAAATAACTTCCGTTTTATTTTCATCAACTTTATTGTCGCTTATAAACATTTCATATGTCTTTTTAAACATATCCATGTTGACCTTGGTTACAGGTCTGAAGCTTCCTCTAAGGGCTAAAATATTTTTCTTATACAGTATTTTAGCTGCTAATAAGTTTTGTCCTTCTGAACTAAACATTACGGCATCTGTCATACCATGTTTTACAAGCTGTAAGCTCATTAAACGATTGTCGACATTTTTAAATAATGGTCCTGAAAAATTAATAGTATCAATTTCTATTTGATCTTTATCTAAATGATCATAAAGGTATTCCAGTAATTTTTTAGGATTATTATGCTTGTAAAAAGCACCATAAATTAAGTTTGTACCTATTACTCCTAAAGTGTTTTGCTGTAAACGTGCATCATTTTCTTTAAAACGAACATGTAATATGATATCACTAAACTCATCAGTAGCATTAACTTGAAAACGAAGACCTATCCAACCATGTCCTTTAAATTTTTTAGCAAAGTCAATTGTGGCTACAGTATTAGCATAAGCAAAAAACAGTTTATTAGGGTGCTTATCTCTTGAAATACGCTCCTCTAATAAGCTCATTTCATGGTTAAGCATCTTTTTTAACCTGGGTTCTGTTACATAACGTTTGTCACCTTCAATACCATAAATGGCATCACTAAAATCCTTGTCATAGGCTGACATTGCTTTAGCAATAGTACCAGATCCACCACCAGCTCTAAAAAAGTTACGAACAGTTTCTTGTCCAGCTCCAATTTCAGCAAAAGTACCGTAAATATTTTCGTTTAAATTTATTCGAAGCGCTTTGTTCTTTAGTGAAGGAGCAGCTTCAAAAGCTTTGTCACCTTTTAGTTTAATGGTCATAGTTTCGTTTGAGGTTTGTCTCTACTGTAACAAAAATACTAAATAAAGGTGTTCAATAAAAAAAATAACAGCTTTTTATTGTTGAATGTATTTAATGTTAATTTTTGGAAGTGTTATGGATTTATTGTAGGTTGTGTATGGTATTAATGCATGATTTTAAATATAGCTAACGAGTATATTTTTGTGCTATTTACTTTGTAATAAAGGGAATAATATTAATTCTTAGTTTTTACATATGTATAGGCTAATTGATTTTTTTACGAAATGAAAATAACATTTTTAGGAACAGGCACATCACAAGGAATTCCTGTTATCGGAAGTACACATCCTGTGTGTTTAAGTCAAAATGAAAAGGATAAACGATTACGTTGTTCGGTAATGATTGAAATAAAAGACACTATTTTGGTTATAGATTGTGGTCCAGACTTTAGGGCACAAATGTTACGTGTAAATCCAAGTCATATAAATGCAATATTATTTACCCATGAACATTCTGATCATACTGCTGGTTTAGATGATATTAGACCATTTTATTTTAAACAAGAAGGTGATTTTCCGTTATATGCTCATCGCCGTGTATTTGACTCTTTAAAGCGTCGGTTTTCGTATATTTTCGAAACCGAGAATAAATACCCAGGAGCTCCTACTGTTGCGTTAAATGAAATTAAAAATAATATTCCGTTTAGCATTAATGATGTGAGTATTATTCCAATAAATGTATATCATAGTAACTTGCAAGTTTTTGGTTTTAGGATTCAGAATTTTGTGTACTTAACCGATGTGAAAACTATTGATAATAGCGAACTTGAAAAACTTAAGGATGTGAAAGTATTAGTAGTTAATGCGCTACGTGAAGAAGAACATTACTCTCATTTTACACTTTCTGAAGCCTTAGCACTTATTGATAAAGTTAAACCCGAAAAAGCATATTTAACACATATTAGTCATCAATTAGGTTTTTATGATGAAGTGGAGAAAACTCTACCAAAAAATGTATTTTTGGCTTACGATAATTTAACATTAGAACTACCTTAAATCTTAATTTATGAAAAAGCAATTATTTTTATACCTTTTTTTATTAACGGCATTGTTGTTATTGTTTGTTTTTGTGAATACAAAAAAAGACATAAAGGCTTATGAAGAAAAAATAGCAAAAATTGAAAATCATTTAGAAGAAAAGGAAAATTCATATCAGGATACTATTGCTAATTTGAGGATAGAAACTATGGAATTAGGGAAGTTTTCATTAACAGAGGATGCTTATGCTATTGAGCATTTGTATAAAGAAGGAATTGATTTTAAAGAACTGATCCCGCATATTGAAGACCAATTGATTAGTATGAATATTGAAGAGGGAGGAAACCCTCTAGTTCCTTATGCTCCAATGTTTGGAGATAGGATGATGATTAATAGTATGAGAATGCTAAATCATAAATGGATTATTGCAGATTTTAGTGATGGTAAATACTGGGGGCAAGTGCTGATTAGTTGTGCTTATAACGACGATAAAACCATTAGCTTTAATACTAAAGAATCATTTTTATATCCTATTGATGTTATTGAGTAAAGCTAGTGAAATCAAGGCTTAGTCAAAAATGCCGTCAAAATGTCGGGTAAATACCGTTATCAATTTATACGTTTCGTGTTTAATTTTGTTCTGAACTTAACAATTATTTAAATGAAAGAAGTAGGAAGTAAAATTAGAGAATTTAGAAAGAAAAAAGGATTGTCACAAGAAGATTTAGCTGAGTTAGCAAAAGTGAATTTACGGACGATTCAACGAATTGAAACAAATGTAAATGATCCGAGTGGGAAAACACTTAACTTATTATGCGATGCGCTAAATATAAGTATAGAAGATATTGTTGATTATGGGAAAACTGAAGATAAAACTTTTTTAATACTATTCCATTTATCAGTTTTGTCGTTTATAGTATTGCCATTAGGTAATATTATCATTCCTGTTATATTATGGTTGACGAAAAAAGATAAAATTGTAGGGCTTAAAAATGTTGGTGCTAATCTAATTAATTATCAAATATTTTGGTCAATAGTTACTTATTTATCTATTATTCTTGGTTTTATAGGGAAGCTGCTTAGAGTTCCTTTTTTAGATAACCTAAATTTTGCTAATTTTTTATATTTATTAATGATCTTATATCTTGTCAATATAATACTACCAATAGTATTTGCTATTAGAATTGTTAAAGGGAAAATAAATAATAGATACCCAAAGTTATTAAATATAATAAGCTAGATTTTAAAATATTAAAAAGATGCTTTTAGTTATTCAAAGGCATCTTCTTTTGTATCTTTAAAGAATGGATATACGACAAGAGTTATATTTTGAAAATGATATAAAATGGAGGGAATGGTTGTCTGAAAATCATGATTCTTTTAATGGTGTTTATCTTATTTTGTACAAAGTAAGTTCTGAAATGCCATCAATGCGTTGGGAGGATGCGGTTCGTGTGGCTTTGTGTTATGGTTGGATTGATTCCACTGTAAAGAAATTAGACGAAGAAAAACGTAGGCAATTATTTACACCCAGAAAAGTTAAAAGTGTTTGGAGTAAACTGAATAAAAGACATATTGAAGATTTAGTAGCAATGAATTTAATGCATGCTAGTGGATTAAAAAAGATTGAACTTGCAAAAACTGATGGATCATGGATTGCTCTTGATGACGTTGATAACTTAGTGATTCCAGAAGATTTAGCACTAGCTTTCAAATCAAATTTTAAAGCATACAAAAATTATCAAGCATTTAGTATGAGTTATAGGAAAGGCTATTTATATTGGTTGAACTCAGGAAAAAGAAAAGCAACTCGTGAAAAACGAATTGCTGAAATAATTAAACTTTGTTCTGAAAATATTAAAAAAAGAGGAACATTTTAGCTAAAGTTTATAATTTATCTACTAACCAATTTTTAAACTCATGAAAATTTTGTGGAGCAACACCATGACCTACAGGGAATTCACGATAAGAGTTTTTGATATTTAAGTTGTTTAAAAAGTCAGGTGCCTTGTTAGCCCATGTGTTTAAGATAACCTGATCAACACTACCGTGTGAGATATAAAAATCTAAATTAGAATGATCTTTGTTTGTATAATTTTTAGCTAAAATATTTTCGTTTAAATATCCGCTTAAAGCCACTACATTTTTAATTTTTTCAGGATAAGAAAGTGCTACAGCATAGCTAAGTATAGTTCCTTGACTAAATCCAATTAATGAAACGTTATCAGCGTCAATAGGGTAAGTGTTGATTAGTTCATCAATGAAAGTAGCAATTAAGTCGCGGGATATTTTTGCTTGTTCATCGTCTGAAAACTTTTCATTATCTGCTGTAAAATGAATATCATACCAACTATGTCCATAAGGTTGTAAATCATATGGTGCTCTTACAGAAACGATAAAAAAATCTTCTGGAAGCTCACTTGCAAATGAAAATAAATCTTCTTCATTACTTCCATAACCGTGTAATAATATTAAAAGAGGAGCTTTATTTTTTGATGCTTTAGCTTCTCTAATGATATGATGTAATGATAGTTGTTTAGTCATTGTTTTTATTCTTGAAATAATTGTATATCCAGCTAACTCCTATTATTAAACTTAGCATTTGTAATACAGTAGTATATGGCCAATGCATAATTTTAAATAGAATACTTAAAATATATATTGAAATAGCAAGATATAGTAAAGTGTGTTTTTGAAACTTCATAAATTATTGATCTTCACCAACCATTTTAAATAATTTTTGATAGTATTCTCCTAGTAGCGGAACTGGTGTTGTACTGTTATTTAAAGCGGACATAAAGCCGTAAAACCATAAAATAATAAAGAACACATAAAATGCTCCAGAAATCATTAAACTATCAAAGTAACCAATAAAAAAAGAGATTAAAAAGAAAGTAGCAAAGAGACCTAGTGCTTGACGAATGTGAAAATAAGCGAATTTGTCTCTATCATCAAAATTCATAAAAAAGGCAATTATTGTTCCGAAAATAGTTAAATAAGCAACAGTAGCTGCGGTTTTTCCTTTATTGTTTTCTTTGTTCATTTCTTTCAATATTTTTTTTAGCTTTTTTAATTCCTATAGCTGTAATAATAACCGCAACACGTACCTATGATAATTAAAATATAACCCTTAAGTTCCATTATGAATGTACTATTAACTGATTGTTGTTTACAATTCCAATTGCTTGCCCTTTAATAGTGCTTCCTAGTAAAGCAGCATTTTTAGAGGTTGAAATTATTTTTTCTGTATTAAATTGGTAAGTAGTATCAGGATTAAACAAACTCAAACAGGCTTTTTCATTTTCTTTAATTAATGTTGATTCAATTCCAAAACGCTCTTTGTTTTTGGTAAGTAATTCAATAACTTTTTCAGTTGTTAAAATGCTATTTAATGCTCCAAATAAAGATTCTAGTCCTATGCTTCCGTACATGGCATGATCAAACTCTACTTTTTTATGTTCAATGTCAATAGGAGTGTGGTTACTAGTTACAAAATCAATAGTACCATCTTGTATTCCTTCTAACAAAGCTTTTCTGTCAGTTGCTGTTCGCAAAGGAGGAAGTACTTTAAAATTAGTATCAAATTCGGCTATTGCATCATCAGTCAAAAGTAAGTTAAGTATCGAAACAGAGCAGGTTATATCTTGTCCTTTTGCTTTAGCATCACGTATTAAAGCTACTGATTTTGCAGTAGAAATTGTTGGTATATGTAGTTTTCCTTCCGTGTATTCTAATAAGAATAAATCTCTAGAAACTTGTAATTCCTCTGCTAAATTAGGAATCCCTTTTAATCCAACTCTTGTTGCAGTTTCCTCCTCATTAACAATTCCTTTACCAGCAATTTTATTTTCTTGAGGATATGATAATACCAATCCGTTAAAACCATGTGCATATTGCAAAGCTATTTTTAGCATATTTGGATTTTGAATACCATGTTGGTAATCACCAAAGGCAACGGCACCAGCCTGTTGCATATCGTACAATTCAGCTAAACATTCTCCTTTGCTTTCTTTTGTTAAAGCACCAATTGGGTGTATGTTAACTGCATTTTGAAAAGCATTATTCTTTATAAAGGATATGGTTGTGCTGTTATCAATAACAGGGTTTGTATTAGGGTTTATGGCTACATTGGTAAAACCACTAAGTGCAGCAGTCTTTAATCCGTTAGCAATAGTTCCGCGCTCTTCAAAACCAGGTTCTCCAAAAGATACTGAGCTATCAAACCATCCCTGTGAAACATGAAGGTTGTCATTACTTATTTCTTGAACGTTATTATTATTAGCAATAGTATTGTCGATTTTAGTAATAACGCCATTTTCAATAAGAATATCTTTTGTTTTATTGTGATAAGGACTGGACTGATCCAGTATAGTTGCTGATTTAATCAGGAGATTCATTTAAAATATTTTAAAATGAGTAATTCTACTATCAAAAATAATATGGCAAAAATAACAAACCATTTCCAAAGTGTCCCTATTTGTGAAGCGGAATTTATTTCGCTTAAGGTATTAGTAACAGAAGTGTCAGTTTTTATATACTTATTTTTTAATAATGAAACCTTATGATAATCCATTACACTTTCAGTACGGCTGTAATTATATGCTAATTTAAAGGGTAGTACTTCTTGTTTGTTTTTTATAGTGTAAAAACCTGCTTGACTAGGTTTCGTATTGGTTTGAATACTAACTTTATTACTTTTTATTTGTTGTATTGGGATAAAGTTATTAGTGCTGTTTTCAAGACTAAGTACATCGTCTTTACTAAGGTTTATAGGTATGTCAATAGTATTGTCTCTCCCTACTAAATAATATGAGGTACTTGATTTTAAAGTGCTTTTTGCAATATTATAGAATGTAGGAACAATAAGTGGGGCCTGCTTAAAGTTAGAGTTTTTGGTGTTTAATGGAGCGGAGAATAAATAGCTATTATTAGTATTTACTAGCAGCGGATTTCCATTTTCTAAACTCAGTATTGTAGATTGATATTTTGATATTTTAAAGTGTTTTTTAAACAATGGATATTGAAAATTTTTAAATTTCTTTTCAAATACACTAGAGAATATTGGATGTGAAAAATGAATTTTTGTGAGCCTAGTTTCAAATTCATTTTCTAAACCATATGCACTGTTAAACATATTAGAATTAGAAAAATCAATGTTTTCAGATGGAATGCACAAAATGGTACCACCTTTTTTTGAAAATTCAGATAAATTTTTGAGTAGTGCAACAGATATATTTTCTAATTCATTTAATACAATTAAATGTTGAAGTTCAAAAACACTATAATTAATGTTTTTTGGAGTGTTTTGTGTTAAAACAAACTCTTCTATTGTGTATATCTTTGATAAAAAAGCATTGTTTTCAATACTCCCTATGGCTAATATTTTTTGTTTAATTGGTTTTGATCTGGATATATATAATGAATTGTCATAGCTATTTTTTGCGTCTATGAGTTCAATTTTTAAGTTTAAATTATCCTTAGGTGAAACATTAAAAGTAGTTGATCCTTTATTATTCGTGAAATTAACAGTTGTTTTACTAATAATACTATCGTTATTATAAAGTGTTATGGGTATATTGTTTAATGTGGTATGTTGTTTACTAACAATAACATTAAGTAGTGTGCTAGTGGCATTTTGATTAGTAAAATATGCTGAGTCAATACTAATATTGTTTTTGGAGATAGGAAGGGTTTGTATTAGTGTCGTTTGATGTTTAATATTAAAATAGCTAGAGTCTAGTGCTGTGTTTTTTTGAAAATCAGAAATATAAATCACCCTTTTTAAGTGATTAGTTTTAGTGTTAAAAAGTTGACTTGTTTTTAAGTTAAGTGTTTTGTAGTCTAATTGAAGGGAGGTATATTTTAAGTTGATTAATTCTTTTTTTAGTTCGTTTAAAGTTTTGTTTTTAAACGTTTTTGAATTGGTTATAATGTTGATTTTTTTGTCATTCGGATAGTTATCTATTAGTTCTTGAATAGCAACTCTCATTAGTTCTCCTTTAGCCCCTTTTTCTTTCATACTAAAGGAATTGTCAATATAAAAGACGTTTTCAGCGTTTTGTTTTAGAGTATTATTTGTGTCTAGATAGGGCTCAGAAAAAGCAAATATGATTGCTGTAAATATCAGTAACCTAAGGGTTAAAACCAGCCATTTTTTTAATTGTGAACTTTTTCTTGTTTGAACAATTAGTTCTTTCAAAAATTTAACATTGGTAAACTCCGTTTTTTGGAATTTTCTCAATTGAAATAAGTGCACTAAAATCGGTATGATTAGGGCAAATAGCGCATATAATATGTTTGGATTATTGAACTGCATTATTCAAACCAAATATATCATTTAAATACCAAATTGACGTTTGAATGATGATTTTTTTATTGCTAAATAGTGTGTAAAAAAAAATCTCTGTTAGAATAGCTAACAGAGATTTTTACCCCAAAAAAACTTACTTAATCCATAAAACAAATTATGGACATTACAAAGATACTAAATATTTACATACGAACACATACCATCTATATGGTATTTTTAAAATCACTAATAGTAGTGAGGGGGATTAGAACTTCTCAAATACACCTAATCCAAACAATGCAAAATCATATTTTACCGGGTCATTAGGATCCATTTTTCGTAATTTACTGTCTAATTCAGCTAATGCTTTGGCGTCGTTTTGTTTTCTAGTTAATAGTCCTAGTTTTCTTGCGACATTTCCAGAATGCACATCTAAAGGGCATGAGAGTGTGCTTGGTGATATGTTTTTCCAAAGCCCAAAATCTACACCTGTACTATCCTTACGTATCATCCACCTTAAATACATGTTTATCCTCTTTGCAGCAGAGCCCTTAAGGGGGTCAGAAATATGCTTAGTTGTTCTGGAAGGATGTTCTATTTCAAAAAATAGTTGTTTAAGTTTATGAATAGCAGGCTGAATTGAATTTTCAGTAGTATGGGACTGAAAAATGTTCTCTAAGCCTTTATGATTAGTATAAATATGTTTAAGTGCTTTTATAAAATGAACAAAATCTATTGAATTAAATGTTCTGTGTACAAAACCATCTAATTGTTCTAAATGATGATCTTTATGATTCATTACAAAATCATACGGTGAATTGCCTAACAATTCCATCATTTTATTTGAATTCTTAATTATCATTTTACGATTACCCCAAGCTATAGTAGCTGCTAAGAATCCAGAAATTTCAATATCTTCTTTTAATGTGTATAAATGTGGAATCTGTATAGGGTCACTATCAATAAATTCTAACGTATTATATTGGATAACTTTTTCATCTAGAAAAGTTATTAGTTCATTTTTAGATAAATTTAAGGTCACTTTTTATTTGTTTTTAATGAAATCAAACTCATAAAAATAAAAATCAGGATTAGGAACGTCAATATGTAGTTTAGTTACTTTTCCATTTTTATCCAAATCAAACCATAGTTTTCCTTCAGGTAATGATGATAGATTTGTGTCAAATCGGAAAGTGAAAATATGATGATTCCAATGCTTTAAGTTGGCCTTAAATATTGGTGTATTATCCATTGAGAAATTTAATGTGTCGTCTTTCTCTATAATAGTAACAGTTCCGTACATTTTATCTGTATAAACACCAGTATACTCCTTTAAGTCTTTGTGTTTTTTCTGAAGCTTGTAACGTAATTTTTCATTTTTTAGTTGTTTTGCAGTGTTGGTACTATCATTTTTTTTGTAATAGCCTAAATAATTCTCAGACCAATCATTAGCTTCTAATTTATTAGCTAATAAAACATCTAAACTTTTATTTACTAATGCTCCAGGTACCCAATTAAGACTGTTGGTTAGGACAATAATACCTAATCCTTTTTCAGGAATAAAAGTTGATTTCGATATCATACCATCATAACCACCACCATGTCCAATTATTTGATACCCTTGATAGTCTTGTGTATTCCATCCCAAGGCGTAAGATTTAAAATGAACATTTTCAGTATTTTCACCTACTCTAAAATTAATATGAGGAGTAGTAAGTTTTGTGTAGCTATTTTTAGTATAATATGTTTCTCCATTAAGTGTTCCTTTGTTAATATTTAAGGATAGCCATTTCGCATAATCATTAACTGAAGAAATTAAAGCTCCAGCTGGAGCGATATTATCCCAATTTACCCATTTTAACTCAATAGCTTTTTCATTTTCTATAAAGTAAGGAGTTGCTGTGTTTTTAGTATTTTTAAGTTGTGATGTTGATGTCAGTGTTCTATTCATTTTTAATGGCTTTAAAAAATGAGCGCTTACATAATTACTCCATGTGGTATTAGTTACTTTTTCAATTACTTTTCCAGCAGCTAAGTAAGCTAAATTTGAATAACCAAACTTAGTCCTGAATTCAGAAGTTGGTGTTAAATGTTGCTGCACAGATAGTATTTCCTTAGCTGTTTTAGTGGTTCCGTACCATAGTAAATCACCACTAAATGTTTTTAAACCGCTTCTATGACATAATAAATCTTCTATAGTTGTGTGCTGTGTAGTATACTCATCATACATTTTAAAATAGGGTAGGTAGTCAACTACTTTATCAGTCCATTTTATTTTTTTCTGTTCCACTAATTGTGCTAAAGCAGTAGCAGTAAATGCTTTTGAGTTTGATGCAATTGCAAACAATGTATTGGAGTCAACTTTTGTTTTTTCTTCAAGGTTGGCGTAACCATAACCTTTACTAAAAATGATACTATCATTTTTTACAATAGCTATTGCCATTCCTGGAATGTTCCATTCTTTTAAAGCTTTTTCATAGTAATTATCCAAATGATTTAATTGCTCTTTAGTTTGAGCAAAAGTAAAAGAGCTACAAATGGCAAGTAATGTAATAAGTATAATTTTAGTCATATATATTAGTGTAAAATAATTATCGAACGATATCACCATCTTTCATTACTAACTTTCTATCAGCCATGTCTGCTAATTTTTGGTTATGCGTAACAATCACAAAGGTTTGACCAAATTTATCTCGTAATTCAAAAAATAGGTTGTGTAAGTTTTCAGCACTTTCGGAATCTAAATTTCCAGAAGGTTCATCAGCAAAAATAACTTTAGGATTGTTAATTAATGCTCTTGCTACAGCTACACGTTGCTGTTCTCCTCCTGATAGCTCAGTAGGTTTGTGTTCGTAGCGGTGTGATAATCCTAAAAAATCTAATAACTCTTTAGCTCTTTTTTCTGTTTCTTGTTTGTTTTTGCCTCCAATATACGCTGGAATACAAACATTTTCTAAAGCAGTAAATTCAGGTAAGAGTTGATGAAATTGAAAAATAAAACCAATGTGTTCATTTCTGAATTTGGCCAATTTCTTTTCTTTTAAGGCGCTTATAACTTCACCATTTATAGTAAGTGAGCTAGTAGTATCTTTTTTGTCTAAAAAGTCTAAAGTACCAAGGATTTGTAGTAAGGTAGTTTTTCCTGCACCTGAGCTTCCAACTATAGAAACAATTTCACCTTTTTTTATATGTAAGTTTACACCTTTTAAAACATGTAAATTATCGTAGTATTTATGTATGTTTTTTGCTAAAATCATTTCCTAAATAATGAGAAAGTGAAAATAGTTAAAAACAGGTTAGTAGCCAATTAAGTATTTGATTTTTTTAATGTTTTTTTGATGTTATTATAATCTAAGTAATATACAATTTTCAAAGAAAAGGTTTGCTTTAACGGTTCTTTAAATAAAGTATCGACACTGTCTATATAACCAATTTCGGATGCATCAGTATAACTAAATAATTGATTCCTGTACAATGCAATTAATTGACTTCCAGGCGCAAATTGCCAAGAGTACTTTAAATCAAAATTCCAAACGTTATAATTGATATTAGGGTTATTATAATTTGAATCATTTATTAATGATTGTTGTACATTATAGCTGTTGTTAGTTGATAATCGTCCATTTTCTTCAAGTGTAAATAATTTGTCTTCATAATCAACAGAAGTCCAGTAATTCCTTAGTGTTAGTGTAAGTCCATGAAGCGTACTAAAGTTATAACTTCCTGATAAACTATTAATGGTTGTTTTTTGATCTCGTTGTCCAAAAAGTATGTCGTCATTTGCGTAAGTAGTTACATATCCTCTATCTTTTGCATCTTCACTAAATTCAAATGAATATTTAATTTTAAATTTATCACTTAATCTTACAATTGGACTAATCCTATACCAATAGTCAAAAGAATCTCTTCCATTTTCAAATAAAGTTTTAAAACCGATATTAGCGTCAATAGCAAGCATATTGTTATAGTTTGTAGAAACCCAAACGTTTGAATTAAATACATTTTCATAAATAAAAAACCTACCTTCTGTACGGGGTTCAAAATAATCATATTGCTTGCCAATTTGAAAATTCATATTTCCACCGATATCATGTAGTTTTTTTGTTTTAGCATATAAATTTACACCTAAGTTTTTTCCGGTATATGTATTTGGGTTGTATAGTTGCCTATAATTAAACCATGTATTAACTCTAAAGGTATTAAAGTTTTTAGAAGGTTTAAAAGTTCTATATGAAGCGTCTATTGAAAAATTATTGTAATTATTCTGCCTTGAAATACCAAAATCATTGATATCATATTTTTTATCGGATAAATTATGAGAAACTCTAAATTGATAGTTTCCACTAATTTTTCCAATTGATAAATTTGTATTTAAACCTGTTTCAGTATTAGTTTCTAGATTAAGACTACTCATTTTTACATGCCCACGTACGTTGTATTTATTAGCTTTATTTGAAAGACTTATAAAAGCTCCTGTAATATTGGCATCTCTATAATGACCGTTTCTTGTAACATTCGTGTTCACCAGACTAACAGATGAGTTTTTGTTAAACTGTTGGTCTAGTACTAAAACATTATAATTAGTAAAAGGTTCTGTAGTTACTTTTCTAGTTTCACCTGTTGTATTATTTCTAATTTCTGCTTCTGTTTTCTCAGTAATAGCATTAAAAACACCTATACCTAAGCCTTTTTTTGTTCTTCCAGATACTTTAATTGCATTTAGCATTTTTACTTCACTAGGGTTTTCAACTAATGTTTCATTCGTATTAAGAGTTGCTTCGTCAAAATATGCTGAAGGGGTGTTACCTATTCTACGAGAATAAAACAAGCCTCCTTTATTAAATAAATCTACTCCTTCAGTGAAAAACTGACGTTGTTCAGAAAATGTCTGTTCAAACGGACCTAAATTTAGTGATGCATCATCAACACTTGTTTGACTGAAATCAGGAATTAAAGTAGCGTCTAAGGTGAAATTTTCACTAATACCATATTTCACATCTAAGCCAGCGCTAAAATTACTTTCAGAAGTACCATCAAAACGGGTTTCCGTACCTGATAAAAACGGGTATAGACTAAGCCTTGTTGGAGGTGATATTTTTTCTAACCCCTTTAATTCACCATGATATAGGCCTATGTTACCTTTAGTAATATCTATTGGACTCCAAGTGTATTGCTCTAAGGTTCTTCTGAAATGTCTATGGAAATTTAAGCCCCAAGTTTGTGGGCCTTTATTTGAAAAACGAAGAGCTGAATATGGTATTTTAATTTCAACAATCCAGCCATTTTCTACTATTTTTACCTGACTGTCCCATACTGCATTCCAACTAAAATCTTCTCCGTTATTGGGGTTTGAAACAGCATCTGCTTGGTTTCCAGAACTAAACACAAAAAACTCCGTATCGTTTTGTGCATCATTATTAGGATTAAATATTACACCAAAGAAATCTGATTGACCAAAATTATCTCTACTATTAAATTGACGCATTATTTTATCAGGATCATCATATAAATAAGCACCTATATAAATTGCAGTATCATCATATGTTACTTTTACAACAGTTTTGTTGGTATCCGTTTCTTTTACCCCCATAGTTGGCTTGAATTGAATAAAGTCTTTAGCTTCTTCTGCATTTTTCCATACTTCATCATCTAAAACACCATCAATTTTTGGGGCAATCGAGGTTTTAACAATTGTATATTCTTTTTTAACTTGCTCTAGTTGAGCAAAACTAAATGAAGATATAAATAATATGAGGACTAGAAATAATGATTTCATATAAGACTTAATTGATCATGCAAAACTACAATTAAGCAAAGATGATGTGTCACAAATAAAAGTTAAATATATATTTAAAAAAGATAGTTTTATACTAGAATAAACGTTTTAATTATAGAATTTAGATTAATTTAGTCCTTTGAATTTGTAAGAAGAAATTTTATTATGGGATACAAGCATTTTGAAGAATATAATGAGGAAACTACAGCTGAAATTAAAGCTAGATATACTAAAATAATTGAAGAAGTAGGAGAGGATGTAACCCGTGAAGGATTATTAAAAACTCCTGAACGAGCATCAAAAGCAATGCAGTTTTTAACCCAAGGATATGATTTGGATGCAGCAGAAATTTTAAAAAGTGCAATGTTTAAAGAGGATTATAATAACATGGTTATTGTAAAGGATATTGAATTATATTCACTTTGTGAACATCACATGTTACCTTTTTTTGGTAAAGCGCATATTGCTTATATACCTAACGGACATATTGTAGGCTTGAGTAAATTGCCTAGAATTGTAGATGTGTTTTCTAGAAGGCTACAAGTTCAAGAGCGTTTAACGGATCAAATTTTAAAATGTATTGACGATACATTAAGTCCAAAAGGAGTAGCAGTAGTTATTGAAGCAAGTCATATGTGTATGATGATGCGTGGAGTACAAAAACAAAATTCAACTACAACTACATCGGGTTTCACAGGAGCTTTTAGAAATCAGGAAACAAGAAACGAATTTTTGAAATTAATAACCTCAGATTTAAGCTAATACAGACTGTAAGTTTTTTAAGATAATTAACCTCCTCTATATAATCGCTAGAGTTGTTAATCAACCAATAGCATTTTTCGTTTGAGGTAATACTTGAAAAACGAAATCAATTGTTTAAATTTGCGTTCCAATTATTGAAAGAAGTAGCATGTTAGAAAGATTACAAATAGTAAAACAACGTTTTGATGAAGTATCAGATTTGATTATTCAACCTGATATTATCATGGATCAAAAACGATATATTGCTTTAAATAGAGAGTATAAGGATTTGCGTATCATGATGGAAAAGCGTGATCAATATATTGAATTAACAAGTAATGTTGAAGAGTCTAACGAAATAATTAAAGACGGTTCTGACGCAGAAATGGTTGAAATGGCCAAAATGCAATTGGATGAAGCTAAGGAGCAATTGCCAACTTTAGAAGAAGAAATTAACTTGTTAATGATTCCTAAAGATCCTGAAGATGCTAAAAATGTTGTTGTAGAACTACGTGCTGGTACAGGTGGAGATGAAGCAAGTATTTTTGCAGGAGATTTATACCGTATGTATACAAAATATGCGAGTGATAAAGGTTGGAAAGTTGATGTTGTAAATGTAAGTGATGGTACTTCTGGAGGATTTAAAGAAATTATCTTTGAAGTTTCTGGAGAAGATGTGTACGGAACATTAAAGTATGAATCGGGTGTACATCGTGTACAACGTGTGCCACAAACGGAAACTCAAGGTAGAGTTCATACTTCAGCAGCTACAGTAATAGTATTACCTGAAGCAGAAGAGTTTGATGTTCAGTTGGATATGCAAGAAGTACGTATAGAGCGTACTACTTCAACAGGACCTGGAGGACAATCAGTAAACACAACGTATTCGGCAATTAAATTACATCATGAGCCAACAGGTATGATTGTAAGTTGTCAGGATCAGAAATCATCACATAAAAACTTAGAGAAAGCTTTAAAAGTATTGCGTTCGCGTTTATACGAATTAGAACTTGCTAAAAAACAAGCAGCAGATTCTGCTACTCGTAAAAGTTTAGTAGCTTCTGGGGATAGATCATCAAAAATTAGAACGTACAATTACCCACAAGGAAGGGTTACAGATCATAGAATAGGGTTAACACTATATGATTTGCCAAATATTGTAAATGGAGATATTCAGAAAATAATTGACGAGTTAAAAATTGTTGTTAATACTGAAAAGTTAAAAGCAGCTTCTGACGAAATTTAAAATAATTTAATTCCCGCTTTCATGCGGGAATTTTTATATACTGTAGTTTAGATAATATATAATGACAACACAACAACTAGTAGAACAGATAAAGGCAAAAAAATCATTTTTATGTATTGGTTTAGATGTCGATTTAAATAAAATACCACAACATTTATTAGCAACTGAAGATCCTATTTTTGAATTCAATAAAGCTATTATAGATGCTACACATCATTTATGTGTTTCTTATAAACCAAATACAGCTTTTTATGAAGCATATGGATTAAAAGGATGGAAGTCCTTAGAAAAGACAATTCAGTATTTAAATACTAATTATCCTGAAATATATACCATAGCTGATGCTAAACGTGGCGATATTGGAAATACTTCTTCAATGTATGCTAAAGCTTTTTTAGAAGATTTAGCCTTTGACTCAGTTACGGTTGCCCCATATATGGGAAAAGATTCTGTAGAGCCTTTCTTAGCTTTTAAAAACAAGCATACGATAATGTTGGCTTTGACATCAAACAAAGGAGCATTCGATTTTCAGACATTAGAAGTAAATAGAAAAGAGTTATATAAACAAGTTTTAGAGACTTCTAAAACATGGGAAAACTCGGAAAACCTAATGTATGTTGTAGGTGCTACAAAAGCAGAGTATTTTAAGGAAATCCGTAAGATAGTCCCGAATAGTTTTTTGTTAGTTCCTGGAGTAGGAGCACAAGGAGGTAATTTGCAAGATGTTTGTAAATATGGGATGTCAGAAAATATTGGTTTATTGATAAATTCTTCTCGCGGAATTATTTATGCTGGTAATGATGAAAACTTCGCACAAGCTTCAGCTAATAAAGCTTTGGAGTTACAACAACAAATGGAAGCTATTTTAAAGAGCTAAATTTAAATATTTGAGATGCTTTTGTTTAAAGACCAATTAAATAGATCAATAGAATTAGCGAAGGTTCCCAAACGAATTGTCTCGTTGGTACCATCACAAACTGAGCTATTAGTTGATTTAGGGTTAGAAGAAAGTATTGTTGGATTAACTAAATTTTGTGTACATCCAGTGCACCTACGAAAAGCAAAAACTATTGTTGGAGGAACTAAACAGGTTCATTTTGATAGAATTAAAGGGTTAAAACCAGATATAATTCTTTGTAATAAAGAAGAAAACACCAAGGAAATGGTTGAAGAGCTTGAAAAAATAGCTCCAGTTCATGTTTCTGATATTTATACAATTGATGATACGGTTGAATTAATAAAACAGTATGGTGAATTATTTTCTATTCAAAATAAGGCAGCTGAAATAACCAATTCACTAATTGACTTAGTGGTCGATTTTCAGGCTTATATAATTAACAGGCCAGTAAAGAGAGTAGCGTATTTTATTTGGAGGAAACCATGGATGGTTGCAGGGAACAATACAATAATACATCATTTATTATCTTTAAATAAATTTGAAAATGTATTTAGTGAGCTGTCGCGATATCCAGAGGTAGCTATTACAACGTTATTAGAAAAAAATAAACCAGATTTTGTTTTCTTATCCAGTGAACCTTACCCTTTTAAAGAAAAGCATATTTTAGAGTTGAAAGAACTCCTTCCTAAGGCTAATGTTTTGTTGGTGGATGGTGAATATTTTTCGTGGTATGGAACAAGACTACTCGGAGCTTTTAATTACTTCAAAAGCTTGCATAAGTCACTTGACAGTTCAGTTTAATATCCAAACTTGATTCGATTGATCTTTTCTAATAAACGCATAGCTTTGTATGCTGCTAAGTCGCTTATTGTACTGTTTGTATATTTGAAGTTATACGCTTTTTCTACAAGTTTTTTATAACGTGACTCTAAGCGTGTAGTATCTCTATATGTGTCTAATTCAGCTAGCATGTTGTGTATATTATTGGTTATTAGTTAGTTAAAGGTAGTGAAAAATATATAGAGTAACAAGGTGTATTTAGCTAAACTTATTCTGAATGTATGGTTTTTGTGGTTGTATAACGAAAAAACCATCAAGAGAATCTTTGATGGTTTTTTTCTTCATGCTGAATTTATTTTCAGCATTTCATCTTTAATATTGGAATTATGTAATTCTAAAAAGAATTTGGGTGATAAATAATTCTTAATCTTGTAAAGCAAAAACTTTTTGTAATAATGAAGTAGTTCTTGATCCTACTTTGTTTCTTATTTCTTTTTCTTCAACAGCTATCATAGTATAAACACCTTTTAATGCTTCGTTAGTTGTATAGTCTGTTAAATCTGGATTTACTTTTTTAACAAAGGGAATACTGTTGTATTTTGTAATAATATTGCTCCATACTTTGTCTGCGCCAACCTTAGCAAATGAATTTTTAATTACCGGATTAAATTTAGCGTATAAAGCACTTTTAGTTCCTGCTTGTAAATATGCTGTCGCAGCATTATCATTTCCTAATAAAATGTTTTTAGCGTCATTAAAGGTTATTCCTTTAACAGCATTCACAAAAATAGGAGTAGCTTCACCAACGGCATCTTCTGCAGCTCTGTTAAGTACTTTTAAACCTTCGTTAGCTAATTTACTTAATCCAATGTCACGTAGACCTTTATCAACTTTCTTTAACTCTTCGGGTAATAGTATTTTTACCAATTGATTGTTTAAAAAACCGTCTTTTTGAGTTAATTTAGAAACTTGTTTGTCTATACCTAAATCTAAAGCTTCTCTTAATCCAGCTCCAATATCTGCATTAGAAAGGATTCCATTAGTTTGATCTGGTAGGCTATCAACAACTTGTTGTAATTCAGCACAGCTAGTTATGAATAAGATTGAGGTAATTGCGAAAATTTTACGTATCATGTTTGTCTATTTTTAATCCCATTTGTGGGTTTAATTCGTTCTAAATTTATATAGAACAAAAATGTTAATGATTAATTCGTCTCTCGTGTGTTTTTGTAGAGGACTTAGATGAAAGTTCAAATGTACAATTTTATTCGAGCATGTAGGGTTGTTGGAGTTCTTCTTGTGTAAATTGTATTAATTCGTTGAAAAAAGAAGTAAACTCTTTTTCAAAATCTACATAGAACTCTTGCAGTTCTACTACAGCAAGATTCATTTTTGATCTGTTTTTAGTTCTACGATTCATTCCTTCCAATACTTTGGTTATCCCTTCTATACTTGCATAACTGAGTAACCAATTATCTTGGGTCATAAACGGGAACATTTTCTGAACAGGTAGTGGTAAAATTTCAAAGTTATCTTCTAATAATTCATAAAAACCTTTGACATATTCATCTAATGGAACATCAGAATATGTTGACCAGTTTTTAGCTAAAAAATGATCATATAA
>Ga0209396_1000650_pt1 | contig 40058 bp, 35 predicted proteins | sample GOMGulsemesocosm_6_FD_184638 | JGI IMG/M metagenome (GOLD analysis project Ga0209396, IMG submission 184638) | Methane-oxidizing microbial communities from mesocosms in the Gulf of Mexico - GOM8C Gulf of Mexico (SPAdes) (version 2) | ecosystem: Environmental > Aquatic > Marine > Cold seeps...
CTGGTTTAATTATGAGGTTCTTAGGGGAGCTCTCGAAGAACTACAATAGAATTGTTACTCCAAATCCAAGTTTTGAACTTTTTGATATTTGCCCAAAATTATTCGATCAAAATCATATTACTTGGAGTTTTAACAGTGAATTGAATTACGATTATGAGGGGTTTCCTAGGGGTAAGAATTCAATATATGTGTTTTGTACACCAAACAACCCAACAGGAACTTTAATTGATCCAATATTTGTAGAAACTGAAGTAGCTAACGATTCATCTAGTGTTTTTTTGATCGATGAGGCATACGGAGAATTCGCGAATAATTCATACGCACATTTGACTCAAAAATATAACAATGTCATTGTTTTGAAAACATTCTCGAAAGCTTTAGGAGCTGCTGCAATTAGATTAGGATACGCTATGTGTTCAGATACTATTAAGAAGCAATTGAAAAAAAATGATCTTCCCTTTAAGTTCTCACCGTTTACTATTACTTCCGCTAAAGTGTTACTAAATAATTTTGAGAAAGTTATTCAACCTAGAATTGAAAGAATTATTGAAGCTCGTGAAAAAATGTTTCATACTTTAAATGAAATGCTTTTAGAGGGGGATATTAAAGTTTCTAAATCTCATGGTAATTTTATACCGATTCGGTTTTACAATGAGGGTCTAAAGAATGAATTTATCCAGCTATGTACTGATTCAGAAATAATGATTGGTAAGGTTAGAAATTACCCTAATTTTTTTCGAATAACAATCGGATCAGAACAAGAAAATAATAAAATCATTCAAATTATAGAAGGTCTAGCTTTAAAACCTGTCTACATAAGAGATGGGATATAATAGGTTGATTACTTAATATTCTAAAACAACAATTAAAAAGTAGCCCGTTAGGGCTGCTTTTCTTATATTAGTAGTATCTCTTTGTTGTTAGAAGTGGATAGATCTATCCGATAAAAGTCTTCTAAGGTTAAAGTAAATATTGTAATATGATTTTGTAAAATTAAGATTTATCATAGACATAATTAATCTTAATAGCTGTAAGTGATTCTATTCTTTTTTTTTCTGATTTTTTTGAATTGTTTATGCTCGCTAACGTTTGGCTATGAATAGTACGGGGCAGAAAATCCGCGGATTTTCGTGTCGACACAAGCCATAAGCTTTTTGTTTTGTTTTTAATTTTGTCGTTTTAAAAAAGCCAAATTAAAAGATTTGGCGACTATGTAAATATACACTTACGCATCGAATTATACACCAAAACCCGTATTATTTATAGGTGTTGTTGGTAGCCGTTTTTAATTTTCATCAAATTTCAATTCCTTATTCAGCATTGCTTTTTCCCAACCATATGGAAAGATCCCGTGGTCATTTTTTGTTATAGAAACCATAAGTTCCTTGACTCGATTTTGAATGGAAAAAGGAAGGGAGTAAAACTTCCTATCTACTTGAGTCTTTCGCTCATAGTCTAATGTTCCGTTTTGATGGCGGATTACTCTTTTTAATCCGTTATGATAAACTATAAATTTAATCCTTCCATCATCTGGTCCATTCATTCCAAATGTACCATAGACTAAAATTGGGTCAATAATTCCGTCACTATCATAATCGTTTAAGTGAAAGTACTTAGTCCAAAATGAAATTGAATATTCTTCTGACACTTCATTACCTTCTGGAAGTATAAAATCGTTCAAATTCCATTCAAGGTTGTAATTTCCATTTTTAAACTCGTAACAAAAGGCTTTGATTGAGTTAAGGCATTTTTCTAATTCTTCGCACTCTTTACTATTTTCGGTCATTACAATAAAGTGCTTTCCAATTTTATCATTATATTGATAAATTCGGTATATAGAATATTCGATTTGTAATTTGTTCCTTAAGCTGTCAGTAAAAATCGAATCAATCTCTTGTTTAGATAATTGCTTGCTTGACACAGCTGAGTTTTGTCCAAATCCGAAATAGGACAATATAAGGACCAAAAAAAATATTAAGATTCTCTTCATTTTTGCAATGGCTACCAACGTTTATATAAAGTGTCGTGCGACGCAAGTCGTACGATATGGATTTCCGGCAGGAAATCCACGAGTAAATATACGCTTACTTTGGGAATTATAACCCATACTTAAGCATGCATTTTATATGTTGTTACCAGTAGTTTTTTAATTCGTGACATTGTATATAAACATACCAGGTTGTCTTATTGTGTCTTTATTAATAATCGTTTCTGCCCAAACTTCCATTACGGTGTCATTAATTGACTCTGGTGAGAATTCATGTAAATAAATGTCTTTATTTGAGTTTTTAACTAAATACTCTCTTTTTTTTGATTCTTTGTTTACTTTATATAAGTTGTATTTTGGTTGGGAACCAGCTCTTAAAAAAGCAAATCGAACATTAGCTTTTTCATTTACTTTATAAACCATTTGTTCAGGAATGGCGTGAACATAGTTATTTCTTAAAAATGACTTATTGATATTTTGTATAGAGTCTTTTAAGTCAGAGTTTTCTTTATTTAATAGTTGGATATTTCTTTTTAAGTCGGCTACTTCATTTTTTTGACAAGAAATAGCGATAAATAAAATGCTTAATAAAATGATATGTTTTTTCATATTACTGGTAACGTTTAGCTATGAATAGTGCGGGGCAGAAAATCCGCGGGTTTTCGTATCGGCACAAGCCATAAGCTTTTCGGTTTTGTTTTTATTTTTGTCGTTTTATAAAAGCCAAATTAAAAGATTTGGCGATAATGTAAATATACACAAGCTTTAAATTTTAAACCCCAATCCCGTATTATTTATAGGTGTTGTTAGAGTGCGTTTTTACTTTATTTCAATTTTGTCACCTAAAAACTTAGGCTTTACACGAAACAAAATATCTACAAAAACTTTAGTTCTAGCTAAGTATTCACGAGCTTTTACTCTCAGTCCATATCTTCCAGAAACATCTTTGGCATTAAAACCAATAGCATTAATCCCGTTATTTTCAGCCAGATAAATTGCTCTTTCGTTGTGAAATTTTTGAGATATAATAGTGATGTTTTTCTGTCCAAAAATTTCTTTAGATCGAACAACTGAGTCAAGCGTTCTAAAACCAGCATAATCTAGGAAGATTTTATTTTCAGGTATTCCTTTTTTGATTAATTCATTTTTGAAGTCAGTTGGTTCATCGTAGTTTTTATTTCCATTATCACCACTAATTAAAACGAAATCTATTTTGCCTTTTCTGTATAGTTCAACTGTGGCATTAATTCTGTATTTGAAATATAAATTGACCCTTCCGTTTTTTAACATCTTAGCGGTACCTAATACAAGTCCAACTTTATTTTTTTTAATTTTAGAAGAGTCAGAATAAGTTTTATTTTGAGCATTGTTTTCTACCGAGTAATTTGATACTAATATTAGTAAAAAGGGAAGTATAAGTAGTAATAGAATGATGTATGCTCTTTTCTTTTTCATAAAATTTTGTAATGCACTCTAACGTTTAGCTATGAATAGTACGGAGCAGAAAATCCGCGGATTTTCGTTTCGGCACAAGCCATAAGCTTTTCGGTTTTGTTTTTATTTTTTTGTTCTTAAACACCAAATTAAAAGATTTGGCGATGAATGTAAATATACACAAGCTTTAGGATTAAACACCAAAAACCGTATTATTTATAGGTGTTGTTATGCACTGGTTTTTATAACAACCAGTAAAATAATTTATAAAAATAGTAATTTTCAGTTATGTCGTTTTCAACTTCTTTTCGGATTGACAACTCATGTTTTGGGAAACTTTTATTCCAATCTATATAGCCATATCCATTATCATTATAATTCTGAAATTCGTTTTCCATTTTTACAAAACCTTCGGTTGTCCCTTTGAATGAAATAGTATCTCCTTTAAATATTTCAGTGTATTGAATCAAGTTATTTTTAATTGGCTGGATTGACAAATTACTATTGTTGGACTTTAATAATCCATTTGAATTGTAAATCGCATATTCTTTTTCAGCTAAGTATGTTTCTGAAGGGAAATATGAAATGTAGTATATATCGTTAGGAATTTGACTTTTAAATTTCTTTTGAGCAGCAATTATTAAAGGATAGTTGCTTTTCTTTTTTTTAAGAAACAAATCATTATAAGTTATATCTTCAAAGTTATTTGCAACTTTGACTGATTCAGCAACTATTTTGCAAGGACATGGTGAGTCGGATTCTGAGCAAGGGAAAAAGTAAAACGTTAGAAATAGTACAAGTAGAGTAGAAGATGTGAACAAGACATTTCTTTTCCATCTTGTTTCAGTCTTTTTTGCTCTCCATTTATAAATTAAAGCCAGAATTATTGAAAGTGCAATTAGTATAGGAACACTTAAAACAAAAATTAAGGAAACACCTCCGCCGTCCACAGGGAATAAACTCATCAAAAGCAATGTCAAAAAACCGCTTCCGAAAATTATCCAAGATTTATATTTCTCTCTTTTACTTCTCATTTTTTGAGCTTGTGCATAACGTTTAGCTATGAATAGTACGGTGCAGAAAATCCGCGGATTTTCGTGTCGACACAAGCCATAAGCTTTCGGTTTTGTTTTTATTTTTTTTGTTCTTAAACACCAAATTAAAAGATTTGGCGATGAATGTAAATATACACAAGCTTTCAATTTAACACACCTAAATCCGTATTATTTATAGGTGTTGTTAGGCACTGGTTTTAATATTTATTTCTCCCAAATCTTCCGAACTAGTTTTATAAGTGGGAATTGTTTTTTCTTTTCGTCATTTTTAGATTCCGCTTTAATTCGTTCAGTTGACTTAGTGATGGTTTTGTTTTCCTTCTCTGTTTTTTCCATTTCAGCCATTTCAATTTCCCATAATTCGTTTTCGTCTGGTGGTTGAATTAAATCAGTTCCTCCTTTATGTGGGAATTGAATATAGTTTGTCGGTGGTTTCGGTAAATCCGTTTCACATTCTTTAGAACACAGATTTGCGAGCATAGGAATAGTGTCAGTTCCTACATACGCAGTAATCCACATTTGATTTGTCGTTTCATCCGTTAGTTTTTTATCACAGACACTACATTTGAGATTATCTCCAAAATATTTTACAGGATTATGGTCAAGTTTCGGAAATCCCATTCGGTTTTTATAATTTCCATATAAAGCTCTTGTACTAATTCGACTATCTTTTAATTTTTGGCAATTATTTATTTCATAAGGAAGCCAATGTAAATCGTAAGAACCATATGGGTCAAAGTATTCAAGAGATTCCATTTCTCCTATTTCAGGTGGGATTCTTTTTAAGTTACTCCCATAAAGGCCAATTTTTTTAACCTTTTTAAGTTTAGAAATAGATTCTGGTAAAGTAAAGATTTGTGGAAATAATTCATCACCTAAAACTTCTCTAGGCACAAATTCATCATTTTCATTTTCAGCAATTTCATCAATGTACTTACATAGTTTTTTCCAAGCAACAGAGTTTCTGTCTTGCACATCATTTGGTATTTTAGAAATCCACTTTTTTTTCATTTTTTTCGCTTGTGCCTAACGTTTAGCTATGAATAGTACGTGGCAGAAAATCCGCGGATTTTCGTATTGGTACAAGCCATAAGCTTTTCGGTTTTGTTTTTATTTTTTTGTTCTTAAACACCAAATTAAAGGTTTTGGCGATAAATGTAAATATACACAAGCTTTCAATTTCCAACATTAAAACCCGTATTATTTATAGGTGTTGTTAGGAATCGTTTTTATATAACGACATATAAAAGGACTCCAAGAAGAGAAATAGTAACAAGAGTTACCATTGAAATTGGAAATTGACCAACCCTTAGTATTGTAGTTAGGAACTTATCAAGACCTTCAATAGTATGGTCTATTGACCTTATATAAGTATTAGTAACAACTGCGGGACTTTTATCCTCAACTATTTCATTCTTATTTGGATCATAATTGAATTTGATTCGACTACTTGCAAGACGTAAAATCTTCTTAAATAATTTGCTAAATAGACCTCCTATAAAAGGGATTTTATTTCCAAGAGCTTCTGTTACCATTGGAATTGTCACAATATGAGTTATACCAAGAAAAAGTAATCCTAATGTTTCTTTTTTGTTTTCTTTTGTTGTTATAGTACTTACATGTTTAAGGTCAACAGTACATTCTTTCATAATGTTTAAACTATATTTCATAACACCAAACATATCCTTCTTCATTTTCCATAACAGAAGGAGCACACCGAACAAAGTCCCATTTAATAAAAAGAGTATTAATCCAAAAACGGCATAAACTATTGTCATAATCGGACTTAGGTCAAATAAGTAGAATATAGTTAGATATATAAAGAAACTTATGGTTATAGGACGTAAGACCCAGTTAAGTACAAATTGTGGAAAAACAAGAAGGTCAACGAATTTTTCGGCAATTTCTGGATTTCGATATTTACTAACATCTATGCCAAGTTCACTTTTTAATTTAGCATCAAGCTTTTGAACATCTTTCTCTGTTTTTATCCTCATTTACTTTTTTATTTTGAATGATTCCTAACGTTTAGCTATGAATAGTGCGGGGCAGAAAATCCGCGGATTTTCGTGTCGACACAAGACAATAGCTTTTTGTTTTGTTTTGTTTTTAATTTTGTCGTTTTATAAAAGCCAAACTAAAAGGTTTGACGACTATGTAAATATACACAAGCTCTAGAGTTAAACACCAAAACCCGTATTATTTTATAGGTGTTGTTGTAAGTAGTTTTTTATCTTATTATTTCTTTAATTTCCTCAATCGTAAAAGCTGGTCGTTTTGAATGAATCATTGCGTGACAGTTCGGACAAACAGGAATTAAGTCTTTTATTGGGTCAACTTCATATTCTTTTCCTATTTCCGAAATCTGATTTATATGATGGACGTGAATAAATCCTTTGCCAATTTCTCCAAAGTGCTGTTCAAAATCATATGAACAAACTTTACAAGAATAACCAAAATGCTTTAAACATCTTTTTCGGGCTTCAGGATTTCTTTCGTATCGAGTTTGTACAATGTCCTTGGATTTACCTTCTTTATATGTTTTTTTTAATTGTGTTGTAACATCATTAGAAACAAAACTATTTTTTATGTATTTATTCTCTTTAATAAAGTTAAACCAATTAGATTCCAAACTTTCCAAAACTTCTTCTTTTATTGAAATTCCGCTTTGTTGAGGAAACCATTGTTGCAAATTGTTTTTGTCAATACTTTCCAAAGATTCTTTGTCAAATAACTTGTTTTCTTTTGGATTAATTAGGATATCGAATTCAATATCGATATAGTTAGTCATTTTGTTTTCTGTTCCGTCCCAATGAGGCGCAACATAGTAAGAAGATTTGGCATAACCACTTCCCATTATTCCTCTTGGTTCGTTCCCTAATCTAATTAAGAAAACTCTGTCTCCTTTTCTAATACTTTTTGAATTTCCACAACTCCATTTTCTTTCAACATATCCAACTTTTTCAAGATGTTCAATACTTTCTTGTAAATCTACCCAATCCCATCTGTTAGGATTCCAAGCAAAAAGGAATGTGTTAATATGGTTTTCAACAACATCAGATGAAGTTTTTAAATAATTTTCAATAGATTTCAATAAACTATCAATAGTGTTATTGTTTTCGATATTAGTCCAAGCAGGTGTGCTGTCAAAAGTATCAGTTGAATTGGGCTTTGTAAATTTATTTGATTTATATAATGGTGAGCTTTTTCCTGTTACAAATCCAATTTCACAATCTGGTTCATTTGACAATGGTTTAACATAAAATTTTTTAGCCCTTACTTTAATTCCATCCTCTTCAAGTCTTTTGATTAGTTTAGGATGTACAAATTTCAGCTCATTTTCTTTTCTATTTTGAAGATGTGGTTTTTGCTCAGTTTCAAATTGAAAACCGATTTTTTCCATTTTCATTTTAATAGAATTGTAAATATTTTTTCTGTCTGACATTTTGTTTTAGTGAGTTCTGTTAAATTACTTACAACGTTTAGCTATGAATAGTGCGGGGCAGAAAATCCGCGGATTTTCGTGTCGACACAAGCCATGAGCTTTTTGTTTTGTTTTTAATTTTGTCGTTTTATAAAAGTCAAATTAAAAGATTTGGCGATATATTAAATAAACACAGGTTTTAGCGTAAAAAACTAAAACCCGTATTATTTATAGTTGTTGTTAGCAAATGTTTTTATTCTTTTATGAATTTTATAGTATTACCATTTTCAAATTTCAAGAAATAAATTCCATTAGTTAAGTATTGAATATCAATCTGTTCATTGTTAGAAATTGTCCCTTTCTTAATTCGTTTGCCTAAAATATTATGTAAGTTATAACTCCCTGTCTTACTAAGGCCTATAACTTGAATAAAATCAGAAGAAGGATTTGGAAATATTTTAGCTTTATTTTGTTGAACTTCAAAATCATTTATTGATAATACTTCAGCTCCCCAAGTAAAAGCATCTAATGCTAGATAATCTCCATTTGCCGTAGCAGAAATAATTATTTCATCAACATTAGTATTTGAATTGTCTGACCCTCCTTCAGTTGATAGGTCAATAAAAGTAAACCCGTTATTAGGGGTGAAATTAGCTCCATCTACAATCCCTGTGCTTTTAACTACAGTATAAACAGTACTACCGTTTTTCTTGCCTGTAAAAGTAAGTATGGTTGAAACTCCTGTTGTTAAATTTTGCTTAGAAACAAATAAATAAAAACTTTTTATTGTAATATCTGTCCCGTCAGCTGTAGTGATACTAAAAGAGGACCCATCATTTTGAAGTGCTCCTCCAGATGAGTTATCTATAAACTGATGATCTGTCCCTGTTCCATTCCATCCTCCATTAGTGAAAGTCTCAATATCATATGTAGTTTCACCAGGTCCGTTAGTTACCGTAAAGTTTTGCCCATTATCAGCAAATGTTGTCATACCTGGTGTCTCTGATTCAAAGTCTTCTGTAGATTGAGCAATAAGATAGTTACTATTTAGCACGAGTATGCTTAGTAATAAAAAAAATAAAGAGTAGTTTGTTTTCATAAATATTGGTTATTAATCTTGACGATCGTCAAATTTAGTTATTGATATTCAGTTAATTATGTTTTTGTCAAATTTAACAATTTTCACCAACATATAGATTAATTTTTGGTGCTTTGTTAGCTCGAGGAATTAATCGGATTCTAAAGAGGGGAATGTTTGCTAACGTTTATATAAAGTGTCGTGCGACTCAAGTCGGACGATATGGATTTCCGGCAGGAAATCCACCCGTAAATATACGTTTAGTTTTGGAATAGGCGAGGGGTGAGCATGCATTTTATATGGTGTTAGGCAAAGTTTTTTAAAAATAAGAGATATTAAAATCTGGTCTGTTTTATAGTGTTAAATGTTAAATCCTATATTGGGAATTATCAGAATGCACTGTTTTTAATTCCATCGTATTCGAATATAATTTCATTGCATCAAAGATGTCATTTAGTTCATTGCTTGACAAAGAATTAAGTTTTATTTTGTTTAAATTAGAGTTAATATAATTTATGTTTTCAGAGGTGTAATATTCGGAATTTGAAGTCTCAAAATTTTCTTGAATATCAATAATTATCTCAACTACATTTTTATTTATTGTTTCAGTAGTTTTCCGAAGAAGATTATTCCAAACATAATTAGTTTTATCATCAAATTCAGTATCATTCATTTCTTGGGTAAAATCTTCACCTCCAGTTAAGTTTATGTGCATCGCTTTTACTGTATTCGAGAAAGAACGAAAAGGTCGTAGAAATCCTGTCCCCCACCATCCTAAAAATAACGCTATAAGCGTATACCATATTGATAGGTAAACCATAACAAAATTATTTTTGATTGGATGAACTCTAGAGTTAGTATAGACTTCAAGAAATATGATGTTTATACAAATTTTAAAGGACCTATGTCTCATAAATAAAATAGATTTTTTCTTAAGAGTATAATTTTGCCTAACGTTTATATAAAGTGTCGTGCGACGCAGTCGACCGACTGGATTCCCGGCAGGGAATCCACATGTAAATATACACTTACTTTGGAAATTAACACCAAACCTAAGCATGCATTTTATATGGTGTTGTGCGCAGTTTTTTTTCTTTTTATTATTTCAAATATTCCCAAAGTCAAAATTGTAATAATTAATCCTTGGAGGAATATTATTCCAATTCCGAATGAGAATAAATCTATTAAATCAGTATTCTCATTTTCAAATTCACTATTTGCGTTTTCGGGCAAATAATCACGATGAAAACTAGTCAGAATTATCACAAAACGTTCAAAATACATTCCGATTTTCATTCCAAATGCGACTAAAATCACATACCAATATTTTGATGCTAATTTTTTAATCAGTAATGTGAAAGGTAAAATTAAAGCAGATAGAAACATCATCCAATATGCCCAAGCATAAGGCCCAGTTGCTCTGTCAATAAAAGCATATTCATCTGGATTGATAACCATTCCAATCAGATAGAAAGTAAAGGTGACTATTGTATAAGTAATGATTGTCCATCGAATTAAATTTAGTACTTTTTTTGTCTCAAATCGGTTTTTAAAAATCAACTCTACAATTATTAAAGTCAGAATTATTGGAATCAAGCAGTAAATCAGATTTACATCTATTAGTTCAATAATCCTTTTGTATAATTCCATTTTTAGTTTTTTGTGAGTAGATTTTCAAATTGGGTACAACGTTTATATATGGTGCGTTGCGCACATAAAAGTATTACATTTCCGCAAAACAAAAGCCAATATTTGGATTTTTGTTTTGAGCTTTTTGGTCGATTAAAAACTATAATTTAAAAATTGGCGAAGCTCACAAATACAAAAACACCTTTTGTTCAATTACTTATTAGCTATGCATTATATATGTTGTTGGCAACAGTTTTTTATTTTACAAACTTCACAAACACAGAAGTAGCATTTTAAAATTGCTTTTTAGTAGAGTAGAGTGGAGGGTTGACGTAAATTATAGTTACTCGATTTTATACAATTAAACAGCAAATAAACTTCATCCGGTGTTAACTGGTTTAACTTGACATTAAATATCAAAAATCCTTGCAAAATGACTTTAAAAGTACACTTCCTGTTGGTGACCCTGATTGGGCGCTCAAGCGAATGCCTTTTTGTTGGATAAAATTCAAGTTACTCCTTCGAAGTGTGCCCCGACTAAAACAAGTACCGACCTAAAAAGCAATTTTTAAAATGGAAATTATGACTGAATAAAATCAGAAAGGGCTGCGTTATATTCCTAAATTTTCGAACATCATAATTACTCCTACGCTGATAGGGAATGTTATTAATAAAGGTAATATGATACTAATTACTTTTACAATTACACTCCGCTTTGAAAGTAAAACGAAAATTGATCCAATTGGGAATAAAATCATAGAGATAAAGAAAAAGAACATTGTCCAGCTAATTAGTATTGCTAATAAAATTATTAGCATACCAATTAAGTATTTTGAGTCAAATTTCATTGTTTGATAAGAATAAGTTTGAAGTTGTTTCCGTGAATTATCAATTGTTGCCAACGTTTAGCTATGAATAGTATGGGGCAGAAAATCCGCGGATTTTCGTATCGACACAAGCCATAAGCTTTTAGATTTTGTTTTTAATTTTGTCGTTTTAAAAAGCCAAATTAAAAGATTTGGCGATAAAGTAAAGATAAAATTACTTCTTGGATTAAGCACCAAAACCCGTATTATTTATAGGTGTTGTTGTAAAACGTTTTTTTATTTAGATTGTAACGTTCTGTGTCTTGTCTTTATTCAGTACTCGCGTTTCGGTCTCAAATATGTTTGCGTCAATTATGTAATTCTTGTCTGTCAGGGCGTTTAGAGTCTCATACATAATTTTGGAGTTGTTTATTTTTTTATATGCGTAATCTAACGATTGAGTTGTTTCCATAAACTTTAGTAGATAGAAATTACTGATAGTTCCGTAGTTTCCTCTTCTGTTTATTTTAATATTTAAAAGTTGTTTGGTGTTTTTGTTCTCAAATTTACAAGCATCTCCATGAAATTGATAATTCCAAATATCAGCTATCGAACCCTTCCATAATTCTTTATGTCTTGATTGTAATTTCTCAAATGGATGGTCTAAGCTTAAATCCAGGTCGTATTCAGAAGCCATTAGATTTACCAACTCGTTTGCTTTCTTGTCAAAAGCGATAATAACCTCTAATAATAATTTTTCAGTTGAATTGAGCAATATTTTAGTTTAATGTTTTACAACGTTTATATAAAGTGTCGTGCTGCAAGCACGGCTGATTGTCTGCAAGACAATCACATAGTAAATATACACTTCCTTTCGGAATTAGCACTTAAACTTTAGCATGCAATTTATATGTTGTTAGGGAGCGTTTTTGCTAAGGTAAAATTTATCACGTTCTATTCCGTTTTGCGAGTCAATTTATCCCACAACGATTCCGATAGTTGCTAAGCTTTTTAAATCTAATTTTCAGTTACAGATTCTTAATCATATTAGCTTATTGCTCCGACCAGTTTTGGTGTCCGATTATCCGTAACGATTCTGTTTTTGATTTTAAGGGAAAGGAGGGAAGTTTGCTTTACAAGCTAAGTATATTTTTGAAACTATTTCACAGATGACTTTTTAACTAGTTTAATAACTCCCCATAGAATTAAAGAGCTAAAGAATATAATATTTACGATTCCGATTGTTTTTCCTAAAATAGGGTATTGATTTGTATCAGAGTTTTTTAGGATGTATACGCCTAATAGTACGGGTAAAAAGAGAAGTCCAAATGCTTTAATTACTTTAATGTTCTTTTCCATAATTTTTAATGCTCCCTAACGTTTAGCTATGAATAGTACGGGGCAGAAAATCCGCGGATTTTCGTGTCGGCACGAGCCATAAGCTTTTCGGTTTTGTTTTTATTTTTTCAGTTTTAAAAGCCAAATTAAAAGATTTGGCGTTGAATGTAAATATACACAAGCTATCAAATTCACACACCAAAACCCGTATTATTTATAGGTGTTGTTATCACACGTTTTTAATTTTCTAACGACAGAAACTTCATAAATACTTCGGTGTCTCTTGTATATAATTGGTCTTTAATCTTTTCTCCATCATTTCCTATGATTACGAAATATGGTTGAGAATTAGAGTTAAATTTTTCATTTTGAAGGTTAGAGTTTTTATTCCCTATCGTTTTAATTCCTCTACCTGTTTTATCAGAAATAAATTGCTCGTCATTGGGTAACTCTCTATCGTCGTCTACATATAAGAGGGTAAAGTGAAATTGATTTTTTAGTTTGTCAATTATTATATTATTGAGGACACTTTCCTCCATTCTTCTACAATTTATACAAGCGGAGTCAGTAAAATATAAAAGTAAAGGTTTTTTTATATTAATGGACTGCGCTAATAATTCATTGTAATCAGTAGTCCCACGGCTTTTGAATAGTCCATCATACGGTCCCTGTTTCTGAGATGTTTTAAAATTAGCAATTGCTATTTCGTATGTTCTTTCTGGATTAGAATGTTCTTTTAAGTAGTTGTAGAATTTATCTATAAAATCATTGGGCATTGGTAATTTTTGCAAAAGAAGTTTATCTTTTTCCCAGTTATTAATATCAGCAGGTCTTTTAGATAATTCATTTGAAACCTGAATAGCAACTTTGTTTTTTTCGTAATTATCAGACTGTTTAATTTCTAGTATTTTGTCATATAATATTTGATAGGTTAATTTAGAGTGCGCTTCTTTTTTTGAAATTAAACTAACTAAAAGCTCCCCTAAAATTACATCATTTGAGAAATATTCAATATCTCCTCTGTCAAGATAACAGCTTTTAAGAAGAGAAAAATCTTCATCGAACTTTTTTAGATTTTCAGTATTATTAAGTTTGAGATTTATTTCTTTTAATAGAATTTTATCACAATCAGGTTTGTATTGACAAGATCCCAAATAAAATTGAAGTAATATTAATATTGGTAGTATTTTTCTCATATGTGTGGTAACGTTTAGCTATGAATAGTGCGGGGTAGAAAATCCACGGATTTTCGTGTCGACAAGAGCCATGAGCTTTTAGATTTTGTTTTTAATTTTGTCGTTTTAAAAAAGCCAAATTAAAAGATTTGGCGATAAAGTAAATATACAATTACGTCCCCAATTACAGACCAGAAACCGTATTATTTATAGGTTTTGTTGTGCAACGTTTTTATTCCACTTTGAGATATTTGTAATCAGGAATTTCGAATATTTTGTCATTTAAATTTTCTCGTTTTACTTTAACAGCAATTACGTCAGCTGTGAAGTATTCATTCTCATGAATAAACCGTAGATAGCATGATTTCATAATCTCTACTATTTTATTTTTATTCATAACAGTCAAATTTTTATAATGTTTCGGGTCAATTGACAGTTTGCTAGAATAGTAGTAAGTTGATTTTACATTTGCGTCATTTACGATTAGTTTGTCGCATAAATATCCTAAAATAGTATCTGCTTTTTTATGAATTTCATATTCAAATTTTTCATTTTTCTTTGCAATTGTACTGACTTTTACTAAAGTATCGCTGTCTATTCTTTTTTTATGAAAAATAGCATTTTTATCATGTTGGAATAATTGATAACTCATAAATTGTGAATCGCAGATATCCAAAAAATAACCATCTTTATAATATGTTTTGGTTGAATCTCCACCTGATTCAATTAAATCTTTTTCCACAATAGAATTTGATTTTGGAGTATATTCAATCTTATATTCTATAAACCCTTCAAAATATTGGGCTTGTATAGAGTTGTTAAGTATTAATATAAACAAAAGGGTAATTAAATATCTCATTTTTTAATGTTGTGCAGCGATTATCTCATTTTCAATCCTATCTGTTTCTGATTCAACCATAGGTTTTAAATTAAGTTCTCTAACTCTTTCAATAAATTCACTTGCTTGATTAAAGTTCTTTCTGATAAGTTCAATATTGGCTAAATTCAGTAATACAATTGATTTATCATTTTCAGTTCTTAATCCTATATTCAAAGCTTTAGTTAACTCAGAATAACTTTTTTCTAATTCTTGTTTTTCTAATGCAATAATTCCTGTAGTAAAATAATAATAGCTTTTTTGGCCTTTGCTTAAGATATCTGGGTTTTTAATTTTAGTTATTAATTCTTCAGCCTTTTTTATATTATCCTTTTTCATTTGCTGAAAAGCTGCATAAACAGTTCCGTATTTAAAATATCCATAGATAATAAGTCCAGCAGCAAGTAACATCATAGACATATTTGCAAAATCCTCCTTCGAGTAAAAGAAAACAGCCGTTATTAGGCTTACAATAACAAGTATTATTCTAATAATTGGGTTAAACATATATTTTCAGGATTGATTTTTCAAATGTTGCACAACAAGTGTATAAACGGACTATTCCGTATATATCTATTATGTCATGAGCTCAAATATAACGAATCAAGTGGGTTTTTTATGTTTTTAATACTGTTTAGAGCAACCTGAGTGTATATTTCTGTGGTTTTAGAACTGCTATGTCCTAATAATGTTTGAATATACCTAAGATCAATACCTGTTTCTAATAAATGTGTAGCAAAACTGTGTCGTAAAACATGAGGTGTAATTACTTTTCCTATTCTAGCTTTCACTGCAGCATTTTTTACTATTTTTAACACACTACTTCCTGTAAACTGAATACCTATTTTACCTTCAAATAAATATACTTGGGGTTTCCATTGTTTAACATATACCCTTAAATCATCGAGTAATTGTTCGCTTAATAAAGTATACCGATCTTTATTTCCTTTCCCAGAATTGACAAAAATCAGCATCCGTTCACTATCTATATCCTTAAGCTTTAAGTTGAGTAATTCTGACCTTCGTAAGCCTGAGGAGTACAGTAAACTCACTATGCACTTATGTTTTATATTGTTAGTGCAGTTAATAATACGTAGTACTTCATTTTTACTAATAACCTTTGGTAGCATTCTTTTTTTCATAGGCCTTTCTAGCATGTAATATCTATTGGGCATCCCTAAAACTACTTCAAAATAAAACTTAATACTGTTTACTAACTGATTTAAATAAGAGTCGGACTTTCCTTGATGTACCATTAATTGCATGTAACTTCTGATGTCATACTCATTGAAGTCACTTAATTTAATTTGTTTATAATGATTTATAAATTTTTCAAAGAAGGATATATATGTTTTCGCTGTAATTTTAGAGTAATTAAGTAATTCTAATTTTTGAATGTATGTCTTTGGACAAACTCTATAATCTAAAGGAAGTGTTTTTTCTTTTAATTGCTTTGTTTCAAAAGTGTTTTTAGTTTTTTCCTTCTTTTTTTTAGGTAAGAAATAATTTAGGTCTACCCAAGCAAAACCTTTAAATAAGGCAAAAATAAGCTCTAAATTTTCATTGGTATTGGTAATATAAGCCATATCGTACTGCTTACTCCATTTGGGTTCTGGTAAAGTTTTGACAATGGCTTGAATACCTTTATTGGGATAGAATTTTAGCCCAATTTTTTTGCTATTATTAATCCATAAATGATGTAATGTTATTCTGTTTTTTAAGTCAGTCATTTTCTATTAAAGATAGAGGATAAACGATACATAACAAAGTGTATCCGTTTGAATATTCGTTTATTATGCGTATATTAATACGAATATTTTGAAATATGAGATATTGTTTAGAGTGTAAAGAAGAATTGGAAGGAAGGGTAGATAAATTGTTTTGTACACCACATTGTAAATCAGCCTTTCATTATAGAGAAAATAAAGAAAAGGAAGCCAATTTATACGTATCTATAGATCGTCAATTAAAAACGAATAGACGATTATTAAAGCTATATAACAAAGCGGGAAAAGCTTATGTCAGAAAAGAACTATTATTAAAAGATGGTTTTAATCCAAAATTTTTTACGCATTATTGGAAAAACAAAAAAGGGGAGGTGTACCTATTTTGTTATGAATATGGTTTTTTAGAAAAGAATGATAATGGTACGCTTAAATATGTTTTAGTTCAATGGCAGGACTACATGAATGATTAAAACTTAGCCTTCATTTTCAATTACACTTAGTGCTAATCGTATTTTAAAATAATCTAATTGCTCATTAAAATGTTCAAAATAGGGTTTTAATGCATTTGGGTTACCTAATTCTTTTTTAGCTTTTTTTACTTCTTCAACTTCATTTTTACTTACTAATTCGTAAATGTTAATGTTTCTACCATCATTATATAGTTTTGCTATATGTGAAAAAATAGTTGTTGCAGAGAGTTTTCTTTTTACCGCAATTTCATCTATAGATAAACCTTCTTGGTACAATTCAAAGGTTACATTATGGGTGTTTCCTTTCTTTTTTGAAACTTTTTTTTCGTTTGTAAAAGCGATAACTTCATTTATAAAAGCTGTTCCGTATACTTCTAACTTACGTTGACCAACTCCACTAATTTCAAGGAATTCTTCATCAGACATTGGACGATTTTGTTCAATATCTTTTAAAGTAGCATCATTAAATACTAAGTAGGCAGGAATGTCTTCTTCCAAAGCAATAGAATGTCGTAATTTACGTAAGCGTTCAAAAAGTGTGTTTGAAGTAACTTTTTTAACGGCTTTCTTCTTAGACGCTTTTTCGCTTATAGCAACCGGTTTTGTTAGTTTTACCAATTCATTTTCATACAATACTTTTTTAGAAAAATCAGTCAGTTGTAAGGCATTGTTTTTATGAAATGCAATTTCGCAATATCCTTGATTTACTAATTGTATTACATAATGCTGCCAATCTTTCCATGAAATATCATTACCTATGCCATGGGTTTTAAGCGTGTCATATTTTTTATCAACAATAGTTGCGTTTCTTGCGCCCCGTAATACATCAATAACGACACCAGTAGCTTCAGATTCTTTTAACCTTGTAATTGTAGAAAGTGCTTTTTGCGCAATAATAGACCCATTAAAAAACTCCGGCGGATTTTTACATACATCACAATTACCGCAGTTCTCTGAAAGTAATTCTCCAAAATAACTCAGTAAAATTTTCCTTCTGCAAGTAGTTGCTTCAGAAAATTGCTTCATTCTATCTAGTTTAGCAACTTGAACTTCAAAATTACTAGCTCCTTCAGCAAATTTTCGCAATTGAATTACATCAGCATAACTATGAAAGAGTAGGGCATTGGCTTGTAATCCATCTCTACCTGAACGCCCAATTTCCTGATAATATCCCTCAATGTTTTTTGGCATATTATAATGTATCACCCAACGTACATTGGATTTATCAATTCCCATCCCAAAGGCAACGGTAGCACAAACTACCTGGGTTTTATCAAAAATAAAATCTTCTTGTGATTTGTTACGCTTTTCAAAAGTTAGTCCTGCGTGATACGTAGCAGCCTTAATTCCGTTTAAAAGTAGTTTTTCGGCTAATTGTTCCGTAGATTTTCTACTTAAACAATACACAATACCGGCTTCATTTGGTTTGCTTCGTATAAACTTTATAATTTGAGAAACTCTATCATTTGCTGGTCTTACCTCAAGCTCAATATTTTTTCTATCAAAAGAAGAGATTGACTGACTTGCATTTGGTATACGTAATTGATTGATGATATCTTCACGTGTAGCTTTGTCAGCAGTAGCCGTTAAGGCTATAATAGGTGTGTTTGGTAGTTTAGCTTTTAAAAAGCCTAATTGTTGGTATGAGGGCCTGAAATCATGACCCCATGAAGAAATACAGTGTGCTTCATCAATGGCGATACAACTAATATATTGCTCGTTAACTATATGTTCTAATTGAGACAAACTTTCTGGAGCTACATATAATAATTTGATTTTAGAATTATGTATGTCCTCAAAAATTTGTTGGTGTTCATTACTATCCTGACTACTGTTAAAGTAATTTGCAGGGATACCATTTGCATTTAACCCATCTACTTGATCCTTCATCAACGCTATTAATGGCGATACAACTAATGTAATTCCTTTAAATAATATTGCTGGTAATTGAAAACAGATAGATTTTCCTCCACCTGTAGGCATAATAACTAGATTATCCTTTTTTGAAAGTACCGATTCAATTATTTCCTGTTGTTCAGAACGAAAGCTATCATATCCAAAATATTTTTTTAATGTAGGAAGTAATTGGTCTTGATATTCTGATACTTGCATTGTAATGGTATTAGTTTAGGACAAAAATACTCGTTTTAAAAGTTCTGTTGGTCTTATATTTCGAAATTTTCATCTAATTCGATAACTTCTCCAGCCTGCATGGTATTTAAATGAATCTTACCAATTCTGGCGCGTATCAATCGTAAAGTAGGGAAGGAGACAGCTGCAGTCATTTTGCGTACTTGTCGGAATTTCCCTTCTCGTAAAGTAATAGAAATCCAACTTGTGGGGCCATGACGTTCATCACGTATTTTCTTTGATCGTAATGGTAGTATTGCAATATCTTTTTCTATAGCTGATGTCTTACAGGGTTTTGTGGTATAATCATTACCATCAACTGTAATAATTACTCCATTTTTTAACGCTTCAATAGCCTCGGGTGTAATTAGCCCGTCAACTTGAACATGGTATTCCTTTTCAACTTTACTACTTAATATAAAATAACTCTTTTTACCATCGGTAGTTAGTAACAATAGACCTTCGGAGTCTCTATCGAGTCTTCCAATAGCCATAGTACCCTCAGGGAAATCAGCTAATTCTCCTAAAAACCGATGATTCTTTTTCTTTTTCTGCTCATTGGTTATAAACTGACTTATAAAACCATAGGGTTTACATATGGCGTAGTGACTATGAGTGATTATTTCGTTTGTGGTTTCCATTTGTATTATATTTTCACTAATTGTTTTGAAGATTAATGGTAGTTAACTTTAAGTAAACAAACAAAAATAATTAATTATAGAAATTAAATTACTTTCTGTTCATTTTGTCTTGACACAAAACGAACCAAAAAGTCAAGCCTTTATGGAAGGAATTACTTCGTATCATTCGCTTTCAAAACTTCATGCTAGATGCTACGTATCGCAATTTCATTTTTTTGCTCATTATTGCATGGTAAAGACCATTAAAAAAGTGAGGGTAGTTTATTTATTTACTATTCAGTATTTGATACACTAATTCCTTAGTTAATGGTTGGTTTCCCGCTTGTTGTTTTATAGTTTCAAAAAGATATTTAAAATCACATCCGTTTGTATAATTACTACATCCGTAAGCAGTTTTACCTTTTAATATTGTTCCTTTTTCACATTTCGGACAAGTGAACGTATCCGGTTTAGCTTGTTTTGTTTTTTCTTCTAAAGTTAATTTAAAATTACTATCAAATCGTATTAATCCTTCTGTGGTACCATTTTCAGTTTTAAATCCTTTTAAATTAACCGTTGAACCTTTAGTTAGTAGTCGGGTTAATTGTTTTTCAGATATTTTTTTCTGCATAAAGCTGAATGGAACCCTTAAGGAACACCCGTTTTTATAAGTACTACAACCAAACGCTGAGGATCCTTTTATTATAGTTCCTTGGTTACATTTAGGACAGCTAACTTTAGATAAATCGGTAGTTTTACTTTTAACAGATTTTTTCTTGACAACGTTAACTTTTGAATCGGAAGTTGTTGATGAAATATTTGCTCTAGTTTGTTCGCTACGTACTTCATATACCAACTGATCAACCATTTGCTTCATGTTATTGATAAAGGATCCCGCATTATAATTTCCCTTTTCAATTTCTTTTAATTGCTTTTCCCACAAACCAGTCATTTCAGCTGACTTTAACAGCTTGTTCTGTATAGTATTAATCAATTGAATACCGGTAGAAGTTGGTAGTACTTGTTTTTTATTTCGTTCAATATATTTACGTCGGAATAATGTTTCTATAATATTTGCACGGGTAGATGGTCGTCCAATACCATTTTCTTTCATCAATTCACGCACCTCATCATCATCAACTTGTTTCCCCGCAGTTTCCATAGCTCTTAACAAAGTTGCTTCTGTAAATTGCTTTGGTGGTTTTGTTTCTTTTTCCAAGAAAGAAGGGGAGTGTGGTCCTTTTTCTCCTTCAGTAAAACTAGGAAGTAATTCAGCTTCTTTTTTGGTTGATGCATTTGGATTCTCAAAAACTAAACGCCATCCTTTTTCTAATATTTCTTTCCCAGTAGTTTTAAACGTAACCGTATCCGCTTTTCCAATAACATTGGTATTGGCTACCTTACATTCGTTATAAAACACTGCAATAAATCGTTTTGTGATGATGTCATACACTTGTTGCTGATTGTATTGCAAATTATTTTGAACCCCAGTAGGTATTATAGCGTGGTGATCAGTTACTTTTTTATCGTTAAATACTTTAGATGATTTTTTAATTTCCTTCCCAAGTAAAAGCTGTGTTAAACTGCTATAATTTGTCAGGTTCCGTAATATTCCTTCAACTTTAGGGTATACATCATTAGGTAAAAATGTAGTATCTACTCTTGGGTATGTAACTACTTTTTGCTCGTATAATTTCTGAACTATTTTTAAGGTTTCATCAGCTGAAAAACCGAATTTAGTATTGCAATACACCTGAAGTCCAGTTAAATCAAACAATTTAGGAGCGTATTCCTTTCCTGCTTTTTTGGTAACCGAAACAATTTCAAAGTCACTTTCCTGTACTTTATTGGCGAATAATTTTCCTTCTGATTTCTCTAAAAAACGTCCCTCTTCACAATTGAATAAAGTATCCCTATATAGTGTTTGTAATTCCCAGTAAGGTTGTGGTTTAAAAGCTTCAATCTCTTTAAATCGTGCTACTACCATAGCTAAAGTAGGGGTTTGAACTCTACCTACTGATAATACTTGTTTGTATCCACCATGTTTTACAGTATATAATCTAGTAGCGTTCATCCCTAATAGCCAATCGCCAATTGCTCTGGAAAACCCTGCATAGTATAAGTTGTCGTAATCCTCTGAAGGTTTTAAGTTCTTAAAACCTTCTTTGATGGCCTCTGTTGTTAAAGAAGATATCCATAAACGCTGTATCGGTCCTTTATATCCTGCTTGATCAATCACCCAACGCTGTATGAGTTCTCCCTCTTGTCCAGCGTCGCCACAATTTATGATTACTGTAGCTTTATCAAATAAACTCTTTACAATATTGAATTGTTTTTGTATTCCTTCATTGGAAACTACTTTAGTTTTAAATTTAGCAGGTAACATAGGAAGGTTATTCAAATCCCAACTTTTCCAATAAGGTTTATAATCATTGGGTTCAAATAACGTGCATAAATGTCCGAATGTATAGGTAACTAAGTATCCATTACCTTCAAAATAGCCATTACGCTTTGTGTTTGCTCCTAATACAGTAGCAATTTCACGGGCAACACTTGGTTTTTCAGCAATGCAGACTTTCACTTGAATGGTTTAAGTATATGAATACGCAAAATACAGAAAATTACTATATTTATGAAAGGATAATCTTGAGATTCGTCTATACTATTGCCAAAGATTATAATTTTATGAAACAACTATTAAACTGTATTAAGAATTGTACAGAATGCTCAGATTTTTTGGAACACAATCCTAGGCCAATAGTTACAGCTAGTACCATGAGTAAAATAGTGATTATAGGTCAAGCGCCCGGGAGTATTGTTCATAAAACAGGAGTTCCTTGGGATGATAAAAGTGGAGAGAATTTAAGAGAATGGATGGGGATTAGTACAGAAGGTTTTTATAACACTGCTAAAGTTGCTATTATCCCAATGGGTTTTTGTTATCCTGGAAAAGGAAAAACCGGTGATTTACCACCACGTAAGGAATGTGCTCCTCTTTGGCATCCACAGTTGTGGAGTTTATTAAAAGAAGTAAAGCTGGTTTTACTTGTTGGTAAGTACGCACAAGATTACTATTTAAAAGATTTAGCCAAGAGAACCTTAACTGAAACAGTACAAAACTATGCTGAATATCTTCCTAAGTATTATGTGCTACCACACCCTTCTCCTAGGAATAATATATGGCAAGCAAAAAACAAGTGGTTTGTAACAGATGTGTTACCAGGTTTGAAAAAGAGAATTGCCTCTGTATTATAATAAAAGTAATAAGCTCTTTGTAAGGAATTAAATTTAAACGCTACCAATGGGCTATGGATTTTATATTTTACTTTTTTACAGGATTATTTGTAGCAATTATTGGAGCACTACCACTAGGGACAATTAATGTAGCGGTAATTAATACTACTATAAGAGAAAATATCACCAGTGCATTAAAAATTGTTTTTCCTGCAGCTTTGGGAGAATTGTTATTGATTTTTGTTGCAATAGTATATTATAAAAGCATCCAGGATTTCATTACTCAAAATACATGGTTGCAATATATAATCGCTGGTGTATTACTAATATTTGGGCTAATCCTGATTTTTGGAAAGAAAAACTGCATTAAGGATGATCATGGAGAATGTATTGCTATTAAACCAAGAGTACAATTACCGAAAGAAGTCATGGGTTTTGTACTAGGATTATTAAATCCTAGTGTATTAATTTATTGGTTATTTGCAATCTCATATTTGGGTAAAAAAATGATTCTTTTAGAAGTAAATACTGCATTAACTTTATTGATGTTGTTTTTTGCAGGAGCTTTCATAGGAAAGGCATCAACGTTGTATGGGTATGGGGAATTTAGTCATATTTTAAAAATGAAAATAAAGAATATTACAGCAATAATTAATAAAGTAATAGGGAGTTTACTCTTGCTAGTAGCTTTCATACAATTGATAAAAATAGTATGCTAACAAATACCCAATAATGGAATTAAATTAAAAAAACATGAAGAAATACATTTACCTAGGATTAAGAATATTGATTGCTATTATTTTAATTCAAACATTACGATTCAAGTTTTTAGCACATCCTGATAGTGTGTATATATTTACTGAAATAGGTTTGGAGCCTTATGGTAGAATAGGAATAGGAGTATTGGAATTAATTGCAGGAATATTATTATTAATCCCGAAAACAGTTTGGGCAGGAGCAGGGTTAACCATGGGAATCATTGGAGGAGCCATAATGATGCATTTAACACAGTTGGGAATAGAAATAAATGATGATTCAGGAGTATTGTTTTATACTGCAATATTTGTATTTATTGTGAGCACTATCATTTTATGGAATTACAAAAAAGACGTTCCATTTATTGGTCATAAATTTAAATTGAAATGAAACAATTACATTTTTTAGTAATGCTTGTTGTTACGACAGTATTATATAGTCAAAAACCAATATACAATACACAAAACGACTATGTTGCTGATGGCTATGATGTTGTTGCATATTTTAGTAATGAAGCTCTTAAGGGTAAAGAAGAGTATATTTTTATATATGAGGATGTACGCTTCAAGTTTATTAACAAGGAGAATTTAACTACGTTTAAAATGAATCCTGGAAAATTCATTCCGCAATATGGAGGTTGGTGTGCATATGCCATTGCATTAAAAAATAAAAAAGTAGGTATAGACCCTAAAACGTTTGAGGTAAGAGGTGGAAAATTGTATTTATTTTATAACTCTAAATTAATCAACACACATAAGAAGTGGTTGGCTAAAAAGCCAAAATTATTGATTCATAAAGCAAATGTAAATTGGGCTAATTTTTAAAAACAGAATATAAAATCTATTAATTTGCCTTAATTTGATTGAATAAATTACAATTTGTTTAACAAGTTTTAACAAAACTAAATAGGAAAGTCCTATATTTGCAGTATATTGAAAAGATAAAACACTAGTAATAAAGTGTTTTCAAATCAATAAATAATATAAAAAACAAAATTAAGAGTAAATAATGGCAAAATCACAACAGACATTTAACAAGATTGAAAAAGAAAAAAAGCGTTTAAAAAAGCGTGAAGAAAAAGAGAAGAAAAAAGCTGAACGTAAAGCAAATGCCGTAAAGCCTACGAGTCTTGAAGATATGTTAGTTTATGTTGATGAATTTGGACAGTTAACTGATACTCCACCAGATCCAACTAAAAAGAAGGAAGAGATTGATTTAGAAAGCATCGATATTTTTATTCCTAAAAAAGTTGCTGGAGAAGATGATGACGCTGGTTTTGGAAATGAAGGAAAGGTATCTTTCTTTGATGATTCAAAAGGTTTCGGATTTATTATCGATTCTAAAAATCAAGAAAAATATTTCGTTCACGTAAGTGGATTAATTGATGAAATTAAAGAAAACGACAAAGTTTCTTATGAACTTGAAAAAGGGATGAAAGGAATGAATGCCGTTAGAGTAAAGAAAATATAAGTTCTAAAAGAACTTTAAAAACTAAAAATCCTATTTTTTATTAAATAGGATTTTTTTTATAGTTTAAAATAACACGATACAAATTACTGTACTATATGTCAATATCATTTTCTGATTTAGGAATTTCACCTGCATTATTAAAAAGTTTATCTGATTTAAATATTTCTGAACCTACAGAAATTCAACAAAAATCTATTCCTGCTTTATTAACTCAAAAAGATGATTTTGTTGGTTTGGCAAAAACAGGAACAGGTAAAACAGCTGCTTTTGGATTGCCTTTATTACAGTTGGTTGATGTTGCTAAAACGACTATACAGGCTGTTGTGCTAGTCCCTACAAGAGAATTGGGGCAACAAATTTTCAGTAATATGGAAGCGTATGCAAAACATCTTCCTGAAGTATCTATTGCAGCTATTTGTGGAGGGACACCTATTAAGCCACAAATTGATCGTTTAAAAGAAACAACACACGTAGTTATTGCTACTCCTGGACGTTTGATTGATTTAATTCAACGTGGAGAAATAAAAATTGGTACAGCAGATTATTTAGTTTTAGATGAAGCTGATGAAATGGTAACCTCTTTAAAAGACGGGCTAGATAAAATAGTAGAAGCTTTACCTAAAAGTAGAAGAACTTTGTTGTTTTCAGCTACTTTACCAGGAACTATAAAACAGTTGATTCAAAATTACATGTCAAAACATGTCACGCAAGTAAGTGCTGATATGAAAACGGTTGGTAATAAAGGGATTGATCATAAATTTGTAGTTGTTGAACCTATAGAAAAATTAGAAGTGTTGATGCACTTTTTGGCTTCTAAAGAAGGGGAACGTGGTATTATTTTCTGTAAAACAAAAGCTGCTGTAAATAAGTTGGCTAAAAACCTTGCTATTAACCGATTCTCATCTGGAGCATTACATGGTAGTTTATCACAAGGAATTCGTGATAGGATTATGGAGCAATTCAGAGCAGGACATATCAATACTTTAGTAGCGACTGATTTAGCTGCAAGAGGTATTGATGTTAAAGAAGTATCCTATGTAGTAAACTATCATTTACCTGATACTTTTGAAACTTATGTACATCGTAGTGGTAGAACTGCAAGGGCAGGGGCTAAAGGATTATCGTTAACCGTTATTCAAGATGATGAACTAGATCATATTCCTGATTTTGAAGAAGCTTTAGGAATTAAGTTTGAATTTATTAAAAAGCCAGACGCTTTAAGTATTGAGGAAAATAATACAGTATTGTGGGCGAAGAAGATTTTTAAAACAAAACCGAATCGAGAAGTTTCTCCTGAATTAAAAGATAAAGTAAAAACTGTTTTTCACCACCTTACAAAAGAGGAGTTGATTGAAAAAATGTTAGCAAATTATATTGCTTCACAACAAAAACTAGTAGCAGACACTAATACTGTTGGAGGGAAGAAAAAAAGAAAAAAATAAAGCATACATTCTTGTATGTTAGTTGAATATATTGATTACTTGAATTTTTTATTCAGCTGAATAAAAAATATGTTAACAGCACCATTGTCTTGTTTTAAACAAGAAAATGGTGCTGTTTTTTTTAGATAAGTATCATAGAATCAAATAACTTGAGTTAGGATACTAATATTGTAATTGGGTATGTTTTATTTTAACATGTATAAGTTAAAACTTATTCTTCTCGATAAAAAACTATACCAGAAAACATTCTTAAAACAAAAAATAATGAGTAACTTTATGTTACGTTTTTCTAACGAATATATATATAGTTAGTAAATCAGCCTTCCCTTTTTGACTACTTTAAATTTATCTGAAATTAATCAATTTATATATAGTCATGAAAATAATTAAAGAGCTTGATCCAACCAGTATTGAAACTTTCCGAAGTAAATTAAGAGGTAAATTAGTCCTACCTGAAGATTCGGTATATAATGAAACTCGTAAGGTATACAATGGAATGATTGATAAACATCCTGGCATGTTTGTGATGTGTGTAGATGTTGCTGATGTAATTGAAGCAGTTAATTTTGGTAGAGAAAACGATTTATTGGTAGCTGTAAGAGGCGGAGGACATAATGGTGGTGGTTTAGGTCTTTGTGATAAGGGTTTAGTAATTGACTTGTCAGGTATTAAATTCATTAGAGTTGATACTTCAAACAATACCGTAAGAGTTGGTGGTGGAAATCTTTGGGGAGAAGTAGACCATGCTACACATCCTTTTGGTTTAGCTGTGCCTGCAGGGATAATCTCTACTACTGGTGTTGGAGGATTAACCCTAGGTGGTGGGGTTGGTCATCTTTCAAGGAAATATGGACTTACTATTGATAATTTATTAGAAGCTGATATGGTTTTAGCTGACGGTAGTTTTGTAACAGTAAATGCAAATCAAAATAAAGATTTATTCTGGGCTATTCGTGGTGGTGGTGGAAATTTTGGTATTGTTACGTCATTCAAGTTTCAAGCACATCCTGTAAGCACCGTTATTGGAGGGCCAACGTTATGGCCAATAGAGAAAACAGAAGAAATCATGGAGTGGTATCATGATTTTATCAATAATGCGCCAGATGATCTAAATGGTTTTATTGCAACAATGATTATCCCTGGAGCGCCATTCCCAGAACATCTACATAACAAGCAATTTTGTGGTATTGTATGGTGCTATACTGGTGATGCTGATAAGTTTGATGAACTATTTGCACCTGTGCGTGCTAAAAATCCGTTATTCGAACACGTTGGTGAAATGCCATATCCAGCCATACAAACACTTTTTGATGGATTAATGCCACCAGGAATGCAATGGTATTGGAGAGCAGACTTTTTTAATGAATTAGGAGAAGAAGTAAGAGTTCAACATTTAAAATTCGGATCAAATATACCAACACCATTATCGCAAATGCATTTGTACCCAATTAGTGGTGCTGCAAGTAAAGTGGGAGCGGAAGATACTCCTTGGGCATATCGTGATGCAAATTATGCAGGAGTAATTGTAGGAGTTGATCCAAATTCTGAAAACGCTGCTAAAATAACCGATTGGTGTAAAGCATATTGGGAAGCATTACATCCATATTCATCAGGTGGAGCGTACTCTAACTTTATGATGGATGAAGGGCAGGAAAGAGTTAAGGCTAGTTATAAGCACAATTACAATCGTTTGGTAGAAATCAAACAGAAATATGATCCGAATAATTTATTTAAAGTAAATCAGAATATTAAACCAGTAAGTCAATACGCATAATACTTGTAGATAATCCACTATGAATATTTATCATAGTGGATTATTATATAAAATTTAAATTAAGAACTGCATGAAAGCATCGAACACCCAACTTTATGACGCGCCCATTCAGGACGTTTTACAAACCATTTATTTAATTCAGGTTGTTCATCATAAGGCTTTTTAAGGAGTGTGTATAATTCGTCAATTAAAGTGTAATCTTCTTTACCTGCTGCATCAATAGCTAATTGCGACATGTAATTTCGTAATACATACTTCGGATTAACGCTATCCATAGCTATTTTACGCTCTTTGTCAGAAATTGTTTCTTCTTGCAATCTCTGTATATAGCTTGTAAACCATTTTCTCCAACGTTCTAAGATAGTACTAGTAATTTCCTCAGGATTATAAAAAGAGTCCATTATAGGAGCTAAAAATGATATATCATCAGTTAACTCGTAATCTTTATTGATGTTTGATAGGCTTCTATAGAAAATAGTCATATCCGTTTCAGATAAATGCAAATTAGCTTCTAATTCTTTTATCAATTCTCTATCAGCTGTATTTTCTATGACTAAACCAAGTTTTGATTTCATCATTAGTTCATATTCCTGATGAAATTCTTGATTATAACCGTTCAATATTTCTTCTAAAGCTGCAGCATCTTCAATTAAGGGATATAATGCATTTGCCAATTGTAGCAAGTTCCATAAGCCAATATTTGGTTGGTTACCAAAACGATATCGCTTATTTTGTTTGTCTGTGGTATTAGGAGTCCAGTCAAAATCATATCCTTCCAACCAACCATAAGGGCCATAGTCAAGAGTTAAACCAAGGATTGACATGTTATCGGTATTCATAACACCATGCACAAAACCAACACGTTGCCAATGTATAATCATTTCTAAAGTACGATTAGTTACTTTTTTGAAAAACTGTAAATACCCTTCTTTATTTCGTGATGTTATTTCTGGGTAATGCTGTGTAATAGTATAATCTACCAGCGTTTTTAATGTATTGTAATCTTTTCCAGAAGTATGTATCTCATAACTTCCAAAACGTAAGAAAGTAGGGGATACCCTACAAACAATAGCGCCATTTTCATAGTCTGGGTGTCCGTCATATAGTACATCTCTTAAAACTTCTTCACCTGATAATGCTAATGATAGTGCACGAGTAGTTGGTACGCCTAAATGAAACATAGCCTCACTACACAAATATTCTCTTACAGAAGAACGTAGCACTGCTAAACCATCAGCGGTTCTGGAGTAGGGTGTTTCTCCAGCTCCTTTTAATTGTAGTGTCCATTGTTTTTTTTGATGTTCAACTTCAGTTAAATTAATGGCTCTACCATCACCTAATTGACCTGCCCAGTTACCGAACTGATGACCTCCATAACACATTGCATAAGGAGTAGTATTTTCCAGTATTGTATTCCCAGTAAAAACATTTATGAACTCTTTTGACTTGATGTCTTCTTCGGTAATCCCAAGTTCATTAGCAACTTCATTTGCTGTATGAATTAGTTGAGGTTTCTTTGTCTTTTTAGGGGTAACATATGAGTAGCATGCACCAGAAACTTGCCTCCTAGAGTTTTCTAAAATCGGATCAGAAGGAAGTTTTTCTATAAAAGTATTTAATGTGTTTAATTTCATTGTAACTATCTATTATATAGCTTATTAGTTTTTCTAGTGTAAATGAATAGATTAACTATTTATTTACTAGTTGATTAGCATGTAATTTACGTAATCGAGCTAATTTTGGGTCAATCACAATATCACAATACCTATTTCCTTTGTTGTTTTTGTAATAGTCTTGATGTTCTAAATCTGCTTCATGAAATGCTTTATAAGCAGCTACTTCTGTAACAATAGTATCAGGAAAATATTCAGATACTTGATGTATAACTTCGCTAATATTTTCTTTCTGCTTGCCATTATGATAAAAAATAATAGAACGGTATTCTGTACCACAATCAGCTCCTTGATGATTCAATGTTGTAGGATCGTGAGTAGTCATGAATATACTAATGATACTCTTATAAGAAATGATATTAGGATTAAACTGTACTTGTATTACTTCTGCATGACCGGTTAATCCAGAACAAACCTCTTGGTAGGTTGGTTTTCCTGGAACTGTACCTCCACTGAAACCAGATTTAATATCTAGTATTCCTTTTATTTCTTGAAATATTGCTTCTGTACACCAAAAACATCCACCTCCAAAGGTTGCTATTTCGTATGTTGGCTCATTCATCATTATTCTTTCTCTATTTTAATACTTTCTGAATTAACACAGTAACGTAAGCCACTAGGCTCTGGACCATCAGGGAAAACATGTCCTAAATGTGCATCACAAGTATTGCAGGTAACCTCAACGCGAACCATACCATAGGTTTCATCTTTGGTATAATTAATAGCATTTTCTTTTATAGGAGCAGTAAAACTAGGCCATCCAGATCCAGACTCAAATTTTATGCTTGAATCGAATAGGAGTGCGTCACAGCAAACACATGCGTATTTACCTAGGTCATGACTGCTACATAAAGCACCACTATTTGGAGCTTCCGTCCCTTTATTCCTGGTGATTCTGAATTGTTCGGGCGTTAGAAGTGCTTTCCATTCAGCTGCAGTTTTTTCTACTCTTTTATCTGGATTTGGATTACCTTTTACTGCAAAATGTATTACATCTTTCCAAGTGATCATAAGTAATGTCTTTATAGTTCAAAAATACAATAATTATTACCGTTTTGTAGTCGATATAATAACTTAGTAATTACACATGCGGCATTTGCTACCACCAAACAACAAAAACCTTTTGTAGTCCGTTATTTTTATCCTTTATCCAGCATAATGGTGACCTTTCTTGAATAATTGATTCCTCAATAGCTTTAATTCCTTCACTATAATTTAACCAAGTTACATTATTATGTACTTCTGTTAGCCAGTCTAGTTTTGAGGGGATGTAGAATTGATGATTGTTTAATTGTTCAAGGTTATTAAAACATAGGTAATATCCTTGAATACAATTGTTGTTTATCAAACGAAGTGGAAAACCAATCATATTAAAAGGAACAAATAACTGTGCCTTGAAATATACTTGTTGTTGTATGGTATTTACATCAAGTTTTAAATTAGTTATTAAAGCTTTTGTTTCTGGTTTGTAGAGTAACGGGAGTTGCTTTGTTTTTAGTTTTGTAATCTTTTCAATTAAACTGTCTTTTCTGTTAGGCCCAATCCAATGTTCTAGTTCTGAACGTCCTACAGACTCATCGTATACATAAAATTTGTATATAATTTCTAAGTGAATAGGAGTATGATTATGCTTCAATAAGCAATCTATCTCTCCAATTGTTATCTTACTTCGTTTTATCTGAATATTTTCAGAAAGTATTTCAATATTAGAATTATTTCTAAGTTCATTGGCTACAAAGCGTTCTACTAAATGACCTAAACGCAATTTTGGCAGGTTATTTAATTCATCAAACTTACATGAGTTTTCCTCTTGAATATTTATCTGTGACAAACCAACTATTTCACCATTCCATAACTGAGGTGTAGCATGATAGCCTTTGTATTGTAATTGTGTGCTAATAATTTTTTGGTTTGTTATTAATAAGACATTTCTACAATTTTGACTACATCCTTTGGGGTTAAGGTACCATGTTCACCAATACCATCCCAGCCTCTTTTGATAAAGGATTTAGAAATAGTTTCCGCAGTACCCTTATAATCATTTGTATATTCAGAGAGTTTGGTATCTATTCCTATGGAATGAAAAAATGCTTCTGTTTTATCAATACCAGCCTTAGATTTATCTTCTAAAGTACCTTCGCTAATGTTCCATACTCGCTCAGCATATTGTGCTAATTTTTCCTTTTTTGTTGCTAAGTTATAAGTATAATGACTTTTAGTTAAAATAGCTAAAGTTCTTGCATGATCAATTCCATATAAGGCTGTTAATTCGTGTCCCATGGCATGGATAGCCCAATCGTTTGGTACTCCTTTTTGAATTAGCCCGTTTAATGCCATAGTACAACACCACATAAAATTTGAAGCTGCTTTATAATCAGTAGCATCCCCTAAAATTTTAGGAGCTGTTTCAATAATCGTTTGCATAATACTTTCTGCAAAGCGATCTTGTAAAGCTGCGTCAATTGGGTAAGTCATGTATTGTTCTAATACATGAGTGAAGGAATCGGCTAATCCGTTAGCAATTTGACGTTTTGGAATAGAATGAATCACCTGAGGATCTAATATGGAAAATTGAGGAAATAACCCTTCACCGCCCATACCTAGTTTCTCCTTCGTTCCTTTACGAGTAATAACTGCTCCGGAATTCATTTCTGAACCAGTTGCAGGTAATGTCAAAACTGTTCCAAATGGCATTCCTTTTTCTGTTCGGATTTTTTCAGATAATATATCCCAAGGTTTTTCACCTTTATATAATGCTGCGGAGGCTAAAAATTTAGTACCATCAATAACTGAACCCCCACCGACTGCTAATAGAAACGTAATTTGTTTCTCTTTGATAATTTTTAAAGCCTTTAATAATACTTCGTACTCAGGGTTGGCAGGAATTCCTCCAAATTCTACTACTTCAAAATTTGATAAGGCTTTAGTTACTTGCTCATATATCCCGTTTTTTTTAATACTTCCGCCTCCATAGAGTAGTAATACCTTTTCATTAGGAGGAATTTCAGTTGCTAACTTCTCTATTTGACTTTTACCAAACAGTATTTTCGTTGGATTTTTAAATTCAAAATTATTCATGTTATAAAGTTATGACTTAATAGAAGTTTCAGCAATTATAATATGCATTATTTGATATTATATTGACAATCATTTTAAATTTAACTATTGTAAGAAAACTAAATCTAAGAAGGGGTATAAATACCTATTGTAGTTTTCGTTTTAAAAAAGTAGGTTTGTTTAAAGTGATTTGATTTAAAACTTAAATCATGAATTTTACTAACCTAAAACACAATTTAATATGAGTTATCATTCATTTAATTCTAAGGACGATTCTTCTAGAAAAGTTAATAATGAAAAAGGATCAGTGCGGAAAGCATTTTCTGCATGGTTGATTGAAAATTATGGTGCAAATTACTTATCAGAAATAAAAAAGCAACGCTCAAGAAAGGAAGCGCAACATTTAAAAAGAACTATTTCAGACACCACTACTGAAAGAAAAAGTAAAATTCCAGTAGTTGGTATTATCGGAGGTGGTTTTGCTGGATTATATTCAGGTTTAATGCTTCAATCATTAGGAATCGAATGCGAAGTATTTGAAAGTTCAAATCGTGTTGGAGGAAGAATAGATACTTGGTATTCCTCAGATTATGATCCGAAAAGTAAGAACAATGATGGATTGTATGGTGAAGTTGGTGGAATGAGAGTTCCACAATTTTCGGAGGATATGTTGCCTGTACAGCAATTAGCTTTGTCGTTAAATGCAGTATTGAAACGAAACAAGCTTACCGACAAAGTTGTAAACTGGCGAAAATTTTATTACAATTCGGATGTTCAGCGTTTGAGGTATAATAATATGAAGGGAGCCATAACGGCAAAAGACGCTGCAACAAATTCTTTGAATTTTGGAATAGATAAAGGAGGTGACTTACCTATGGTTTGGGTAACTGAAGTAACTCCTGAAAAAGGAGATTCATATTTACCAATAAATAAAGTGCTGGATAAGGTAAACGAACGCTTTATTACTGCTATAAATAGGTCGTTTGCTGAAGGGTTTAAATTATTAATGGAATTTGATAATTACTCTATGTGGGCCTATTTAACTAACGTTTTTACTTTAGGAGAGTTAGGGGAGTATTATAACCCTGAAATGGGAGCAAAGACCGATTGTTTGTCGTACAATGTTACTAGTTATCTAGAAACGTTAAATGCAGGTACCGGAATGTATTCCGTCTCGTTTGTAGAAATGGTTATTGCTGTATATGATTGGGGAGGAAGTAAAAATCCTTATGATAAAAAAGATGATGATATTTACATGATTACAGTTGATAAGGGTATGCAACACTTCCCTGATGCATGTAGAACAGTATTGGATTTAAATCAAGGTATTTTACCTTCGGATGGACAACGTGCCCAAATAGAAATTGGTATGATTCCAGGCTTAAATGGTCAGAAAGGATATTCTCCTTCAAATTTAACCAAAGATGCACAGGCACCATCAACCGTACCACCTGCAGATGCACCTTCTTCAACACCTGGAATACCATCTACTAAAAAGCAACGTGTTTTTATGAAGCACAAAGTAATTCAGGTGAACCATGATCCTAGTTTATTTGATAACCATGGAGGGATGAAGGTATCAATAGAAAAAGAAGTTGATACTAAAGGTAAAACGGAATTAATAGAAAAACGGTATCCATATGTAATTAGTACGTTACCTAATGGAGCTTATTTAAGTGGAGCTCTAAAAACGAACTTTTTTGATAAACTATCGTTCGCAAAAGCACGTGCTTTAAGAGAGTCTAATTATATGCCTGCGTTTAAAGCTTTTCTTACTTTTAAAACACAATTTTGGGCTAAACTAGGAAATCGTCAAGGTAAAGGATTAGGTGTAGCTGTGACAGATCGTCCTAATAGGCAAGTAGTATATCCTTCATATGGTTATGAAGCCAATGGTGGGGTACTTCAAATTTATTCATGGGCTCAAGATGCTGAGCGTATGGGAGCTTTAACAGATGAGGAGCGTGTTAATGAATGTTTAAAGGGTATAGCTTATTTGTATCCAGAAGTAGATGTATATGAGGCGTATGCAGGTTACCATCCCGAAGAGACAACCAAAACATGGTTTTGGGACAATCATGCGGGAGGAGGTGCTTTTGCATTATTTGCACCTGGACAATTTAAAAACTTATACCCAACATTATTAACGCCAGAATTTAATGGATGTTTAAATATTGCTGGGGAATGTTGTTCTGTACATCACGGATGGATTGTTGGTGCATTAGATTCTGCTTATAATGCAGTCAATAATATTTTACAGCAAGCTGGAGCTACCGATAAAATTGAGTTAATGGAACAAACTTGGGGAACACTTACAAGCCCTGATATTGCTGCACGAAAAATAGAAGCAGAAGTATTGGTTAATACGAAGTAAAGCTTGTTTTTAAAATTCAATTATTTTGATATAAATAGTTAGTTTTTTAAAGTATACTAATTAAGGAAAAAGACCAGCTAAATAGCTGGTCTTTTTATTATAAAGTTTTGATAATCATGGTTTGTTTTATAGTTTTGAACGCAAAACATACTCCTCCTTTATTATGAAAAGTGTTATTTAATCTTTATCTTATAGTTATGTTTCGGAGTGTAAAAAATGGTAATTGTATTGCTCTATAAGATATCAATAGAATTCAATTAAAGCATCTTAATATTCGAAATAAGAAATATGATTGAAAATCAAATAAGAGTATATGGAATAAATGACCCTAAAATTCTTTCTGCTATGTCGAAAGTTCCTAGGCACAAGTTTGTACCAGCCGACATGCAAAAATACGCCTATAGAGATGGTGCAGTTAGTATAGGATATGGTCAAACCATATCACAACCTTTTATGGTTGCATTTATGACCAAAGATTTACAACTCAAAAACAACGATAAGGTATTGGAAATTGGTACAGGGTCCGGCTATCAAGCTGCCATACTGAGTGAAATAGTAAAAACTGTTTATACTATTGAAATTATTCCTGAATTAGAAAAGGCTGCCAAGGATCGGTTTAAACTTCTAGGATACGATAATATTCAGGTGAAATTAGGGGATGGTTACTATGGTTGGAAAGAGAAAGGACCATTTGATGCCATAATTGTAACGGCAGCAGCCGAAAAGATTCCTCCGTCTTTAATAGAACAATTAAAGGAAGGTGGCAGAATGCTTATTCCTATAGGTAAAACTTCATCTGTACAACAACTAATTAGGGTTGTAAAAAAAGAAAATTCTACGAATACCCAAAGCTTAATGAGAGTTCGTTTTGTTCCCTTTACTAGAGAAAAAAGTGATTTTGACATATGAATTATTGTATTCAATTATTATTTAACAAATATTAGATTAATAGGTGTTTTTACCCTAAATACTTAAACTTTACATTTAATTAATATTAAAAAAGACCAGCTATTTGCTGGTTTTTTTTATAAACCAAGATAACATTTGTTAATAAACAACGTTTTGACTCAATTATTTAACAAAACGTGATACTATTTTAACCTTGATAATGTATTGCTAAGCTTTAATCACTTTCTTAGACACATAAAATTATAGATTAATTTATTGTTAACCCTTCAACATTAGAATAATATGAAATCAAAATTAAGTTGTCTAATCATTTTTTTACTAATGCTTTATGTTGGTAATGCACAGGAAAGTAAAAATCCACATGCTTGTTATCCTCCTACAATAGATCGTTCTATTAGAAAAGATTTAATAAATAAAACATCTGAAAGCTATGCTATTCTAGCAACTGGAACAACTGCATATACACAAAGTATACATAATGTAATTGTTAAATGGCAAACGGGGAGTTATAGTAGTTTTAGAATGGGAACTGCTCCAGGCTTACAAGATATTCGTTGGGGGCAAGGATTAAGCGCTGCTTCAAAACATACTGGAGGACATAGTTATGAAGAATTAAGAGTAGAAGCATTAGCTTTAGGTACAACATTCAATGTAGGAGATACTTTTTATATTACCATGGATAATGGTTTAGGTTCGGAATGGGTTTCACCAGCATTAGCTTTTAATTGGGAAAATTTAGGTAATGCAGCTAATAGTGTAACTATTAATGTTGAAACTAATTATGGTGATGGTGGATATGGACCATTTGCAGGTTGGCAGGAAACAAAAATGATGGAGTTTTATGACTTAGTTAATCCAATTATAAAGGATGTTTTTGGGCCACCTTCTAGAAATCATGATGTCCATGTGGTTAATGATGCTTATGCACAAGGAGTTAATATTTATTATAATGGACCTAATCAAATAAGTTCAACTTATAATACAAATGCTGATGGAGATTTAGATCAACCACGTTTAATGATTCATGAATTAATACATGCCTATAGAGATAATGTTGGGATTTCAAGTAATTCAGAATGGCATTATGAACCAGATTTAAATGGTTTTGAGGAGGGTATGGCAGAGGCAGTTGCAATTATTGTAATGGATAAATTTATAGATTTATATCCAGGTTTTTTTGCTGGAGACGAATTTAAAATCCATTGGAACCATTCACGAGGAATGCCTTTTTCTTGGGACTATGATTTTCAAAATCATGAGCAAGTTCGTAATAGGGATTATTTTAGTACAGATATTGCAACGGGTAGTCATTGGTTGCGTTATGGAATGGGAGCAACAGTTTTTAGAAAAATGTATATAGAAGATTCTGAGATCTTTAAAAAATTTAATACCGAATATTATAGCAGGTTAAATGCTGATCATAATTTAATACCCAATAGAGCTTTAATGGTGGATATTTTTGACACAGTAACTACTGAAGTTGAAAGAACACCTATTAAAGAATGGATTAATGATCAAAAAATACTGGATTGTGATACTGATGTTGAGAAGAAAGTTTTTATGTTAACATTTACTAGTTTAGGATGGCAATCCTTTACTCAAGACAATAGAATTTTCTTTTTAGAAACACATCAAAATGGTAAGGAATGGGCTTGGACTTCATCTGATATGGCTGGATTAACCGAAATAGATGAATCTGCTGCTAGTGCTGAAAAGTGGGGATGGACACATCAATTAAACAATACCCCTGGAGTATTTAAAACCATACAAGATTGGGATAATGCTCAATATGGTGCAAATAAAGCAATGATAAACGATAACCATGGTAGTTATGAAGGACAATTTCTTTCAGGCCCTTATCAAGGTGCAAACCCTTATTATTCATATACAGGGTTAACTTATGATGGATCAGCATGGTTTACTCGTGATTTTATGCAAAATCAGAATTATTCTGGTGCTGAAATTGGAAAAAGAGCATTGGCTATTGGTAGTCAACAAATGTATACTTCTACAGCTAGTAACGCTATTTTTTGGCCATCTGGAATTATACCAGCTAGAAAAATTACCGATTTAAATAAATCAGGGCTATATCGTTGGGAATTAGATTTTTTCGATACTGCAGGAGGAACAGTAAGTAATTCATATTTCAGGCTTTTAGGAGATGATTTTATTGATATAGAAGGTGTCTTCGGAGGAATCTATAGTGATACACAAGACTTAATTGAAGGGAAATTAATAATTGAGCATGAAAACCATGGGGAAGAAGCAGATGTAATTATCAATAATAATTCATTTAATGCATTACGTACTTGGGCTTCTGTGCCAGAAATAGATGTAAATAGACAAGGAGGAAGAGCTGATAGACAATATTCTGAACCAGGTAAAACTCATGCTATTTTTATTAGTGATGATTGTACGGAACGTAAAATAGACTTTAGAACTATTGGTTATGGTGATGGTTTAGATGGTACTCAAATGCTTTTGTTTAAGGTAGATGATTTTAAAGATATTACTTTTACCGAAACTACAGATCTTTCGTTATGTCCTGGTGATGCTGCTAGTTTTTCTGTAGCTAATAATTTCCCAGATATATTGGATGGTGATTCTCGTATCACATACCAATGGTTAGATCCTTTAAATAATATAGTGTCTTCTGTTAAAGATTTTAATATTGCTTCAATAGTAAATGGTGATGCAGGTACATATACATTACAAATTGATTTTTTCGGGTGTACCATTAATAAAACGGTAGATCTAAACTTAGGTTGTGTAAGTACTATTGATTTTGATGGAACTGATGATTATGCCAATAGAAGTTCTCTTTTAGGAGGATTAGGGGCAAGTTCTATGATGGGATGGGTAAAGACGGACGAAAATAGAACTTCAGATATCATGGGACAAGATAGTTTTAGAATATTTACAAACGCATCAGGGCAATTGCGATCTGAAGTTAAAACTGGAACAACAAGTGTAACAAATGCAAGCGTTGCAACAGCTATAACACCAAATGTATGGACTCATGTTGCAGCTATTTATGATGGAACTAGTGATACTTTAAGTCTTTATATAAATGGAGTACAGGTTACTCAAGTAAATACCACAGGGAATTCATTAGATGTAGATGCAAATGATTTTGAAATTGGTAGACGTAGTAATGGTGACGATCGATATTTTAAAGGAGATATGCAAGAAGTAAGGGTATATGACGTTGCTTTAACAGCAGTACAGTTACAAGAACAAGTTTACCAGTCGATAGAAAATAACGGAGGGAAAGTACGTGGAAGTATAATACCTAAGGATATTGCTAATAGTTCGTTAAACTGGCCAAATTTAAGAATGTACTTAAAATTAGATCCAGCTGCAGTTGCTGCAGGACAAACAACTGACGCTTCTTCTGGTGGAAATGATTTAACTATAAATAATATGACTACCACTCAAGTGTTGGCAGCACCAATCCCATACGTAGCGAATACATCTGGAACATGGACAACAACAGGAACTTGGGTAAATGGAACAGAATGGGATATAGAGAATTTACCTAATAAAGACTGGGCAATCGTTCAAGTAACTAATAATTCTAAGGTAACTACTACAGCAAGTCATACGCATTTAGGATTGC
>Ga0209396_1000652_pt1 | contig 40008 bp, 39 predicted proteins | sample GOMGulsemesocosm_6_FD_184638 | JGI IMG/M metagenome (GOLD analysis project Ga0209396, IMG submission 184638) | Methane-oxidizing microbial communities from mesocosms in the Gulf of Mexico - GOM8C Gulf of Mexico (SPAdes) (version 2) | ecosystem: Environmental > Aquatic > Marine > Cold seeps...
ATTTGAAAGTTAGCGGCAACTAAACATTCTATTAAGCGTAACGCATAAGCCGAGCCCGATGCTCCGGTGATTGCTACGGTAATTTTCTCTTTAAACTCGCTCATAACACTTTCCTATTGGTAAGTTCCGCTAATAATTTGTCATGAATATTACCAAAACCGCCATTACTCATCACAACAATAGTATCGTCTGCTTGAGAGTTTTCAGTAATACTTGTCACTAAAGTATCAATATTAGTTTCCACAATACATGGTTGCTGACAATCTTGGATAAGCGCTTCAACTGACCACTTTACTTGTTCGTCTTGATATAAATACACCACATCGGCTTGCGCTAAAGAGGCTGCAAGTGTGTCTTTGTGAACGCCAGATTTCATGGTATTTGATCTCGGTTCTAAAACCGCAATAACGCGACGTTTTTTGCTGTCTTTTGCGCTAGCGGCATCAACATTCGCTCGCACGCCAGCCAGCGTTTTAGTAATAGCCGTAGGATGATGAGCAAAGTCGTCAAAAACGCGTACTTGGTTAACTTCGCCACGTAGCTCTAAACGTCGTTTGGTATTTATAAATTCAGCCAGTGCGTCAATGGCAACGCCACTCGGTACGCCAGCATGACGCGCAGCAGCAATAGCCATTAAACCATTGTCGATATTAAAGTCGCCAATTAAACTCCATTTTACTGTGCCTTGGTTTTCACCTTTAAATCGCACAATAAATTCACTGCCGTCAGCCGTCAGTTTTTCTGCATGCCAGCCTTCTTTATTACATTCATCTTCCACACTAAACTCGGTGGGTGTCCAACAACCTTGTGCTAAAGTTTCAGTAATAGCAGATTCATTTTTAGGCGACAGTACTAAGCCATTACTGGGCACCATACGAATAAGATGATGAAACTGACGTTGAATGTCTGACAAGTCGTTAAAAATATCAGCGTGGTCAAATTCCATATTATTAATGACTAACGTGCGCGGACGGTAATGTACAAACTTAGAGCGCTTATCGAAAAAAGCAGTGTCATATTCATCTGCTTCAATAACAAAAAATGGCGCATCACCCAAACGGGCAGAACAATCAAAATTCTGTGGTACGCCACCAATTAAAAAGCCGGGTTTCATGTGGGCATATTCTAGAATCCATGCCACCATTGAGCTGGTCGTAGTTTTTCCATGTGTGCCTGAAATAGCGACGACCCAACGGTCTTTTAAAACATTTTCTAATAACCATTGCGGGCCTGAGGTATAGGCGATATTTAGGTCAAGTACGTACTCCACCATAACATTGCCTCGCGACATGGCATTGCCAACAATCACTAAATCAGGCTCGTCTTTTAAATGTTCAGTTAAGTAACCTTGTTTTAATTCAATACCTAATTGTTCTAGTTGCGTGCTCATTGGCGGGTAAACATTGGCATCGCAGCCTGAAACACGGTGGCCTAATTGTTTGGCAATAGCGGCGATTCCGCCCATAAATGTGCCACAAATACCTAAAATATGAATATGCATGTAATGTCCGCTTAATACTTTGCCGCTAAAGTGTTAGACACGACAAGTAATGATAGAAATAAGATAAAGTTAATGGCAGTAATATACCTGATCAGAATGAAAAAAGGCATTGCAATACCTCGCTTATTTAGTAACTATTGAAATGCAGACAGGAATATAAGGAAAATAAAGTGCGACCTCCTATTTTACAATCACTCCATATTTACCCAATAAAATCGACCGCAGGTATTTCATTATCAAATAGCTGGGTTGATGACCTAGGTTTAAGTTTTGACAGGCGTTTTGTCGTATCAGACCTCAACGGTCAGTTTATTACTGCCCGTACCGAGCCGACTCTTTGTCTTATTCGCGTAAACTTAACTGAGCATGGTTTAATATTAACGGCTCCGGATATGCCTGCGCTTGCCATAAACTATCAAGAGTTATCAAACAACTACCAGAATATTACCGTTTGGAATGATGATATTCAGGGACAGTACGGGAAAAAAAGTTACGATTTATGGTTTAGCCAATATCTACAAAAACCTTGTCAGCTACTTTATTTTGGCGAACAGTCCCAACGCTATGTCAGTAATAGTCATAAGAAAATCGCCTTTGCTGACGGTTACCCATTATTACTTATATCTCAGGCATCCCTAGATGACTTAAATAAAAAAATGTCAGGGCAGTCGCCACAAAAAATTAGCATGGCACAATTTCGTCCTAACCTTGTGGTAAATAGTTGTAATGCCTTTGCTGAAGATACTTGGCAACATATTCGTATTGGCGAAGTTGAGTTTGAAGTGTCTAAGCCTTGTTCTCGTTGTATTTTTACCACAGTGAACCCTAAGAGTGCAGAGCAACATCCGAAACAAGAGCCTCTCAAAACATTAACAACTTACCGGCAAGTTACTAGTGGTGATGTGATGTTCGGGCAAAACTTAATTGCGCTTAATAAGGGCAGCATTAAACAAGGCGATGAAATTCTGGTACTTAAAAACCAGTCTGCGCCGATATTTGTCCCAAAATCAGCGAAGAAGTCTATTAATAAACAATCTCCTCTTAACGTATCAACGAGTAAAGGTTTGAATAAAATGCCTAAAGGAAAAGTTAATTTAAGTTTTGATTCATGGAACAAGAGTTTTACCGGTAACACCAAAGACACAATTTTAGAACAAGGTGAAGCAGCAGGTATGTTATTACCTTATTCATGTCGAGGAGGCATGTGTGGTCGTTGTAAAATCAAACTTAAAAGTGGTGAAGTAAGACAGTTAGCAAGTGACGGATTAAGTGATGAAGACAAAGAACAAGGCTTTGTTCTAGCTTGTAGTTCAGTGCCTCAATCTGATCTCGTTTTAGCTAAAAGGTGATTTAAAGCGGCTAACCTACATTAGCCGCTTTACCTGAAACTATAATTTAAGCCTTCGTTAACGCCTTCAATAACTTTCTCACTATTTCCAAATTTTCTCTCAACATCATAAGTATCCTTTTGTGCCCATCATTAATTTTATTCTTCTAACTCTCCTGTTCAACATTTCATTCCAACATTTGCGCAAAGTAGAGCTATCACTCTAAACCTTGATATAAATCAACATTCAATCAGCTGCCTGGTTACACAAATTCACAAGTTGATGTAAATCAAGTTACGGGTATCGTCATGGTGACAAAATCCGCTTATAGAATATTTTACGTAAACAAGCTCTTTTAGAAGAGAAAATAAAATTTGAGTGCTTGCCTTTAATTCAGAAGGATTGTTTAAGGCAATAGAAGTGCCAATCGCATTACACATGAAATACATAGGATATAAATGATGAAATTTACTAAGACAAAATTATCACTCGCTTTAATTGCTACCTCTGTTATCTCTGCTCCTTTTGCTATGGCGGACGGTGCATCATTCAACTCAGGTGTCAAAAAAGCACTTGCCGATACGAAAGTAAATGTGAGTTTACGCGCTCGTTACGAAGGTGTCGATGAAGACGGCGTTAATGACGCGTCAGATAAGGATGCTACAGCATTAACGTTAAAGTCACGTATTACGCTTAAAACGGGGGCTTTTAAAAACTGGTCTTTAGGGCTAGAAGTTGACAATGTTACAGCAATAGTTGATGACTACAATGACCTAACCTTTGATTACTCAGGCAATGATTCAGTTGTTGCGGATCCTGAAGTTACTGATGTTAACCAAGCATATCTACAATACAATACTGGCAAAGTAAAAGTTACCGCGGGCCGCCAACGCATTCTACATAATAATCAGCGTTTTATTGGTGGTGTAGGCTGGCGTCAAAATGAACAAACTTATGACGGATACCGTATTCAATATGCCGCTAGCGATGCATTATCTCTTGATTACAGTTATATTCATAACGCCAATCGTATTTTTGCTGATGATAAAAAAGGAGATGATCTTTCAGGTGCATTTCATTTCGCGAATGCAGGTTATAAAATTAACAAATCTCATAAAGTTTCAGCTTTTGCTTATGTTTTAGATTTTGATACCGCACATGCAATGTCTTCAAATACTTATGGCGCACTTTATAATGGTAAGTTCGGCGCAATAAACGTTAACTTAAGCGCAGCAACACAAAGTGACGCAGGCGATAATGCAGTTAGTTACGATGCAAGTTACTATAATGCTGAAATTGGTACTAAATTAGGTAATGTTACTATTTTAGGTGGTTTAGAAGTTTTAGGCAGTGATGATGGTAAAGCAGCCTTTAGCACTCCTTTCGCTACCTTACATAAATTCCAAGGCTTTTCAGACAAATTCTTAGGAACTGGCAGCAGCACAGGCATGAAAAATGGTGTTGAAGATGCTTATATTACTGTCAAAACTAAATTAGGTGGCGTTAAATTAACAGCAACCTTCCATGATCTTGCTTCAAATGAAGGTGATATAGATTATGGTACAGAATTAGATTTAGTCGCGGCTTACAAATTTCAAAACAATTTCAATGTGCTGGTTAAATTTGCAAGCTACAGTTCAGATGATTTAAGCACTGATACGAGTAAACTATGGGTACAGGTTGCAACTAAGTTCTAGATTTACAGACGCTTTTTTACTTACAATTTGACTTTAAGGCTGTTACGAAAGTACCAGCCTTTTTATGTTCAGGATGAAGGGTCATGATTTTTGCTCCCGACAAATCATAAGTACCTACATCCATGTAGGCAAAATGTCGTGATGCCATGGCAGTTCCTAGGCATCCATGCCTTCACTGCATTAGTGCTTCCATGCACGTCGATGGCAAGGAACGACGAATGTTCAGGTCTTTCTTAGACATCCAGCCTTTCAAGGCATTAGTGCATCCATGCACGTCGATGAACGGTCATGATTTTTGCTCCCGACAAATCATAAGTACCTACATCCATGTAGGCAATGTAGTGATGCCATGGCAGTTCCTAGGCATCCATGCCTTCACTGCATTAGTGCTTCCATGCACGTCGATGGCAAGAAACGACGAATGTTCAGGCCTTTATCAGACATCCTGTCTTTTAAGGCATTAGTCATCCATACACGTCGATGAAGGATCATACGAGTATTATTGAACATAAACATAAAAAGTACCGCTTATTCTTGTTGTATCTCGAATAAAGAAATCAATAAAATCAACCGACAAGCAGCAACTTATAAAAAAGTGATGAATTGTCTAAGCTGAGCGATTAGAATAGCCGCGTTTGAGTTTTCAGCTAAGGTACTACTTTGTTATTAATGATCGACAATTACGACTCTTTTACCTTTAACTTGGTACATTATTTTCGTGCTCTAGGGCAAGAAGTCTTGGTTGAACGTAACGATCAAATAACAATAGCGGCTATAGCTGAAATGTCACCTGAGTATATTGTTATTTCACCGGGTCCATGTACTCCTGATGATGCAGGCTTGTCATTGGCCATTATAGAAAAGTTTGCCGGAGAAATCCCAATATTAGGGGTATGCTTAGGCCATCAATGTATCGCTCAGTATTACGGTGCAACTGTTGAAAAAGCGCGTAAGGTGATGCATGGTAAAACGAGTCGAATTAGCCATAATCAAAGCGGCTTATTTCACCAACTCAACCATCCCTTGACGGTTACACGCTATCACTCATTAATCGTCAATAAAAAAACCTTACCTGAATGTCTATCTGTAACTGCGTGGAGTGAGGATGAAAATGGCGTTCAAGATGAAATTATGGCGTTAGCACATAAAACGCTCCCAATCGTTAGCGTGCAATTTCATCCTGAATCTATTTTAACGGAACAAGGTGATGTGCTTCTGAAAAATTTTATTAAAAATTTTGCAGAAGCGTAACAATATGTCGTTACTAAAAAATAATACGAGTAATATCACCTGTGATCATTCATACTTTCATCGTTACCGTCGATAAAGCATCACTTAATTTCATTACTATTGGATAACCTTACCCTCGCTCATGCAAATTTTTGAAAATAATGATTTAGTTGCCCCTATATACAGACGAGCTATGAGCTTGTTGATCAGTAAAGATTTCGCTGAACAACAAAGTGGCAAGGTTGCCGTTACTAACCTTCAAAACAGTGAACAAACAAATCGTCGCAGAGAGTTATTAGCGGTTGAAGAAGAAGCAAAGAAAAATAAAATTATTAAAGCCCATGGCGAAAGTCACTTTACCGATCAGGTAATGTCAAAATTTTTTGCGCACGTTACCACGCAAGTTAATAAAGCATTTGATAATAAAGAAAGCCTTTATAACAATGTGCTAAAAATTGAAGAAAGTGCGCCCTCAATTCTAGAGATATTATCGGTTCGTGCGGCGTCAATAAACCGTATTACCCCTTTAGCTAAGTCATTACCATGGTTAGCTATTGAATTAGTCAATTTAGTTAATAAACCACAGTATCGTAAACGTGCTGACGTACAAGTTTCTGATGCCAGTTTAGCATTAAGCTACATTGGCTTGGATAACTTAAAACTAGTAATGCCGACGTTTATGCTCAAGCATTGGCTACCTAATAGTACTGCTCCATATGCATTAATGAAACGTAAGTTATGGAATGAGAGTTTAGCCATAGCAATGGCATCATCGGTGTTAGCTAAAAAAGAAGGCATGGACGAATTTACCGCTTTTGCTGCGGGTATGTTTAGTAATTTAGGACTATTAGCCGTTTCACGATGTTTCTTAACGACATATAGTGAGTTACATACGGAAGAATTAAAAAAAGCCTACGAGAATAAAGATAAAAAACTTCATGATACTTTAGTCAACTTTGATGCTTCACCAGAATTACTTTTAGAGCAAATAATGAGTCGAAGCAGTACAGTATCAGCTGATTTAGTGGAACTAATGCGTTTTGATCGTCTAAGAGTTACCGAAGCAGTATTTGATATTGCCTATACTGAAGATTTCCAACAAATGTCGCCCTTAGCTCAAATTATTACTAAAGCTAAAGCTTACGTGGCCTTTAGAAGTTTAGCTAAAGAAGAGTTAATCAGCAACGATGAAGCAAAATTACTGCTAATTGCAGCAAGTGTTACTCCACAAGAAATCAGTTTATTAAAGAAAAGTGACATTGATCATATAAAATTAAATTTCAAATAGTTTTTTGATTATTTATGAGAGGTTGACCAAGCGCCAATATTGACCAAAGTATGAGATTCAACGAGTAACAGGGTCAATTATCACTTTCCTCCTTTTTCATATAGTTATGCAGCTATACTGAATAAAACCTGACAAGCCTTTGTTTTATAAGGCTTGCAGTGACATCACACAAGACAAACGCTGTTTTTTCTGTCATACTTAGCGCCTAATTTTTAGCACTATTCATTATTTGTCCGCTAAAATTTAATCTATTATAAGGTTTTTATTCGCTGAATATTTCGCCAATAACAACCAACGCGCACTGAATACAGTGTTCAATAACTTGAGGAGTAAACAATGACTAACCATTTTCCTGTAGGCCGTGAATTATTTGATGACGTGATGGTACCTAACTATGCACCATCGGCTGTAATCCCTGTACGTGGTGAAGGTTCTCGAGTTTGGGATCAACAAGACCGTGAATTCATCGATTTTGCTGGCGGTATTGCAGTTAACTGTTTAGGTCACTGTCATCCAGCTCTTGTTGGCGCATTAAAAGATCAAGCTGATAAAATTTGGCATTTATCAAATGTAATGACTAACGAACCTGCATTACGTTTAGCTAAAAAAATCGTTGATAATACATTTGCTGATAAAGTTTACTTTGCGAACTCGGGTGCTGAATCAAACGAAGCAGCCCTTAAATTAGCACGCCGCTGGGCACTTGACGTTCATGGTAGTGACAAAACACAAATCATCGCTTTCAACCAAGGTTTCCACGGTCGTACTTTCTTTACCGTTACCGTTGGTGGACAAAAAGCTTATTCAGATGGTTTTGGTCCTAAACCAGGCGATATTGATCACGTTGACTACAACGATCTTGAAGCGCTTAAAGCTATAATGTCTGACAAAACTTGTGCGGTAATGATCGAACCATTACAAGGTGAAGGCGGATTAGTTTCTCCTACTCAAGATTTCATCCAAGGTGTTCGTGACCTTTGTGATGAACATAAAGCATTATTGATTTTTGATGAAGTACAAACAGGTGTTGGCCGTACTGGCGATTTATACGCTTACATGGGTTTAAATGTTGTTCCTGACATTTTAACTACTGCAAAAGCATTAGGTGGCGGTTTCCCAATCGGCGCAATGATCACAACAACTGAACTCGCTAAACATCTTAAAATTGGTACTCATGGTAGTACTTATGGTGGTAACCCACTAGCCTGTGCTGTTGCAGAAGCTGCATTTGATACTGTTAACACGCCAGAAGTATTAAACGGTGTTACTGAAAAAGCACAACGTTACATTGACGGTTTAAATGCCATTAACGCTAAATACAATGTATTCACTGAAATACGCGGTAAAGGTTTATTGATTGGTGCAGTATTAAATGAAAACTATAAAGGTAAAGCAAAAGACTTCTTAGTTGCCGCTATGGCAGAGGGTGTAATGACTTTGGTTGCTGGTGCAAACATCGTTCGCTTTGCTCCTTCATTAGTTATTCCTAATGCAGATATCGATGAAGGTTTAGCACGCTTTGAAAAAGCCGTGGCTAAACTAGCAAAATAATAACGTTTAATTAAGTCACATTAATAAACGGTATGCTGTTGATATAATGGTTAATTTTTTTGTTAAAATTAACCATTGTTTCATTTTTCTTGTAAATATTGAGATTTCCCTATGATTATAATACGCCCTATTCAAACAAGTGATTACGACTCTTTACATCGTATTGCCATAGAATCAGGACACGGTTTTACATCACTGCCGGTCAATGAAGGCTTATTAAAAAAACGTATCGCTCATTCTGAAGACTCTTTTAATAAAGACGTTTCGCAACCAGGTAACGAAGGTTATTTGTTTGTTATGGAAGATACTGACACTGGTGAAGTGGTTGGTACTAGTGGTATTGAAGCTGCGGTTGGTTTAGACGATGCTTTTTATCATTATCATTTAGGTAAAGTTGTTCATAATTCACGTGAATTAGGCATTTATAATACTGTAGAAACTTTATCTTTGTGTAATGACTATACGGGTGCATCAGAAATTTGTACGTTATTTTTAGGTGAAAAACACCGTAAAAATAATAATGGACGTTTTTTATCACGTTGTCGTTTCTTATTTATGGCCGAGCATAACGAACGCTTTGCTGAAACGGTAATTGCTGAAATGCGTGGCATCTCAGATGAAGAAGGTCGTTCACCTTTTTGGAACTGGCTTGAAGAGCATTTCTTTTCAATGGACTTCCCTACTGCTGATTACCTTACCGGTATAGGAAAAAAAGTTTTTATTGCTGAGTTGATGCCAAAACATCCTATTTATGTCAGCTTACTTAGCAAAGACGCACAGAAAGTGATTAATGAAGTTCACCCGAAAACACTACCCGCATTACGTTTACTCGAAGCAGAAGGTTTTGCTCGTCGAGGTTATGTTGATATTTTTGATGGTGGCCCCACGGTTGAATCACAAACTGCTACAGTAAAAACTATTCGTAACAGTAATAGCTACCAAGTAATTATTGGGGATATCGACTCAAGCGACAATTACATTATTTGTAATACAAAAATTGCAAATTTTAGAGCAGTACAAGCACCTGTTTCTTTAAGAGCAACCGCTGAACAAGTTGTTATTTCGGCAAGTATTGCTGAAGCATTACAGGTTAATGAAGGTGATTTTGTGCGATTAGTACAAAACTAGCCACGTGTAAATCAACAGTATAAATATCTATACTTCGCTTATTAAATAAGAGCGAATAAAAGATTAACGAACATTTATTTTATTTAACTAAATGTTTAGCGCACCAAAATATAAGGACAGAAATATGTCACAAGCAATACAATTAATTAATGGTCAATGGCAAGCAGGTTTAGGCCATGATGTTAGTTCGGTAAATCCAGCGCGTAACGAAGTTATTTGGCAAGGTAAATCTGCTTCACAAGAGCAAGTAAACACCGCAGTCGAAAGTGCCCGTACGGCATTTGAATCATGGGCTGACATGAGCATTGAAGCACGTATTGCTATTACAGAAAAATTCGCCGTATTGTTAGGTGAAAATAAAGAAGCATTAGCTATTACTATCGCTCAAGAAACAGGAAAACCTCTTTGGGAAACTCGTACTGAAGTTGGCGCTATGGTTGGTAAAATTGCCATTTCTGTTAAAGCAAACAATGAACGTACTGGTACTGTTGAAAACCCTATGCCAGGTGCTAAAGCCTTTATTCGTCATAAGCCACACGGTGTTGTTGCTATTTTCGGTCCATACAACTTTCCAGGTCACTTACCTAATGGCCACATTGTTCCTGCATTAATTGCCGGTAATACCGTGGTATTCAAACCAAGCGAACTAACGCCAAAAGTTGCTGAAGAAACATTAAAACTTTGGTTGCAAGCAGGTTTGCCAAATGGCGTTATCAATTTAGTGCAAGGTGAAGTTGAAACGGGTAAAGCACTTGCTTCTCATCCACAAATTGATGGTTTATTTTTTACCGGTAGTTCAACTACTGGTCATTTATTACATGAACAATTTGGTGGTCAACCGGGTAAAATTTTAGCCTTAGAAATGGGTGGAAATAATCCATTAATCGTTAAGAACATTAGCGATGTTAATGCCGTTGTACATGATATTATTCAATCAGCGTTTGTTACTACAGGTCAACGCTGTACCTGTTCTAGACGATTGTTTATTGAAACTGGCGAGCAAGGTGACGCGATTATTACCAAACTTATTGAAGCGACAAAAGCGATTAAGATTGGTTATTTTGATGATAAAGAGCAACCATTTATCGGTTCAATGATTTCAGAGAAAGCCGCTTTAGGTTTAGTTGCCGCACAGCAGCAGTTACTTGATTTAGGCGCAGAATCATTAGTTGAAATGAAACACTTAGAAACGGGCACAGGTTTTATATCTCCAGGAATTCTTGATGTAACCGCTATTTCAGCAATGCCTGATGACGAACACTTTGGTCCATTGTTAAAGGTTTATCGTTACAGCGATTTTGACGCAGCAATTAATGAAGCTAACAATACCTCGTTTGGTTTATCGGCAGGTTTATTAAGTGACAGCGAAGATTTATACAATCACTTTTTCCGTCGCATACGTGCTGGCATAGTGAATTGGAATAAGCCTATTACTGGCGCAAGCAGTGCTGCACCTTTTGGTGGTATCGGCGCTAGTGGTAACCATAGAGCCAGTGCATTTTATGCAGCTGATTACTGTGCTTACCCAGTAGCCTCTGTTGAAGCAGAAAAAGTTTCTTTACCAGCAACATTAAGCCCGGGTCTTAGCATCTAAGCTGCCGCTATTAAATGAACATTTATGACCCAATAAAAAAAGCTGGGATCCGTCCCAGCTTTTTCAAAAACATTAATCAAATCTAGCTATTTATTCTGAATAGTTAACAACTTTGTACATTCAATATTTCTCCAGAAATGAACGTCTCTATTAGCTATTCATAAGTAATACCATATTTAACCTACTTAGGAACCTAACATGACTGACATTATCTCAGCTCAACACCAACAAGTTACTGATTTATTCGCTAACATTTGGCAAAACTATATCGAAGTAACACCTTCGGCAAATAAAATTCATAAGTTACTCGGTGCAGGTACAGATTTAATCAACGATCATGTTGCTTACCGTACTTTTAACCACCCAAAAGTAAATTTAGTCACCTTGGCTGATCACCTTGTTAAACTTGGCTATAAAGATTCAGGTGAATACGACTTTTCAAGCAAAAAATTAAATGCCAAACACTTTGAACATTCAGACACTAGCTTACCTAAAGTATTTATTAGCGAATTACGCATCGAAGAATTCTCTGCAGAAGTTCAGACAATTATTACTAAAATGATTGATTCTATAGATGAAGAAGCTGTTGCTGATCAGAGTTTTTTATATTCAGGTACACATTGGCAAGTAAGCCAAGCTGACTATAAAACGTTGTTAGCTGAAAGCGAATATGCGGCCTGGGTTTCAGCTTGGGGCTATCGTGCTAATCACTTTACTGTAAGTATAAATCACTTAGAAAACTTTAGTTCAATCGATGCTGTTAATACTGCTGTTAAAGCGGGTGGTTTTGTATTAAACACTACTGGTGGTGAAGTTAAGGGCAACGAGATAGTAAAGCTGGAGCAGTCTTCAACCATGGCTGATAAAGCCGTTGTTGAGTTTTCCGATGGTAAAGTTACCATTCCAAGTTGTTTTTATGAATTTGCCAAACGTTATCCATTAGACTGCGGTAAATTATATTCAGGTTTTGTTGCAGCTTCTGCTGATAAGATATTCGAAAGTACGAATGTAGCAGCCTAGTAATCCCCTCGGCCATCATTACATTGGCAAGGTTACAGCGGGCAGAAAGTACTTCATCTGCTCGCTAAAGGCCATTATCATGACCACCTTGTATTACATCTTGACACTTCAAATCTATTTTTCCTCAAGGGTATTACTTGCTAAATCGGTTATTGAAACAGAAGTTTGTCTGCGATCTAACATTTTCAACATAGATTCTGAATTATTGCCATTATGTTCAATAAAGCTCAACAAGCTTTCACCATTACATTGAACTTTACTAGCAACAAATTTTGAAGAATAACCCGATGCTTTAATCGTATTATTCATGGCAGCTCTATTGCCCATTGCAGCCATTACGCAAAGATTAGTTACGGTACTTCTGTCTAAAGGAATTACTTTTGCTGCCTGCGCTGATGCAACTAAACCCAAAGTGATTACTGTAGTGATTGCTATTTTCTTAATGTTCATTTTAACTCTCCTGATTAATATAATTTCAACACATATTGCGTTGTCTTATTAATAGTGACGCTAAAATGAAAAAAGGTTGTATAAAAAGATTGTACAAATGTAAAAAATAATTTCTTAATTAAAGTATTAATACCGAAGCTTTATATGACAAACGCCTGATTTATTTCGTATTACCTTAGTATTTCATTCTTCAATATATTCATAAGATTTTACATTCGATTATATTTAGACATAAAAAAACCCAGAATAAACTGGGTTTTTTATCAAACTAGATAATTAAATTATCTTAGAATCTGTAACGAGCTGTTAAAGAAACATAACGTGGTACTTGGTAACTTGTAACATTCATGAAGTTAGGGTTAACTGCGTTGCTGCCTTGAGTTAAATCTTTCTGCTGATTGTATTCAGTTGCTTTACCATTGTTAAGCACGTTGTATATCTGTGCTTGCAGGGTCAAGTTATCATCAGCCCAGCTAGGAGTATATGAAATACCCATATCAATGTTGTAAGTCCAAGGAGTTTCGCCTTCTTGTCCACGGCTACCTAAAACAGTATTGCCATTTCCATCATTAGTATAGAAAGAAGAAGCACCGTAACGAACGAAGTTGGCAGAATCACCAGCTGTTCCATTCTCTTCACTCATACCATCTAATGGGATGTAACCTAATGCACTTAAAGGAGTACCTGAAGCAATGCTCATGTTAAAAGAAACAGAAAGTTCATCATTTACTTGATAAACACCGTAAGCTTTGAATACGTGAGTACGGTCATTAGGTAATAAACCATCTGAACCATCTTGGAAACGCTTGTGATCGAAATCTTGCGTTGCACCAGCATCTACTTGCTCAAGAGATGAATTTACGTAACCTTCAACATTACCTTTACTTTCAGACCAAGTGTATGAAAAGTTAGCAGTCCAGTTATCAGTAAAAGCTTTATCTAATGTTAACTCGATACCTGTATAAGTACGGTCGTACGTAGGTAAATCAAAGTATGAATTAGGAACCGTTACTTTTGAAACATTTCCGTCATCTTCTAAATCCATGAACAAGGTAAGATCTGAACCTGGGTTTATAATTAAACAACCAGACATTGAATGAGGGTCAAAGTTAGTGTGGCCATTATCTGCAGCCCAATCTGTAAAACCGTCATGTGCACAGTAATCATCCATACCATCTTGAACTTCACGGTACATAACTTTTACGCCCGCAGTCCAATCTTCCATAACTTCTTGTTGGTAACCTAAGATGTACTCATCTTGATGCATTGGGTTTAAATCTGCAACAGCAATTGTACGAGGGTCAGGTACTTGATTATCACGTACGTTACCACCAAATGCAGCACCTAAAGTAGTTGGTGCAGCTGTAGTTGCATCCATACCTTCATAGTAATGCCAATCGTATGTAGCTTTTTCTGTACGTGTAGAACGCACGTTAGTGTTAGCAGCGATTGGAATATATGAACGACCAATTGTACCGTATACTTTCTTAGATGAATCGCCATCTACATCCCATGAGAAACCTAAACGTGGAGCTAATAAATCATCAGATTTAACGAAAGTATCGCCATTTGCAGCAATGTTTTCGAACGTTTCATTACGTAAACCAGCATATAACATAATGTCGTCTGTAAGCTGCCAAGTATCTTCAATGTACCAAGCGTTGTTATTAACACCGAAGCTACCCGTTTCTGAAGCAAATGTTCTAACACGTACAGTTTCAGTACCGATGCCTACATCTACGTTGTTAATTCTACCACCGTTTGCAGCATTACCCGTTTCGTATAAGTAATATATGCCGCCTGAAAAACTACGACCTGGAGAATGAGTTACCCATTCTTCTTCGTTAACACCGGCACGAATTGTGTGGTCACCAATTGTATATTCGAAATCAATTTTCCAGCTATCACGCGTATCACTATCAGGACCAGCGTCTAAATCAACAACAGTAAATTGATCCGGATCCATACAACCTAAGTATTCATAGTTGCCCCAAGTTTTGTCGCCACGTTTATCGATTACGTATGGACATTCTGCGCCTGGTAAATTCTTAGGTACTGAGTTATTAGATAAGTTTTCTAATTCACCGTACATAACACTTACGCTAAAGTCGTCAGTAATTTGACCGTTGTAGTTCAAGATTAAGATGTCGCCACCGTTCTCTTGTTTAAACTTAGACTTCTGCTCGCCGTGCATACCAGTATAGTATTCGCCATCTGGATTATTATAAGTGTAGTTATCTTCTTCTGTTTCGTTATCGATGTAAGTTACAGAGAATAAATGGTCGTCAGTTGCATACCAATCAAGTTTAGCAAGGTAGTTTGGTGAGCTAATTTCTGTACGTGAACTCGTGGTTCTGCCGTAATAATCAGCTGAGTTGTCTTTACCTTCTAAGTTAAGGTAAAAGAACAATGTATCTTCAATGATTGGACCACTTACTGAAACGTTATAAGACATTGTGTCTCTTTCATTCTCGCTTCCGAAGCTAGAATAAGTACCGTCATCAGTAGCTAAATCATCGATATTTTTACGAGAAGCTCTTAAGCTATCAGGAGTGTAGTATGCAGCAGCACCAAATTCCCATTCGTTTGAACCACTTTTAGTTACGATGTTAGTAACACCACCTAGTGAACGACCGTATTCTGCGCCGTAACCACCAGTTTTAACTTGTGTTTGAGAAATAGCATCAAAAGGAACACTTGCAAAGTTCAAGAAGGTACGAATGTTAGTTACATCGAAACCGTCAATGTAGTAGCCATTTTCTGCTACAGAAGAACCACCAAATGAAGGTAAGTTACCAAACCCTGGGTCACCTTTTACAACACCTGGAGTTAAAAGAGCAACAGACGTGATATCACGACCTACTGGTAATCTTTCAAGCTCTTCAGCAGTAAAAACCATACCAGATTCAATGTTTGAAACATCGATAGTGCTTAAAACTGAACCACGAACTTCAATTACTTCAGTATCGCTTTGGGTAAAGTTTACATTTGAACCTGTACCAATTGCTACAAGAATAGTACGTGTTTTTCCTGAAGCAGATGTTACTGTGTATGTACCAGTAGGAACGTTTTTAAAGTTAAACTTTCCGTTAGCATCAACGGTAACTTGACGAGACAAGCCAGTTTTTGCACTTTTAAATGTAATAACAGTACCAGCGGCAGCTTGTCCGTGAATAGCACCCGTAGTATTACTTGCGGCAAATGTCATTGGTGATGTAGCTAAACATGCACCTACTGCGATAGCAGCTAGCGAACGGTTAAAGTTTCGCTTTAAGTTAGAATTTTTCATAGTTAGTGTTTCTCTCTGGAATTATAATTTTTATTATTTATATTTATATTTATATTTATATTTATTGTTTTTAATCTTTTGGAACATATTGTTACACATGGAAACAATGTGTATCAATTCTGCCTGAATATATAAATATTACAAGCCCTATTACAAAAATGATTTTGAACTTTAATAAAAAACGCTAACCAACTGTTAATAAAGAAAATACACAATGACTTACATTTTAATGTATAGTTTTATTTGCAGAATAACCAACCAATTTTAGAAAACATTAAGTAAATACAATGTTTTTTCCGGTAGAAATGTTTCTATAAATACATATTAAGTACACATTAAATACAAATAACCAACCTTGATTTACCTCCTCTATTAGAGGTAAAGTATATTTTCATTACTTAAAGGTTCGGTTTTATGGTTACAGATACTGATGGTTACATTCATATCATTGAATATTTGACTGAGCATTTAAGCTTGTTCGAAAATTCATCGTCATCAATGGTAAATACAGATACTGTAATGACAGTAATAGAGCAGGAGTTAAGTGAACAAATCATCATGATTTGTAGTCAAAATGAAGCTTTATCTTTTAACCAGCGAAATACGGTTATTCGCGAAGTTGATGCTATTGTCTATGATTTAGAAGAAATACTTTCTGGCGTGGTTAACAATACAGTATCGAACGAGCAAAAAGCATTTATTAAAGAGTTCGCTTTATTAATTAAAAATTTATTTGATACTGAAATTCATACTCAATTTTTATCTTAATACATTTAATTTGTTACTTTGCACAAAATACTTGATCCCTTCCTGATGCTTTTGCTTGATATAATGCTTTATCAGCCCTAGAAAATAGCTCATCAAAATCTTTATCTTCTACTTTAAGATGACTAATACCAAGGCTAACAGTTATTTTAATTTCACCTTTCCATTGCCCTGTTATTAATAAATCACTTTGATTAAGTCTAATTTTTTCACCAATAACTTTAGCTGCCGCTAATGATGTGTTTGGTAATAAAACAGAAAACTCTTCTCCGCCAATTCTTGCTAAGATGTCATTTTTACGGACAGATGCCAATATACATTTAGCGACAGCAATCAGCACGCTATCGCCGATGGGGTGACCGAACTGGTCATTAATATTTTTAAAGTGGTCAATATCAATAGATATTAAAGACATGCTCTGTAGATTTATTTTAGCAAGGTGAAATTCACGCTCGGCATGCTCAGTAAAATAACGACGATTATACAATTCAGTCAAAGGATCTGTATTGGCTTGCTTTTTAAACTCTTCTTTTAATAAATAAAGCTCTGTAACATTCGTAGAAAAACCAATAAGTGCGGGAAGCTCCCCTTCTTGATAATAAGGGATTTTAGTACTTATATAGTGATTTGTGTTGCCATTTTCGTCTTCAGATGATTCTTCTATGACTTGTTTCTGATTGGTATCAAAAACTTTTTGATCAGATAGATTAAAATGCTCCGCAACTTCGATAGGTAATACTTCTGTGTCCTTTTTTCCGACAATATTTTTTACTGTGTTACCAAAAAGCTCTGCCACTTTGCTATTTACATACTTAAAAGTACGTTCACTATCTTTCATGTATATATAAGCATCAACATTATCTAGCACTGTATCGAGTAGCTGCTTTTGCTCCTTAAGTTTTTTATCTAGTTTTTTTTCTTCTGTTATATCCGTTGAAATACCGCACATACCGACAACATTTCCACAATCGTCATGTAATGGTTTTTTAATTGTTTTATAAATACGTACTTCTTGAATATCTTTTAAAAAATTAGTTTCCTCATTTTCGACGGTAATATTATTACTCATAACTTTTTGATCATTTTCACTCAGCTGTTTAGAAAGTGTTAAATCAAAAAAGTGACTATCGTCAAAGCCAATGACTTCTCTTAACTTCTTATCAAATAAATCAAGTACCGCTTTATTGGCATAGGTATAATGACCTTGTAAATCTTTAGTATATATAAATGCCCCAACACTATTTAAGACCTCAGAAAGACTATTAATAGGTAGGGATAGATTTTCACTTGACGGCATTAATTTTTTACTCAAAGGTATACCTACGCTGAAAGTGAGTTAATTGTGTAAAGTAAGGCAGTGTTAATTTTTCTTCTATATTAATAGTAGCAAAATTTCCTTCATACTTTTGCTAATTATGCGATCCCCCTCCACAATAGAATAATAATCAATAAATAAAAGAGCAAAATGGAAAAAGTAGATGCGATAATAATTGGTGCGGGTGTAGTGGGTTTAGCTATTGCTGCTAAGATGAGCCGTACTCTGGCGAGTGTGTTGTTAATAGATAAAAACCCGAGCTTCGGTGAAGAAACAAGTAGTCGTAATAGTGAAGTGATTCATGCCGGCATTTATTATCCTCAAAACAGCTTAAAAGCCAAACTCTGTGTTGAAGGGAAAGAGTTGCTTTATCATTATTGCCAGTCACGTAAAATTCCTCATCAACGTTTGGGTAAATTGCTCGTGGCTCACGGTGAAGCTGAAGAACGTTGCTTAAAAGAAACAATAAAACAAGCGGCATTAAATGGCGTTAACGATCTTACTTGGTTAACTCAAGCTGAGTTAAAAAGCTCAAACCCTAATCTTAAAGCTAGTGCAGCACTACTTTCGCCTTCTACAGGCATTGTTGACGTACATAGTTATATGCAGTCTTTATTGGCTGAATTCGAAGAAAACAATGGCCAGTTTGTTGCTCAAACGGCTTTTGTTGGAGCCCAAGCAAATAATAAGGGCTTTGACACAAGGTTGAATAGCCAAGGTGAGATTATGCAAATTAACTGCGATTATTTAATAAATAGTGGCGGATTACACAGCACAGACATTGCCAATAATATTCGAGGGTTAGCAAAAACATACATTCCAAAGCTTAATTATTGCCGTGGGCACTATTTTTCATACCAAGGAAAAAGCCCTTTTACGCAACTAATATACCCGGTTCCGGAAGCTCATGGGTTAGGTATTCATGCTTCTTTAGATATGGGCGGACAGTTGAAGTTTGGGCCTGATACACAATATATTGATACTATTGATTACCAAGTGTCCGCGCAATTAAAAGAAAAGTTTGTTGAAGCGATACAACGTTATTATCCAACAATAGATCCTGAACGGTTACAGCCAGCCTACTCAGGTATTCGTCCTAAATTGGAAGGGCCTAACGATAGTTTCAAAGATTTTGTTATTCAAGGTGCTAACGAGCATGAAATTAAAGGGCTTGTTAACTTATTTGGTATTGACTCACCCGGCTTAACGTCAAGTTTAGCGATAGCCGAATATGTAAAATCCACTATCAATATTTAATATTATTGCTAGTGTTTTACTACTGATAAGATTTAGTTAAAATTATTCAATACACTAACTTCAACCTATAACTGCTCTCGAGTTAATGTATTGATAATGACTATAAATTTGTCGGGCGACCAATATCACCTTGTTTATAGTCACAAACACCTGTGGGAAATATTGCATTAAGTTGTGGGCCATATTTTTCAATATCGATATCGCCGTATACTCCATTTTTAATTGCTTTTTCAACGGGCATTAACGCACATTTAAAGAGGTCTCCTGCCCAGCTTGCCCCTGCTTGAATTCGACTGGTACTAAACATAGGGTAAGACTTTAAACATATACCGGTATTTTTAGAGGAGCTTCCATTCCATTGTCCGTCCCAAATACCTTTCCCTTGGGCGATAACACCTCCATCAGAAGTAAAGCAAGTATCTTTCAAATAACTTGGTTTTGCATTTACCGTATCAATTGATGTTGCGCTTGTTTTGTTGAGTAGCCATTCATCCATTACTTTAAAGGCATCATGAACGGGGTTAAAGTCTTTATGTGACACCCATATTATATGGTTATCAGCATGGCCATTAGCCTTTTGAATGCGTAATCTGCTGTAAAAGGAAGCAGACATATGATGCATATCAAGATCATCATCTAAGTAATGACGAACATCTATAATAGGTACATCCACTTTACCAATAAACACCTGCCCAGAACGATAGGCAGCATGCATTGCGGGTATAGACCCCGAATGTCTTGTCGCAACGCCATCCATAACGGCTGCTTCTTTTATTTCTGTAATGTTTTGATTGCCCCACAATGATAACCATAATGGTTTTTTCCGCCCAAATGGCGTGACGATGGTCTCTGCTTCCATCTCATTTTGCGCTTTCCAACTCCCTGTTTTTCTATTTATATCAATAAATTCATCGGGTGAAATAAGTTTATTTTTTAGCGCTAATAAACCGTATTGCACCCCTTCATTATCCCAAGTCGTTAATCCATAACCGTTAGCATCTTTACCTAATAGGTAAGCTAAGTCTTGCCAATAGCTCCATTTCGTTGCTTTCACTACGCTAGGATGAAAAAAATCACGAATAAAGCCTTGTTGTGGATTATTAATAAAGCTCGACAAGCCAAAGTAGCCATTAATACATTCACTATTTCCTTTCGGTAATGATGGTAAAAATCCCGCCATAATTTGGTTTACTGGTTGTAAAAAACCGGCTTTTTGTGGGAAATCGTTTATCGCATTCATGCCTTCAATCGGCTGGCGTTTAGACCAGTCATTCCAGGTATTCCTATCTTTTGCTCGGAAAGTAAAGTAATTATTCAGTAAATCACAATCAAGTGCATAAGTGGTTTGAGTAACCATATCAGGATAAGAATAAAGCGGAATAAGGCCATCTAAAATACCCTGACTATTTTGGGCAATTAAATACTGCGCTAGCCCTCCGCCGGAACCGCCAATACCAACCGTATAAAGTGGCTTACCGTACAAACTAGTGAACTGCTTTTTCACTCTACGTGCGGTATCTTCAGCAAGAAGCATATTATAGGTATAGCTGGTTCGGTTACCACTTGAACTAATAACAGCATATCCATCAAGGAGTTGTTTTATTTGTCGAGTCATTATTTTCTTGGCAACTTGCCGACCTTGTCTATAACCGATACCTGAGCCACCATTGAATTGATAGATAAGCCTTTTATTCCATTGTGTTTGGGCGGTACGACTTCCCAATTCATCCATTTTTATTGGCATAACTAAAGTGTAAATGAATCGATTTATACTGCCTTGCTCTACGCGAAAGAGATGTGAAGTTTCAGAGAGATTCGTTAACGGCTTTTCTTGGTTAAGTTCAGTTATATTATCTCCATCAATAATGTAATAACTCAATCGAGAGGTAACTCCACAATCTTTGCTGTAACCAATAATCTTTTCCCTCAAGGTAATTGACTCATAAACAGGCACGCCGAAACCTTGTTGATTATCAATTATAGGTTGTCCTAAGTCTGAATTTAAAGTCATGCAGTAAAAGGGGTATTGGTTATTTCCCGAATATAAACTATTGCTTGGCCCTTGTTCACCTAACAAAATCGGAAAATGAAAAGTTTCTTCAGGTCTTTTGCTGTAACGAATATGATCATCAATGGATAACAATAAGTTATCTTTTGTTGGAGCGACCGCTTTTACTTGCCGGAAGGCGTATGAGGCGCTAGGTTGATAAAACCAAAAAAAAGTACCTGAAATACCGATGAGACTGATTAATAATAAAATGATTTTTTTAGACATGGCAACCCCTACGTTCACTACACTTAGATAAGAATAAGTACTAAGGATATTACTTTCCTGTGATCTCCTTAAAAATTAACGTTAATTCCATATGGTTAACTTAAGCTTAGTGGAGAAAGTGACTTATAAAAATAGGGATTGTTAACAAACTCCTAATACCCTGTCAGTAAAAGAAATTTATATTCTGTAATACATCTAGAGCTGAGGTCTTCATTAAATACAATCTTAGATCTGTGGTACAAAAACTACAGAACAATAACTTTTGTATTCACCCCTTATCTACAATATGTTTTCCATCTGTATCGGGATATCTTAATGATAATATGATTCTGAAAAGAAAATACAATCACTAAGGCTTTTCAATAGAATATATAAAAACGGACTTGTGAAAATAATTTCCTCCAATAACAAAAAAGCCAATTGTTTACACAATTGGCTTTTACAAATTATCAATATTACAACTAACTCATTACTGAGTTGCTTCTGCTGGAGTAGCTGCTTTTTGAATTTTTAATAATTCAATATCAAATTGCAGTACCGAGTTGCCAGGAATAGAACCAGGGCGACCATTAGGTCCGTAAGCCAAATCTGATGGAATAGTAAAAGCATACTTTGCCCCAACCGACATTAATTGTACGCCTTCGGTCCAACCGCTAATAACACCGTTTAATGGAAATACTGCCGGTTCATTACGATCGTATGAACTGTCAAACTTATCACCATTTAAGTAAGTACCTGTGTAGTGAACAGTTACAGTGTCCGCCGCACTAGGTTTTTCACCTTCGCCTTCCTTAAGCACAACATACTGAATACCTGACTCAGTGATTTGAACGCCTTCTTTTTTAGCGTTTTCGGCTAAGAATTTAGTACCTTCAGCAATAGCGGCTTCAGATTCAACGAGAGCCACTTCTTGCTGTTTAGCTTTCATTGTTTGGTCTAAATTCATTAATAATGCTTGAATTTCTTCTTTTTCAATTAATGACTTACCTGCAAGACTGTCAGTAAAACCACGGGTAATTAATGCTTGTTCAAGTGGTAAACCTAACTTTTCATGCTGCTCAAGGTTCTTCTGCATGTACATGCCGATTGAAGCACCTAAACCATAAGCTTGTTTTTGTATTTCAGTTTCTATTACTGGTGCAGCTGCAACTTCTACTTTTTTAACTTCTTCTTGACAACCAAGCACTGAAACAAGTGCAATAGCTAACATCGTTGGCTTAAATAATTTCATTTTTTTCTCCGTAAACGTAACCTAGTACCCAGTTGGAGAACTTCCTCCTAAGCCATTGATTAATTATTGTGTATTGTTAGACAATGCGGCTTATACTAACGATAAATTAACTAAGAAAAAAGTATTAATATTGTGAACAAGTGTAATAACAAACTAACACTGCTTTTTATAACGATATTTTCTCTGTTATTAATTGCTTGCCAACCTACCGAAGACAAACCAGTCCAGCGCTGGCAGCATGCTAATGAAGGCGCTTATGCGGCCAATATTTCTAATGATGGCAAATACAGCGTTGTTTCTTCCATACACCATGGTTTAAGTTTATGGGATTTGGAACAAAACGCATTAAAGTATAGTTGGTCACAACAACAAAACAGTAGTGATAACTTAGTCCTTTTAGCTGATATATCTGATAACAATAGTCATGTCTTAACCGCTAACCGAAAAGCCTTTTCTTTATGGAATATAGAAACAGGTCTGTCAGAAGGATACTGGAAAATTCGTGATTCCAACATTCGAGACATTGCTGTCGCAAATAATGCTGCTTACCTATTATTAGGTAAAAGTAACGGCACAGTTGTCCATGTAACTATGAGTAATGGCCGCCGATTAGAATTCTTAGGCCATAAAGAAAAGATCAACGCCGTTGATATGCTCCCCAATGGTCGAATTGCTATTTCAGGCGGTAATGATTACGTTGCGTATGTTTGGGACACACAAAGTGGTCAAGTTATTTACCGCTTTAATCACCCAAGCCGGGTAACTATGGTGGCACTTGATGCTAAAGGACGTTTTGCCTTTACTGCCGATAGTCAAAAGTCGTCGAATATATGGGATTTAAAAACCGGCAAGCGCATTAGCCAATTACAGTATTTTAATCGCCATGAAGTCTTTAGTTCTGTTCAGTTTTCAGATGACGGCACCAAACTATTAACAGGCGCACCAACACGCAAAGTAAATATTTGGAGCATATCGACAGGTGAACGCCTCGATAGCTGGCGTGTTAGCCCGAAAGAAAATATTCGTGCCGCAGGTGCTGTAGTGTATAGTGTCGCTTTTCGCGGAAAGAACCAAGTCATCACCGAAAGCTCTTCAGGCTACGCCGAGCTTTGGCAAAGAAAATAGGTTTAGGTAACAAAAAGATATGACAGCAGAAACATCAAAAGACATCATAAAATTACGAGACAGTGTTGACGCATTGGAATCACGTAATGCTTTTCAAGATGATATTATTGAGCAACTAAACAATGAACTAGCGGTTCATCAATTAGAAATCTCAGCATTAAAATCTCAACTAAAACTGATCGCTAGCCGTATTAAAGATAATACCGCTGAGCAAGGCCAGTCCCAAGATATTGAGCCACCACCGCCTCATTATTAACGAGTCAGTAACCTCTTAGTTTATTTCAAGCAAGAAAGCAGTATCCACTATTCTTGCTTGAAAATACCAATCACTTGCTCTTGTGGGCGAACTTCTTTCACTACATGTTCTTCAGGTTGTGACATTTGAAATCCACAACTGACGCAATTCACATTTTCAACATTATTTTCTTTGGTTAATGCCATGGTATCCATCGCATTACATTTTGGGCAAACTGCACCAGCAATAAATCGTTTTTTCACGTTTTTCTTTCTAAATAAAACTCAGTTACGTTATTTTACCTTGAATCTTAGTGATAGGAAATGGACAATAGCGCTCTGCACTTAAAAGAGTAATTAAAACCATGATCATAGCCACCGATTTAAGCTTAGATAGAGGGGCCAAAAACCTCATAAAATCATCAAGCTTTACTATTCATCCTAATCATAAAGTCGGTTTAGTGGGCGCAAATGGCTGTGGAAAATCGTCTTTATTTGCCGCGTTATTAGGCGAGTTACAGCCAGATAGCGGAGATGTAAACATGCCCTCAAGCTGGGATGTTGCAACCGTAAAGCAAGAAACACCTGCTCTTGGGCAATCAGCACTTGATTATGTGATGGACGGCGATAAAGAGTTTCGTCAGCTAGAACGAGAGCTTGAACAAGCGCGTTTAAATGACGATGGTAACCAAGAAGCATTAATTATCAACCATATCGATGCAATAAACGGTTATAGCTTACCTGCACGTGCCAGTGAACTTTTACATGGTTTAGGATTTCTTCAAGCCCAATTAGGTAATGCTGTAAAAGATTTTTCAGGGGGATGGCGCATGCGCCTTAACCTAGCTCAAGCTTTGATCAGCCGAGCCGACTTATTATTACTCGATGAACCAACCAACCATTTAGACTTAGATGCCGTTATTTGGCTTCAGCGCTGGTTAAAACGTTTCACGGGCACATTAGTATTAATTTCTCATGACCGTGACTTTCTTGATGATGTCATTGGGCAAATTTTACATATAGAGCACCAGCAAGCTAAATTATATTCGGGTAATTACTCAGCTTTCGAGCGTCAACGTGCTGAACACTTGGCTCAGCAAGATGCGCAATTTCAGAAACAACAAAAAGAAGTGGCTCATTTAACCTCATTCGTCGATCGCTTCCGAGCGAAAGCAAGTAAAGCTAAACAAGCACAAAGTCGTTTAAAACGTTTACAGAAGCTGCCTGACTTAGCACCCGCGCATGTAGACAGCCAATTTACTTTTAGCTTTAAAACACCTGAAACACTGCCATACCCATTATTAGCCTTAAAAGAAAGTACTTGTGGTTATGATCAAAATACCATTATTTTACGAGATGTCGGTTTAACCCTTGTACCGGGTAGTCGCATTGGTTTATTAGGCCGAAATGGCGCTGGTAAATCAACGTTAATTAAATCACTTGCTGGCGATATTTCTCTCATTAATGGTGAACGATATTGTGCGCAAGATTTAACGGTTGGCTATTTTTCTCAGCATCAGCTTGAACAATTACACATGACAAGCAGTGCCATTGAACATATTATTCGTGCACAACCTGATACGACAGAATTACAAGCACGTTCATTTTTAGGAAGTTTTGGTTTTAACGGTGATCAAGCTTTATCGCCAGTTAAAACAATGTCAGGCGGTGAAAAAGCTCGCTTAGTTTTAGCGTTAATTGTTAATGAGAAACCACAATTATTATTACTAGATGAGCCCACCAATCACCTTGATTTAGAAATGCGCCAAGCATTAGTTTTTGCGTTGCAAGACTTTGAAGGCGCTATTATTCTCATTGCCCATGATCGATTTTTACTTGAATCTTGTGTTGATGAATTCTTTCTTGTTGCTAATGGCCAAGTCGGTGAATTTTCTGGCGACATCGATGATTATCAACAATGGTTAAACGAAGATAAAAAACAAACGCTAAAAAGCACTAAAGCAGTAAAACCAACTGAAACAGTTGATAAGAAACAGCTACGAAAAGAGCAGGCTGAATTACGTAAAAAAGCATCACCTCTTCGTAAGCAAGCCGACAAATATGAGAAAAAAGTACAGCAATGGCAAATAGAATTAACAGAAGTTGAAAGTGTTTTAGCTGAAAGCGAAATATATCAAAGTGAGCATAAAGCCCGTTTAGCCACACTCATTAAACAACAAGCACAATTAAAAGGTGACATTGAAGAAAATGAAATGTACTGGCTTGAATTAGAAGAACAAATTGAAGAAGTCATGTCACAAGCATCAATGTAATTATTTTCAGTATTAATTTTAGATTACTTGCTACACTTAACAATAATGTCATTCAAATAGTGAGATCGTTATGAAAAAATCTGTATTCACCCTACTCAGCCTATTTATGCTTAATAGTGTTTCAAGTTTTGCCTTTCAAGGCGATCTTGATCAGGGAATTTATGAACTTAATCGCGGTCAATTTAAAGCGGCCATTGCACAGTTCCAACCCCTTGTTAATCAGGAGTTCTCTCCAGCACAATATCAAATGGCGCTCATTTATTTAAACGGCTACGGTATTAAAAAAGATCCTGTCAAAGCCTTTGAACTATTATCACTCTCTTCGTCGCAAAATTATCCTGACGCGCTGTTTAGCTTGTCGTTAATGTATTCAGATGGAGAAATTGTTGATAAAGATTTAAAAACCGCGTTTGCTCTAATGGAAAGAGCGGCAATAGGAGACTTGGTCAGTGCACAATTTAACCTAGGTGTTATGTATTATAATGGTAGTGGCACTCATAAAGATTACAAACAGGCAGCACGTTGGTATGAAACTGCCGCTAAGCAAAACTACGCACTTGCACAGTTTAATTTAGCACTGATGTACTTTGAAGGTCTAGGTGTTGATAAGAGTATCGAAATGTCATACGTATGGAATATACTCGCTGCGAGTAATGGTTACGAAGACGCGAAAAAAAGTCGCGATATGGATGAATACAAACTGAGTAATTTACAGATAAGTGAAGCAAGAGCGAAAGCTGATCGGTTTTATCAGCAAATACTCGAACAACAAGACCTAAAAATAAAAATAGCTGATAAATAGCAAGAAGCTCCCCCCTTATTATGTAATATGTTTGAATCGTGGAATTATTGATCTACATCAGCATGTAAAAATAATCATTCATTTAAAATGGCTATAACACTTGGTTATAGCCATTTTGCTATGACGCTTTTATTTTTATGGAGTCTGTTATGAAGTTTTTCGATATGCTATTAAATGATCCTATTGTTATTTATTCTTTTGGTGGTTTAGCTATTCTTCTTGGTATTGGTGCTTTTTATATTTATTATTTTTTAAAAAATATTAATGAAAATAACTAATTAGAATAACTTATTAAATAAGTTCAATTATAACTAAGCTCAACTGTACGAAATTCAACCTGATTGCAGTTTATTTGCTATAATAAATACACTCTGACCCTTGTTTGAATAAGCCTTTAATACGGATGATTATTGGTTTAACGTAATAACAAAGAAAGTAAGGTGCGCTCATGAACTTATCAATTAATCAGCCTTATTCTGCACTCAACTCCATTGACCGCCTGAATAAAGAACGTGAAGAACAAGATGAAAAATTGGCATCAGGTAAACGTATTAATAGTGCTGCTGACGATGCTGCTGGCTTGCAGATAGCAAACAGATTAACCGCACAAGCCAATGGCTATCAACAATTAAGCTACAATGCCCAAGATCAGGTGAATATTAATAATGTTCAAGAAGCTGGTCTAAGTGCCATCGATGAAAGTTTACAACGCGCTAACGAGCTTTCTATTCAATCAGGAAACCCATTATATGACTCCAGCGCCATCCAAGGTGAATTTGACCAAATAACGGAACAAATTAATACTATAGCCAATGAAGTATTAGGGGATCCAAGCTTTATTTCAGACTTAGATGCTAGCGATCCTGCAACCACACAAGCAGCACTTGAAGATGCACAGGCAAGTGTTAATGATTCAGCTTCTTCTCTAGGGGCACAAAGTAATGCGCTAAATAGCCAGTCATCTACTTACGAAACGACCCGAATTAATATCAATGAATCTCGTTCTCGAATTGAAGATACCGACTTTGCGTCAGCCACTGCAGAAAAAGAAAAACTCAGCGTGTTATTACAATCAGCCATTATTAATAAAAAAGATGAAGAAGCTAGAAAGGGCTTACTGATTAACCAACTGATATAAAATTAATCTAGAGCAATATCATAAAAAGTCTGCCTACGCAGGCTTTTTTTTAGCGGATAATATCAATTTTACGACAATTCACTTACAATCACCCCATCAAGACATCACTCTAACTATTATTACGAAAAATGTTTACAGAAAGTCAATTCACTCCTGCTTGGTGGCTCCGTAACGCTCATTGCCAAACTATTATTGCAAAATGGTTACGGTCAAAGAAAAAGTTAACCACTAATAACGAAACACTAGAGTTACCCGACGGTGACTTTATCGACTTAGCATGGACAGAAAAACCGAGTCTAAATGATACTCGTCCAATTGTGGTGGTATTACATGGCTTAGAGGGTTCTGTAAATAGTCATTACGCAAAAGGAATGCTAGGGGCGATAAAAGAAAAAAATTGGCTTGGCGTTCTCATGCACTTTCGTGGTTGTAGTGGTCGAATAAATAGAATGGCTCGCTCTTATCATAGTGGCGATACTGACGATGTCAGCTTTTTGAGCCAGTTTCTCAAGGAAAAATATCCAACATTACCAATGAGTATTGTTGGATTTTCTCTAGGCGGTAATGTTTTAGCACGTTATTTGGCCAAAGAGCCGGAAAACCCTTATCAATCAGCTACTATTATTTGTGCACCTTTGCATTTAGCCAGTTGTAGTAAGCGTATTAACCAGGGGTTTTCTCGTATTTATCAAAAATACTTAGTCGGTATGTTAAAAGAAAGTGTTAAAGATAAAATCACTAGTAATATTTTCTCAACGGCATTCGCTGAGACAATGTCTAAAAAACTAGAAAAAATTAAAACCATTTGGCAGTTTGATCAACAAGTCACCGCCCCTATTAATGGCTTTAAAAGTGCTGAAGATTATTATCATCAAGCGAGTGGTCGTTATATTTTAAATATGATTAAACAACCCTGTTTGATTATTCATTCAAATGACGATCCATTTTTATGTGATAAGAGCACTCGAGATATATCTAGTATCCCCAAAAACATCTGCTTTGAAGTAAGTAAGAAAGGTGGGCATGTTGGCTTTATCAATGGCAAAAATCCATTCAAACCAAACTTTTGGTTAGAAGATCGTGTTCCCACTTTTCTAGAGCAGCATTTATGATAATTCCACACGCAGACTTAGAACCAGATACGCTCAGCAGTATAATTAAAGAATTTGTTTTACGTGAAGGAACCGAATACGGGGAGCAGGATGTAAAACTGTCAGATAAAATTGCTCAGGTAAAACAACAGCTTGCCAATGGTAGTGCATTGCTAGTTTATTCTGAACTTCATGATACGGTAAATATTTTGCCATTAGAACAATTTCAACAGCAAGAAGATGAACAAGAATAAGTAAGATAGGTATTTATTCAGATCAGTATGATTTAAGGCTCATAAACGGTTGTAGAGCCTTAAAGCAGAGGAAGCAATAAAGTAGCTTATTTTTGAAAGGTTAAAACAAAGCTTACTGGAACGGTATAAGCAATGCTCGGTAATTTAGCAAGTGCTTGTAGTTTATTAATACCAGCCACTAAAGCAAAATCTTTTGCCTTTATAATTACCGGTTGCACGGTCGTTACCAGCATACTATTGTTGGCAAGCTTAGCAACTAACACATCAATAACGATTGCTTGCTTTTGTCCATGTAAGTCTATATTTCCGCTAACCGATAAACGCTTACTTGTACCTACCGCGATATTATCTAATTCATTGATATTTATTTGAGCAGTAAAATTTGCTTGCGAAAATTTAGTCGTTTCAAATAAGAACTCGCTCATTCGGCTATCGCGTATCGGAATTCTTGTATCCACGCTACCGAGATCAATATCTACACTCAAAAAACCTTTTTTATTGAGTTCAGCTGAAAATGTTTTAAAACGATGATTTTCAGCTATAGAGCCTTTTTTAATAGAAACAAACGTCAGAGACGATTTACTGTCATCAAGATGCCAAGCACTAAATGCTGGTGAAACGAATAACAAAGAAACAACGGTAATAATGGTTAATAAAAATCGCATTCAATATCCTTACAAAAAAAATAAAAGTGATTAAGAGCGTCTTGCTCTATGGGGTTTGACAAGGCTCTTCCAAGGAATTTCACTTGTCCCTAATGTCATGAAATCAGGGTTCATCAAACCTTCGCGTTTATTGTAGCTTAATGGTAAGAATTCGCTATCAATAATCGAGCCTCCAGCTTGTTCAATAATGCAATGACTTGCACCTGTATCCCATTCGCCTGTTGGCCCAATACGTAAATAACAATCGGCACCGCCTTCGGCAATCAAACAGTTTTTTAGTGAGCAACTACCTAATGCGACATAGTCCAAGTTAAAATCGTCTGTATTAAGATATTGTCCCATTAAGTTTAATTCTTGTCGGCGACTAATCGCGACCTTTATGGCACGTTGCCCATCGTACTCAGCAACATGAATTTGTTTACTACCCAGATTATTTTCTTTAAAAGCACCTAAATTATTCTGCGCATAATAAGTCAGTTTATGATCCGGGGCATGAATAACACCTATGCTTGGCCAACCGTTTTCGATCAATGCAATATTCACTGCAAAATCACCGCTGCCAAGAATAAACTCACCGGTACCATCGATAGGATCAAGAAGCCAATATCGAGACCAATTCTTACGAGCAGCAAGTGGCACTGCCCCCACCTCTTCAGAGATAATAGGTATATTAGGGGTTAAGCGTGACAATTCTTGCATTAAGACATCATTAGCGGCTATATCTGCGCTGGTTACCGGGCTATTGTCTTCTTTCATTTCTGAAGTGTAATCACCCGATTTATAATGTTTTGCTACTTCGATTCCCGCTTTTTTTGCACTATCAAGTGCCGCAGCTAATAATATTTCATTATTCATGAGTACCCACCTAATTTTTATGTTGAGCTTTCAAGCGTGCAGCTATTCACTAGGTCTCTCACCAACATTAAGGCGGCAATACTTCTAGCTTCGTTGAAATCAGGTTGTGCAAGTAACGATTGGTAATCCGCTATCTTCCAAGGAACAACGACTAACTCTTCCGGTTCGTCGCCTGGTAACTTTTCTTCATAAAGGTTACGTGCTAGAAAGATTTCCATAGAGGCAGCAAAAAAAGCCGGTGCTGTAGCCACTTTATGTACATGAGTTAACGTTTCAGCTCCGTAACCAACTTCTTCCTTAAGCTCTCTATTAGCCGCGTATTCTGGGCTCTCGCCTTCATCGATCAAGCCTTTAGGAAAACCAAGTTCGTAACTATGCGTACCTGCGCAATATTCGCGAACGAGCAGCATAGTTTCGTCATCGAGCATAGGTACAATTAACACTGCGCCACGACCTGAACCTTGCATGCGTTCATATTCACGTTTTACGCCATTGCTGAACGTTAAGTCTATTTGTTCAATGGCGAATAGTTTACTTTTGGCCACTTGTTTACGTTGAGTAATTTCAGGGAGTTGCTCTTTGTTAACCATGGTGGTGTCCTAAAACCTAAATACGAAATTTATAATACATTTAGAATAGCACGATAACTTTAGATATAATTGCTAAATACTCACTCTAAAGGAAAAAACTATGCTTGATTGGTCGAAGATTTCTACCGTGCTTTTAGATATGGATGGCACGATTCTCGATTTGCATTTTGACAATCATTTTTGGTTACATCACCTACCGCTTAGGTACAGTGAAACAGCTCAGATTTCGTTAGAACAAGCAAAACAGAGTCTGCAAGAAGGTTACCAAAAAGTGGTCGGCACTATCGACTGGTACTGCTTAGATTATTGGGCTGAACAAACCAAACTTCCCATTAAAGATTTAAAAAAAGAAATTCAACATTTAATTAGCTTACGCCGCGATGCACACGACTTTATGTTAGCTCTACGAGACAGTGGCCGTAAAATAATACTTGTGACTAATGCTCATCCAGATAGTTTATCGTTAAAAATAGAACAAACTCAGCTAGACAAGTATTTTGATGTTCTATATTCAACACATGAATTTGGTGTCACTAAAGAATCTCAGCTACTTTGGCAGCGATTACAGAACAAGGAAGGCTTTGCGCTAGAAAGTACTTTATTTGTTGACGACAGTATTAATATCTTAGATTCAGCAAAGCAGTTTGGTATAGGGCACCTTTTGGCTGTTACAAATCCTGACAGTAAACAGCCTCTACGTGAAATAGCTGATTATCCAGCTATTTCAGATTTTAGAACCTTGATCCAAGATATAAAAAAGCACCCGATAACTCAGGACTTTTAGAAGCTTAAACGATATCGACCTTGATTATCAGCTTTACCAAGAAAAGAAAGAAGCGGTATTATTGCAGATGGGAACTTATTGCCAGGCTTCAGGAAACCATTACCTGAGGCTTTACTCATATTATGAACATAAGTGGTAAAAGTCAGACCTAAGTCATTATCAGGTGATACCGTTAAAGCTAAAGCACCTTTTTCACAGGTCAACTCTGCTGATAAGCGGCCAAGTTTAACTTTTTCAGACAAAGCCGTTACTGCCGCTTTATTCCATAATAATTTACCGGATAGTTGCTGACAAATAGGTTTGCCGATAACAAACTCAGTGATCGTTAAGTCGATAAAATTATGCGCTTCCATCGGTATCGGTAATAATAACCTTTCTGCAATATCATTGGCAGGCAAGCTAATTTTCAAATCAGAAACTTTTATGTCATTAAACAACTGACTTGCTATTAATTCTCCTTCAGGACCATTCTCTAACGCCCCTCCAAAAGTTAGTGTGATATTTGGATCAAGCATCAGCAAGGAGAAAAAGCTCAAGTCACTATTAACATTGTTTATTGTAGTTCCACCGATACTAATTTTTGCCGTGTGACTTTTCCAAGCAGTACCCGTAATTTCCGCGACTTGTATATTACTCGGTAATTTCACAAAAGTTACCAGCCAAGCCGCCGGTATAGTTGAGATTAAAAAAACTAAATAAACACTAAAAAACATTGCCCCATAAGCAAACCATTTCTTCATTAACTTTTTCCTAATTGTAAGCGTCTAACATTCACGACACCTTCTACGTCAGTTCTACTTAAATCGATACTTTTAACCAGTAATCCTTCCTTGTTAGCTAAAAACTCTAACCAGTTCAGTAGTTGACTAAAAGGAATTTCTTCAATCCACACTTGTAAGTCATCACCTTGCAGCTGAATACGAGCGATAGAGATGTTATTACGACCAGCACTTCTATTAACTATGCTAGATAAACTTCCCTTACTTTTCGTTGATGCTCCATTTTTTTTTGCTTGTTGGTAACGTTGTGTACCTTCTTGCACCAAAGTTAACAGTGATTGCTGTCGAGCAATTTTTTGCTGTGTTTTATCTATGTTTTCATTCAATGGTTGCCAAATAAAACTGAAAAATACAAAAACAATAACCACCACACCCAATATTGCAACGAGACGTTGCTCGGCACTTTTTAACTGCTGCCACCATGTTTTCATGATCGGCCCCTATTTTTATTCGTTGTATTGACTTTATTTTGAGTGCTTATGCTAAATGAGCCTGAGACATGTTCACCTTGATTATTTTGAGAGCCTTGTGAAACAACGAGTTTATTTTCTTCTAAAGCGATCTTTAACTCATCAAAAAATTGATAATCCTTTGCGAGAGCTTGCATACGAATTTCGTTACGTTTGCCATCAAATTTAAGTGTTTGAGGTTTCATTTCTGGAACAGCGGCTAATGCAGGTTGTATTTGCGATAATATTGTTAAAAATCCATTTTCACGATTACCACTGCCCACTTCAGCTAATTTCTGCTTCAACAGTGATCGAATTGTCGAGACTCGAACTCGCTTGGTTTTTGGAAAGGCTTTCTTATAAGTATTCACAATTTGCTGTTCAAGTTTAACTTGTTGATTATTCAACTGTATTAACTCAGCGCCTTTAATTCCGACATTTAATAATAATGCTACTGCCGCAATACCTGCTGCCCAGATCCAACTAGTAATAGCTGGAGAACGCTGCTGTTTAATTTTAAACTCGCCCTGTAACAGGTTAAATTTCTGTGATTTATTCTGACTTAATGTTGTAGCAAGTAACGCAAGAGGCAATTCTTCGGGCATGGTATTGATAGTAATATCAGCACTTGATTCAGGCAATATTGAATATGAATTAAGCGTAAAGGTATTTTCCTGCTCACTTGCTATGCTTTCAGATTTGTCTTCAGTGCTATCGTCATTATCAACAGACTTTTGTTTAACTAACGAGTTACTGATTAATGTCCAAGTATTGCTATCTATGGCACTACCTTGCCATTGACCATATCGCACGATAACTTGCTCACCTAATACAATTGCACTCGCTGTATTTTCATTGCTTGGCAGTGGCATTGCCAATACATCAGGTAGTATTCTTTTACACTGAATATCTGCATCAACTAACCACGACTGCCAAAGCGCTAGCTGAGCATGCTCAACAACCGCGACAAAGCAATTGTCGTCAGTATCGCTAATGTTTATATCGCTATATGCGAAAAACAACTCTTCAACATCTTGAGCAAGCTCGTCTTCTAACATATAAGGAACGGCTAAGCGCATCGCTTTTACTGTCTTACTTGGCGATTTTAAGCTTTTTAAGACGAGATCACTTGCCGGAACAAACGTTACGACCTCGCGATGTTGCGCCTTTTCAGTTAACTGTATGAGTTCACTTGCTTTCGCTAATTCGCCACTGGCAATGATACCTTCTTGATCATCATTAAAAATTAACCAATGCAGCTTACTTTGCGCATTACTGCCTAAACGGATATATAATTTTTCGGCCATTACTCTCGCCCTATGGTACGACTAACTACGGAGATACTATTATTATTTTCAACTTTCATTAAGGTGATCAAAGAAAAATAACTATTATTAAAACTTGTGGTACTTTTTAACTTAAAATATTGACTGTCTACAACAAACTGTTTTTTCTTTTCAGCTGTTATTTTATGTTTTGTTATTTCAGGTAAACTAAAAAAGTCCTTAGTGGTTTTAAACCCCGCTCCTTCTCGGTTCGACAGTGCTTCTTTAGCATCTTCTAGCGGAATATCTAATAAAACCTGTAGCAACTCAGGTTGCTCACTACTTATCGTATTGATATTTACTTCATGCAAGTTAGTATTAGGTAATACACATGCATACTCTTTTAATTTATTAATAACGGGCACAGTAAAATGCTCAATTAAACGTAATTCAGTGATGCTGGCTAAGTAATTATTAGCCGGTAAATATGGAAACTGTTTGGCAGAATAATCATTATCTTCTGCCCCCCCCGCACTTTCAATTGCACTATCTTTATCAAGCCAGTCAACTAAAGCATCGGCCATATATTCAGCTTCAAATTGACTTACACCTTCAACACCTAATGAAATGATCAATTCGATGAAAGCCGTTTGTATTGCCGGTTTTTTAACTCCTGCTGGTATTACGTTTTTATCCAACCTGAGTGCATTTAAATTAAAGCAGGCTTGCATATCAAATATTTCACCGGTGATTTGTCCAAAATCAACAGGATAACTTGTTTCGCCTTGTGCCCACATTTGTTCTAAATGGGTTACATCTTTTTCATCTGAAAATGTAGTAATGAGTATACTTTTAGCAAAAGCTTCAGCGCCCATTGCATACCAATAGGCTTGCTGATTAAACTCGATATTCGACGTTCGTTGCATTTGTAATTGTAAACGGGCAGTCATTTGTGTCGCTAAAACAGCGGCTAATGCAACAATTAGCATAACAGTGATCAGTGCTACACCTTGGCATTTTTTAATCTGATATTGACGAATGAGTCGAAACGATAAAGGTTGTTTCATCATTTGTCCCCAGCGACTAGGAAAACTTTACGAAGTAATCCATAGTCCTTAGTTGTTAATTCAACAGCAATAGCCTGAGGTAAGACTTTGTCTTTAATTTTTGACTGCCATTCATCATCGTAAAAAAATTCAAAACTTAGTGCTTCAACATTACTGATTAATTTTCTTACTTTAGGCTCTTGTCCTTGTACAGCATCAACAAAATTAAAGTGCAACCGTTCAAACGTTTCTTCATTTAGCTGATAAGCAACAGACTGCATGCTGCTTCTTGGTAACATTAGCCCGGGGTTTGTCCAACCATGGCGAACAAAAGCGAGCGTATTTTCACTGTTTGAAAAGCTATTACTGTCAGTATGCAAGAAATCGTTAGTAGGTGCTTCGCCATTCAATCTAACACTACGTTTAGCTATTTGTAGCAAGTCGCGCTCTATTAACAAAAATCCACGTTGTAATTCATTGATACGCGCAGTTCGAGTCTTAGATGACTCATCACTTTTAATAACGGTATTGAAAATAGTAAAACTACTTAAGCTGATCATCGAGAAAAGCGCAATGGCAATGATGACTTCTAGTAGGGTAAATCCCGTTTTTTTATAAGGATGCTGGCTAAAGGTATTCATCAAGGGTTTTTCTTAGCATTCTTAGATACGTAGGTCGTTACACTCGTTAGTGCTAATTTTTCATCTTCAAGTAGACGAACTTCAATCTCGACGGCACGCATGTTCTTATCGGCTGTTTTAAACACTTTTTGTACCCAAAACCATTCACGGCTAGCCATTTCAACCATACCTGTTTTATTATTCTTAGGTGGCCACGTTTGATCCAGTGAAATTTCGACTAATTGATTTGATGCGATCCAGTTGGCTAAAATTTTATTTTCTAAATGACTTAAGTTTCTAAAGTTATTATCAGCAGCGCTCAATAGTGCAATACCCGCAATAGAAAAAATAGCCAAGGCTAACATTACTTCTATTAACGTAAAGCCTTTGTTAAGTTTAGCGGATAGTCTTAGCATGCTACTTTTCATCAAAGAACGGCCCTTCAACGGTTAATGGCGTGGTATATAAGCCCGTAACTTTATAGTGTAATTTGGGTTCAGTGTAGTTGTTTTCAATGAATTGAAAACGTAGGCTAAAGGGGGTAATGTCACCACCAGATAACATATAAACTTGTGGGATTAATTTCTTTTTCTTTATTTCGCTATCTGAATCATCATCTTCTTGGTCGTTATCTAAGTCGAAACTACTCTCTTTTTCCTTTTGTTGTTCAGTAAACAGTTTACTATCAAATAATTGTGGTTCTTCAATAGGCAGGTCATCAAGTTGTAAAACAAGTTCTACACCGTCTGGTAATTGATATTCAATGAAAAGCTCGTTTTCTGAAACATCGGTCCATTTAACACCATCAAAACCGAGAAACTGATAGCTATTTTTACTGACCATTAAACCCAATTCAACATTATTGAGCATGCCATATTCTGCAGCAATATCAAAAACACCAGCGAAACGCCTACTCGATTGGTCAAGCGTTTCTTCTGCTTTGTCTCCTGAAAAACTAAACTGTATTGCAGATACCATTAAACCCGCAATAACAATCACCAACATCACCTCAATTAAGGTGAAGCCGTTATATTGCTTAACTTTTCTAGAATGAAAATTCATAGCGATGTATCAGAATTTTGATGTTGACTGAACGAATTACTGATAATCACCTAAGTTCCAATTACCTATATCATCTTCTGTGCCTTCTTCACCATCAGGACCCATACTGAAAATATCAATGTCGCCATTTTCACCTGGATTTAGTAACTGGTACTCATTACCCCATGGATCGTTCGGTAAACGGGGTATATAGCCACCATCAGGAAAACGTCGCGGTAAAGGCTCAATATCAGTTGCTTCAAGTAAAGCTTCTAGTCCCTGTTCTGTAGTTGGGTATTTATAATTATCCATTTTGTACATACTTAACGATGTTTCTAGTGCGTTAATGTCTTGCACCGATTTTTGAAGTTTTGCTTTGTCCAAATTACCCATAACATTTTGGACAACTACGCCACCAATCATTCCTATAATCACGATAACAACCATTACTTCCATTAAAGTAAAGCCTACTTGTTTATTTTTAGATTTCATCGTCTGAGTCATTTTGTTCATACTAACCTCCTACTAAGGTATTTAACTGAAGAATTGGCAATAATATCGCCATAACAATAAAAAGAACTACCCCCGCCATAACGATCATTAAGGCTGGTTCAAAAGCTTTAAGCGAAATACTCATTAACGCTTCAAACTCTCTGTCTTGATTGTCTGCTGAGCGGCCTAGCATATGTTCAAGCTTGCCACTTTTTTCACCACTGGCAATCATATGAAGCATCATCGGTGGAAATAATTTTGTTTGTTCTAGAGAAACTCTTAAGCTTGTCCCTTCGCGGACTTTATCAGCTGCCTCTTTTACACTTTGTTTAATATATAGATTCTCTAAAACCTCTCCGGATATCTTCATACTCTCAAGTAAAGGCACAGCACTAGCGGTTAGTATACTTAAGGTGCGTGCGAAACGAGCGGTATTAATGCCACGAACTATTTTTCCTATTCCTGGAAATCCAATCACTTTACTATGAAAAGAAAATTTGAATTTTTCCTTTTTCATCAAGTGACTAAATCCGGCAATAAGTAATATAAATAGAATAATAATATACAAACCATAATTCATTAAGAAATCACTCGCACTAATCAAAAACTGAGTAATCCCCGGTAAGCTTGCACCCATTTGGTCGAACTGTCCGACAATTTTAGGGACCACCGAAGTTAGCAGAATTGAAATGACGCCTATAGCCACTACGGTCATAATAACAGGGTATATAAGCGCCTGAATTACTTGTGAACGCAAATGCTCACGTTGCTCTGTGTAGTCAGCTAAACGATTTAATACGGTATCTAAAAAACCTGACTTTTCACCTGCTGCAACCATTGCTCGGTATAAGTGATTAAAGACATGAGGAAATTCAGCCATACTTTCTGCTAAACCATAACCTTCTGTTACCTTAGTTCGCACCGCCATGATCATGCTTTTCATACTATTTTTTTCACATTGCTCGCCGACGGCCAATAATGACTCTTCGATAGGCAAGCCTGACTCAACCAATGTTGCAAGCTGACGTGTTATTAAAGCAAGCTCAGCTACCGATACTTTAGTCCTACCTGCGAACCTTGACTTATTCGCATTTTGCTTCGTTTTCTTTAAGCTTGGCGTAACTTCAGTCGGCATTAACCCTTTATCACGTAATAAGCCACGCACTTGTCTTGGTGTATCCCCTTCGATAACACCTTTTACCGCTTTACCACGGCTGTTTACTGCTTGATAGTCAAAAGCTGCCATAATAAAACCCTAATTAATCTTCTCTTGTTACACGTAAAACTTCTTCGAGGGTGGTTTTACCCATCATAACTTTGTCGAAACCATCTCTGCGTATACTTGGCGTGCTTTTGCGAATGCATTTTTCTATTGCTTGTTCACCTTTGCCATTGTGAATAAGTTCTCGGACTTTATCATCAACAAACAATAATTCATGAATGCCCATACGACCTTTATAACCCTTGAATTTACATTCAACACAGCCAATAGCACTATAGATGACTTGTGTATTATCGCTGGGTAATTCAAGTAGTTTCAGCTCTTGTTCATCAGGTAAGTGACTTTTTCGACAATGTGGACAAAG
>Ga0209396_1000654_pt1 | contig 39973 bp, 34 predicted proteins | sample GOMGulsemesocosm_6_FD_184638 | JGI IMG/M metagenome (GOLD analysis project Ga0209396, IMG submission 184638) | Methane-oxidizing microbial communities from mesocosms in the Gulf of Mexico - GOM8C Gulf of Mexico (SPAdes) (version 2) | ecosystem: Environmental > Aquatic > Marine > Cold seeps...
ATTACCCAAATAATCAATATCCGCAGTAATATGACGTTCCATCAAAAAACGGTCATCTGGGCGAATATCGTCTTCATAACACTTTATCTTTTGAGATCTCAAAGCATCTCTGGCACGATAGAAACTGCGCATATTGGTAAAGTACAAAGCTGCAACTTGCTGTTGCCCGAAGGTTTTTAATGATACAACTTGATGTTTCTCTACTGGAACTCTTTGGTCTACTAGGATAGCTAGAGCTGTATCAAGTTGTGTTAATTCAACAAAAAATACCGCTAATTCGTTTTTTATTTCCAGTTTTACCGGCCCCGCGCCAGTTTTTAACCACAAGGTTATTTCTAAGCCTGAGCGCTTATCTTGCACTTGTCGGGTTAATAAGAAACCGTTTTGTATACCTGTTGTCTTAAAACTTGTCATTTTATCGTTAAATTTTTCGTGCAAGACGACCAAACCTGTTAATATATACAGCAGTGTAACCGATCTCCTGTTTTTTGGAAACTAGCAACAATGTTATCTGATAAGTTAAAACAAACAATCCGTCAGGCATATAAAGCCATAGGCGAGAACTTAACACATTTCAATCCCCGTAAGCAGCAAACCTTACTTATTGCTGAAATTGCGAAAACCTTAGCCGGTGAATATAACAAAGACAGAAAAATAATTACTATTGAAGCTGGTACAGGAACAGGTAAATCACTTGCTTATAGTCTTGGCGCTATACCTCTTGCGCTTTCACGAGATAAAAAAATATGTATTTCGACGGCAACAGTCGCATTGCAAGAGCAACTCGTTGATAAAGATTTACCCTTTCTTAAAAAGTATGCAGGTATAGATTTCGATTTTACCTTAGTGAAAGGAAGACAGCGTTACGTTTGTCGCCAAAAACTCAGCCAAGCAGTGACAACCAGCTCAGGTAATGAACCAACACAAGCTGGATTTACTTTTGCAGAGAAGCCTGATGCAAAAGATATAAGAACCCTAAATAAAATGCACAAAGCATTACTTGATGGCAGTTGGTTAGGCGATATAGACTCTTGGGAAACTAATTTACCTCAGCATATTTGGCATCAAGTACAAAGCGATAAACACAGCTGTTTAAAAAACTTGTCTGAACATACTCATTGCCCCTTTCATAAAGCACGAGAGACAATGGATAACGCGCAGGTATTAGTGGTTAACCATAGTTTGTTATTAGCCGATTTAGAGTTAGGTGGAGGGAGAATACTCTCTTCGCCTGAGGATACTTTTTATATTATTGACGAAGCTCATCACCTACCCAAAGTGGCACGTGATTTTTCAAGTGCCAGTATAACGTTGAAAGGTTCAATTGATTGGTTAACTAAGCTCAGAGATACCGGCGATAAAATGGCTAAGTTAATTAAATCAAATAATGCTATTTCACCGGCATTAAAACTTGGTGATGATTGCCAAGATTTATTGATGGAAATGCAAAAAGTGCTTAACTTCATTGAAACCAATGCCAATGTTTATTTTTTAGAGAACGATACAAACGATAAAAATAATAACTTTACCAACAAATCGAAAAATGATGACCAGGTCTACCGTTTTGAAAATGGCATCATTCCTCAAACGTTAAAAGACTGGGCTGAAGATTTACAAAACCTGAGTAAAAAATCGTTATCACATTTAAATAAACTCTATAACGGGCTTATTGAGTCGGTAAAAGATGGCGACACACAAATGTATTTAGCGGAGCCATTATTAGCTGAAGCAGGTTTTATGATGCAACGATTAGAGAATTTGCAGGCTCTTTGGTTTATGTATGCCAAAACTGACAGTGATAAAGGAGCACCAATGGCGCGTTGGTTGGAAAAAACCACTGTTAAGCGGCAAGATTATTTGTTGAGTGCATCACCTATTGAAGTTGGTTTTACCTTGGAAAACATGTTGTGGAGTCAATGTGAAGGCGCTGTGCTTTGCTCTGCTACATTGCGCGCATTAAACTCTTTTGACCACTTTCGATTCCAAGTGGGTTTAAAAAATAATGATGATAGTCAATATCAACAGGTCGACTCGCCTTTTGATTATCAAAATAACGCTCAGTTAATTATAGCAAATATGGATAATGAAGCGAGTGCCCCTGCTTTTACCGATGAAGTTATAACAAAACTGCCTAAATACCTCAAACAAGGTAGCGCAAGCCTAGTACTCTTTTCTTCCTATTGGCAAATGAATAAGGTTGCACAAGCATTAAGAGATGATCACAAACTTAAAATCATGGTTCAAGGTGAATTATCGCGCCAACAAATAATAGAGCAACATAAAAAACGTTGTGATAAGGATAAAGAAAGTATTATTTTTGGAACACAAAGCTTCTCTGAAGGACTCGACTTACCTGGGGATTACCTGAATAACTTGATCATTACCAAATTACCCTTTTCAGTCCCAACCTCCCCTGTTGATCAAGCGCAGGCAGAATATGTTACAGCGAAAGGTGGCAATCCTTTTATGACACTCTCGGTACCTGATACATCGAAAAAATTGGTGCAAGCTTGCGGGAGATTATTACGCAATGAAAGAGATGAAGGCATTATAACTTTGTTAGATAAACGTGTAGTCACTAAGCGTTATGGTAAACAGTTACTCGATTCACTTCCGCCTTTTGAACGAGTGTTCGAGAAATAATAAGAATCAAGTTACACCATTTCCAATAAGTTTGTGATCTTGTTGTGCGTAGAGAGTATAAGTCATGACAAGGTGCTTGATTGAGCAAACTAGCTATTAGGATTGCGAGCAACGCAGATCAGGATTATTTTGGCTAGCACCAGTAGGTAATATTTAAATGGAATTATAGTAGCGAATACAAAAAAGGCTTAAATAAATTTAAGCCTTTTAATTATCTAATTTTTATTAGTAATGGGTTTGCTTATTTCTTAGCTTCTTCTAACGCTCTTTCAAACGCTTTGGTTGTTGCTCTAACATCAACTTGTTTGGTAAATTCAATATTCACCCCAACTTTAACAAGCTCTTGGTAAAAGTCTTCTATAGTACAGCTTTCAACTTGTTGACAAACTATCGAATATTTCCATATCGCTGGTTCATAAGCTTTTAAAGAGGCTTCTTTAAGCCATGCAAGAGTTTCGTGTAAGTCTTTCTCTACTGCAATCCCGTTAAGATACATTTGAGCAAGGTTTACTTGTCCTTTAGCAAAACCTAAATCAGCTGACTCTTCAAATTTTTCTAATGCAAGTTCTGCTTTATCACTATCTTTATTAAGTTTTAAGTACTCTAAACCGGCAAAGTTCTCTTTTTTACCCGGGATAAATACAGAGCTTGATTCAAAATGAGAATCGGGAACAACAACGTTACCATCAAGCATATCACCTACAGGCCTGCGTGCTAATACAATAGCACCTGATTCGATTAGGCCTTGTAATTCAGTAATTTTGTAATTATGACGCTTCTCTTGGAAGAATTTTTCATAGCGTAACTGCGCATAACGAATTGCTTCGTTCAATTCATGTTCTTGAAGATAAAAATAACTACTAAAGTTAATTGTTACAACATCACCGGTAATATCTGTAACTTTCGCCATACGGAATTTTTCGGCTGGTCGAAGGTTATCTTTAATAACACGGTAATCAACATAATACAGATCATTTAATTGTGGATGTGCGACGATTGCATTTGTTTGTTCGTTCGATTTGACATCTTTATAAAAAAGACTACCCGCAACAGCAGTTACAGCTAAAATAACAAGGACGATTATCTTAGTTTTATGCATTATCAACCAAGGATCAGGATCCTTGGTATCTACCGTGTAATGATAGTAGGGTTCTTTTTGAGCATTGTCAGCGATTGAAGAATCGGCAATTGCTGCTTCCTCTTCAGAGCCACCTTTTAACTCTACCTCTTGATCAACTTCTGCTGTATGCAAATGTTCATCTTCCTCATCATATTGGCGAATTGCTGCTTGTGGCATAACCGCTCCTTATTATTATTTTGTTAAAAAATACCATTTGAGCATAAATTAAACAAGCGTTAATTTTATGTTACTCTAATTTAACATATGTATTATCACATCAAACTATACTTATAATTACGCTAAGAGTAGCGATATGAATGCGTTTCATTGCTATCGCAACCACATGAGTTCATTGGAGTAAATTTATTTGAACTTATGCTAAATTACAGTGCATCTGAGTATACATTTATTCATCCGCCATTAAAACAGCCGTTTGATTATTACTTCGAAGTTAATTTTATGATCCAGTTTATTGAAGTCTTACTATAGCTCGCTGCTACTATATTTAAGTTCGCCTAATAGAACTTATCAGGATAAGATGTTCTCAATTTAATAAAATAATCAGCGATATATACATGAAGAAAGCCACTAAAGTAACCCTCTTATCCTTATTCGTCTTCCCTGGTGCTGGACACTTACTATTAAAAAAATATGCTATTGCAACTGGCTTTATACTCAGCTTTACTTATTTGTTATTAGGTATAATTAAAAAGATACATAATAAAACGCAGCAGGTTATTGAAAGCATAATTCAAGGTGAAATTCCAATGGAGATTAGCGCAATCCGGGAAGCGCTGGTTGAAAAAGGGGCATTAGAAAATTCTAATCTGACGGTCATTAGTTACTTACTTCTTATTATATGGTGCATTGCAGCTTTCGATGCTTATAGAATTGCTACTAAAGAAGCACAAGACACCGATAATCTACAATAAATAGAAAGTAAGGGATATTCATTCCAAAACTATGATTGTAATATTATTTCCACTGATTCAAATGTTGTAAACATTACAGTAACTAAATAGCACTTAGTCTCAGAAATTTATAGGCTAACTTGTCTTTTTAGTGTTTTAAATCGAGAAGTAGCGCTTTTGTATTTTGCTATTGCTGGGTATAATCAACTGTTTTCCCTTTTGAGCAATATGAATGAATTACCTACCGTTAGAAAGTTTAAAGAATGCTTGGATTTTTAAGCATAAAAGCTTACCCATATCAGATAAAGACTTAGCCAAAATCAAACCTATGAGTATTGAGCGAGCAAATATCGTATGGGATACTTTTATTTCTCGCCAAGTAGACCACCCAGACTTTTTTAAAAAAGGCGATTGGCCTTCAGATAAAAATAATTGGTTAGAGCAAGGTAAGTGGGAAGGTCTATGGGATAGTAATGATGAATCACTCCCTGAGTTGATCAAAAACCATTTAGACTGGGATCAAAATACTGTCGTTTACTACTGCAGTTCACGAGATAATGTCATAGAAACAACTTGGATAACATTTCAACGCTGTTGGAAAAACTTCTTGTTTATGGATGATGGTCCTATTTTGTTAGGTAAGAAGCGTCAGCAAGCCGTGCAATTTACCAGTAATGGCTATTTTAAAGTTGGCCAAAAGCCAACGAATATTTAAACAAATATCGATTCAAACTATCACTTTCATTATAACGGTCCTACTTTGCATAAAAATAATCGTCACAAACAGGGTTACAATTTCAAAGCGCTAGTTAAAGCTTATCCAGAGTTATCACGCTTTATTATAAAAAATAAGTATAATAATCAAGATACTATAGATTTTTCTAACCCGTTATCAGTTAAAGCGCTTAATTTATCCTTATTAAAAAGCGAATACCATGTTGGTTTTTGGGACATACCTGATGGTTATTTGTGCCCAGCAATCCCCGGAAGAGTCGATTATATTCATCACCTTAATGATTTATTATCAGCAACTCCAAAGACTTTATTGGCAAACACCAAAGCGATTAACGTATTAGATATAGGTACAGGGGCGAGTTGTATTTATCCTATTTTAGGACAAAGAGAATATGATTGGAATTTTGTCGCCTCAGATGTAGATCCTGTTTCAATAAAAGTTGCTAATCACATCATATCGGCAGATAAATCATTAAGTAAACATATCAAATGTCGGTTGCAATCTGATAGTAACCAGATTTTTAACGGTGTGATAGCTGAAGATGATTTTTATCATTTAACCCTTTGTAATCCTCCCTTTCATCGCTCTTTGGCTGAAGCAACGCAAGGAACAACTCGAAAAATAAAAAATTTGAATAAATCGAAATCACCTGCTAAAAGCCCTGAGAAGACACTAAATTTTGGCGGGCAAAAAGCCGAACTTTGGTGCCCAGGGGGTGAATTGGCCTTTATCGGTAAAATGATTAAAGAAAGTAAGGTTTATCATAAACAAGTTTTTTGGTTTACTTGCCTAGTGTCAAAAAAAGACCATGTATCCAAACTGAAACTTAATTTAAAAAAGTCTCAAGCAAAGCAAATTAAAGTCATTAATATGACCCAAGGGCAGAAAATCAGCCGATTTATCGCTTGGAGTTTCTATGGTGCTGAGTGAAAAATACTCAGCAAGCTTTAAACTAATAGCTATTCCATAAAATTATTGCTCAATTGTGGGAGTTAAATAATGCAAGCTTGTGTTTTTTTTAACCCCCAATAGCGCGCAATTACTTTATCAAGCGCCTTTTCCCTGATTTATTTATCCTACTCACAACAAGGATACAAAATTAATGGAAATGATATATTATTCTTTTGTCTCCATAGTTGTTGTTTACTTGTTAATACAATCACCTGCTACAAGCTCCCCTAAGCAAAACAGTTGCCATTGACCACCAGTCATTTTATGCCAAGTTTCATTATCAGTTAGTGGCTTTGTGGCAATAACAGTAACCACATCTTTGCTGGTAGTTTCCTTTTGAAAGTCTACGGCCATCTCTGCATCAATAAGACTTGCTTGCCCGAATGGGGCTCTTCGAGTTAGCCAATGTAAATTATTAGAACAATAGGCAAACAAGTATTCCCCATCAGTGATAATAATATTTGCAACACCAAGCTTATCAATTTTCAACGCCAGTGAAGCAATAAAGCCAAACAGTATTTGTGCATCAACTTGCTTAGCACCAAATTCAAGGTGTAACTGATCGAGTATCCAGCAGAAAGCATGCTCACTATCGGTCGTACCAATGGGTAAATGAAATTCAATGGGTAACTCAGTTTTAAAATCTTTTAATTGACCGTTATGTGCATAAGTCCAGTTTCTTCCCCACATTTGTCTAACAAAAGGATGGGTGTTTTCAAGACACACTTCACCTGAATTAGCTTGACGAATATGACAAACAACGGCCTCACTTTTCATGGGGTATTTGGTCACAAGCTCTGCAATAGGTGATTGAGCACTTGGCATCGGGTCTTTAAAACTACGACAACCTTTACCTTCATAAAACGTCACTCCCCAGCCATCACTGTGCGGTCCTGTATTACCACCGCGTTGCATTAAGCCACTAAAACTAAAGCAAATATCCGTTGGAACATTGGCACTCATCGCTAAGAGTTCACACATAAATCATTTAATCCTTTTAAAATAAGTAACTTAACCCGATTATCGGCAGCTGTTATTCGGAACAGTGTCAGCAAGGGTGTCATTATAGAAAGCAAAAAGCTAAACGAATCAAAAATCCGTTTAGCTTTTATTAATATTAAGCTGTAATTGGCTTTAAGTCACTAGATAACTCAACTGCACTGCTGTTTTGTGTAGTAAAAGCAGCGGGGTGGCATTTATGGTGGTGACTCAGTAATTATTGATAGGGCCGAGCTTGTCACTAATGACTGTATTGTTATAGCCTGTTACAACGGTAATTTTTTGTGTAAGGCGATAGATAGGGTTCAACAGGAGTTGGTATCAGAAAACAACAAGATTGCCCCTATTATAATTACCACTGAAGATAATATTCAGCTTGAGAGTATGGTTACTCGTAGCATAAGAATTCATAAAGCTAATACATTAATTTAGGTTTTTTCGTTATTTTCTTGCAGAATTATAGCCCTGTGCTACTAGCGTAATACTACGAGTTTAACTGCTAAAATATTTTTCCTGACTGTTTAGTAATCATGACACGATCTAAGCATCAGGCAATCGGGTGATACTTATTCTCTTCTGTTGCTGTTGCCATTTCGCATTGGTTATATTTAATCACCCTGTTCACTTGGCGGCGTTGAAATTTATAATATTGGTTTCATTAAGAGAAATAAATATTAAGAAACTACCTTATTTACCTCAATAAAAAAACACAATCAACATAAACAAGTGATTATATGTGTATATGAGCGGGACCAGAAATCTAGCATTGAAAATACTAAATCTGGCTACATATATTAGTGAACGAACAGGGTATTAAACTGTATTAGGTCAGAAACGATCTTACACCTCACCTTGAAAAGATGAGAGTTACCCATTTTGATTAAGGTGTTGAATCTTAATTTCAAAACAAAAAAGAAGTAACTCTCATGTTGCATACTTACTACTCAATCATTAAGCACAAAGCAAGTTTATTTAATTTAGCTGAAGAACTTAATAACGGTTCAAGAATCTGTACAGTTATGGGAGTATCACGAGACACATTTTATCGTTCTAAATAACTTGCCGAAAACAGTAGCATTGATGCGTTAATTAACTTTGTGGTCAATTTGGTGTTAGCTATAGATTAACCGTCACCAGGCTCACCCGAACACGTCTTAGGACAAGGAACTATTGTCACGCTACCACTAGGAGGAACACTGCCGTTATACCCTCCTGAAAATTGCATACCAAATCCTTTAATATGTGCAGCCCATGCTTGAAAACGAACTCTATCTTCATGCGAGTTTAAATCAAAATAGTAATCTTTATTTTTTGCTTCGTTTGCATTCTCTGGAATTTTTATCCCTTCACTGTCTTTTGCTGTGCCAAGTTTATACGTCCATTCAGTTAACATATCCCTAGTGACCCCAGAAAATTCAAACTCCATTGAGCTGCCATTTTCAAATACAATTGTCATAGTGGGAGCAAATTTTAACAGTCTATTGAATATTTGAAGCGGCAATGTGAAACCTACGCCAAATCGCGCCATCACATATTCCCAATCATTAGACAACGCTATCCGATCTGAAATTTTTGATTCAACTCTAGTATCATGTAATGCCTCAAACACATCATCGGCAATCCAAGACGGCATATTCCCATCTTCTCCACTCTGTCCCGAACGACTTATTAATGTACGTAACTCCACGACTTTATCTTCAATCACATGATCTGTAGCAGTCATAGTTTTAAATACATTTACTCTTCTACTTTCTGGCTCATATACCGTTAGAACGTGTACTGCTTTAACAATTCCCCTTTCTGCATTAATGAGCTGATATGTTTCCCTTTTACCTTCATTACGACCATATTTATTTAAGTGATAATTTACTGCTTTAGCTTGATATTGACTGTCTGATGCGCAACCATCACAACTAAGCACTTGATCGGCAAGTGCCGCATTACTTAGTAATGCAATAGATAATGCTAGAGATTTTAATTTCATTTTAACTTTACTTCCTTGGTTGGATTTCACATTTAATTAACATCATACAATATAATGTATACAATGCAAAACATTAACAATAGAAAAACCATCACTTCAAAATGCTGTTTGTTCACATTGTTATTTTTCTGCTTAAAAAATTCTTTATGTTGCCGTGTTTCGTATAACTGACGTCGACAAAGCTCTGCTAGTTGCTCTTTTACTGCTTGTGATGAATTATTGCTAACAATTGACATTAATATTCCTGAACAGAACCGTTTCACAAGTCAAAGCATATTTCCGATCACCTAAATCTAAAAATGCGACCTATAGCTAGACCGCATCATCTAAATACAACACTTTAGGGTTAAACTTTTAGAAAAGGTTTCTACAACTACCAACATGTCAAGGAGGACAGTCACCACCTCCGTTATATTGAGTTATACCAAGAATAGCACTGGCAGAATAAGTTCCATCCGACATTAATACAGATACACGATACTCTCCATTATATCGAGGACTGAAGGTATGAGTGCTTCTAGTTCAATAACTGTTTACTTAAAATGTTTCAGTGATATTAAAATCAAGATTCCTGAGTGTAAATGTCATATATTTTTGACCAGCATCTTTCGATAATCTATCCACGAAAACATTAACCGAAACAGTGATAACTTTGCCACCAGCTAAAGTTGTGCTGGAAATACTCGGTACGTTATTAATAGTAACCTTTTTAAAAGCACAAGTATTAAGTTGATGATGGTCTACCCAAACATGCCCCTCACCTCGACTAGACTAGACTGCGAATTAAAATTAATACTATGAGGAAATCTGACCGCAGAAGTCGTTTCATAACGACTTTAATATGATCGGCTGCCAACAGAGCCATCTTCCAATCTAGAGAAATATAGAGTTGTTGATCCACGTGCAGGAAGTGTTTGTACAGCAGTATTAAGCGGGCTTATTTATAGCTATGTATTTTGGCGCGTAAAGCTTGAAACGAAAGTCTGCGTCACCTTTAAAATTGGATGGAGCAGAAGCAGTAAATGTGTTCGTTGAAGTTAGTAAAGCAGTTGTAAGAATTCCTAGCGTTTTAACCCTTTATAAATTCATTATTCAATTATGAAAGTGTGGATTTTTCTTAAGATCTGACAATATCCACAAAACCCTTGTTGTGTTTACAATATTAAAATCTCACAATAATCATACCACTGACAAATGATAATTATTTACAACCAATTAAACCTCATTAAGTCAGCACCCCGCCAATCGACTTAAAGTGGTGTACTTCTGTCCTCAGTACGGGAAAATCGCTAACAATGCACACATATTTTAACCTCTTAAAACAGCCAATTACTTAAAAGTTAAATAAGCTTGGCTAAATCATCAATTTATTCTATAAATAGAATATATCATTTACTAAATTTTTTTTTAAATTCAATTACTTTTTAACTCAATCCGTTATTTTAATAAAACACTAAAAGGAATCCTTGTGGATATTATTATTTGGTTATTTTTTGCCTTGTCGTTAACATGGTTTATGAGCTACACAAGAGCATCACTATCAAGTTATACCCTGACCTTTACCGTGTTGATGGCATTAGGTTCCATATTCAACATCATTGGTATCGTCTCTTGGTTGCTTTTTGCAGTCATTGCGCTACCTCTCAATATAGATAATATTCGTCAACAGTTTATTAGTATGCCCTTATTGGCAATTTTTAAAAAAATAATGCCTAAAATGTCCTCGACTGAGCAAGAAGCAATAGAGGCTGGTACCACATGGTTTGATGCGGATTTGTTTCGTGGCGATCCTGACTGGAAGAAACTCCATAATTATCCTATTCCGAGGTTAAGTTCACAAGAGCAGGCCTTCCTCGAGGGGCCTGTTGAGCAAGTTTGTGCCATGGTTAATGATTGGCACATTACCCATGAAATCGCTGATCTTCCCGCTGAAATATGGCAGTTTTTGAAAGAAAATAAATTTTTTGCTCTGATCATTAAAAAGAAATATGGCGGTCTAGAATTCTCTGCTTATGCCCAATCTCGCGTATTACAAAAACTAACTGGAGTAAGCTCGGTGCTTGCCAGTACCGTAGGTGTTCCTAACTCCTTAGGCCCAGGAGAACTACTGCAAGAATATGGTACTAAAGCTCAGCAAGATCATTACTTACCACGTTTAGCTTCAGGTGAAGAGATCCCCTGCTTTGCCTTAACTAGCCCAGAGGCTGGCTCTGATGCAGGATCTATTCCTGATTTTGGTATTATTTGTCATGGCCAGTTTGATGGCAAAGATGTTCTAGGCATGAGGCTGACATGGGATAAACGTTATATTACCTTAGCCCCTATCGCTACTGTTTTAGGTTTAGCTTTTAAATTAAAAGATCCCGATAAACTTCTTTCAGAGAAACAAGATTTAGGTATTACTTGTGCGCTTATTCCAACAGATTTACCCGGTATCACCATTGGTCGAAGACACTTTCCACTCAATGTTCCTTTTCAAAACGGCCCAACGCAAGGAGAGGAAGTTTTTGTCCCGCTAGATTTTATTATTGGTGGCTCTGATATGGCCGGTCAAGGTTGGCGCATGTTGGTGGAGTGTCTTTCTGTTGGTAGAGCAATAACGTTACCTTCAAATAGTGCAGGTGGAGTAAAAGCCGCAGCCATAGCAACCGGCGCTTATAGCCGAATTAGACGTCAATTTAAAATGCCAATAGGTAAAATGGAGGGTATTGAAGAGCCATTAGCCCGTATCGGTGCTAATGCTTATTTAATGGATGCTGTTACCACTATGTCAACCGGTGCTATTGATTTAGGCGAAAAACCTTCTGTTATTTCAGCTATAGCCAAATACCATCTTACTGAAAAAATGCGATCATCTATGATAGATGCCATGGATATACATGGAGGAAAAGGTATTTGCATGGGGCCAAACAATTATCTAGCAAGAGGTTATCAAGGAGCACCTATTGCGGTAACCGTTGAAGGGGCAAATATTCTCACAAGAAGTATGATTATTTATGGCCAAGGAGCTATTCGCTGCCATCCCTATGTATTAGCCGAATTAGAAGCAGCAAATAACAGCGATAATGAACAAGCGCTCAATGATTTTGACCATGCCCTTTTTGGTCATATCGGTTTTAGCATCAGTAATATAGGTCGTAGTTTTTGGTGCTCTTTAACCGGCTCACACCTATTACCTAGTCCATATAATGATGAAACTCGCCGATATTATCAGTTACTTACCCGTTTTAGTGCCAACTTAGCTATGCTGTCAGATATTGCAATGTTGTCACTGGGCGCTGACTTAAAAAGAAAAGAGCGTATTTCTGCCCGACTTGGAGATATCCTCAGTAACTTATACTTAGCTAGCGCTACCTTAAAACGGTATAACGATGAAGGCAGAAAGGCTGCTGACCTCCCTTTCGTGCAATATGCTGTTGAAGATTGCCTCTACGATATGCAACACGCCATTGATGAGTTGATTAATAATTTTCCAAATAAAATTATTGCACGTATTTTACGGGGTATTATATTTCCCCTAGGCACTTGCTTAAAAAAACCGAGTGATGTGATAGCACATAAAGTTGCGCAATTATTACAAACTCCGTCAGCTTCACGTACTCGATTAGGCCAAGGGCAATATTTAACCCGTGATGGTAGTAATATATTTGGAAGATTAGAACAAACCCTTGAAGATATAATTAATTGTGAACCCATTTATGAAAAAGTTTGCCAGGCTCTTGATGAAAAATTACCTTTTTATCATTTAAATAAGGTAGCTGAAATAGGCCTGATCCATAATATAATTTCAGAAAGCGAAGCCAAGCTATTAACTACAGCTGAAATAGGACGTCAATGGGTTATTGCCGTTGATGATTTTAATAGTGAAGAATTGAGCGCATTTAGTCCTCAACCTTAACTCTTAACCTAGCAATTAAGCACCTCGCCTTTCATTGCTATCGAGATTAATTTGTATTTAGGGGAAGATAAGGTCTCTTTTAATAGTATCAATTACTCAAACAATGTTAAAATAAGGTAAATAAAATGATAACGGATTCACAGAGTTTAACATGCCTATAAAAGATATGATGTCCCAAGAGCTAAATGATACGCATAAAAAGAAGCCGATAAAGCGTCGTTCTAAAGGGGAATTAACACGTGAGAAAATTCTGATTGCTGCCATTGAAGTATTAGCACTCAATGGCATTAAAGGTACTACTCATCGTGCAATTGCTAGTCACGCTCAGTTGCAATTATCATTAACAACATATTATTTCAAAGATATTCAAGAGCTCATTCATCAAGCTTTTAGATTGAATTCTGAAAACATTCTATCTCGTGCAGACACTATTTTAGAGGCAGCCTTTAGCGCTATTTCTAGTATAGAAAAAAAAGAATTAAGAAAAACAGTAGTTAAAGAAGAGCTATGTCAAAAATTAACCGAGATGACTGTTGAACATTTAATTAACAACATTAAACATCAAGCTATTTCATTGGCTGTAGAACAATTGATGCTGACAGAAATCCAAGTAACTCCAGAGTTAAGGTTACTCATTCAAGAGCACGAACTCTCTCAACTTGTCCCTTACGAACAGCTATGTTCATTCTTCAACAAAGCGACACCTGAGCTTGATGCTAAAATAATGTATACCGTTTTCTCTCAACTTCAATACAGTCAGCTGACAAAACAAATCAGTATTGATGTAAAATTGGTTTCACAAACGACTCGAAGAATAATTTCCTGGATCATGTCTATAAAATAAAAGAATTGTTCTATATTAATTACACATGTTTCAGATAAAAAAATGCACGGTCTTAACCGTGCATTTTTATGAGAAACGAGTATTTACCTTAACAGTTAAAGAAAAGACATCAACTCTTGGTCTAATTGCATTAAACTTTTTGGATCTGCCATCATAGTTTTTGCTAAAGATTTAGTTCTTGGTAGCATACGTTCAAAGTAAAACTCTGCAGTTTTAATTTTCGCACGATAAAAATCACGGTTCTCAACATCACCTGCTAATTTTTCATAAGCTGTCTGAGCCATTTGAGCCCAAAAATATCCCATAACCACATAGCCAGAATACATCAAAAAGTCTACAGACGCTGAGCCTACAACATCACGGTCAGATTTAGCTTTTAGTGCTAGACGAACCGAATATTGTTGCCAGCTGGCAATTGATTTACTCAAAGGCCAGATAAAGCGATTCATCTGTCGTTTATGAGGGTTACTTGAAATTAAGCTATGATTCTTACAAAAGCCAAGCACTTCTTTAGAGAAGACATTTAGTGACTTACCACGTGTCATTAGTATTTTTCGACCTAACAAATCGAGTGCTTGAATGCCTGTAGTTCCTTCATAAAGAGTCGATATTCTCGCATCACGTACTATTTGCTCCATACCCCACTCTTTTATATAACCATGACCACCAAATATTTGTAAGCCATGGTTGGCACTTTCAGAGCCTAATTCGGTTAAAAAAGCTTTCAAGATAGGTGTAATAAAACCTAATCTATCATCTGCTGCCAGACGTTCTTCTTCTGTCTTTGCCATAGAGATATCATCAACGATTTTAGCCGTGTAATAAATCATTGCTCTGCCGCCTTCAGAAATGGCTTTTTGCGTCATCAGCATTTTACGTACATCCGGATGAACGATAATAGGATCCGCTACTTTCTCTGGATATTTTTTACCGGTAAGAGAGCGCATAGATAAGCGTTCTTTGGCATAAATCAATGAGTTTTGGAAGGCTAGCTCTGCTGAGCAAATCCCTTGCAATGCAGTGCCAAGGCGAGCAGTGTTCATAAAGGTGAACATACATTCCAAACCTTTATTTTCCGGGCCTATCAATGTGCCAACGGCATTATCGAAATTAAGCACTGCGGTAGCTGAAGCTTTGATGCCCATTTTGTCTTCAATGGAGCCACAAACCACATTATTATGCTCTCCTAAGTTACCTTCTTTATCTGTTTTTATCTTAGGTACAATAAACAAAGAAATGCCGCGTGTTCCTTTTGGCGCATCAGGTAATCTAGCCAGTACTATATGTATAATGTTATCAGTTAAGTCATGTTCACCGGCAGAGATAAATATTTTAGTACCGGTTAAATTGTAGGTTCCATCACCGTTTGGCTCAGCTTTGGTTGTAACTTGTCCTAAATCTGTACCACATTGTGGCTCAGTTAAACACATGGTGCCTGTCCAAGTACCTTGAATTAAGCGTGTTAAATACAATTCTTTTTGCTCGTCATTGCCATGAGTAGTTATGGTATTCATAGCACCATGGCTAAGACCTGGATACATAGCCCATGACCAGTTAGCTGTACCAGTCATTTCTGACTGTACCATACCAAGTGAAGGGGGTAGACCCTGACCGCCATGATCAACTGCGTGTGAAAGAGAAGACCAGCCGCCATCAATATACTGTTGGTACGCTTCTTTGAAGCCTTTAGGTGTAATAACCTTGCCATTATCGAAAGTACAGCCCTCTTTATCACCACTTTGGTATAAAGGCAGTAATTCATTTTCACAAAACTTTGCACATTCTTGAATAATAGCGTCAACCAAATCAGGACTAGCTTCTTCAAATTCTTCATATTTTTTATAATGATCATAGTAATTAAATACATCTTCAATCAAAAATTTAATATCTGCCACTGGTGCTTTGTAACTTAGCATTAACCTTCTCCCACAACTTGTATGTTCTACTTATAATTTTATAATTAGATTAAAGCACTGGTCGTACCACTATATCAAGGTTTATTTTAAATTTTTCCGTATTACTGTTTATCTCAATTACTTTAATGGGTGAAATATTTTACTGTAATGTGTTTATTTTAAGTAAATAAGCTCACAAAAAAGGCTTAGTAAAATACTTAGTTTAATTGAAGGTAAAGTAGCTATATAAATTTGAAAATAGTAAAAGATAGATATGGAATTTTAGATATGGGTATGTACTGTGGGCTTACTGGTTAGTTTTAATGATATTTACGAAATATTTTTAGGATAGTTTTTCTAAAGAAATAAGAGTTATTTATTAGAACTTACAATATGGGAGGAAATTCGTGTAGGTATTTTAGAATTTACTAGATAATTGACAAAAAAATTTTTCTTTAGTCAAAAATATAAAACAAAATTGGCGGAGTGGACGGGACTCGAACCCGCGACCCCCGGCGTGACAGGCCGGTATTCTAACCAACTGAACTACCACTCCGCTGTTTTTTGCTTTTTCAATAACAACAATATAACTACATCAATCACTGCTATTTTTACATTGAGTATTTATCGAATCTCTCTTCGCATCAATTATGATGATTTTAAACAAAATTGGCGGAGTGGACGGGACTCGAACCCGCGACCCCCGGCGTGACAGGCCGGTATTCTAACCAACTGAACTACCACTCCGCATATCTTGTTTACTTTGAGTTTTCACTTGGGGAAGTGATTGGGACTCTACCCATGAAATTTTAACGAATTTCACTTCGCATCAACTATGATGATTTTAAACAAAATTGGCGGAGTGGACGGGACTCGAACCCGCGACCCCCGGCGTGACAGGCCGGTATTCTAACCAACTGAACTACCACTCCGCTGTATTTCGCTTTGAAATTTTAACGAATTTCACTTCGCATCAACTATGATGATTTTAAACAAAATTGGCGGAGTGGACGGGACTCGAACCCGCGACCCCCGGCGTGACAGGCCGGTATTCTAACCAACTGAACTACCACTCCGCTGTATTTCGCTTTAAAATTTTAACGAATCTCACTTCGCATCAACTATGATGATTTTAAACAAAATTGGCGGAGTGGACGGGACTCGAACCCGCGACCCCCGGCGTGACAGGCCGGTATTCTAACCAACTGAACTACCACTCCGCTGTATTTCGTTTTGAAAATTTAACGAATTTCACTTCGCATCAATTATGATGATTTTGATAAAGTTGGCGGAGTGGACGGGACTCGAACCCGCGACCCCCGGCGTGACAGGCCGGTATTCTAACCAACTGAACTACCACTCCGCTGTATCTATCTGCTTCAACAACATGTCGTTGAATGCGGCGAGATAATACGGTTATGACGCGGCGCAGTCAACCACTTTTTTAATAAAAGTTACCGCCTGACCATTTGCCGACCAATCTGATGAAAATCAAAGCTTATTTTCATCACTTTAGCCAAATTTAATACTAAATGGCATTATCTTTATTTTGTTTTTGTTTTCTTGCGTCGTAAAATAAAGAATAAAATAACAGCAATTAGGATAATAACACCATTTCCCGCTGCAATAATCATCATTGTTTCTTGATCTTTTATCTCTTGTGCTTGTTTTTTCGCTAACAAAGCATTTACTCTTTCTTCTTCTGCTTTAATAATTAGTTCATCTGCACTATCAATGAGCTGACCTTCTACATCTCCAGGCATTTCATTATTTGCATTAAGCATACTATTAGCTTCTACGTTAAAGGTAAATTCAGGTACAACTAAACGAAACTCCCGTCCTAACGTTGTTTTACCAAAAGCACTAACATTAACCCTATATATACCCGGCTCAGTATTAGTAATAGTAGTAGTCCTACTCTCTCCGCTATCTTCCATAATAGAGAAAGGTTCTATTTGCCTATCTGGAAAAGTAAACTTCCCTTGAAAGACTAGACTGTTAGGATCGACATAACTCGGGTCAATGGACAAAACCAATTGATGAGGCACGTCAACATCCTCAGATTTAACGACACTTATTTCTACAGGTTTTTTTTGTAATAATATGGGTGTTTGTCTTAGTTCTCTCGTTGTCATTGGTAGCTTGACCAAATAAACCGGTTGCCACTCACCTGGTGCAAAATCTAAAATAAACTCGCCGGTGAATGTATTATCATTTGCATACTCATCTAAGCCTCGCCCATCATCACGAAATGAAGTCACCTTGATGGCATCAGCCCCAAAGTTTTCATACAGTGAATTGTTAGTACTGTAAAAATTGACATCTAACTTAACAACATTTTTAAAGTGACTGCTTTTGATTGCCTCATCACCATTAAAAAGCTTCCCTTCAACTTTAAGCGTCTCACCTGAAAAGGCAATATCAGGTAATGGCTCGACAGTTATCTTTACATCCGAAACCACTAATATTTGGCTATTAGGTAAAATATCCCCAACTGCTTGCCAAGGTCCTGGCATAGGTTTCTTTATCTTAATCATGTCAAAGGTACTATCATCGAACCATTGTATTTTTTCATGGTCAAATTGGTTTACTCTTATTTTACTGCCATCAGGTCTAATAAGAATGATAGGGGTACTACCACTTTTACGATAAAAAATGAGCGTAATTTCCTCTAAGTTTGCATCGAGTCGAAATCGATTATCGAAATACGGTATCTGATTAGTAATATTATCGTTCTGATAATATTCAACTTTCGTTTTATTTAGCTGATTAGTTTCTTTAGTGCTTTGTATTTCGCTATTAAATGCCCCTGCATTGAATGAAGCAACATAAAACATAGTGGCAACGAGTTTTAATACTTTAACTGATTTAACGTTGAAACGATTATGCTTATTTATTTCCAAAGTGGCTCTCCTCCTTTATTTGCAATTACAGCAACCCTTTCTGCATGTGCTTCTAATTCATCGGCTGAAGCTGCCACAACCTTTAATTTATTCCGTGGAGAGGCTATTCGTCTGATAGCATTAGTATCTGCATTATTACCATCTCCTACTGACAAATTGAAACTTGACTGTTTACGCGTCATTTCAATGTAGACATATGCCAGTAGTTGCGCATCGATTAACGCGCCGTGATAAGTTCGATCGACTAACTTATCTACTCGATAAAAACGCGCTAAATAATCTAATGTTTTTGGCGATCCTAACTCATCTTTTGATACCTTCAAGGTATCGGTAATAGTACAGATATCTTCTGTCATCGGCACTTTGTCTTGGCTTCGTCCCATTGAGTTAAACAAAGAGAATTCATGATCCATGAAACCGACATCAAACTTTGAATTATGTATAACCAACTCTGCACCGCGAATAAAATCAATGAATTCGTGTACGACTTGAGAAAAAATAGGCTTATCTGCAAGGAAATCATTGGTTAATCCGTGGATATTAATAACCTCTTGCTCCATCTCAAGCACTTGACCACGTTGGTCTAGAGGTTTTATATAGGCATGATAAGTTCGTCCTGTTAACTGGCGGTTGATCATTTCAACACAACCTATTTCTACAATACGATGTCCCTCTCTCGGGTTAATACCTGTGGTTTCTGTATCTAAAATTATTAATCGTTTATCTTTCTCTGGATGTTGAGTGTCGTTTAGATTATTCATGACGAGCCTTCTTTATATTATTTATTGCGATTAAATTTTTATTTACTAAGTAATTATTTTTGAGGTAATGCTTGAGGGAATTCAATTAAGTTAATTTCCATACGTTTACTGGTAAAACAGAAGGTAATTAAAGAAAATACAATCACCCCTTGGCAAGTAAGCCATGCTATTGAAGTTAATTGCCAATAGAAAAAGCCAATAAGGTTAATGATAAAGTCAAATAGTAATGCCACCACCAACATAGCACGAGAATAAGGCCAAATGACTTTCACCCAGCTTGCTGAATTTGGCCTACGTAAACTGATAACAACGACGACCCATAGACCAATAACCCCTGATATGAGGCTTAAGAAAAATAAATTAGTCTCTGGGTATATCCATTGCATTGTTGCCACTCTGTCTTTCATATTAGTTACAGACATAAGCCAAACTATATAACCACGTAATACAAATAGCAGCACTAAGTAAAAACGTTTAGACAACTTTAAACAATCAAACTTGTCGAAATCTTCAATAGAATATTCTTGATATTTTTTAGACACGTGGCGTTTGCTCACCTGTTAACTGGCGTTCTTGCTGCAACAGTTGCTGGGCACTTGTTATAGCTTTAACGGCTTTAGAGTTAAACTCGCGTGTATATAATGTATAAACAACCCACAAACTCATAATTACTAATAAAAACGGATGAAAAAACCAGCACATAGCTGCTAGTGCAAAATAATAAGATCTTAATCCATAATTATAAGAGTGAGCGGCTTGGTCTTGAACAATGGCCATTTGCTTTGCATAAGCCATTAGGTTTTCATTTTCTCCTGTTATGTCAAAGGGTGTTGCACCTATCATTACATTTAGGAACCCATATTGCCTCATTGACCAAGTAAATTGGAAAAAAGAGATGACAAAAATAAAAACTAATAGACTTAGTTTTAGCTGTATAGCCAAATGGTTTGCATCTGCGGCAAAAGGTAATGAAGATATCACTACTTCTAACGTTGCCACTTTAGCAAATAAAGTAAATATACCCGCAAGGATTAACAAGGTACTTGAAGCAAAAAAAGCTATGTTACGCTCTAAATTTGCCAATAAAGCAGCTTCTGACACCCTTATTTCACGAGAGATCACCTCATACATCCAATGAATCCGATGTTTGTGCAAAGAGCGAGCAATACAATCAGTAGTTTTAGCTTTTCTTCGTGCAAAAACGGTATAACCATACCAGGACACAATAAAAACAGATAAAGCTAAAATATCAATTAGGGTAAAAGGCAAGGTTTATTCCTCAAACGTAACGGGATAATTAAAATAATATTATACGTCAACAATTTTTATTGACCAACAACTTCATTTTATTCGTCAATCCATACTTATACCTCCAATAATCTATCAAGCAGATAGAATAAATAATCGCTTAGAACAATTTATATATCGAAATAACAACAAGGTTAATTCGCTTTACATGCATGACAATTAAACACTTGAGTTTTATAAATAAGTGAATAACACTAGAGGATGTTGATCTCGCGGTTAAACTGCGTTCATCTTTTAAAGAAAGTTAAGCGTTTTAATTACTGCGAGTCGTGTGTAGCCTTGTCATTCTAAGCAAATGCTACTCAACAAAGAATAAAATGCTATTAGCTGACCCTTTAAGGAAACGTTTTAAGGGGGGTCTACTACGTTATCGTCTTTTTATGTAGAATAACTACATTACAATGGCTCTTCCTTGTATAGAACCTCAACAATTGGCAGTAAAAACAATATCGACAGATAAACAGGCCCTATAATTACCTAGCTAATTTTGTTCAAAAAATAAATCATTATGCAATATAGGAATTTCTATGAAAAAGATAAAACAATTCTCACTTTTTGTTGCCCTATTAACAACTATTACCGCTTGCCAAAGCTTTTCTGCTGACCCTTCCGCTGAAAAAATACCTGGCCGTTGGATTATTCAATCAATTCAAGACCAAGCTATTATTACTAAGAGCACTGCAAAATTGATATTTTCCTCTGAAAATAAGTTAAGTGGCTTAGCATCGTGTAATAACATTTCAACGAGTTATAGCACACAAGACAGTTCAATAAGTATAGCGGCAATAGCAACGACTCGAAAAATGTGTTTACCTGCATTAATGGAGCAAGAATCGACTTTATTACAAGCACTTGATAGAGTAAGTCGTTTTGAGATAAGTAATGGACAACTTTCATTGTTCGACCAGCAAGGTACTTTACAAATAAAAGCAAAAAGAACAAAAAACTAACTAGGTTGCTATAAATATCAGAAAATGAGCTTTTTATACCTTTTTGCTATATAGCAATATAAGTTATAACAAAATATCACTTCATTTTTTATAACAACTAGCTACCCTTAAGCAATAAATATAACTAATTGACAGGATCCAAAATGTCTAAAATCTTTGAAGACAATACCACAACTATTGGTAACACTCCTCTAGTTAAACTTAACCGCGTAATTGGTGCTGAAAATGGCGTTAATGTATATGCTAAAATTGAAGCTAGAAATCCAAGTTTCAGTGTTAAATGTCGTATCGGCGCAAGTATGGTTTGGGATGCTGAAGAAAAAGGCTTATTAAGCCCAGGAAAAGAAATTGTTGAACCAACAAGTGGTAATACTGGCATAGCATTGGCATTTGTTGCCGCTGCACGTGGTTACGGTATTACGTTAACTATGCCAAGTACTATGAGCTTAGAGCGTCGTAAATTATTAATCGCTTTAGGTGCAAAAGTTGAACTTACCGATGGCGCAAAAGGAATGGGCGGCGCAATTGCTAAAGCGCAAGAGCTTAGAGATTCAAATCCTGAAAAATACGTATTGTTAGGTCAGTTTGACAACCCTGCTAATCCAAAGGTTCATGAAGAGACTACTGGTCCAGAAATTTGGAATGATACCGATGGTAACATCGACATCTTTGTTGCTGGTGTTGGAACGGGTGGTACTCTTACAGGTACAAGTCGCTACATTAAGCTAACAAAAGGTAAGGCTATCACTACAGTTGCGGTAGAGCCAACAGACTCTCCAGTGATTACTCAAGCACTTGCTGGTGAAGAGTTAACACCTGGGCCTCATAAAATCCAAGGCATTGGTGCTGGCTTTATCCCTGGGAACCTAGATCTTGATATGGTTGATGCGGTTGAACTTGTATCTAATGATGATGCCTTTGAAATGGCACACCGTTTGATGAAAGAAGAAGGTATTTTAGCTGGTATCTCATCTGGCGCAGCAGTAATTGCAGCCAAACGTCTTGCTGAGAAACCAGAAAACAAAGGTAAGAATATTGTTGTTATCTTACCAAGCTCAGCTGAACGCTATTTATCAAGTGCACTATTTAGTGAGAGTTTTAGTGATAAAGAGCTTGTTCAATAGTTAAAATTTGGTCAATAATACGACACATTAACTAAAGGCACTTCGGTGCCTTTTTTTGTTATAGCGAACTATGTAGATATTTAACTTCACTTTCACAAAAGAATTACGCTATTATCGATGGTAATACTTATTTTCTGACTTATTTTCAATGCACTATTTAAAAAAGTTTTTATATACACTGTTATCATGCTCAGTTTTTTTATTAACTGCGTGTGGTGAAGATAACACAAAAAAAATAACCACGGTTGATAATCCAGAAACCGTTGCTGTCGCTTTTTTTGATGCTTTATACAATGAAAAAAATGTTGAAAAAGCGGCCTCTGTTTGTAGCCCAAAACTCGCTCGTCTTGTACTTCATTACCGTTCGCCTGAGGCAGTTGGCCGTCACTTATTTAATATGTCTTACGACAAAGTTGAAATGAGACCGGAAAATGCCGGTGTTAAAGTCCGAGAACAGTTTAAAGGCAGTGCAAATATCACGATATACTTTGATGGTTACTATCAAGATAGTCGAATTAAAGAAGTAAAACGCCTTGCCTTCATTCAACGTGATGGTGAGTGGTTTATTGATAAAATATTAAAAGACCCATTTTAATTTTCCTTTTAAACAGACCCATAAGATAAAATAATGTTAAAAACAGGTACCTACCAGCACTTTAAAGGTAATTTTTACCAAGTACTCCATATTGCAAGACACAGTGAAACTGAAGAATATATGGTGGTATACCACCCTGCAGATAACAAAGAAGACATATGGCTACGTCCTTTAGCTATGTTTGATGAAACAATAGAGAGAGAAGGTAAGACACTAAAACGCTTCAGCTTTGTGAAGCCCTAACGTTTTAGTTACACTATTGTAGAGTACTTTGGAGGGTAGCATTAACCAATCGAAAAGAAATGATGCTCTTGCCAAGGTACCTTTTTATGTTGAATCTCTGTCACTTGTGCTTGTTCGGGGCCCTGTGCTAGCCATAATAACATTTTTTCAATGTTGTCTTGCTCACCACAAAGTAAAACTTCGACATCACCATCGGCCAAATTCCGCGCATAGCCACTTAAACTATATTCAATTGCTTGTTGTTGAGACGAGGCTCGAAAATAAACCCCTTGTACCCTACCTGAAATATGCGCAATATAGCTAACATTCATACATGTTTCTCTTCTTAAATCAGTATTATTATCAGTAAAGTTTGCACCCAAGCTTGTCATTGACTAAAATCGGCACAAATTTCTCTTTCACAGATTAAATAGAGTTGTTTATTACTACATTATTTAATCATTAAAAGTAAGTATAGACCTATGTCAGCAAGAATTTCTTTAAATGTTGGTCGTGAAAAATCTTTATTACGTAAACACCCATGGATTTTTTCGAAAGCAGTAAACAAAATCAAAGGTAAGCCAATGCTTGGGGATACAGTAGATGTATTCGATAGTAAAGGTAATTGGTTAGCTAAGGGCGCCTATTCCCCTGAATCTCAAATCAGAATTCGAGTTTGGAGCTTTGATGAGCATCAAGAAATCGATCATGACTTTTTTCTTAGCAAACTAAAAAGTGCTCAACAAAGGCGTGACTGGTTCATTGCCGAAGGAAAATTAACTGGCTATCGATTGATTGCTGGCGAATCTGATGGATTACCAGGTGTAACAATTGATAAATATGATAACTTTATCGTTTGTCAGTTACTTAGCGCCGGCGCTGACTTTCACCGATATACGATTGTTAACTGTTTAACCGAGCTTTACCCTGATTGTCATATCTATGAACGTTCTGATGTTGATGTACGTAAAAAAGAAGGTTTAGAGCCTGTCACTGGCTGGTTAACAGAGCCGCAAGACTCAACTGAGTGTGTTATCGAAGAACATGGCATAAAAATCCACGTTGATATTGCTACAGGCCACAAAACAGGCTTTTATTTAGACCAACGTGATTCTAGGCTTGCTGCTGGGAAGTTTGCAAAAGACAAAACAGTGTTAAATTGCTTTTCTTACACCAGTACATTCGCACTACACTGCGCCGCTAATAATGCCAAAGAAGTGATAAATGTTGATGTATCACAAGCGGCTCTTGATATGGGTGAGCGTAACCTTGCTTTGAATGGCTTATCGGATGCTAACGTTTCTTTTGTTAAAGAAGATGTATTTAAACTATTGAGAAGGTATCGTGAAGAGAAGCGTACCTTTGATATGATCATCCTTGATCCACCTAAATTTGTGGAATCAAAAGCTCAATTAACCGGTGCTTGTCGAGGGTATAAAGACATCAACATGGTCGCCATGCAGTTATTAAATCCAGGGGGCTTATTATTAACATTTTCTTGCTCTGGTTTGATGGAAGCAAGCTTATTTCAAAAAGTGGTTGCTGATGCTGCATTAGATGCAAAAAGAAATGCTTATTTTGTTGAACGCTTACAACAGGCAGCAGATCATCCAATTTCATCTAATTATCCAGAAGGGTATTATTTGAAAGGTTTAGTATGCCAAGTTGAGTAGTTAATATTAAACTCAACACGACAAAATAAAGCCAGATATACTCTGGCTTTATTTTTATAACACATAACAGTGTGCACTTGTTACTATGCCGAATAGCTATCTAATTATGTAAGATCTATTCTATTAATCGACTTCTTCGATCGTAATGCCAATGAGATAGCAATTAGTACTTTCTTCTTCAATACGTACTACACGCCCACAAATATCAAGCGGTTGTATTTGGCTACTAGCTGAATTTACTTTCACTCTGACATGTGTCGAGATTGCTATGGGGTGTTCGAGTTCAAACGCCATACCTGTAGCACTTAAATCGCGACAGGTAGCAGTAAGATTAGTATTAACTTCATCATCGATAACGGTAACAATAACTTCACTATTTAACATCATGCGGTAAAAATCGCGTTTATCATCAAAACCTTTCATTAGCTCTCCCAAGCAGAGTATGTGTAATACTTTCATTTATACTGAGCAAAAGCTGACCTGTCAACCACTGCTATAAAAAACTACCCGCTAATTAAGTTACGCTAAGAAAAGTCTTTCAAGTGATTCAAAATACGTTTTACTGATATCGGCGCTGATGTACCTAGATTTTGTGCAAACAATGAAATTCTAAGCTCTTCAATCAACCAACGTGTTGCCAGTAATTCACTTTCTATAGGTTTGTCTTTTCTTTGTTTTCCCATAATAACTTGATACACATCATTAACTTTATTTACTTCAATAAGTTTTAATCTATCTTGGTTAGGATCAATAGGTAACTTTTCTAAGCGGCGTAACATTCCTTGTAAATAACGAATAATATCATCGAGTTTACTCAAACTAGAGTCACTTACAAATCCCTTAAATACTAACTTCTCACATTGCTGTTTAATGTCACCATGGGATTGGATAACATTTAAAGGTACGCTACCTTTCATTTTTTTCGTTACCTCATGACGCAAACTCAATGCGCGCTCAACTTTAATAGCCGCCGCTAACACACAATCAGCAATTTCAGCCCTAACATAATCGCAGCACTGCGAAAATTGCTTTTCTTCGCGGGGAAGTTGCCCTTGATTTTGCTGTTCTGAAAACTGTTGCACAAGAGACAAACATGCACCTTGAATGCAATCTTGCAATAGCTCATTTATGGAGCCAAAAGGATTAAAGTACAGACCCAATTTGGCCTTATTAGGTAATTTTTCCTGTAAGTATTTTAATGGCGACGGAATATTTAACAAAATAAGACGGCTAATGCCCTTTACCATAGCTTCTTGGGCATGTTGCTCTTGCTCAAAAAGCTCGATGGCAACACTACTCTTGTGATCAACTAATGCAGGAAATGCTTTAATCGTTATATTAGCAACTTTTTTCTCATAACCTTGAGGTAACTTACCAAAATCCCACTGCGTTAGATCAGCTTGCTCAATGCCCTTTTCAGCCACTTTTTTAATGGATGCTTTTACTTTACCTTGGAGTTCAGCTTTAAGTTCATTGAGGTCTCTCCCCTGCTTTAATGATTTTCCCTTTTCATCTACAACTTGAAAGTTCATAGTTAAATGAATAGGTAGACTGATATCCTGCCAAGCATCTTCAGGTAATCGCACCCCTGTCATACGTAATAATTGCTTTGCTAAGGCATCTTGAAGTGATCCTTGTTCTGCTGGCATTGCCGCTATACAGGCTTGCGCATAATTAGGAGCTGGAACAAAGTTACGCCTTAGAGTTTTAGGTAATGCTTTAATTAATGCAATCACAAGTTCTTCTCGCAATGCTGGGATCAACCAATCAAAGCCAATATCTTGTACCTGATTCAATAAAGCGACAGGTACGATAATGCTAATGCCATCATCAATATCCCCAGGACTAAAATGATAAGTCAGCGGCAAAGTAATACTTTCTTGTTGCCAAAAATCAGGATATTGAGTTGCACTCAATTCATCAGAGGACTCATTTAATAAGAAGTCTTTAGTAAAATCGAGTAAATGGCCATTTTGTTGTTTTGTTTTTTTCCACCATGCAAGAAAACTACGCTGACAATTTACAGTCTCTGGAATTTTATCACTGTAAAAATCAACTAAATGCTGCTCATCAATTAAAAAATCTCTACGGCGCGCTTTTTGCTCAAGTGCTTCAATGCTCTCAACCAATTGCTGGTTTTTACTTAAAAACTTTTCTTTAATTATGCAGTCACCATTAACCAGTGCTTCGCGAATAAATATTTCACGACAAGTAACAGGTTCAATGCTATTAAAGTTTATTTTACGTTTACTAACAATAGTTAAGCCGTATAGCGTCACTTGCTCGAAGGCCATTACCGCACCTTGCTTTTTCTCCCAATGCGGCTCACTGTAGTTTCGCTTAACTAAATGTTCTGCAAGCGGCTCTAGCCACAAAGGGTCAATTTTGGCATTCATACGAGCAAACAGTCGACTCGTTTCCACCAATTCAGCCGACATTAGCCACTTCGGGGATTTTTTAGCTAATGCTGAGCCAGGGAAAATAAAAAACTTCATACCACGAGCGCCTTTATACTCGCGATTTTCATCTTGTTGACCAATATGGCTGAGCAACCCCGACAATAAAGCTTGATGCACGGGTGTTAACGTTGAATCTTGTTCACTTTCTTTTTCCTTTCCTGCTGTTGAGCCTATTTCCTGAGCACTCTGCATAGAAAAGCGATAATCAATAGATGTTAACGGTATTTTTTGTTCTTTTAAGGTGAGCTTTAATTGGCTGAAAATGTCTTGCCATTCACGTAATCGAACATAGGAGAGAAATTCACGCTGACAAAGTTTTCTGAACTGATTTTGTGTTAGGTCTTTTTTCTGATTATTAATATACTGCCAAAGATTCAGTAAACTTATAAAGTCAGACGATTTGTTTTTAAATCGATTGTGTTTTTCATCACTAAGTTGCTGTTTCTCGTGCGGCCTTTCACGCGGATCTTGAATACTTAAGGCGCTAACTATGATCAGAATTTGTTCAATACAGCCAAACTCAATAGCGGTAATAACCATTTTAGCCAAGCGTGGATCTATCGGGAATTTAGCTAATAAACGCCCTGATTTAGTCAATTGTGTTGCTGTTTTTGACGGTTTACCTTTAGTTTGTTTATCTTTTTCAGTAGCTTTATTAGAGTTACCTAGGCTTTCAACTGCTGCTATCTCTTCTAATAAACGCACACCATCTGTGATATTTCGATTATCCGGGGCTTCTACAAAAGGGAAATTAGCAATATCACCTAAGTCCAATGCATGCATTTGCAATATAACGGTAGCTAAATTGGTACGTAAAATTTCAGGGTCAGTAAATTCGGCGCGACTTTTATAATCATCCTCTGAATACAGACGAATACAAATACCTTCAGAAACACGACCACAACGACCAGAGCGTTGATTAGCACTTGCTTGAGAAACAGGTTCAATGGGTAAACGTTGTACTTTAGTTCGATAACTGTAACGTGAAATACGCGCAGTGCCGGGATCAATAACGTACTTAATGCCAGGTACTGTTAAACTAGTTTCCGCAACGTTCGTTGCCAAGACAATATTTCTACCACTATGAGGTTTAAATATTTGATTTTGCTCACTAACCGTTAAGCGCGCATATAGAGGCAAAATATGAGTATGGCGTAAATTGGCTTTGTTTAACGCGGCAGCAGTATCACGAATTTCACGTTCACCATTAAGAAATACCAGAATATCTCCTTGACCACAGTCACTGAGCTCATCAACAGCTAATAAAATACCGCTAATAACATCAACCTCTTGGGGTGATTGGTCTTCATCGTCATTTACTAGTCGATCATTTAATGGTCGATAGCGCATTTCTACAGGGAATGTTCTCCCTGATACTTCAATAACTGGCGCCGGCACTCCGGCTTTATTGGAAAAGTGATTCGCAAAACGTTGCGGGTCAATAGTCGCCGAGGTAATAATCAACTTAAGATCAGGACGCTTTACCAACACTTGTTTTAAATAACCCAAAATAAAATCGATATTTAAGCTACGTTCGTGGGCTTCATCGATAATAATAGTGTCGTATTTAAGTAATAACCTATCCCTTTGCATTTCCGCCAGCAAAATACCATCAGTCATCAATTTAATATAACTGCGTTCACTGACTTGATCATTAAACCTTACTTTATAGCCAACCTGATCACCTAAGGTAGTACCCAACTCTTCAGCAATACGATTAGCAACGGTTCTCGCCGCAATACGCCTAGGCTGAGTATGGCCAATTAAACCATCGACACCACGACCCAGTGCAAGACAAATTTTAGGGATTTGGGTGGTTTTTCCTGAGCCAGTTTCACCCGCAATAATAACGACTTGATTTGCTTCAATAGCGGCCGAAATTTGCGCCGCATTATCGGAAATGGGTAAACCTTCAGGATAAGTAATCCTGGGTAAGTTTTTAATTTTTTGTTGTTTATCTTCAATGGATTTGAGGATATGTTGTTGCAACGGCTCAACCAAGCTAATTTGTTTTGCTGACAGTGGCAGAGCCGCTAATTCAGAGGGTGCTTTGCCTTTTGCTTCTTGAACAATTGTTCTTTTAAGGTTCATTAACCTTTTTTTAAAACGTACCGCATCACAATTTTTGGTTTGCGGCAGTAATTCAAAAAGGTTTTGGAGATGGGAAAATGAAGTAACAGTAGACTCAATTGAAACAGACAAAACAAACTCGAAAATAAAATCAAAAAGTTATTTTAACAGTAAAGTATCGTAATTACAGCGAGTAATAACAAACAGCTTGATTTAGTGAGCCGCATTGAGATGGCAAAGACTCTACACAGGTCCTGCTTACTTGGGAAATATAAAAGCATGTACTTTGGAATAACTGTTCTCTTCAATAAATGCCCTACTTCTAAAACGTTTAATTACGATCAGCGTAAAAAGATAAAAGGAGCTTTACAGCTCCTTTTGAAAAATACGATAATTCATTGGTGAACACACTACATTTAAACAGCAGCATGGTCCTTTTCAATAGAAGTTCTTGCTTTTCCGTGTTTATAACAAGCCTGTAAAACCTCATTTCGTGAGATAGTACCGAGTAAGTTTCCATCATCATCAATAACAGGGTAAACCTTAGGTTTGTCTTTTATCATGGTTTGGCCGAGCTCAATAATACTGTCGTATGGTTTCACCGAAAGTACTTTTTTGCGCATAATATCTTTAATAATGGCTACATTTTCATTGAAATATATGGTTTCTAACATTTTTTCTAAAACATCGCCCTCTGAAATAAAACCAAGCACTTTATAATTTTGGTCAACCACAGGACCGCCAATTTGTTTCGTTTTTAAGAAACGTAATGTGGCCTCTTCAACAGACATGCTTTCGGTAAAAGTTACTGGGTAGTGGTTCATATATTCTTGTATTTTTAGGCTCTGCATATGATTATCCTTTTTAACCCTTAACTAAATCTTTATTTAGTTTTTTCATTATTATAAAAACCTAATTGGTATTATTAATAACTGTAGGTAAGCCTTTGCCAAAAAACCACTTTTTGTAACTCTTTATTAAGGTTTATTATCAGCTAATTAAAATTTTAATAGTAGACTTGAGCACTCCATTGAACAACAATTGCCTTATTGTTATCACTAATTGCAAAGAATTCAATATGACAACTCAGTTATTATCAATTTTTACCCTCACGATTGTTATCAACAGTTTTACTTCGGTTGTTTTTGCCCATGAAGATAAACAAGTAAAATTAGACCAAGCATGTGAGGCAGCAAGACAAGTTTCGCTGACCCCTAGAAAAAAAGAAATTTATCAAGAGTGTCGAAAAAAATTTAAAAAAAGTAAATATGTCTGTCAAGAAGAGGCTAAAGCATACAACGGTAATAGAATAAATGGTGCGCCACTTTTTTATGAATTAGCTGCTTGTGAAAAAGCATTTGCTTTTAGAAAAAAGCACGCTGAATGATAACTAAAAACCAAGTTTAATTAATGGTTGTTGTTCGCTCAATTTATTAAGCGGATATATCTACCGAACGACCTTTTCGGTCATCAGGATCATTGCGACTTGATGCATTCGCCCTATCTTCTTGCGCTTGTCGGTTAACCTCTTGTTGCTGATCTTTTATCCGTTGGTCTTCTTGCTGATCAGTTATTTGCTGACGCTGTTGCTGTAACACTTTGCTCACAGAGCCACCACCGTCAATTGATGAAACCATTTTAGTCTCCTAAAGCGTAAAAAACGCCAAAAAATACCCTTCTCTAACTAATTATAGCACCGTACTAGAACTACACTAATATCATGGCAGTAAACCTTTAGCGGCTTACCTATAAATCAGCGATTATTATGTAACTAACTGTAAATATTGAGATTGTAAGTATTTTTTGTTTAAACAAACAAAAACCCAAATTAATGCACTTGGGAAAAGTACTAAAAATAGGTATTTACTGTAAAGTAAAGGTAGCAATACCGAACTAGTAATTAACAATGCATATAAACACATCAAAGCTTTGTGCTTTTTTGAAAATGAGAACGCAGCGACAAAATCACCTACTACACCGTAGTTGTCCAAACGAGCGACCAAACACGGTAAAACACCGACTACCATAGATAAAAGCGCAAACAACCAAGCAAGAATAAAGTTAAAACAATAAAATTCAAACGTCATATCTCCCCTAGCTTGTGTTTTAATATCAAATACTTTGGCAAGAAATGATTCTTGGTCTACATACAAGCTATAGAGCGCAATGGCATCAGTCATCCAAATAAGAAAGCATAAAAGCTGTACCACAGACACTAAACCGATATTTGCGAGCAGAGCATTAAAGTGAAAAGTTTCTCTGTTACCCTCTTTGTTGACTAACAACGGATGTAAAAAGAGGCTTATTAATGGAATAAATAAGATAAAACCCGCACAAAAAGAAATATACATGGTGGGTAAATTGTAAGTGATAAGGTAAAACTGAATTACTTGAGAGATAGAAAAAATTACTAAACTTGCAAAAAACACTAAACCATAACTAACCATTTTTTCACCCAAGAAACGAGATAGCCTCAAAGACTCCAACACAATATTCACCCATAGTTTAGTCACTTAAATAATTTAGGTCATATTAACCTAAGTATCGGCATTGAATATTGATGTGAGATAAGACAAAAGCAATTTTGGTCATCTTTATTTTGAAATGAATTCCCTTATCGTCATTTTTTATTTTTAAAATCTCGTACACCAATAAGATTACCTACCAACATTAAGGCACCACCAATAAGTAAAGGTATCTCAAAAGCTTCATCATAGAACGCAACACCTACTGCGGCTATCAACGGCAATCTAAAAAAATCGAGAGTGATGATTGTGGTCACCTCAGCATATTGCATTGCTTTAGCTAAACAGTAATGTGCTGATAACGCACTTAACCCTATGATGGTGAGCCATAACCACTGCTCACCTTGTGGCCAAACCCAATCTGAGAAAGCCAGAAATAATCCTATGGGTAATTGAATAAGACACATAAAGAGTAAAATTGTTAGCGGTGACTCAGTTTTTGATAGTGATTTAGTTGTGGTGTGAGAGATGGCAAAACAAATAGCTGATCCCAAAACAACAATTGAAGCATAATCAATTAAGGCATATCCCGGTCGAACTATAACAAGCACACCCAAAGTACCAAGAAAAATCGCAAGCAGTTTATTCTTTGTTACTTTTTCATTGAGAAAAAAACTGGCAATTAATAACGTCCATATTGGCACGGTAAACTCTAAAGCAAACACTTCTGCCAATGGCAACAGACCGATACCAAAAAACCAGCCATATTGAGCAATAAAATGAAAACAATTACGAAATATATGTAGTTTGAATACATTAACTCGTGGTTGAGACATTACCGCCTTTATACGCTTACTTTTAAAGGCCCACGACTGAAAAAAATAAACACAGGATAAAAATAACAGTCCAATAGCACTACGAATACATAATGATTGAGCAATAGTTAGCTCGCCACTTAATTCACGTGCCCCAATAGCAAGAATAGAAAATGAAGCCAGTGCGCCTGACATCCATAGAAAAAGCGCCATAATAGTTAAACTCGACTAATGATTAATAGTTTATTTTTTCAAAAGTAAAACGTCTTTGTTAAACTTTTCAGTTAAGTAGCTTTCATCCAAACTATTAGGCCAAAGCTGTTTTTTTTGACCTTTATCTCGTGCGATCTCTCCAATTCTCCCCGGATTATAAGAGAGTACTTTTTTTGTGAGCATTTGACTAATATCATCACTATAAGCATGCTCAGGTGAAATTATGTCCCAACCGCGTTGACGTAATTCATCTATCAAATCACCAATAAATAATGCTGAAATATCCATTTCATGTAAGAGCAATACATGTTTAGGTGAACGATTTAAATGCTTAATGGCTAAGGCATCATAGTACTCAATACTTTCAATCAGAACCTCAACATAAAAACGCTTCATTCGTTCAAGATTAACCTCTTCCCCTTTAGCTAACGCGGCTTGAAAAAGATTCTCTATATACCAATCATAAGTATTTAGGGTGATGTAAGCATTTTGATAGTCATACTCATCTAAAGTAGCGCGCATACCATCGCGCTTCTCTTGAGTATTTCCTTCACGTAAATAAGGAAAGCGATACATTTTAGTAAATGTACTGAATTTTTTTAACTGTTTATCTGCTTGTACAAAATTATTAATATATTGGGTTAAAGATAATGTATTAAAATCAGGGTGGTCATGACTATGGTTAGCGATAAGATGCCCTGCATCACTATAGGTATTAAGTCGTGTTACTCCTTCAGTGTCTAAGTGTTTACTCACCGAAAAAAAAGCAACTTGTTTCACTTGATGCTTAGCAAGTGCTGCAACTAATTTATTCGCTCGTTCTGGGCCTGATAATAATCCTTTGGCTGCTCTGGGGGAGTCATCAAAAGTAATAGCAAGCTCCTTTGAGAAACCATTTGAACTATTTAATAAGATGATGAATAAGAATAGATGAGTAAAAACAGTTGTTAACGATATATGTTTCATATCTTCCTTGAGGGGGATGGACTTTTAATTATGGTTGGTCAATTTATAGGTTTTGACTATAGAATAACTGCCCTGTTCAATCAATACCTAACCAACTGCCACTTCTCCTTAACTCTAATTTAATAACTGAAGCCAACATGGTCTTGTTGATGAGAAATAGTACCTTCAACAATAAAACAATGCAAAGCTAGTTCATAGAAAGGATTACTTGGCACATAATTATTAATTAAGTTTGTTGAAAAACTCAGCTGTGGAAACCATCTTTAGAGCTAAGGACAAGGTTACCTTATTTAGTCCTATATGCGGCTGATATCACGATAGTTCTATTCAAATCACCTTAGTGTCGAGCTATTAACTCATTCCTCAGGGCTAAACACCATTAGTCAAAGTGTTACTTAAACCATTGATTTAAAGGTAAGTATTAACGTTTAGTTATAACCTAACTCATAAATAGCATTATCATCACAATCAGTTAAAGTATCACTATTTTGGCTACTGTGTTCGTTAGCGGCCTCATTAGCTTGGTATTTATTATCCTCTTCTTGTTGATAAAGATTCAGCATTTTTGCAGACATGATCATTCGTCTATTATTCATACTCATTTTATTTAACATATAACTACCCTCAACTTACTTAACGGTTACGCACATTTGTGTTACTACCGAAGTACTCTGCATCAACAGTGCCAGAATATCTGTTAAATTGACTCTTTGATTATTATATGTTTTTTTTATAATAAAATGAATTCACGAATAAAGTTATCACTTTGCAACTCATCTATTGCAATTTAGATGCTAAATGATGCTATTTGTTCTTTTCTATTTATAGGTAAAAAAGCTACATCTAAGCACAACTAGAAGTGGCTTATATATAGCTTTTTTTAATTTAGGTGTATCTCCTTACTAGCTAACTCAGCACACTCTATTTATCAGTTTTACTTGTACTCACTAGCTTCTTATCAGCAATTTTTAAAGCATTTTCATGCCAATACTGCCAGTGCATATGCAGCTCATCTTCGACTAAGTGTGGCGGTTGTAAATAGTCTTTATAAGTATAGCGATAGAATTGACGCGGCTTTATCGGGTTGTTTTCAATCGTTTCAGCGACAAAATTAGCATTGTGATTTATTAGCCATTGGGTAAATTCTGCAGTGTACTTTTCACCTGAGTCATCAAGCAATTTCTTATAACCGTCAAAGAAATCGGTTTTTAGAAAGTTTGCCATTTTTCTGTAGTCACTCTGATAACGTTCATTCATAAAACGAACGGCTAGATAGCCCCAGCGATAGACTCTATCGGTGCCATCTTTGTATTCAGTGTTAAAAACATCAGTTAAGCTTGGCCAGTTTTCAGGTGCCGTCTCATTAAGCAATTTAAACGCTTTTGGATTATCATCTTCTTTAGATACATATTCTGCTAGACCTTCAGACCACCACACCATATGGCTTGGAAAATGATTAAAAGTATCGTACTTAACAAAACGGCCATCAAGGTAATGGACGAATTCATGATTTAAGTTCCATACCGCAAACTCTGGTCTCACCCAAAAATGCTCAAATGAATAGAAGGTGGCTATATTGTCAGGATCTTGAGTAGTTCCTTCTATGTACATACCACCATTGTCAGTATTAATATCAAAGACTAACTGGCCAAACTTATTATACTCGGCATGGTTATCAAAAATAACAACACGCAATTTATCATTAAAATCATTAGCAACAGGCTGGTTATTCGTTGCTAATATTTGATGAAAATTACTCTCTTGTGACGTTAATTTATGACATGAGTCATTTAATTGTGCTTTGGTCATTGCTTGCGTCAGGATATATATTCTGTCAGAGCATTCATGGTTTATCGGCAAAGCTTGTTCAATTGTTGGTGCAATACAACGCCCAGCTAAAGTACCTTCTTCACATTCAGATTTACCACGAAAGGTATTAACGACATATGGCACACTAAAGAGTGTTTTACTCTGCTCAATGTCTATCTTTTTATCTGACTTTCTATTTGCCTTTTTATTTGATAAAGCAGCCCAAATGCTATTATCAAGATCATCCATCAATTGTTCAGTCGCTAGTGATAACTTATCTTCGTCTAATTTCTGTTGGTCATCCGCTGAACGCTGGTAATATTCATTCCAATACTCTTTATTATACAAGTTATAGTATTGCGCTAATGCCCATAGAGCATGCTGTTTTGGCCAATCATTACCAGTAATAGTATTGTTTTTGGCGGTAATAAAATCGACTAACGCTTTTTGTAGTTCACCTTCACCATTTATCGCTTTGGTAAATTCAGTATCATTTTTTCTTCGGGCTTCATAAGGTAAAATAGCGCCAGCTCGTATAATTTCCCACAATGCATAGTCAACAGCTTTGCTATTTTCAGAGTCTATATTTGAGAAGTCAGCTTCAGCATATAAATTAATTAGTTGGCTCAACGGTTTTACCTGCTGTGCGGTAAAAGGTTGTAACGGCTTTAAGAAGTACAATCGATATAAAGCGACAGCATAGTGTTCATGCAAGCGTGCCGTTACTGGGTTTACATCAAAAAATCCAGTCATATTATGCAAATCAGTTAGCGCCTTATTCACTGATTCAGCAGTTTTCTCAGGCCAGTCTTTATCGGGACCAAAGCTACTATAGATTCGTAAATAAAAGGTTAATTTTTCCAAGTTTTCATTCGCTAAATCACCTTTTAATGCTTCAACAGAAATGGCAAGACTAACGGCTTTCAATAGTCCAGTTTGATAATGATCAAAATCTTGGCTCCATAATTGGTCAATATCCGTAGCGAGTATTTCAGCCACTATGGGGTTTACTTGGGCTTGCATCATACTGCTATTTGGCTGATGCTCTAGCTCAGTGATAGCATTACCACTACAAGCACAGAGGATAGACGAAATAGCAACAGCGGCCAGTGTTAAGGAATTTTTTTTCATAAGTAATTTGTATTATTTTAAAGATAAAATATTATTGCATACAATATACCGACGTGCGCTGTGTATTTGTTCTATCCCTTTTACCTTAAACATAAAATGAATTGTTAAATACCTGCAGATAAAGAAGAAACTAAAACACTGTGAGTGATTTGTATAAAAGATACGATGAAGTCTTAACGATGAGTTGTTAAGATAAACAGAAGAATTTATATAGTATCTAAAGTAGATAAATAGCATGAAAATAGTTTGTAGTAAGTGTTTTACCAGTAACCGTATCCCTGATGGAAAAGATCACAGTAAAGGTAAATGTGGAAAGTGCCAACAAGGTATTTACTCACTTATCCCGACAGCGTTAAGCAATAATACCTTTTATCCTTTTATTGAGCGTAATGATTTACCTGTTGTTGTCGATTTTTGGGCAAGCTGGTGTGGACCATGCCAAAGCATGGCTCCTATATTTAAGAAAGTAGCACAAACGTCCCCGAGCCTACTCTTTGCAAAAGTCGATACTGAAAAAGTACAGCAAGTGGCGGCTAAGATGAATATTCGTAGTTTACCAACCTTAGTATTGTTTCATCAAGGCAAAGAGATCGACCGTATTTCTGGTGGTCTTAATGAAATGCAAATGAAGCAATGGATAATGCAAAGCATGCAAAAGATAGTTAAATAGTGACTCCCCTAATAAGTACAAGTTCGCACTGAAATTAAGAGTTCAGCATTAAAAAAGCCACCGTAAATAATAAAAGGTTAATTACTCTCTCTAATGAAGTAATTAACCTTAACCCTAGTTAACTAACCTAATTAGTTCTACTGAACTGGAATGGTAATTTTACCTGTAACAATCTCACCAGCTTTAGTTTCAAATGAATATTCAAAACTGGCACTATTCAATTCAATTTTAAGGCAAAAAATTGCCGCTTTAGGACAATATTGTCACTTATAAATTCATTTTTACGCAATATAGTCTTTAAAAATAGAAACACTTATAAAAATTACCCGTTTAAATAGCAAAGACAAGCGCTACGAAAGGAAATTAGTACAGATTATTAAAATCTACAACAATGGCATAGGGTGTGCAAAAGGATTGTCATAAAATGAATAGATGATATTCATAAACGCCAAGTCAAGGATGCCTTCTTATGATGATTAACAACAACTACGCTCTACAAGTAGAGCAGGCAAAAGCTAATAATTCTTCAATAGTAAATTTTGATAATACTACTCCTGAAATTCAGCCCATTGCGGGTGAAAAAGACACGGTAACTTTATCTGACAAAGCTTTAGCTATGATGAATGGCACTGAGACCAAGGAAGTTGCCCCGACTTACGTAAGGCCAGAAACAGCGCGTGCTCTTTTAGCAGAAAGTGAAGCTATCAATGCCGAAAATAACACAAATGACACAAGCACTAAAGAAAACAAAGCTATTGATACTAGGTTCGGTGAAATGATGCAAAGCATTATCGACCAACGATTAGGCGTCGACCGTAAGAAACTAGACGAGCTCGAAGCCCTGATGGCAGAGATAGCCGAAAATGAAAATATGAGTCCTGAAGAAAAACAAAAAGCATTAGAAATGCTTGCTGAAATGCGAGACAAGCTTATCGAAGAAAGTCGTGAGATCAGAGAGGTAGCCAAACAAACAGATTAGCCCTTTTTCTATAACGTTAGAAAGTTTTTCCAGGCTTCTAGTTATTCAGGTAAATACTCAGGCATTGAAGGGAGTAGTCATGGAAACTAAAGCCTTTACGCTACTGTCCCATTGGTTATTATTATGTAGCGTGAGTTTTCATTAGCTCATTTAGTTAGCACAGTTATCTCGGGTAGTATAAAAAACAATCAACACCATCTATACTAAGCAGTAGGTTTAGCTAACATGGGGGCTTTACAATGAATGCTATAAATTCAACGTCATCTAGTTATGTTGGTTTGGTCCAAAAAGCTGTCACAAGAAATACTGCTCATCAAGTAATTGATGCAAAGCAATCTGGTACGCCTATAAACAAAGAAGACATTCAAGCATCGAACCAAGAAATTAAAGACAAATCAGTTCAAACTGGACTTTTTGTTTACCAAGCGAATATAAAGAAGCAAAATGTAGATACCTACATTCAGTCAACTGCACAAGCCAATGAGATATATGGCTCTGATCCAGATAACTCTACAGACACTGAGATGTATAGTTTTGATGCACAAGCTGTTAATGAAGCTCGTTCAACCGTTCAAAAACGGGCCATAGGTATATCAGTATATGAACAAGTACAATCAACGAAAGGTGATTCTCCACTCTAACAACTTATGGAAGCAAAATCGGATATCTAGTTTTCTAGATATAAAACGTTATGTTCCTATGCCACTAAGATAATAGCCGCAAGGTTATGATTTTACCCTTCCTTCACTTACCCTACATTCAGCAACGGATGAAAACATAAGCTCACTGAAATTATTAATGTTTGTATGCTAGCATTGTGACCTCTAACATTATCTCTGCGATATAAATGAAAAATATACTTTGTTTTGGTGACTCTAA
>Ga0209396_1000657_pt1 | contig 39838 bp, 30 predicted proteins | sample GOMGulsemesocosm_6_FD_184638 | JGI IMG/M metagenome (GOLD analysis project Ga0209396, IMG submission 184638) | Methane-oxidizing microbial communities from mesocosms in the Gulf of Mexico - GOM8C Gulf of Mexico (SPAdes) (version 2) | ecosystem: Environmental > Aquatic > Marine > Cold seeps...
AGTATCTCCCCTGACGTTAATGACCCTGGTTTTCGTAACATTACGTTTAATCAACTCGTTGAAGCTTACAGTGAATCTACGCATGCGCTTATTGAAGGTGGCTGTGACATCATTATGGTGGAAACCATCTTCGATACACTTAATGCAAAAGCGTGTTTATTCGCTGTAGAAACAGTATTTGAGGAATTAGGTTTCAAATTACCTGTCATGATTTCAGGTACTATCACCGACGCGTCAGGCCGTACATTGACCGGGCAAACCACCGAAGCTTTTTATAACTCTCTCCGTCATGTTGACCCTATTAGTATTGGTCTTAACTGTGCCCTTGGTCCTGCCGAACTGCGTCAATATGTAGAAGACTTATCCCGTTTAAGTGAGTTTCCTGTGAGTGCTCACCCTAATGCCGGCTTGCCAAATGAATTTGGTGGCTACGATTTAGATGCCATTGAAATGGCTGGGTATATCGAAGAGTGGGCGCAAAGTGGGTTTCTTAATATTGTCGGTGGTTGTTGTGGTACTACGCCTCTGCATATTAAAAAAATCAGCGAAAAGTTAGAAGATGTCGCTCCTCGCGTTTTACCCGAAATAGAAATTGCGTGTCGAATCTCGGGACTTGAACCTTATAACATTTTTAAAGACTCTCTTTACACTAACGTTGGTGAACGAACTAATGTGACCGGTTCAGCGCGCTTTTTGCGCTTAATTAAAGAAGATGATTACACCACAGCGCTCGAAGTAGCACTGCATCAAGTTGAAGCTGGTGCACAAATCATAGATATCAACATGGATGAAGGCATGCTTGATTCTAAAGCTGCCATGGTTCGCTTTTTAAATTTGATTGCTTCTGAGCCTGATATTTCTCGCGTACCCATCATGATTGATTCGTCAAAATGGGATGTTATTGAAGCGGGGCTTCAATGCGTGCAAGGAAAATGTATTGTTAACTCAATTTCCCTTAAAGAAGGCGAAGACATTTTCATACATCAGGCCACCCTCATAAAACGCTACGGCGCAGCGGCCATAGTGATGGCATTTGATGAAGAAGGTCAAGCAGATACCTATGAGCGTAAGATAGAGATTTGTCAGCGTGCATATGATGTATTAACTCAAAAGGTAGGTTTCCCACCCGAAGACATTATCTTCGATCCCAATATTTTTGCAATAGCAACAGGGATTGAAGAACATAATAATTATGCGGTAGATTTCATAGAGGCGACTCGTTACATTCGCCAGAATCTGCCCCATGCGGGCGTGTCAGGTGGTGTATCAAACGTATCTTTCTCATTTCGTGGTAATAACCCAGTACGTGAAGCCATTCATGGCGTATTTCTGTATTACGCCATTCAAGCTGGCATGAATATGGGCATTGTAAATGCCGCCCAATTAGCTATTTACGATGACATTGAAAAAGAATTAAAAGACGCGGTGGAATATGCCGTGCTTAATCACGGCGATGATGCCACAGAAAAATTATTGGAAGTTGCCGAGAGTTATCGAAACGCTGGTTCAAAATCTAAAGTTCATGTTCAAGATTTATCATGGCGTGAGCTGCCTGTCGTAGAACGTTTGGCGCACTCTTTAGTTAAAGGTATTACCGAATATATAATTGAGGACACAGAACAAGCCCGCTTAATGTTCTCCAAACCCATTGAGGTGATTGAAGGTCCCTTAATGGACGGCATGAACATTGTCGGGGACTTGTTTGGCTCTGGTAAGATGTTCTTACCGCAAGTGGTTAAATCTGCCCGCGTGATGAAGCAAGCTGTGGCTCATTTAAACCCGTTTATTGAACTTGAAAAAACACCGGGGCAATCGAACGGAAAAATAGTCATGGCCACTGTAAAAGGTGATGTACACGATATTGGTAAAAATATTGTTGGCATTGTTTTGCAATGTAATGGTTATGAAGTCTTTGATTTAGGTGTGATGGTTAGTGTTGAAGATATCATCAAATGTGTCAAAGAAAATGACATCGACGTTATCGGATTATCAGGACTTATAACCCCGTCTCTTGATGAAATGGTGCATAACGTCAAAGCCTTTAAACGTGAAAACATTAATATTCCTGTTTTAATTGGCGGCGCGACCTGTTCTAAAATTCATACCGCTGTCAAAATAGCACCTCATTATGAGCATGGCGCATTATATGTCGCTGATGCATCTCGTAGTGTTCCTATTGTTACCAGGCTTATTAACAACAAAACACGCCAAGTATGTATTGATGAGCATTATGCTGAATATGACATCATGCGTGAAAAACGCTTACAACAAGGCAACCGTAAAACACTGGTTAGTTTAGAAGCTGCACGAGCAAATAAATGTACCTTTGATTATGAGAAAAACCCTCCTAAGAAACCTCAGGTCATCGGTAAACAAGTTTTTGACAACTACCCGCTTGAGAAGCTAGTTGATCGTATCGATTGGACACCATTTTTCCGTTCGTGGGAGCTTCACGGTAAGTACCCAAATATCCTCAAGGATAAAGTCGTAGGTGAAGAAGCCGTCAAATTATTTGCTGATGCACAAGTAATGCTTAATAAAATTATTACAGAAAAGTGGTTAACGGCTAAAGCGGTGATTGGCTTATTTCCTGCCAATAGTGTTAACGATGATGACATCGAAATTTACAATGATGAATCGCGCAGTGATGTATTAATAACGACGCATCATTTACGCCAACAATTAGAGCGCGTTGGTGGTAATAATAACTTTGCATTATCTGATTTTGTTGCGCCCAAAACATCAAATGTTGCCGATTACATGGGGGGGTTTGCTGTCACTGCCGGCATTGGTATTGATGAGCATGTTCAGCGATTTGAAGAAGAGCATGATGATTACAGTGCCATCATGCTTAAATCTTTAGCTGACCGACTCGCCGAAGCTTTTGCAGAGCACATGCATGAACGTGTTCGTAAAGAATTTTGGGGGTATGCGAGTGACGAGGTATTAGATAACGAAGCATTAATCAAAGAAAAGTATAAAGGTATTCGACCGGCTCCGGGTTATGCGGCCTGTCCAGATCATACTGAGAAAGGGTTATTGTGGGAGCTATTAACGCCAGACCAAGACATAGGTTTAAACCTTACTCAAAACTATGCAATGTTCCCTACCGCAGCTGTTTCAGGATGGTATTTTGCCAACCCAGAGTCACGTTATTTCGGTGTCAGTGATATCAAACGTGATCAAGTAGCCGATTATGCTAAGCGTAAGGGTATGAGCATTAGTGAGGTTGAACGTTGGCTGGCACCAAACTTAAGCTATGATCCTGAGTAAAATCAGACATTAAAAAATCCCGCTAACAAACACTACTGTTAGCGGTTTTTTTAATCTTGAGCAATTTATGCTATTTCAACATCCGCCTCTTTAGCTAATTGCGGACACACTTTTGATAATATTCGACGAGCCAATAATTCATGGCTGCCAAAGTCTGTCCATTCCTGCACAATTAATTGCGTATTATAGCGACGACAAATATGTGGTAAGAATGTGTCATGACAATCTGAAATCAACTGAAGATATTCTTGTGATGTGCCAGCTTCAGCATCACGGGCTCGCTCTAACATGCGCTCATAAGAGATAACGGGATCTGATTTTAAATAAATAACGGCACTAATTTGAGGATAATCTTTTAACTTGTCTTGAATGTCATAGTAGTAATCAAGATCTTGGCCATCTGGGCGACACGCTTCAGCGAGGTTAGCTTGGCAAAAGACTAAATCAGAAAACAGCGACCGTTCAATAACATAATTATACTCAGGATTTAAATGCTGACATATATCTGCACGTTTGTTCGTGATATAGCGTTGAAATTCAATCCGCTTGGTAGGGTCAACCGTAAAGGCTTTTAACAAACGTTGGAACTCAGCATCTGTATCTACATCTTCAATAATCAATTGCCACTGCTGTGTGCTATGAGTATTAAGCTCGTTGATTAGTTTAGGCAGTAATGTAGATTTACCTACGCCAATATTCCCTTCGATTGCAATAAGATTAAAATGTTGTTGTGTAGACATAAGGCGCTGCTTAACCAGTATCAATTAAAATAGCCGGTCAAGATAACATATCAATCACCCAAAACGGTGAAGTCGATCATGCTTTGATATCTACACTTTCAAGTGGTTAAAATTCAACCTTAATGTGTTTATTTTCCAAACAAGATAAATGCTCAGATAACAGTTGATATAATTTAAATTGGTTAACGGCTCTGTCTAAATTGTGTGACTCGTGACTAGTATTAAAATATACATCATCATTTAAATAGTCAGTTAAGAATCGACAACCAATAATAAATGGCATTAAACGTGCACCAACCAATAAAGAGTCTTTTTCTAAATCAGACACGTCTTCATCTAAGCCACTGAGATAACCTGAGAGTAAATGATTAAAGATATCAGACTTTATAGCCATCTCATCAATATTACAGGCATCTTCAGCTAAGGTTGAGCAGCAAGTTCGCACCATATCGCCAAAATCATGCATGAGATAACCAGGCATACAGGTATCAAGGTCTATTACTGCAAGGGGCTCTAACGTGCTTTCATCAAAAAGTAGGTTATTTATTTTTGTGTCGTTATGGGTAATTCGCTGCGGCAATTGTTCTATGAGTTTATTCACTAACTGAATAAACTCAGTTTGTGAGAAGTATTGCTTAATTGTTGTTTGCGCCGCCATTAAACGCTGTTTATTAGCACTTTGGGCTGCATCACACAATTGTGACAACCGAGCGACCAAATCATGAAAATCAACAATGATAGGTTTCATATCCAGTGGTGATATATCGCGAAGCGCCATGCTAAATTGAGCAAATGTTCGAGCGGCTTGTTTAGCTTGTTTACCGTCATCGATCGTTTGAGGCGAAATACACTCTTTTATAAAGGTTAGAGCGCGCCAGTATTGACCAGATACGCACACCAAATAATCACCATTTAAACTTGCTCTGGGTTTCATAACCTTTAACGTGTAATTAGCACCTAAACTATCAAGGTGACGACTAATTAACAGGCTATTATCAACGACATTTTGAGGCTGTGGGAAGACTTGTTGATTAATGCACTGAAGCACAAAACAGTCATTATCTCCTTCAATCAGCAAGGTTTGGTTAATAAGCCCTGCGCCGAGCGGTTTAACACGATAATCAGCTGTATTTTTTACAAAACAAGACAATACAGCCTCATCACACTTTTGACTCATAAATAATCTCTCTTTAGCATTGCGCAGAAAACGTTAGCGTTAATGTTTAATATATCGGTGAAAACAACTCAAGTTGCGTCAAATATAAACGGCAATCGAGTTCAAGCTGAAAATAGTCAGGTTCAATGTGCTGACATAACTTATAAAAGGCTTTGTTATGATCTTTCTCTTTTATATGTGCTAATTCGTGAGCCACTATCATCGATAAAAATGGTGCTGGCGCTTGTTTAAAAACTCGTGCAATACGTATTTCATTTTTAGATTTCAGCTTGCCACCTTGAACTCGGCTCACAAAAGAATGTGTACCAAGGGCGTGCTGAACAGCATGTATTTTATCATCATAAACAACTTTAGAAAGCGGAGATGATTTCTTCACATATTGTGATTTTAGCGATTGGGTGTATTGATAAAGGGCTTTATCATTTGTTATGTCATGGCATTGTGGATATCGCGCTAGTAGATAATCTTTGAGGCGATTAGTCTCAACTAAGGCGTTAGCTTGTTCAACTATTTTCATCGAATAGCCTGACAGATATTTCAATTGCTTAGACATAGTTCTACAATGTTCACTTAATATTTTCTAAATTAAAATTGTTGATCATTATGGCTAAATCACCTGTCGATAAACTTCTAACCAATCACCCTGATCTCACTCACTCTAACGACGTTAAAGTCGTTTCTCATGTTCAACGGGAAAAGGACGAGTGGTACATCAATACACTCATGATAGATAACATCAGCGTCCCTTTTACCTATAAACGCAAGAAGCTTTATCGTTCTTTAAAAGGGGCTAGAGTCAATTTAACCTACTACCCAGCAACCCAGCAATTAGCTGGGTTGGACATGGAGATCATGAAAGTTGTACGCGTTAGAACAGCCTAACTTTCATGGGGCAGCGCAATGTTAGCTGCTCAAATAGGCATAAGCACTAATAAATGCCTTTTCTTGGAATGGGCGCAGTCCAGTGTGTTTAAATTCAATCGGTGGGGCCGTATGCTTCAACCATTGTTTTTGCACACCCACTGGGATCAATTCAACGTCTAAACCTTCACATACTTGTAATGCTGCTTCTAATTTAAAGGTAGCCATTTTTGCCGCATGTTTACCATTAGAAATGCGTTCAACAATGACAACGCGATCAACTTTATAATCTTCCATCAACTTTTTAAACGCAAATTGAAATTCGCGAAGTTGTTCGCCATCTGTCACTTGATTTACTGTAAAACGTTGTTGACGACAATCTGGGATATCAAACACATCGTTTTCTTTCTGTAATAAGCAAATATTGGCGTGATTATCTTTTAAATCTACAGCGCATATTCTCATTGATCTTTACCTTGTAATAATTGGAACGCTTTTAATGGCGCTATTATACCCATTCACCGCCAATAAACATCCTTATTGTTTAATTACTGAGAAGTTAACACTAATATCATCTAAACTTACTTGAGTTATACGGTCAATCACCGCTAACAAATATGGCAATAACAACCAAGTTTAGTTAAAGTAATACTAATAAAAGTACTAACACACCGAGTCAATCACTGAATTCTCGGTTGCAGATATTGTTAGTCAACAGTGCAAAGTAAAGGAAAAAACATGTCAAGTATCATGGATTCAGTCAACCAACGAACGCAATTAGTGGGCGAAAATCGCTTAGAATTGCTACTGTTTAGTTTAAGTTCAATCCAAACCTTTGCAATTAATGTATTTAAAGTTCAAGAAGTTGTGAGTCTACCTCGTGTGTCGATCTTGCCAGGTTCTCACCCGTCAGTGGTTGGTGTCGTTAACATGCGCGGAACCACTATCCCTGTCATAAATTTACCTCAAGCGATCGGCATGAGGCCCCTAGAAATCAATAATAAATGTAATCTTATTATCACTGAATATAACCGGACTATTCAGGCATTTTTAGTGGGCGAAATTGATCAGATCGTTAATACCACTTGGGGAAATATCCAGCCGCCACCAAGAACTGCTGGTCGCGGGCATTATTTAACCGCAATCACTCAGATTGAACGAGAAAATCGTCATAGCATTGTTGAAATTATTGATGTCGAGAAAGTGTTAGCAGAAATTATTACCTATGACACTAAAATTTCAGAGGGTGTGTTAGATGAGCATATTGCAGAGCACTTACACGGAAAACGAGTCCTTATTGTAGATGATTCATCAACTGCTCGCAGCCTTGTTAATCAAACATTATCAGCTGTAGGTATCGAGGTAATTGAAGCCTATGACGGCCTGCAAGCATTAAACTTGTTAAAGGGTTGGGCTGATGAAGGAAAAACAATAACAGACGAAATTCTCATGATGATAACTGATGCTGAGATGCCTGAAATGGATGGTTATAAGCTCACTTTCGAAATTCGTAATGATCCGAGAATGAGCGATCTCTTCATTGCACTAAACACTTCGTTAAGTGGTAGTTTCAACGATGCTATGGTTGAAAAAGTCGGTTGTGATCGCTTTATTTCAAAATTCCAACCGGATAAATTAGTTGAAGTGGTGCAAGATAGAATGCGTCAAATTATTTAGTCTAATCAGTTTATTAAAACAGCCATACACAGGTATGGCTTTTCATGCATATAGTTTTTAACGAATATCTCTTGCCCCAAAAATCCTGTCACAACATCAGCCAACTTACATTTACAGTATTTAAGTTTCTAATAAACAGTTTAGTTATTGTATTGCTTGCACTTCAACCGTGTTTTTTTTAAGCTTCAAAACGATTTAACAAGCAAATGGTTAATAATAATGATAAAAAAAATATTTGGTTGCCTTCTTTTAAGTACAATGTGGTCAACATCGCTCTGTGCAACACAGCTATACACCAACTTTAAGGGGTATCACACTCCCGACCGAAAACTCAGCACCTTTAGTGCCATGGCAATAGACAAGCATAAAGTACTTGCTACGGGTTCCCCTAGTCAACTCAAAAAACGATTTCCGGATGCCAAGGTAATTGACCTTGGCGGTCAAACAGTACTGCCTGGCCTTATTGACGGTCATGGCCATGTGACAGGACTTGGTTTAAATTTATTACGAATTTCATTACGTAATTCACCCAATGAAAAAAATAGCGTCGCTCAAGTCATTTCATTTGCAGCTAAGAACCCTCAGTTATCATGGATTAGAGGTCGTGGTTGGAATCAAGAATTATGGCCAAGTAAGCAATTCCCCACTAAAGAAAGTTTAGACGAAAAGCTATCTCAACGACCGGTATGGTTGCGCCGCGTTGATGGGCATGCAGGTTGGGCGAATAGTAAAGCACTAGCAATGGCCGGCATAGACCGCCATACAATAGCACCTTCAGGTGGTGATATTGTCAAAGACAAAAACGGTGAGCCAACAGGTATTTTAATTGATAATGCGATGGATTTATTAGAATCTAAAATTCCTGAAAATTCGCTGACAGATGTTAAAAATGCCATCAACCGAGCCGGTGATCACTTACTTAGTTTAGGCATCACCAGTGTGCATGACGCTGGTATTGATAGTTTAACCTATCAAGCTTATAGCGGTTTAGCTAAAGACAACAAAATGCCCCTTCGTGTTTATGCGATGTTAGATGTAACTGACGAAACTTACCCTGCGATGCTGGCCAAGGGCATTGTGGATAGTGCAAATGATAAGCTTGTTATTCGCAGCGTTAAAATCTCTGCTGATGGCGCCTTGGGTTCACGTGGCGCAGCCATGTTGAAACCTTATAGCGACGATAAGGAAAATAGTGGATTATTGCTCCATTCCCCCGCGTCACTGCAAAGCAATATGAGTAATGCGGTTGAACAGGGTTTTCAGGTTAATGTTCACGCAATTGGCGATAAAGCGAATCATTTGGCCCTAAATTATTTTGAACAGCTTAATCAACACAAAGGTTCTCGAGTATTACGCCATCGTATTGAACATGCGCAAGTTGTAAAAGTCAGTGATTTATCCCGTTTTAAAATACTCAATGTGTTGCCATCAATGCAGCCAACGCATGCCACAAGCGATATGAATATGGCACAAGATAGGGTTGGTCACGCACGTATTAAAGGGGCATATGCTTGGCGTACTTTATTGGAGTCGGGGGTGCGAATTGTCTCGGGGTCCGATTTTCCCGTTGAGTATGCTAACCCATTTTATGGATTGCATGCCGCTGTGAGTCGTCAAGATCGTAACAATAAACCGGCCTTAGGCTGGATAGAAAATGAAGCAATGACGCTGCCACAAGCACTAAACTCGTTTACCTTAGATGCTGCGTACGGTGCGCATCAAGAAAAGGTGCTAGGCACCCTTGAACCGGGTAAATGGGCCGATTTCATTGTCATTGATCAAGATATTTTCACACAACCGGAAACGGCACTATGGAAACCTAAGGTTTTAGGTACTTGGATTGGTGGAAAACAGGTTTATTCATCCACTAAATAGAGCGTTTTTTGCCCGTTAAGGCGTGATGATACTGGATTTGTACACCTGATTCCCCTATAGTCACGCCATCAAAAATTAGAGATATAGCAATGTTTAAAGACAACGCGCTGCTAGCACAATTAAAGCAAAATATTCATGAATCACTGCCTAAAATTGAAGGCCGTGTGAAAGCTACTGATAAAAGTTTCGGTTTTTTAGAAACAGACGATGGAAAAAGCTATTTCATTGCGCCGCCTAACATGAAGAAAGTCATGCATGGTGACATAATATCGGCAACGGTAACGACTGAAAAAGGCAAAGACCAAGCTCAACCAGTAGCGCTTGTAAGCAGTTCATTATCTTCATTTATTTGCCGCGTTAATCTAAATAAAAACAAGCTAACAGTCACACCACCGGCACCCTATAAAGGCAGTGCAATTACGGCGACATTAGTTGGCGATCTCTACATTGACCACGGTGACTATGTTATTGGTCAACTAACGGGCCATCCACTCAATGAGGCCCCAAATAACACGCTTAAAGTAGCAATCACTGAAATAGTTGCGGCGAATGATGATCCCTTTTTACCCTGGTTAGTAACTCTCGCCAAACATAAAATGAAAGGTGCAGATGTTCCAGCCTTTGCGCCAGAAGATAAAACGCAGTGGCCCTTGCTTAGCCCTGAACAACCTCGAAGTGATTTCAACGACGATTTATTTTTTACGATTGACGGTGAAACAACTCAAGACATGGATGATGCAATTTGCATCAACACATTAGAGAACGGTGATTGGCAACTTAAAGTGGCTGTTGCAGATCCCTCAGCGTATGTGGCTAATGGCGATGTAACTGATGTTGCAGCGAAAGAGCGTGGTTATACACATTATTTGCCTGCTCGCGTAACGACTATGTTACCCGAATCACTCAGTCATGATATTTGCTCTCTTAGACCCGATATGACGCGTCCTGCCCTGGTTTGTACCATGATTATTAATCAACGTGGACAGTTGCAACCAGACGCGAAGTTTAATCTCGCATGGATAACCTCTAAGGCGAAATTAAGTTACCAACAGGTGACCAGCTTCATTGATGGCAACGATGATGAGCAATTAACAGCCGTTGATCAATTAACAACGGCGTTGAGTACGTTAAACCAAATGGCCTTTGCCCGTAGTATGTGGCGTGGAAAAAATACTCAGTTATTTGATAACCAAGCCGATTATCGCCTGCAGCTTGATCGCGATAACCAAATTGTTAAAGTGAATATGAGTTATAACGATGTTGCCAACTCAATGGTTGAAGAGTCCATGTTATGCGCAAATATTAGCGGCGCAGCCTTACTAAAAAACAACGGCAACAGTGGTATTTTTAATACGCACCCAGGTTTTGATCACGAAAAATCATCTAAGCTTTCACAGTTATTAGCTACTCATGGTTATATCTACCATAAAGAGCATCTGCTTACCGCTGCTGGTTTTTGTCAATTACAACGTGAATTAACCTCAACCAGCGATAATTATTTTGCGGCGCGCCTGCGAAAGTTCCAGCAGTATGCCAACATTGCCCATCAAGCTGAATCTCATCATGGTTTAGGTGTCGAGCAATACGCCACATGGACATCCCCGATCCGTAAATATGGTGATTTAATGAATCATCGCCTCATAAAAGCTATTTGTTGTGGCGGAGAAGTTGCACCACACCCGACGATTGAGGATGCCCTGCGCCTTAAAGAGCAACGTGACAACCAACGGATGATTGAGCGTGATCTAAATTCATGGTTATATGTTGATTTCTTGCGTACTGCTGCGGAAAATAAACAACGATTTAAGGCCCAAATATTTAATGTTAATCGCGGCGGAGTTATCGCGCGTTTAATCAAAAATGGAGCCTCGGTTTTCATCCCATTTAATAATATTCATGACGATCGAAAAGCCCTAAAAGCTGATACTGAAACGGGAATTGTCACGGTCAATGATCAGATTGTTTTAAAATTGACGGATATAATAACGCTGAGTGTAACGGATGTTAATAAGCATAAGCTCAACATTACAGGTAGCCTTTTACCACAAGATAGCTAATTGAAAGCCTGTTCATCATGTTTGATAGTTTCAACTATCAAACATGATGAACAGCTTGATAATCAACCATAAATGTCGCACACTAAATTAACCCTAACTTAGAATTAGAGTGGCGTATGGATAAAGCAGTAACCGATAGTCAATGGACCAATGGTACGCTCGGTCAACAAGCAGATGCCAAAGAACAATTAATGATTCGCGCCAAATCTGGCGAGCCCATGAAAAACTTCTCTTTATCAAATGGCAATTACAGCCATATTAACCTTGTAAACCGCGCCTCTAAAACTGGATATCAACTTCATAATGCTGATTGTTATCACAGCGATTTTAATCACGCGCATTGTTTTAAATTAGACTTTTCCGGCAGCTCATTAATGAAGGCAGACTTTTCTCATGCCAATTTACATTGTGCTAATTTAACTGGCTGTAACTTGTTAGGTACTAATTTTCAAGGCGCTAAGCTCGAACACGTCATTTGGGGCAAGACAGCAGTTCAAGAACAACAAGCAAATAAAGCAGAAAAGCTGGAAGATAAAATAGATTTATATCAACAAGCTGAGGAAGTGTATCGCAATCTACGTTTGGTCTCTGAAAAACAGGGATTATTTGAAATAGCTGGAAACTTTTTTCAACGTGAAATGGTCATGCGCCGTAAGCAAATGCCTTTATTATCTATTAACCGCATTATCTCAAAAATAGTCGACATGTTCTGTGGTTATGGCGAGCAGCCTATCAGAGTTGTTGCCTTTACTTGGTCTGTGCTCATCTCTTTCACATTGTTGTTTTTTCTAAGTGGCCTAAGTTATCAAGGACAAGAAATTGGTTATAATGGACAAGCGAGTTTAGCGCAAAATATTGATGAATTATTGTCCTGTGGTTATTTTAGTATAGTTACCTTCACAACATTAGGTTATGGCGACATAACCCCCACAGGTTTTTCTCGGGTGCTTGCTTCTGTCGAAGCACTTTTTGGCAGCTTTACGCTGGCATTGTTTGTGGTGGTTTTTGTTAAGAAAATGACAAGATAGCAGCTAGCTTTAGATTGCCTTAGCAGGTTAACCAAGGCGCAGTGTATTTAACTAAGCCTTGGTTATTTTGTCACTTAAGTCATAGTTCTTATCAGTCACAATGGCTTCCAGCACTTCAATTCTAGTTAATTGATTCGCTAGAGCTCTATTTACAGCTTCATCAACAACCGATTCTAAATTTATTTTTTCAATTTTCAACGCTTCTATTTCTAATTGCTTCATTGACTTTTTGTGTGCATTAATAGCGATAATAATAAAAAAAGGCACTGTAAAAACAACACCAGCAGTTAAAAATACCCAAAGATTTACAACCATATATAAACTCTCAATTGTTAAAAAAAAACCGTAAATTTAATTATAAATAACGATTCGCAGGGTATATATTGATGATTATCCCTGCCAGTGTTAGTTATCTCTTACTTCTATACCGATATTGACCAATTTGTATAAAAAGTGCAACCTAGGTTTATTACCACTAACGCTTTGCTAACTAATGGTAAATTGACAAACCAAGCTCTTGCGCAATAGCAGAAACAATATTAACGCCGACAACAGAATTTCCAAATTTATTTAACGGAGGACTCCAGGTGCAAATAACACCATAGTTAGGTACAACGGCAATGACTCCGCCTCCCACTCCGCTTTTAGCCGGTAATCCAACGGAGAAAGCAAATTCACCGGACTGATCATACATACCACTAGTTGATAGAATTGCGTTCACACGATGTGCATCTTTAGGGCTACAAATAACCTGGTTTGTTTGTGGGTCGACGCCTTTATTAGCTAAAAATAATAAGCTTTGAGCTAATTGTTCACAGCTCATTGATACAGCACATTGCGTAAAATAATGGTCCAAAACATCGGGGATATTTGATTCAATATTGCCAAAACTTTTCATTAAATAACCTAATGCAGCATTGCGGCTGCCATGAGCGAGTTCTGATTGATAGACATCCTGATCGATATATATGCTTTCATCACTGGCTAATTTACGCAAAAACGTCAAAAAAGCCAGCTTACTAGTCGAAAAATGGCTTGTTAGGACATCGGCAACTAAAATGGCTCCCGCATTAATAACGGGGTTACGGGGAATACCTTTTTCCCATTCCAATTGGATGATGGAATTAAAAGGTTGTCCTGATGGTTCCATGTTAACGCGCTGCCATAATAAATCACCAATACGGTTCATCGCCATCACTAAGCCAAAGACTTTCGATATACTTTGAATTGAAAATGGCGTATCGGAATCACCTTCGCTATAGGTTTTACCATCTATTGTTGCAACACAAACCCCCATTAATTGTGGATTAATTTGGGCTAATGCTGGAATATAATCAGCCACCTTCCCTTGAGCATAATTGTCGTGTTCAGCTTGTAAGAAGTTGCCTAGTTTTTGTTGTAAGCCTGCAATTTTATGTTTCATTTACGCACAACATTTTTGTAAAAATATGGGCGGCTATTATGCCTTACAAATAAAAAAAAAGAGAAGAATAAATTACAGGGGCATTAAGTAATATATATTGGAATTAGTATGATCTAACAATAATACGGAAATACTCAAAGTTATTGGCTTTGAGTATTTCTTCTAGCAGTTGTTGTTAAACAAACCGAGGCTTAAAGTGTCATGTGCAGAATTGGAAATGGTTTTCCCATATCATCAAATGGAGAACGCGATACGACTTTGAATCCTATATGTTGATAAAAACCAACCGCTAAAGGATTTTGCTCGTTGACGTCTACTTTTGTCACTCCCATATGCTCAATAGCATATGAAAGAAGCATTTTACCGATCCCCGTTCCTCTTGCGGCGTCTAAAATAAATAACATCTCTACCTTGGATTCATAGACACCTATGAAGCCAATAATCATGTCATTTTCATCTTTAACACATTTAAGTGAAACAGCGGGAAACGCTTGTTCAATGATTATGGGTTTAAAATACTCAATATCTTCTTCTGTTATGAAGTCATGAGTGGCTCGGACTGAATTTTCCCAAACATTAAGCAATTGAGCGTAAGATTCGGGAAGCACATTTTCTACAATCATAATTTTCTCGCTAGATTAAAGTTAGATGTGCAGCCGCGGCCAGCAACAATAACAAAACCAGGCTTGAAAGTACATTCTAACCATATATAACGAAGGGATTTGGGGTGTGTCGAAAAAGGATTGAGGTTACTCCGTAATCATAACAAATGAAGTGAATAGTTAATTCACCATTTGTTATGATTAAAATATCGATGGGCTAAGCAACGCTATGAAAGCATTAATATTTCTTTAGGGTTTGACTGAGCACCTGCAAAGCCGACGTCCCATGCAAGAGGACATATTTCCTTTGTTTCAAGCGTTTCAAGATCAATAAATTTCTTATCTAAATAGGAAGATATTTCTCTCAGTATCTCTTTTCTCAATTTAATTGTTTGTTGTTCGAAAGTAACTTCAAAATTAAACTTTAACAAAATAGAAACCGGCGGGATGTTCATGCTATCGGGCCAAGATAAGAAGAAAATAAAGTTTGCCTTTTCTTCAGTTCTAATCACAACACCTTTAGGTGCAAAAAAGTATATATAGCTTTCAATTTCATTTCTAATATCCATGTCTTAAATTCCTTTTAATAAATGGTATAAAATTGTCACTGATTACGGCTAGCAACTTAATATAAGGTAATTTAGTCTTTAGAAAACATCAACTCATTTATTGTACAAATAACAGACAGAACCATAAAAGATCAGCTGATAATTATCAAAAAGAGCCTTTATTACATAACCTTAAAATAAAAAATCCATAAATAGAAATTTGAGTTTCCTTTTCAATTTTTTACTCAACAGTAAAGGGCTCAAATGAGCTCTACATCTAATGCGTCGGCTAATCGACGTCGTTGATGATTAAGTTCGGCATATGGACGCAAATTAGCAATGAGCGCTCGAATTAGTGTATTGCTTAATTCTGGTCTCTCGAGTTCTTTATTTATTAATGCCAATGTCTCATTTACCAAATTTTGATGGGAAGGATTGAGCTCTTGAGCATCAACTGTCATTTGTGCTATTAATTTAATCGCTTTTTGACGTTGTTGTTGATCACTATCTAAATGTTGGGTTAATGGAAAATTTTCATCAGTTAATAACGGTTTTATATCTGATGAGCTTAATGCCGTAATAGCGCTATCAAGACAAAATGCAACTAAATTAGAGCTGTGTGAAATTGAAAAATCCGCATCATCTAACGTTAAATAAACCGTATATTCTTGTAATAGACCATTAACCATAGAAACGATGTCATAAAGCCAAGGTGTAATGCCAGAGCCGTAGGCTTGCAGCAGCACTTTCTGCTGAGATAAATGATAATTTAAACGACATTCTTGCACCACAGTCATAACATCTTTATCCATCACAACCATTTCATCAGTTAAAAACACTTGAATAAATGACCGTTCATTCAATACTTCCTGGAATTCCTGTACTAAATAAGCCTCCAACAATTTAATTCCGACGGATTTATTTTGTTGCAACAAATTTTCAACCATCATGCAGCTCTTTTCATCTGATTGTAAAAAGAGCGCTTTAACTATTTCTAATTTACTACTGAAATACGAATAAACCGATCCTTTGGCAATTCCTGCATTGTCAGCAATATTAGCAATAGTTGTACCTCTAAAACCTTTTTCAATAAATATAGATTTGGCGGTAATCAGAATTAACTCACGCTTAGAAGTTGCTAGTTTTGTCATTAATAACCCAAGGTGTTCACTAAATGTTGACGGCTATTGTGCCACAAACTTAGTTCATTGACCAACAAGTCAATTGACCAATGACCAAGCAGTCATTACAATAAACCATCAAAGTCACATTAATGACCAGCCAGTCATTAATTTTAACGGAGAACACATGCAACAATCGACACAGAACAAACATTCGCTCTGGCAGTTATTAAAGCCATACAAACCGACGAATAAATCATTCTTTTATTTGGTGACATTAATATTAGTCACCACCTCTCTAGAGCTTATGTTGCCATTATATTCAAGTTACTTGGTGGACTCGATTGGTGATGGCGGTATTGATTACTTAATTATTATCGGACTTATTGCCATCGTATTGACCGCTGCACTATTTGAAGGCTTTTTGGGATGGTACGGAGGGCACATAGGGCATGGAATTAGTGCAAAGTTACGCTACAGCCTAATTGGCCGCCTTTTAACAAGTCAAAGTCAAAGCTTAGATAATGATCACAGTGCAGAGTTAAGCGCGCGGGTGGTTAACGATTCTAAAGAAGTAAAGTCAGTGCTTGCTGAGGATTTAATCGGTTTAATTAGTGGTTTAGTATCCCTAATAGCCGTAATTTCAATTATGTTTATTCTCGACTGGCGTTTAACATTAGTACTTATTTCCTGTGTATTACTTGGTTTTATCATTATTACTCCCATTGCTTTAATGATGAATAATATAGGAAAAGCATCACAAACAGCCGAAGCGAATTTATTAAAATACCTAACAGAATGGTTACGTTATGGTCAATTGATCAAATCACATAATGGCGCACCTGACATGCAACGTCAGTCAAAAGTACTCGTCAATGAATGTCTAAAACAGGAAATGCGTGCAACAACTATTGCATCACTCATAGGCCCTATCGCTAATCTAACCTTAATGATAAGCATGATTGCGATATTAGCTTTTTCTGCATATTGGCTGAGCAAGGGTTCGATGACACTAGGTACTGTCACTGCATTTTTGTTGTATTTGTTTGGTTTAACATTCCCGCTAATGTCGATGGCTATGTTTTTTAGTAACTTAAATCGCGCAATCGGTGCATCTAGTCGTCTATCAGAAATCAGTCAATTACCAATTGAGCAATCATCAGGAAAACAGAAAGTTACAAATATACAAAGTCTTTCATTACAAGAACTCAACTTTATCCGTGGCGATAAAACGATACTTGATAGAGTGAGTTGTCATTTTGACGGCGCCGGATTAGCTATGGTTATCGGAGAAAGTGGTAGTGGAAAAACAACGCTGATGAGTCAATTTTTAGGATTTTATCCAGAGACCCACAAGCAAGTATTTATTAACGACCAACCATTAGATGATTTTGATCTTACTTCTATTCGTCAAGCTATTTCCTGGGTTGATCAAGAGCCTAAATTACTTCATGCAACTATTAGAGATAACTTAACACTTGGACTCGATCAACCTTTGACAGACGAAACACTGATTGAAACTTTAGAATCTGTTGGTTTACACACTTGGTTATTACGAATTGATAACGATTTATCAACCACTGTATCTGAGCAAGCTCATCAGTTTTCAGGAGGCGAAAAACAACGATTTGCAATTGCACGTGCAATCTTAAGACAAGCAAAAGTATTACTATTGGATGAACCTACGTCAGCACTTGATCATACGAAAAAATCTGAACTAATGACGTTATTGCGTAAGTTAGCCCTAGACAGGCGCGTTATCATGATATGTCATCATTTAGAGTTAATTAAACCTAGTGACGACATTATTGAGATGATTGAGGGGAAAGCGGTCGTGACAGTAAATTAGCTATTTAACTATTTACCATAGTTCCATAAGTAAACAAATGTAAGCATATCCCTGCACTTTCGCATATATGTTTACGATTAGCGGTGACCACTATTAATATCAAATATACTAATGTTTCTTACCCGTTGAATTAACTTATAATTGTTTTTCTTATTAAATATCAATTTGTCACTATAGATGTATGGGGGTAAACCGCTATACTAATAATAAAGTAAGCGTTGATAAGGATTTATGATTAAATTTTATCAGAAAATTAAAACAGAAATCACTAACCGTACTCAGCCCGAAATAGTGTTGCTGACATTGAGCGCCTTGGCCGTTATTTGTGTTTCTCCTTTTATCTTTTTCCGCTTAATTAAGCATGACTGGAGTGTTGCATTACTTGATGCCACCGTTTCGCTTGTCATGATAAGTTTTTTCATTTTCGTTTATAAAACACGAAAAGTAGACGTAGCCAGAATTTACATGTCAATATTTATCATGGGGGCTATCTTCATTGATATTGTCATTAAGGGTCCAACTGCGCTTTATTGGTATTACCCCTGTGTTATCGCGGTCTATTATTTAACATCTTACATGATGGCCTTTTCGATTTGTATTGTGTCGATAATCTTATTAATGATTGTTATATTTCCAGCCGTTCCAAATATTGAATTAATTACCATTTTTGTCACGAGTTCATTACTCAATTTATTCGCCCTCCTCATGTTTCGGTCTAATCAAAAGAGTGAAGCGCAGCTAAAAAAATTAGCCACCATTGATTCGTTAACACAAGCTGGTAATCGCCGAGCTTTTAAAGATCACCTTGCACAATTACTTAATAAGCATCAACGTAAGCAATACCCTCTTTGTTTAATTATTGTTGATCTTGACCATTTTAAATCCGTTAATGACCAATATGGTCATCTAGCCGGGGATAAGGTGCTTGTTGAGGTCAGTCAGTTAATGACAGATAACACCCGTTCCTTTGAACATTTGTACAGATATGGCGGCGAAGAATTTATCATTATGCCGCTTCAAATGAACTTACAAGATGCCAATTTAGTTGCAGAGAAACTTAGAAAACTCGTCGAAGATCACACTTTCACCGATGATATTAAACTCACTATATCCTTAGGTATAGCGCAATATCAGGTAAATGAACTAGAGCAGAAGTGGATATCTAGGGCTGATAGTGCGTTGTATAAAGCCAAACAATCAGGGCGTAATAGAGTCATGTTGGCACAACCTTAAACGATTAATTTCACCATGTTCTATCATTAGAAAATTAATTCACGTAATCTTGCGCCTTTATTTTTATTCTTAGGTTTATTCAAAACGTGCAAACATTATCTCAATTGCAATCAGGTCAGTTACAAGGGACTAAGCATTTAAAATTATCGCAGGGCTTAACCACCTTTCCTCTTGAAATTTTAACACTGGCTGACAGTTTAGAAACCTTAGATTTATCCAATAATTTGTTATCGTCATTACCTGTCGAAATTAGTCAACTTCATCGCCTTAAGATAATTTTTGCTTCAAATAATAAATTCACCGTTCTACCTCAAGCCTTAGGGCAATGTCCAAACTTAGAAATGGTTGGCTTTAAGTCTAATGCCATAACGCAGGTGCCCCAGCTATCGTTACCCAAAAAGTTACGTTGGTTGATCTTAACCGATAACAAAATTACTTCACTGCCAGACTCATTAGGTGAACGAACGTTACTTCAAAAATTAGCACTGGCAGGCAATGCTTTAACGGAACTGCCACTTAACATGAGTAAGCTGGTCAATTTAGAATTAATACGCATTTCCGCTAATCAACTAACCCAATGTCCCGAACAGTTATTAAAACTGCCAAAGCTCGCATGGTTTGCATTCTCTGGTAATCCATTTTGTCGCAGCAATGAAGTCATCAACACGGTTCAACAATTCTCCTCAAAAAGCTTTAAGCTGCATGAAGTACTTGGTCAGGGCGCCTCAGGTGTCATTTCACGAGCAACATGGAATGAGCCTCAGTCTTTGTTTCCAGCTGAAATTGCGGTCAAAATATTTAAAGGCAGTGTTACCAGTGACGGATATCCACAAGATGAACTGAACGCGTGTTTAAAAGTTGGCAATCACCCTAATTTGGTGCAATCTCTTGCGCAAGTAAATGAAAATGACTGCCTGGCTTTAATTATGAATTTAATTCCAGCACATTTTAAAAACCTTGGCCTGCCGCCGACATTAAAAACCTGTACACGTGATACCTTCGAAAATGGCTATTCACTTTCATTTTCCAAGATACAAAAAATTGTGACACAAATGATTGACGTGTTTAAACACTTACACAGCAATAAAGTATGTCATGGTGATTTATATGCCCACAATACGTTAGTAGATAAAGAAGCGAATATTATCTTTGGCGATTTTGGCGCCGCATCAATGTACCACATGTTAAGTGACGATCAACAAGAAAGCATTGTGCAAATCGAACAACGAGCACTAGCACATTTTATCGATGATTTACTCAATGTCTGTGATGATTTGGAAAGTGAATCAGCTGATTTATTACGCCAATTATGCCAGCACAATACCGCTTAAAAATGTCGCAAACTATGTAATAAAAACAGAGATTAACGTAAGAATTGTATTTTCCCATGTAGATGAATGAAAAACGTGCTAAGTTAACGAAATTTTTATTTTCTGTAGGTAGTTATGTTAGAAACAATTGTAAGCTTTATTAATGCCATTTTATGGGAAACAGTGCTCATATATGGCTTAGTTGGTGCAGGTATTTTCTTTACACTCCGTTTAGGGGTTATTCAAGTTACCAATTTTGGTCATGCCGTTGGGCTAATGCGCATCAGTCGCCATTCAAGCAAAGATGGCTTGTCATCATTTCAAGTTTTTTGTACCAGTATGGCAGCGCGTGTTGGCGCCGGAAATATGGCAGGTGTAGCTGTAGCAATAACAACTGGTGGCCCTGGCGCTATTTTTTGGATGTGGCTCATCGCCTTTTTAGGTATGGCTACCTCAATGGTTGAGTCGACGTTAGCTCAAGTCTTTAAGGTCAAAGACGAAGATGGCCAATTTCGTGGTGGACCGTCTTATTATATGACAAAAGGACTAGGTCAAAGATGGATGGGCATTTTATTCGCCATCTTCCTTATAATCGCTTTTGGGTTAGTCTTTAATGCCGTTCAAGCTAATACCATCACTGGCGCAATGAGCAAAGTATTCGCTTTTGATCCAATGATTGTTGGTATTGTACTATCGATTGCCAGTGGTTTAGTCATCATGGGAGGCTTAAGAAAAGTAGCTAAGGTTTCTGAAATTCTCGTTCCTATTATGGCCATTGCCTACCTACTTCTTGCGGTTATTGTTGTGATTATGAATGTTGAGAAATTACCACAAGTATTCATGCTTATAATCAACAGTGCATTTGGGTGGCAAGAAGCAGCAAGTGGTGGTTTAGCGTTTGCTATAGCACAAGCTATGAAAGCTGGTATAGCGCGTGGATTATTCTCAAATGAAGCTGGTATGGGTAGTGCTGCAAATGTAGCAGCCAGTGCGACACCTAATCCTAATCATCCTGCATCTCAAGGCTTTATCCAAATGTTTGGTGTATTTGTTGATACTCTAGTCATTTGTACAGCCACTGCTGCCATTATCTTACTAGCTGGCGATGTTGATGCCTCTGGTGACGGTATTGCCTTAACGATTGCAGCTCTGGATGTACATGTCGGTGAATGGGGCGGACTATTTATCGCCGGATCCATTGTATTGTTTTGTTTTACTTCTATTATTGCTAATTATAGTTATGCAGAAACAAACATCTTATTTTTATCAAATAATAAAAAGGGAGTTTTAGCTCCCTTTAGATTATGTGTTGTAGCCATGGTTATGTTTGGCGCTCTGGCAAAAATAAACATTGTATGGGCATTAGCTGATGCATCAATGGGTTTAATGGCATTAGTGAATCTAATTGCATTAGTCTTACTGTCTGGTTTGGCAATAGCGGTAATCAAAGATTATCAACAACAACGCAAAGCTGGCGTTACACCTAAGTTTGTGGCCAAAAACTTTCCTGCATTAAATGGGAAAACAGAAAAAGGTATTTGGGAAGAATAAATCAAGTCAATTGAAGCTTTATTCTTGAGCCCAATTAATAGAACCTCTATTAATTGGGCTTCTTTTTTTTACCACTCGCGTTAATGATTACTCTAACTACAATCTATCCCCCCCCCTGCTGGCGAGTAAGCCACTTATAATTTAGGCACATTCTATCTTTTAAATATCTGACCATAACCTGCCCAAGCGCTATTAATTGTCATTATTTCATTAACTAAGTTAAACATAACACTTTTGTTTAAATTGTATATTGTTTTAAAATCCAGTAATTAGACTAAGGTTTAATCATAATAATTTTAATGTTATGGTATGAGTCGTTTCGTCATAATAGTCAGTTAAAATAAAGTCATCTATTAACATTTACAGCGTATTTAATACGAATAATTATGCAACTGAGACTTAAACAAGTTATGGACACCCATGGTCTCTATATTTTAAGTCAACTTTTGAGGTTCTATGTACACGCTCAACATAAAAACCAGAATTTTAGCATTTGTCGTTTTTTTTGAACTCGTCGCTTATAGCTCTATTCAGCTATTTAATAATTACGTTTACAAACAAGAATTAGTTGAGCTTAAAGCACAAGAAATTGAGCAAATATTTAGAGTCGGCAGTGAAAAGATTAATAGCTTAAGTTTGATGATGGAACGAAACGCAATTCACCTTGCTGAAACCGGAGAACGGCTCTACAACATGAAAAAGTCTGGCATCGTTTCAGATACTTTTTTAACGCAGCAATACAAAAATATATTAATCGAAAACTTCACCAATTTTCCAGAGGCTATAGGTGGCGGCATATGGTATGAACCCTTTGTCTATGATAGAGCAAAGCAATATTTTGGTCCCTATGCCTACAAATCTGACGAAGCAATAAAGTTTACATGGGATTTAAGTGTTCCTAGTTATGATTACCACACCATGGATTGGTATCAAATTGCTTCAAAGAATAATTGGGGACAAAAACAACAGACACATAAGCCTATTTTATGGACACCTCCCTACGTTGATGACGCAGCAACATTTTCATTAATGATGACAGTTGATGCTGTTATGTTCGATAAAAACAAACAGCCCATTGGCATTTCTACTGTGGATTGGTCCCTTGAAAATATAGCGGCGTTTATCGAGCAACTACAAGTGACTCATAATTCATTTCCATTTTTAATTCATGCACAATCAAAACAACTTATTAGTTACCCTGACTCGCTGACTAATATTGAGGATGATTCATCTAAGCCTTCATGGTTTCCAAACCTCATCACCCCACTAGAAGCGGATGAATTACTCACGTTAACTGATATAAAAATAAATGGCGTTTATTATAATATCTACTACACACTGACCAAGTCAGGCTTTATTTTCGGCTCGTTAAGCCCTGTATCGGATCTAGAAAAAGAGATTAATGAAATAACGCTGTTGACACTGATCGTTGGCAGTATTATTGGAACCGTTTTCATCGCTATCATTCTTATTTTTATGCGCTATTTGTTTTCTCCCTTTGATCGTGTATTAGACTTGATAAAGGCTTCAATTGGTCATGACAAAGACAATAATAATCTCGTTACAGTTCAATCTATTGATTATAAAAAACTCAATGAATTCACACCGATAGTTAACGCATTAAACGAAGTTTATCAGCAGGTGAACTCTTACATTTCAGATATCTCTTTTAATAACTTAAGGCTAAAAAAATCTAAACTTGAAATTAAGAGCCTGAACGAAAAACTTGAAACAAAAGTAAAACTGCGTACTGAGCAATTAAAATTAAAAACACAAGAAGCACAAGACTCATTGGCGCACCTTAAAAATACGCAGCAGCAATTGGTCGAACAAGAAAAACATGCCTCTTTGGGCCGTTTAGTCGCTGGCGTATCCCACGAAATAAACACGCCATTAGGCATTAGTATTACAGCAGTCACCTGTCTTGAAGATGATATCAATTTCATTAATGACAAGCTTGAAACGCAATCACTGAAAAAGTCTGAATTTGATAAAACCTACAAAAGAATTATCGAAAGCGCCAAAATGCTCCATGAAAATTTAAACAGAACGAGTGAGTTAGTTGCAAGTTTCAAACAAGTCGCCGTTGATCAATCATTAGACGATTTTCGGCAATTTGATCTTGTTGATTATTTAAAGAATAACTTAAGAACAATAAGACCCAAAGTTCATCAAGCTGGTCATACTCTTTCATTTAATCATCAGGATGCTCAAGTTCAATTATTTTCAAACCCCGGCGCCATTTCGTTAGTGATATCAAACATCATAGATAATGCGTTAGAACATGGTTTGCAAGATATAAAGGACGGGCTGATCACTGTCGCTATCAACGTAAAAGTGGAAGATATAGAAATTGTTATCACTGACAATGGCATTGGCATGTCTTGTGAAATAGTGGATTTAATCTTTGACCCATTTTTCACGACAACACGAAATGTAGGCAACAGTGGGCTTGGTATGCACATTGTTTACAATCTAATTACCCAGCAGTTACACGGCAATATAGAGTGTACCAGTGAACCAGAGCAAGGTGCTCGCTTTATTATCACTTTGCCCCATGGTCTGCACCAATAACTACTGATGGCTTTGTCAGTTATAACCTATAACGTTTAGATGATAAATTTTGATACTATTTGCGCAAGATCTTGTGAATGAGTAGCGACTTCTTTACTGTCTTGTGACGTTGAGCTTGCGCCTCTAGACGTTATTTCAGCCGCATCATTGATGTTAACAATGTTAATATTTATTTCCTCTGAGACTTTGCTCTGTTCTTCAGCGGCTGTTGCTATTTGGGTATTCATATCCGATATAGCAGATACCGATTGCGTTATAGAATCTAATGCTAAGCCAGCAGATTCTGCGCTATTTACCCCTTGTTCGACATATAACTGACTATCTTGCATGGCGCTTACCGCTTCATTCGTCCCATTTTGTAATTTTTCGATCATTTTCTGAATTTCTTCAGTAGAGGACTGAGTTCTACTTGCGAGGGATCTCACTTCATCGGCAACAACGGCAAAACCGCGCCCTTGTTCCCCGGCTCTAGCAGCTTCTATAGCGGCATTTAATGCTAATAAGTTAGTTTGTTCTGCAATGCTTTTAATGACATCTAAAATAGTCCCAATTTGATTACTATCTTCTTTTAATCCATCAATAATTAAAGAGGCTGATTTTATCTCTGAGGCTAGGGTTTGAATAGTGTCTATGGTGGTTTGCACAACAACCTTCCCCTCTTGAGCCTCTGTATCAGAGCTCATGGCAAATGACTCAGCTGTGTTCGCATTCTTCGCTACCTCCATTACCGTTGAGGTCATTTCATTCATCGCTGTTGCAACAAGATTAAGTTCTGACTGTTGGCTTGAGACAGAATCTGCGGTTGTGATTGTCGTTTGAGCAACTTGTTCAGCGGTTACAGACAGCTTCGACGATGTAACTGATACTGTTTCAATGCTACTTTGAAAGGTGGACAGCATATTATTTAACGATTCACTCAGCTGCCCTAATTCATCATCCCCCTTCACACTAATCCGTTGCGTCAGATCAGAGTTTACTTCTATAAATTCAACTTTCTTTTTCACCACCTCAATTGAGTTCACAATATCTTTATTGATTAATATTATAAAAGCAGCCGTGAGTAGTAAAAATGTGCCGCCAACAATCGCGGTGGTGACTTCCATTTCGGATATCGCACCCATTGCTCTTTTTTGCAAATCGTCTCTGATCTCATCTTGGCGAGTAACCAGTTGTTTAAAGCTTGCTCTTGCGCTGTTTGCAAAGGGAGAAGCTCCGACTTTATATCCGTTCCATGCATTGGCTAACGCTTGCGGCGTTCTATCAATTGATTCAAGTTTTGACATCCTTTCATAACCATCGTTAATAAAGTTGATGGTATCTGACTCAGATTTAGCGACTAACTTGTTGAGGGCATCTAATTTACGTTTGTCGGATATAGCATTAAGAGTCACCTTCAACTTGGCAAAATGTCCCGCTATATTTCCCCTATAAACATCTGATTTATTGAAGTTTTTAAAAAAATCATCACCAAGCATAATACTTCTATTTAATCGAGAAACATAATTCATGTCTCTATTAATCATAATAATTAACTTCTGACTTTCAACAGCTGCCTGCTCATATTCTTCAAAATTTTTCTGAATCACACCCGCATTGGTGAACATAATAAGGGTAATACCCAAGATAGAAGTGATAACAAGTGCGGTAATAAGTTGAAGTTTAAGTTTAATGCTTAACTTTGTTAAAATGTCCATAGATATTTCCCTTATAACACCCTTAAAAAGCGTGAGCTAAGTTGCTAAATCAATTGCAATAAAATATATTTTTTGAAAATTTTACTTTTGAAGATAAATCCCTAATTCAAGTATTACTCATTTTGATTTTTTTTTGTACAAAGATTTCGTTTTTCTTTTCCTAATGAAGTAAGGAAGGTTAGAACTAGCCAGTATTACGCGACATAATTATTTCAAATCTAGCACCGCCAATATCCGCGTCTTGCACAACAACTCGTCCATTATGACGATGGACAATGGCCTGAACTATCGCCAGACCTAACCCGTGCCCACCTGAATCACGAGATCTACTCGGGTCTAATCGGGTAAAGGGTTCAAATATTTGCTGTGTTTTCCCAGGGGGGAGTCCGACTCCATCATCTTCAATCATAATAACAATGTTATCTTTGGTTAATTGCCAACTGATATCACATTGTTGTTTAGCAAATCGCCCTGCGTTACGCAAAATATTTGCTAATGCAATAATCATTAAATTTTTGTCACAATTTAATGAGATATTATCTCTGTCTTTAATGTTAAATGTTATCGCTGGATAAACTGACTCCACCTTCTCTAAGCTTGAGTCAATAAGGCTTTCAATACAATTATTTGATAATTGTATTTGTGATTCATTATGCTGTAATCGCGAATACCTTAATAACTCCCTGACTAGCTCATCAACCTCTTTAAGGTATTTATCTAGCTGCAAAGACAATGCAATTTGTTCTTGTTCATCGGCTGTTTGCAATAATTCGATGGCGAACTCCATACGGGCCAATGGGCTTCTAACCTCATGCGCAATACCGTGTAATAAATCACGCTGCGAAATAATGAGTTTTTCAAGTGCGTCCGACTTATTGTCATTTTTTTCACTGAGTCTGTTAATTCTGTGGCTCAGTGAAGTCAAATCTAAAGGCCCTTTTACAGCTTCATTTGTTTGTAGTGCCGGCAATAAACGCGCTAATGTTTGCAGTGCTTGACGATCGCGTTGGTAAAAATAATAAGCAATCGCCAGCGCCATACACAACGCTATCAACCAAGTTGTTAGTTCTGGTGCATAAATTATCCAACCAAAATCGGTTAATGGACCAGCTGATAAAATGAAATCATCAGTCAATGGGTAATATACTTGCAATGTTTCCAGCTCAATTATGCCGTTTTGCCCAATGGGCCCGCTCAGTTTTTCAAGAAACTGTTGAGGTATATAGCTATCACTGAGCCGATCAATATAAATATTCATATTTATTTTATCAGCGACCTCAATCGAAGTGCTTTGCCATTCTTTCGGGGTTTTCTGCTTAAATGATTCATCAATCGTGTTTTTAGCGTAAAGTAATCGGTCACCAATAACGCTTTCTGTCATCCGATCGATAGCAGGGTAAACAAACATGACACTAACAATAGCGGTGATGGTAAAAGTAAGAAAAAGAGTGAAGCCTATCCGGTTAAAAGAATTCATAGTTTACCTTTGCAACAAATAGCCTTTATTACGCACTGTTTGTATTATATTTTTCTCCCCAGAATAAAGTGCCAACTTATTTCTTAATCGAGAAATTCGTAAATCGATTGATCGATCAATACCATCAAATTCAAAATTAAAAATCAGCTGATGCAGCTTGTCTCTACTGACTATTTCCCCACTATGCTGCGCTAGTATAAGTAATACTTCATACTCAGCTGAGGTGAGTTCACACTCAATGTTGTCACACAATAAGGTTCTCGACTGTGTTAGCAGGTTGTAGTGTTGCTCACCAAACTTAATGGATTGAAGTTTGCGATTTACCTTTTCTAGATGTCGTAACTGAGCGCGGATGTGAGCGAGTAAAACCCGAGGTTTCACAGGCTTTGCTAAGTAATCATCAGCGCCTACTTCTAAACCTGTTACTTCATCAATATCATCATCGAGAGCTGTTAGCATGATAATGGAACCATGATAATCAGCTCTGATGGTCTTACAAATGCTTAAACCATCAACATGAGGCAACATAAGGTCTAAAATAACTAGGTCTGGATTTTTAGCAATAATCTGCGCGCTTGCACCATGACCATCATGCAGTGCACTTACTTCATATCCATTATGTTCAAGATAACTACCTACTAATTGGCAAAGTTCTATGTCATCATCGACCAACAAAACATGGGGTTTAATTGTCATTATTTTCACACTTAGTCATTAGATACTTATTAATCGATTTTATTGAAACAATTTACAATCATTCGCTTATTGAATAAAGCCATATAAGCTAGCTTTTGCTTTCTATCCATTTTTTGTTGCTCAGACCTAATGACATCGCCAGTATCAGCCATAAACTTTCGCCCACATTGTTCCATCACTTTGTTAAACTTTTCACTAACGATACCCGGGTAAACAATCCGGCGACCACTCGTTGCATACAAGCGATAATCACTCTGTGATAAAGCTTTCTCAACCTCTTCATCAATCGCTGATTTAGGTTTAACGTCTTCCTTCATTACTGCACTATTACAGGCGCTAAGACTCAGGAACAAACAAGACAACGACACAGTTTTAAAATTTGAAGTGTTCATATTACTCCTCCATCTTTTGTTGTTTACGCAGCATAGCGCTGATCATTAACAATAATGAAAACCAATATATAGAACCGCCACTTGAGCTTGAACCACTAGTTGTCGGCGTTGGTTTAGCATTCACTGTCAGCATAATACTGGCACTTGATGAAGCACCTTTAGTGTCAGAAACAGCATAAGTCACAGACTCACTTCCTACAAAACCATTGGCTGGAGTATACACAATTTTGTTACCTGCAATATTAACCACACCACTGCCCGCGTAATCATATCGCGTTAAAGTGAGCGTATCATCACTGTCAGGGTCGCTATCATTCTTTAACACGTCAATATTATTATTTGACGAATCAGCGACCACAGTCGCCGCATCATTTTGTGCAACGGGAGTGTCATTCACTGGGTTGATCGTTATAGTCATTAAAAACGTAGCCGTCTCAACGGCATTTTTAACACCAATAACACCTACTGATATATCACCGTTATAATTTTCATTTGGTAAAATAGTGCCGTTGGTTACTTGATAGTTATCACCGGGTAATATTTTAATGCTATCCGCTTGACCACCTTGATAATCAAATAATGTAGGCGTTAATGATATTGCCGTATCCTCATCAGTCGACAATGCATTTTTCAATCCTGTAATTGCTAACGGTAGGTTACTAAGTCCTAATCTGAAGTCTCCGTTGCTAATAGCAAAAAACACATTATTACTGCAACTAACTTTAATTCTAGCCTCGTCACTACTTTTAGTGGGTAATGTTGCACTATAACGGCCATTATTAATCACACTTTTAGCAAATGGCGGTTCGAATGTATTACCACCATCGATTGATAAAGCCATATCAACCGTCGGACAGGAAATAGGAGAATCGTTGGTGCCAGCAACATTCCACCTGATCTCTTGATTTACATTATCCCATTGGCTATTGGAGTCCGGTGATGTAATAGCAAAGGCTTCACTTGTCTTAACTACGGTAATTTTCATCGCATCAAAACTCACACCGCCATTACCGTCTCTTGTTAACAGCCGAAAATTAAGATCGCGTGACGTCGTTGCATACGTTTCCCCAAGAACCAGTGTATTGCTTAAAATAGAGCTTAATTTAGGAAAGAGTCTATTGGCTTTAATCGTTGGGTTCCACACCCTGAACAATGGTCTTTTTCCATCGTCAATTTGCTCGCTAACGCCACTAGTTGCAGGTCCTAAATCATACTGTTCCCAACTATAATTTAAGCTATCACCATCGCTGTCTGTTGCACTGCCAGTGAGTTCAAACGGAGTTTGTGCTGGAATAGTATAATCCAAGCCAGCATTTACTACGGGTACAGCGTTTGACAATGGCGTAGCATTTCCACAACTATTTCCGACTCCACTTGTTATAAAAGTTGTAATTTCTGATATTGAATGAGTATGGAAATAAGGATCTGAATTACTTTGTAAATTTTGTGCATCACAAATTCCAGCATACCCCATAATAGTTGAAGCACTGCCAGGTTCATAACTAGTCGTTTCTATTCTATTACCTTCACATGACCCCGCGGTGCCATTAAAAGTATGGTCGGCTTTAAATTGATGACCAATCTCATGTGCGACAAAATCAATAAAAAAGGAGTCCCCTGTTGGCCGATCAGAACCCGTTAATCCTTCACCCTTGTACGCTGAGTCACAAACGACGCCAAAACCAGCTACACCGCCGCCACCAGTTCCAACAACGTGACCGATGTCGTAGCTATCATTGCCAATTGTGTCATCAATGATTTTAGTATTGATATTAAGGTCACTATCGTCATTGGCATATGGATCTGTCGCTGCATCCACAAAAATGAGTTTGTCGTTATCATTAACTAATTCAAGCTTTATCGCTAAATCGCGTAAATAAACTTCATTAACTCGGTTAATCATGGTGACAACAGCCGCTAATCCTAATGTTTTAGTGCCACCATGAAATGCCGTGAATTCGCCAACTGCGGCCACTGCAATTCGGTAAGTTCGTAATGACGGAGCTTGTTTGCGATAGGATTTTTTCATTAAGGGTTGAGGGTGACTTGTCGCTTTTTTTACAGGGGGCAACCTTTCATTTAGTTTGTTAGCTTCAAGTGATAATGCATCTTTTTTAAAGTAACTAATATAGTGCTCTGTATTTCCTCTATATTGCGGTTCAACATAAACATCCTGCTTATTCCAACCAAATAGTCCATGAAAGCCATGAGGAGTAATATCAAAGGATCCACTATTGTTGGGGTTACCCACTTGAACCCCTTTAAACGTTCTAATCGATGGATAACGACTAGCGAGTTCAGGTGACATAATGTTGGAAGGGGTTAGTTCAAACTGAGCCATTTTCCCTGATGGTAAAGGAATGCTGATAATAACAGCGGTCGTTGCGTTGAGTAATGTCTGATTTAAGTCAGAAAAATCAATAGAAACTCGATTACTAGCCGACGCGCGGCTGTTAACGCGTTCATCACTAATGGCCATATGGGGTGAAGGCAGCCAACTTTTAAATTGACTGGACTTATGCGCAGGTTCAATGGCTTCACTGCTATGTGCTGGCCATGTCAATAATATTAAAGTACCTATCACTAATCGTTTCATCAATAACTCCAAATTTAACGGTTTATTTTATTAACATGAACTTTAAATAATGACGGTTATTTATTCAGTCACCATTTGTAACTCTACAGCAGTGCCTAGGATACAAACAGATACAAAACAAATAAACATCGATTTTTGTTGTCTATATTCGGTTTCCTATTAATTATCCGAAAAACACACCAATTATTATTTACCTTTCTCGATTACATCGAGTTACATAAGGTAACAATAAACGGCATAAAATTAGATATTTATCATTTATTTTACCTAAAACACAGATATAATCTGCACACTAAAAATCGTTGAGACTGAGCGCGATTAAAACGCTGTAAATCTAAGTTTTATAAGGAAATAATATAAATGCCTAAACTGTCTTTTCTTGCTAGTGTTTTAGCCGCTGTACTATTGTTAAATGGGTGTGGTGGAGGAAGCTCTTCAACACCTACCCCAAGCCCTACTCCAACACCAACATTAATCAGTGATCTTGTCATTAGTGATGCGAACCTTAAAGCCTGTATCACAAAAACAGCAACTCAAGCTAGTTGGACAAAAATCAGCGAGATGAATAAATTGGAATGTGCGGTCGAGGTTGGTAAAGAAATTGTTGATCTCACTGGTGTCGAACAGTTAGACGCCTTGACGCTAATTTATTTAAATAATCATAAAATACAAGATTTAAGCCCTATCTCCACTCTTGATAAAGTGACTGAATTACGACTGTACGGCAATGAGATTGTTACCTTAGCTGATTTTTCAGACCTCAACGGTTTAACGTTTTTAGATGTGGGACATAATAATAACCTTAAAGATATTACAGCGCTAAATACGCTAAATAGTTTAAAGATATTACACTTAGACAGTACAGGTATTAATGACATTAGTGCTATTGGTGATAATGTATTGTTAGAGATTTTGAATCTGGATGATAATCAAATACGCGATATTTCCCCACTATCAAACTTTACAAAATTAAAGGCTTTTAGCGTAGAGAAAAATATACTTGATTCTGATGATTTGCCAGCAATTAGCGAACTAACGACATTAGAACAATTAACGCTGTCTGATAATTTTATTTCTGACTTTTCTGTACTTAATAAGTTAACGTCCCTCACCATATTGTCTATAAATAATAATCATGATTTAGATGAAGCCCACAACTGGTTTCTAGATTTGAGTTTTCTAACTAATTTTACAAAGTTAGAAACATTTCATTCAGCTGACAATAGTATTAACGATATAACGCCGCTGACAAATCTAACGACATTAACATCCCTCGCGTTAGCAGATAACTATATTAGTGATATTTCCTCACTTGAGGCATTAATATCATTGGATTTATTAACCATAGATAATAACCCGTTAAATGATATAACCAGCTTATCAAAGCTGACATTACTCAAGGTGTTAGGTTTAGATTCAACTAAAACTGATGATTTAACTGTGCTCGAACCACTTGTAAACCTAGGAATGTTGACGCTTAAGAATAATCAAATAACTGACATTTCTACTTTAACGACGTTTACAAAAGCCTATTATATAAATTTAGAAGGTAACGATGAAATAGCGTGCAGCAATTTACAATCGATGACTCAACAGCTAGGAAATAATAAGAACGGGGATCAAATATTAAAGAACCCGTTAACTTGTCAACAATAACGGATTATCACTAATCAAATCACCGCTACATTTGCTTTGCAAAATACTTTGCAACGCATTTGTGTCGGCTAGCCTGTTTTTGTTAGTTTAATAACTGATGCTTCAGTGACGGAAATATCGATTTCTTGCGCTGGGTTAACACATTGCCCAAGATGACTAACAGCAGACCTAACGTTGAATACAACGTCCAATGGTAGTCTTCAAAAATGGTCGAAGCTCCTAGCGCTACAATGGGGGTTAGCACTAATATATACGCCGCATTACTCGCGCCCAGTCGATCCACTAGCATTAAATAAAAGGTAAAGCCTAGTACTGAAGCTGGAATTGCCAAATACAATAAACTACCAATATATTGAGTGCTCACAGTAAATTCAAATGAAAGTCCCCGCACTAAAATAATCAATAGCAATGCGCCGCAACCATAAAACATCGCATAACAGTTTGCCGTAAAAGGCCCAACGTTATTTTTGGTATTACGAATACTTAACATGTTGCCTATCGAAAAGCACCAGGTTCCAAGGAGTGAAAACAGCAAGCCATATAAGGTGTTTATCGACCAATCTGTCGTTAACAAATCACCGGCAAATAACAAACTAATGCCCGCAAGGCCCAATATTGCTCCGAGCCAAAAATTAACACTGGTTTTGCTCTGATAAAACAGTTGGCTATGAAAAGCATTGAATAATGGCGCCGTTGCCATTAACACCGCCACTAACCCACTAGGGATATATAATGTGGCGCTATAAAAGGCCAGAAAATTGCAACAAAACAAACATATACCTTGTAGAACTAGAAACAGATGATCTGATCGTTTTACTGGTTGTAATTTATTCCATAACTTACCAATAACAAGCATCACAATTGCCGCTATGGCAAAACGATAGAAGATAGAAACCTCCATTGGTACATCACCGAGTTGCCATTTTATCGAAATCCACGACAGTCCCCAAAGAACAATCATTGAAACATACAGAAATACAGACATGTTAGACCTTTAAACTTAATTTAATTAAGGCTAATCATGCCTGTTTAAAATTATCGTAAATATCACGATGTCGGCAAAACTAACACGATATTGCTGTTTAATACGGCCAACAATCATTGTTTAAGTGGCGAGAGTCCGCATTAATGATAATATTTAAGGATGATATTAAATACGCCTGAAATTGTTTCCTCGCTGGATAAAATAACACAATCAATGCCACTGATTACCAGCTTTGAACAGTCATCCAGTAAAATCTGTTTACGACAAACATCGTTAACTGATGCCTTGTCATGGGCGCATTATCAAAATGAAAATGACCGACTATATTATAAAAATGACAAGCAACATACCTTGAGCTTGTACATGTCTGGTGGTTATGACACCCACCGTACCGACGTATCATCCACATTTGGTGCGCCGGGTAAATTTTGTCTGATGCCAAAAGACTCTGAAAGTCATTGGCAATTATGGCAAACGCAGCAATTCATGCACCTTTATTTTAATGACGACTATCTCAAACAGCTTGCCTTAAAAGTCTTCGATATAGACCCTAGAATGTTGCAACTTCCTGAGCTTAACTACACCAATGATGCTGCAACTGAAGCATTATTTCGTCATTGTATGGCCACCAGCGATTGGTTAAGCGGCGATGATCACCTGGCAATGGAGCAAGTAACAAATACGATTTTGGTGTCTATGTTACAAAATATGGGAATAACTAAGCTCACTGCACCGATCAAAGGCGGCTTATCCCCTAAGGTTGCAACCCTAGTCTGTGATTATATGCAGGGAAATTTTCATCGCCAGATTTACCTTGCAGAATTAGCTGAATTAGCACAGTTAAGTGAATATCACTTTTGCCGGATGTTTAAGCAGAGCATGGCGCAAACGCCCCAAGCTTATTTACTGGCCATTAGAATAGAACAAGTAAAAATTCGTTTCCGTACTCGTCGCGATAGTGCTGCAGAGATAGCTTTGCAGTGCGGGTTTTCTAATCAAAGTCATATGGGACGTTACTTTAAAAAACTGGTGGGCATATCACCGCGGCAATATCGCAATCTAATTACCGATTAAACTGTATATAGATTCGTTATATCCAAATTACATTAAAAATGTCCCGTAGATAAACTTTTTTAACAAGTAAAGGGGTGAGAGTTTATGTACAGCCACTCACGTTTATCAAACAACTATTCAACGTAGAGTTTTGTATTAACGCGCCTTTTTATTGATCAAATAATATAAAAATTCTTTCATTATCATTACTATAAATTAATATTCCTAAATAAATGAGAAAAGCTTCGGCTAATTATTATTGGATCAGTCATCCCTTGCATATGCACTTGCATTTGTTCACTGTCTGCTGAATTAACGTGATCTAACTTTCCAATATTGATGACAGCGCTGCGGTGTATTTGCCAGAATGAGTCAGGGTTCAATTGCTCATACAGATTCTTTAAAGGCATTCTGACTAAAGCTTCTCGCTCATTTGTAAGCACTTTTACATAACGGCCAAAGGCTTTAAGACAAATGATATCGTCAACAGATATTAGCCACATTTTATTGCCGATTTGAATTTTTAATCGCTTCAAATACTGTTTTTTATTAGGCTCAATTTTTGACAAAATATTCTTCAAATTCAACGGGACAGACGTAAGCCTAGTGGTTAATCGAGTGATACACTCTTGTAACCTCTTGTCTGAATAAGGCTTCAATAAATAGTCGATCGCCCCAGTATCAAAGGCTTTAATAGCATATTCGTCATAAGCAGTTACAAATACTACGTGGCAATGATGGCTGGCTTGTTGAATAACTTCAATACCGGTTAAACCGCCCATTTTTATATCCAGAAAAGCGACGTCTGGCTTTAAATTATTTAAAGCCTCCAAAGCATCTGTTCCGCACTCTACCGATGCAATAATATTGGCTTCACTCCAATATTTTTTTAATTTGTCGGTTAAGCCTTTACGTAAAATTTCTTCATCTTCTGCGATCAAAATATTAACCATTGATAGGAACCTCTAATTTTGCGCAAGTTTGGTTTAAGGCAATACAGTCGATATAAAAAGCTGCACGATCATCATAGGTGACCCTCAGACGAGCCATTAAATTATTTAGACCAGTACCTAAATTCGCACTTTTATATAATCCGGCACTGTCCGTTACTGATATTGACAGTAGGTTCTTATGCTCTAAATGAGCCGATATAGTGATATGTCCGCTGCCATTATTTATTTCAATACCGTGTTTTATTGCATTTTCTACTAAAGTAAGCACTGACATAGGTAAAATAGGTAAGTTTTTTAAATTATCTGGGATATTAACTTGATAAGTAAGTTTACTCGAAAACCTAATTTGTTGAATATTCAAATATCTGCAAATCATTTCTTGTTCTTCTTCTAACTTAATGTATTTACGGCAATATTGGGGCACAGTTGAGCGTAAATATTCAGTTAATTCTTCGAGTAAATTCTTTGCCTTTTCGGTATCGATATCAATCAAATTATGTAGATTTGCTAATGTGTTGTAAAAAAAATGCGGTTCTATTTGTGCTTGCAACAAATGCAATTCCATTTCAACTCGCTCTCTTTCTATCGATTGCTCCGCTACCTGTTGCTTTAACATTTGAAATTTTGGTTGTGACTCGCGACTTTGAACGAAAATTATTAGCATGATTGCCCATGCAGAGAAAATTAAAGTGGAAAGGGAATATACTGTTGCTTGCAATAATGGGTGTAATGAACTTTCATCCCATGTAGATGAAGTAAAAACAATGGGAAAACTGACTACAAAAGCTAGACAACCGATCATCGCGATTCGCAGTATCGACATTTTATGATCAGGTCCCCTAGATAATATTAAATAAGAAAATGCTAAGGAGAAACCCAGTATGTTCATTACCTTAAAATAGCCGTAAAATTCCCCAAAAAAGAACTCATAACTGCTTTCGACAACAGTGAGGTGGTAGACGGTTTTTAAAAACGCACAAATCGTATTAATTGAGAATATGATTAATACATCAACCATTGAAATCAGTGAAATGATCGTGCTGAAACGGCCTGAAACATGGCGCATATATCGAGTGCCTTTATTATAAAATAGTCATACATAATAGTCGGTTGATAAACGTATAAAGTATACCTTTAGCTTCCCACTCGAACAAACTTGCCCAGCAATATCCTCCCAATTTCTGTTAGGTCGTGCTGATCTACGTTTAACAAACATAGTGTCTAACGCAGATAGCAGAACTAGAAGAAAACAGGGCGAAGCACAATGACATCGTTTACATGTAGCGTAATGTTAAATTGTTAGATTTTGCACATTAATATAGTAAAGGTCTTTTAAAACAATCAGTTCATTCGCTTTTTCAAGCGTTTTCCATTGTACAGTAGGGCTCAATATGAGCTTCTTATTATCAACTAAAACCCCTACTGGCATATCAAAATTATTAAGATCTGATTTCCATCGATATTTAAGTCCATTATCAGTTTTAGCTATCTGCAGTGTTGGTAAATCATTAAAATAAAGGTATTGATCAAAAACCTTTTCGAAATCATAGTCAAAATAGTTATTAAAAAAATTCAACACATCAACAGTGTAAAAATTCTTCTTTTTAAAGTGTGTTGTATACGCTTTTACACCTGCCCACCATTTTTCATCATCGTTTACGATATGACGTAAGGTGTTGATAAACAGTATCCCTTTAAAATAAATGTCAGATGTAGGCCAATGACTGACAGATGGAGGTCCGATCATCGGAAACTGGTTATCGACCTTATTTTTGTATCCATTAATATACGTAATCGCATCTTTATAGCCAAACTGGTCTTCCACATACACTGCCTCAGCATAGGTACACCAACCTTCATGTATCCAAGAATCTGAAAAATCATTACTCGTTAAGCTATTACCAAACCATTCATGACCAGTTTCGTGAATAATAATGAAATCAAATTTCAGGCTAATTCCTACTCCCGTCCAATCTCTCCCTAAGTATCCATTCTTAAAGCGATTACCATAGGTAACGGCACTTTGGTGCTCCATTCCAGAATATGGCACTTGAATTAACTTATAGCCATCCTCCAGAAATGGGTATGGACCAAAATGTTTTTGATAAGTAACCATCATAGGTTTGACTTGCTTAAACTGTTTTTTTGCTTCGTCTAAATTCTGCGATAATACATAATAATCAAGAGTGAGATCACCAAGAACTTCACTAAATTTTACATAATTACCGATGTTTAATGACACGCTATAGTTGTTTATTGGGTTGTGAGTCTTCCAAACATATTCGGTGAAACCGTCAGCAAAAACATTAGTTGCAACATGGCGTCCGTTAGAAATATTTTTTAGATCTGAAGGGACAGAAACCCTCATCGTCATGCTCTCTACTTCATCCCGTTGTTGATCTTTTGTTGGCCACCACACCATTGAACCTGAGCCTTGACAGGCAGTGGTTATCCAATGTTTTCCTTGATCATCTTTCTTAAAAGTAAAGCAACCGAATCGACCTGTTGCTTTGGGGTAGCCTGAATAATGAAAGTCAATTTCTTCTACTGAACCTTTTACTAAAGTGGTCGGGAATGAAATATAAACTGCATTTTCATCACGTGTATATTTTAACAACTTATTGTTATGTAAAATTTTATCAATATTGAGGTTTTCATATAAATCTATCTGAATTTTATTAGCGTCACTCAACATCTTGAAACGAATTTTATTGCTACCTGAAATATACTTACGTTCTGGCTCAACTTTTATCGATAAATCGTAACTTAATAGATCATTATTCGCTCTATATTCTCCGTACCTGCCCCACAAGACTTTGTCTCTAGAATGGTGTAATGCTTGATCTCTACGTAAAAGACTCTCATCGTGTTCCATTATGATAGTTTTTGAACGTATCGAATCATGATCAATGATTAACGGTTTATGATGTTTAGCCTTTACTTGAAAGCCAACAAATTCACTATCGATGATAACTTGACCATTAATGTCGGATCGATAACCAGTGCGACTTGCTTTGTTATAAATGATTGCACCTTCAATCACTTGTTTTCCCTTAGAGCTAATAAAAGTTAATTGAGTATCACCAGCATAACTTGTAACACTCCAAAAGATACTTGCAACAATGCTCATGAAGCTAAAAGATAAATTGATATTTTTTGTTATAGACATATTTTTACTCATTACCCTGTCACTCCAGAAATAAACACGGTGGTGATTGCCACGGGGGCGACATAGCGTATTAATATACGCCAAATTTGAAAGCCTAACTTTCCTAATCCTAGCTCTTGTTGCATTACATGGGCTGGTAGACGCCATCCAACAAAGATAGCTGTCAGTAAACCACCAATGGGTAGCAAGATACTGGCAGAAATATAATCTAAGTTTTCGAAAATAGTTTTACCTTCAAGATTAGGTATAAAATCAAACGGATGAAAAT
>Ga0209396_1000658_pt1 | contig 39776 bp, 28 predicted proteins | sample GOMGulsemesocosm_6_FD_184638 | JGI IMG/M metagenome (GOLD analysis project Ga0209396, IMG submission 184638) | Methane-oxidizing microbial communities from mesocosms in the Gulf of Mexico - GOM8C Gulf of Mexico (SPAdes) (version 2) | ecosystem: Environmental > Aquatic > Marine > Cold seeps...
GTTTCTTTAGTGCCAAAACATCTTCGTCAGAGGAAGTTAAAATATACGCACGAGCCAACAAAGGGAGCACTTTATCAATGTCATATTTCAATTTATTTGCACGCTCTAATTCCTTAATAGCGTTATCTGCATCCCCATCACTTAAATATAACCGACCTAATAAAAATCTCGCATGTGCGTTTTTAGCATCAATTTTCAGGGCGTTTTTTAATGATATGATTGCAGCACTGTTTTGCTTTTCAAGAATTAAGTTTTCAGCTTTTACTATGTAAGATTGCGCCGATTCATTATCTGAACATGCTGACAACACCAAAAGAGTACTTGCACATACTAATGGTTTTAAAAAATTCATTTAAGATTCCTGTAATGACTTAATAACATTTCACTAAAATAAGATGATAAAGCATTAATTTCACTTTTAAAATGTAATTAAAGCTCTCGCTGATTATTATAATTATATGACAAATAGTTTTATCAGGTGTATTGTTCTGTTGCACAAAAAAAACACTTAAAATAAAAAGGAATTTATTATGTTTAAAGTATTAGGCTTTATTGTATTACTCTTATTATGCTCATTTTCAGCTTCTGCCAAGATTAAAATTGATAAACAGCAACTTCCAAACATTAATTACGTAAGTATTCCCGTACAAACACCTGAAAAAAATTGGCTCGTCTCAGCAAAACTAAGAATTCCTCGAGGAGGTAGTTCAAACAAAATGCCAGCAGTAGTTATTATGCATAGCTCAGGAGGTATAGACAGTACTGGTGACTTTTACGCTAAATCGCTTAACAATAATGGTATCGTTACGATTGAACTTGATCTATGGGGAGCTCGTAACCTTGCAGGAGGCACCGACAGACCATCAAGCCCGCAAGAAACATTGCCAGATGCTATTGCTGCATTACATTATTTAGCGGCAAGACCCGAAGTTGACCCGACTAAAATAGGTATTATCGGATTTTCTTGGGGAGGCGTGTTATCTATGTTAACAGCGACAGAGCAATACATGAATATGACAGGTAGCCCTCTTCGCTTTTCAGCTCATGTAGCCCATTACCCTGTATGTTGGGTATACAATAATGTACCTGGTTTTGAGTTTGAAAAACTCACTGGTGCGCCAGTATTAATTCAAACAGGCCAATATGACGATTACGACTTACCTGATTCATGCTCAAATATGGTTAGTAATTTAGCTGAAGAAGACAAAGCGTTGACTAAGCTAAAAGTATACAAAAAAGCTTATCACGCATGGGATCGACTAGAACCAACATTAATCATTGAAGATCCCTTTGCCAATTTAGGTCAAGGGGGAATGGTTACCTTAAAACCTCACAAAAAACACGCCGTAAAATCTCGACGCAAAGCCGTTAAGTTTTTCAAAAAAGCTTTTTACATCGATTAGTTTCCGGCATAAGGGTCTTAATCATTTAGTAAATGCAATCTGCTGCCAGTAAATTACAAGTTAAAATTACTGGCAATTCATTGGGTTTAATAAAGATAAACTTCCCGAAAAATACGGTGCTTTATTGATCAACGTTAAATATATATAAATTTATCATGTTAAAAATTCCAATATAATTATTATGTAATATAATAACTTATAATCAAAAAATGTGAGAGAGTAACTATGAACAACCTAATTTCGCTATTAACTAATATAGTGGGTACAGACTACATTTTTACTTCAATTGAACAAGTCGCTAAATATAATTTAGGCACCTTTCCTCATAAAAATCAAAATACGATAGTTATCAAACCGGCAAGTACTGAAGAAGTACAAAAAATAGTAAAAGCCATTAATCAGTATAATTCATCAAATGATGACCCTAGTTCACACTTTTCAATTAACACCGCAAGCTCAGGAAAAAATTGGGGATACTCAGCACAAGAGCCAAGCTTTGAAAATGCTATTCTCATGAAGCTATCTCGTATAAAGCAATTAGATAATTACGACGATAAGCAGGGTACAATAACCTTAACTCCAGGCATTACACAGCAAGAACTTTATAACTACTTACAAGAGCAAGGCGGAAAGTTTTGGATGGACGCAACAGGCGCTTCACCGCAATGTAGTATTATAGGTAATACCCTTGAGAGAGGGTTTGGACATACAGAATACGGAGATCATTTTAACAATGTTTGTAGTTTTGAAGTGATTTTAGCTGATGGCAGTATCATTAATACAGGATTTAAACAGTTTTCAAAAAATGGCGTAGTGCCCGTTGCTGCCGATTGCTACAAGTGGGGAATAGGCCCTTATATTGATGGCTTATTCACTCAATCAAACTTTGGTATTGTCACAAAAATGACTTTGTGGCTAATGCCTAAACCGGAACATTTCGAAGCTTTTTTTATTAGTATTAAAGATGAAAATAAAATAGCTGATTTAATTGATGCACTGCAGCCATTAAAATTAAGCGGCATCATTAAAAGCTCTGCTCATATAGGTAATGATCATAAAGCGATCCAAGCACTTAGCTTCTACCCTTGGAAAAAATCGAAGAACCAAACACCATTACCTGAATCCATCAAGAACACACTTAAAAAGAAGTTTATGGTAAACGCTTGGAGTGTATCAGGCGCATTCTATGGATCAAAAGCAGAAGTTAAGGTATGGAAAAAAATACTTAAAAAAGCAGTTAAAGACGTTACAACTGATGTAAAGTTTATTAACGAATCTACGTTAAGCTTAGCAATAAGGTTTAAGGGGATATTGAGTTTATTTACAGGAATAGATTTCAATTCAAATATTCCATTGCTTGAAAAGGTATTTCGCCTTAAACAAGGGGTTCCTACCAACTTTTTTATACCAAGCACTTATTGGCGTAAGAAAACACCACCCAATAAAGTTGATGGTTTAGACCCAACTCGAGATAATGTTGGCTTACTCTGGCTTGCACCAATTGCACCAATTGATGGTAAACATGTAAAGATAATGTCGTCCATAATTAATGACATTCAAGTGAAATATGGTTATGAACCGGGCCTGTCTATAACATTATTAACAGAACGCACCTTAGACTGTGTTGTATCATTAGTTTATGATCGTGATATAGAAGGCGAAGATGAAAAAGCCTTAGCATGTCATGATGAAATGTTTGAAGCATTGACTAATAAGGGTTACTTTCCTTATCGGCTTTCGAGTCATGCGCATAGAAAGTATGCTGAAATTAGTAGCAGCTTATCACCCGTATTAAGATCATTAAAACAACACATGGATCCTAAAAGATCATTGTCACCTAAAAAGTACAATATATAGTGTCAGCTTTTTTTCCACTTTTATATTCACCAAGTTAACAAAACAAATAAAACCAATTAAAAACAACGACTTGAAAAGTTGGCACAATAAAAGCATTAATACAATCAGAAATTAAACAATTACAGTATTCCTAATGGAATCGGAGATATAAAATGAAATTAACTAACGTAACAAAAGGTTTACTGGCTGCATCAGCTCTTACTGTCGCTTCTTTTGCAAATGCAGGTGCAATTGCAACTGCTGACTTCGAAATATCTGGTTTTGGTATTTATTCAGCACCAGGTGTACTTTTATCTGGTATTGATATTGGTGATAATGATTATTTTGGTTCTTCAGCAGCTACAGGTGCTAACCAATCAGTAATTGAAGATATTTTTCCACCAAGTGAAACAGATTTCGACCAAAATAATTTGGGTTATGAAAATTTTAACTTTTCAGCAAATGATGGTTTAAACAGTGCGTCAGTTAATTTTATTGGAACTCACTTATCTGGCATTACACCTGTAGCTCCAACAGGAACAACTTATGCTCATGCAGAAGTGTCTGGAACAGGAAGTGCTGGTTCTACAGCAATCTTAGAAAACTCAGCAAAATTTACTTGGGATAATGGCAATAATACTTCTGGTGAATTTGTTTTAGCTAATTTTTCTTATGCGTTTGCTTTATCTCTAATTGCTGATTCAACTGTTAGTTGGGAAATGGGAACTGCTGAAGCGTACGGTAACTTTTTTGTACAATTAATTGGCAGTAATGGAACTTTTCAAAACGTATTTGATGTTAATGTTACAGATCAAGATTTAGATAATATTGCAACTTCAGGTGTAAAGAATAAAGAAGTAACATTGTTTGAAAACGTATCATATACTTTAAAAGTTACTCAAACATCTGACGTTGATGTACGAAGTGTTGCAGAGCCAACTTCTCTTGCTATTTTAGGCCTTGGTTTATTAGGTTTCGCTAGTACTCGTCGCAGAAAATCTTAATAACCTGTATTATAAATAGCCCTAAAAAAACCTTCAATTGAAGGTTTTTTTTTAACTAGTGATTTATTATGTACTAATAATTAAATTACAAAAAAATGTTAATTTTTAAACGCAATCAGTATGCAAAATATCATTTTCCCACCTAATACTACGATTAATTTTTTAGAGGATTTTTAATAGAAAAATAAATTGTTATTATTGTTAAGTCTGTATTGAGTCAAGTTGCTACAAATCCTCATTTCCATTTTTTTATCTGGTAGAATACTTTCGAGTCATAATGTCATTATTCTAGTTTAAGTTACTAATTAAACTTCATAGCAACATTCACAAAGAATTATTCTACTGAATCATATTAGAGGTTAAACAATAATTTATAAATTAAATGTTATCGAAAATGAAATATATTTACCTGCATAAATCCAGCACAATAACCAGTTAAATTAATAACTTTAGTACAGAACAATTACTTCCATTATAAAAAACTTACCATAGTTAGTGTGATATTTTATAAAATGAAAGATGAAGTGATTGAATGTAGTATGACTTACAAATAATAGACTTATTATCTTTTACATCCAAAAATCACTTATATATTTATCTTAAAGACAGCAAAGACGGTCAACGTTTTCTATAACTTTCACGTAGTAATAAATACTAAAATTTAATCTGAAGGGTTGGTTAGAGATCGAATCTTTTTATCATATAATTTCGGTTAACGATCGATAGCATAAAATAGTCACAAAATACAAGAGCTGTTACTAAATTGATCAACAAAATAGTTGAATGTTCGTGATATTTCATTAATATTGTGAGGTTTTATAGTCAAAAAAACTAATGAATTTAAAGATTAAATCCATTAGTTATCTTTAATCGAAGAAATGTTATTGAGCTATAGCTTCTCTATAGTGCTTGTCTATTTCTTTATTGTTTGGAGCTAATAATCTAGCTTTATTGAGAAGTTCAATTGCTTTTTTCTTGTCACCTAATTTAAGTTTAATTAACCCTGCAGTGTCTAGTACTTGAGGGTGCTCCATATTTAATTCTAAAGCACGTAAAGCATAACCGTCTGCCAATTTGTAATTTGTCAAATTATACTCAACCCAGGCTAAATTATTTACTATTAGTAAGTTGTCAGGGGATTCAGTTAACAATATCAAATAATGTTTTTTGGCCATAACTAAATCAACGCTTATAGCCACTTCTGCAAGTAAGTTTCTAGCAGCCATATCATCAGGGTACGATTCAATATGATTTTCCATAAACTCAAGTGCAGTTTGTTCTTTCTTTAGTTTTGTATAAGTAGAAAAAAGCAGTGCTGCATTATAAGGGGTAGGTAATAGCTCATACTGGCCTTCTAAACCAGATAGTGCTTCGTTATATTTTCCTTCAGTATACAATAACCTTCCTTGCAAGCCCTTTACTAAAGGCAATGCTTTTTGTTCGTCGTCAAGTTTATCAATCTCTATTTGAGCTTTCATATATTGTGAAGTTAATATAAGAAAATGAGCCCGTAAAATTTTAAATTGGCTATCTTCAGGCGATTTTAACAATACTGTTTCAACGCTAGATAAAGCGCCTGAATAATCATCTAAATGTTCTAGAGTAGATATTTTTCTAAGCCATGCATCTCTAAGTTGAGGCTGCGCTTTAATCCACTCATTATAAACAGCTAAAGCTTTGTCATAATTATTGGTCTTCTTATAGCTACTACTAAGTAATGCCCATTGAAGATACGGAATAGACTGAGACCCATCCGTTTGTTTCAATAACCTTATGACATCTTCAAAATGATTTTCTATATAAAGTACGCGAGAATAAAGAAGACGATAAGAAGAATTTTGCTGATTTTTAGAATAAGCCTTCTGTATTTTATCCACCGCAATATTGGTATTGTTTATTTCTTTATATGCTCGATAATTTAAGGTCAAAGCCATGATATTATGCGGTGACGTATCCAAAAGCTTGTTCAATAATTCAATCGTACTTTTAGGGTCTTTATCTGCAAATGCTTTATGTGCAAAATATAAAAGCGAATATTCACTATTCTCATTAATTGTTAACGCATGTTTTAGTTCTACTTCAGCAGCAATTGTCTTTTTCTGTAATAGCAATATTTTTGCCGCTAAGTCAAAACCGGAAACTTCTTCAGGTTTTTCATGTTTCCATTTCTCGGCTAAAGATAAAGCTTTATCAAGTTCCCCATTCTTTATATAAGCTGTTGCTAATGCTAATTTAGCCATGGGCAAATCAGGGTCTATTTCTAAAGCTTTTTCTAAATCAGCCATCCCTTCAAGATCATTCAGCGATAGCTTCAAAATACCGATACTTGTCATATCTTGAGAATTAGTTATATTTACATTTTCTGTTTTCTTTATTAAAGTTCTAACCTCTTGAGCCTTTCCCTCTTTCAATAATTCAAAGCTCGCTGTAGTAAGTAAACTAATATCTTCAGCTGTTGCACCATCCATTTCAGTTAATGTATCTCCTGCCTCAGAACTGTAACCTAATTGCAATTGAACTACTGCTAGAACCTTTCGAACGGGGTGCACAGCTGATAATGATTCTTCTATTGTTATTAAATAATGATGTGCACGTTCATATTGCTCTAATTTAAAAGCGCTTAACCCTGCAATAATCCGATTTGAAGGTACATTTAGACCATTTTGTATAGCTTTGTCAGTGTGAGCTAAAGACTTTTCAAAATTACTTTTACGATAAAAAGTTAAGCCTTTTAATTGGTTAACAAAAGGATGTTCGGGAACTAATCTCAATAAAAAATCTAAATGCTCCTCAGCTTCTTCAAATTGCTCATTTCTAATATAACTATTTGCCAAAAACAATCTAATTTGTATATTAGTGGGTATTAAGCGATAGAATTCTTTAAATGCAAGAATTGCACCTTGATAATCCCCTTTTGAAGACATTAACTGCCCCTTTAATACTAGAGCTTCGGTCAATTCTGGTGATTTAATCAAAACATTGTCTATATTACTTAATGCTCCGTCTAAATCAGTAGATCCTGCTTTTATATAAGCCTGACCTAATTGGCTATACACTGATTCTGATGAGATTTCATTAGCCTGGGCTATAGTGTTTTTCGCTTTTTCATTTTCATCAAGCTTTATATGTGCAAGTACTTTATAAAGTAGGATTTCAGGTAAAACATCATCAGATAATTTTTCACTTGAATTAAATAGAGATATTATTTCCAAACTCTTATTCTGTAGATTCAGAGATTTAAACAACCTAGGTAATATAAGCTCTTTATCTCCGTTTAATTCTAAAGATCGCGTTAATTCTTTTTCTGCTGCTTTTATATCACCAACTTCTAAATATAAAGTACCTAAAATAAGTCTAGATTCTGGGTCATGTAAATCAATTAGAACTGCATTTTTCAACTCAACAATAGCTGCTGACTTATTCCCATTACTAACATGCGTTTTAGCACTTTGGATATATTCTTCTGATGTTTTTTTAGGTGAACAAGCAGTTAAGCTGAAAACCACGCACATTGTGAGTGCTAATATATTTCTAAATTTCATGTTACTCCTTCACATTATTTTATTAATTTGTTTTGAAATTTAATTTACAAAGTTGATTACAATGTAACCTTCAACCTGCTGACCAAACGACTTATTCTAATTAAATAATACACTTTTAAGCATAGCTTTATAATCTTTAAATTTATTTTCTAGTTTTAACAAAAAATGATTCCGTTGAAAGCAACCTAAAGATAATTCATACTGTTTATTTGACAAAGACTTCTTATATCTCGCGTCACCACCAAGAAAGTCATAACTAAAAATATCATTGTCGATATAATGTTGGATAGCTTTAGTGTGTAAAGTTAAACCTACTTTAATTTTATTTTCATTAAAGGTAGTAAGCGCAGATAAATAAAAATAAGCTTTTTCTTTATAAATATAATTCAACAAATAACCAATAGGTTTATTGTCAATGGTTAAAACAGAAACTTGCGCAATTTCGTTAACGTTTTCATTAATCACTAAACGGTGAAACTCGTTAAAACTGGGGTTTGTAAATCCACTTCCCTGGGCTGTGTTTCCCCATCGCTCGATATGTATTTTCGAAATATTTTCAAGGGCCAGGTAGACTTCGTCGCTTTGAGTAAGCACTTTGAACTCTAAATCTCCAAGTTGATTCAATAATTTTTCACTACGTACAACTTGGGAGCGAGAGTTTTTAGAAAGAATATCATTTAAGTAAGCTTCTTTGGCTTCAACACGATAAGCGAGTGTTTCCCCCAAAGAGCTTAGTTGAAAAAGGTTATTTTTAAATGACTGATTCAAACTGTTAATAATATTACTATCTGATAGACCTATAATTATTTCATCGATATAAGAATCAAAATTGCAGATCGTTTTAACCATTTCAGCTCTAACAGCATTTGACATATCGGTATCTAGCAAAAAGTCATTATGCTCAATCCATATTTGATCTTGTTGTGCATCTCCCGTTCTATGAAGGTGCCATTGTTTTATAGGAAATAAGCCCAACACTTTACGTGACCTCTCAACGAAAAAGCCTAATCCAACAATTTTCCCATTAACTACTGCTTCTACAAGAAAAACCTTACCTTTAATAATTTCTAACCAATTGCCTATCCATGACCATGATAAAAAAACATTACTTTCGGCTCTTTTTTCAAGATCCAGCCATTTTAATGAAACATTCCTTTTGCTTGACATGTTAAAAGGCGTTATTGATATCTTAATGGCTATTCCCTTATACTTATTAAAATTAATTTTCTTGAAAACAATTTTTACAATTTTAGCAAAATACTATATAAACGATGTATGAGATAGTATTAATTTCACATATGGTCCAACTTAAGAGATTTAGATGATAACCTCCCCTTTTGTGTCTTTCATAATACCTGCTTTTAATGAAAAAAGTTATATTGCTAATACGCTTAAGCAACTTCATAACTTTGGTCCTAAAGTTCCTTATGAAGTAATTGTTGTGGATAATGGTTCAACAGATAATACTATAGAAATAGCTCAATCATTTAATGATACCGTATTAACCTGCCCTGTGGGTACGATTTCAGCTGTTAGAAACCATGGTGTAAATAAATCAAAAGGAAATATATTAGTTTTTCTAGACGCTGACGTAGAACTAACACAAGATTGGCAAAATAATATAGAAAGTACCATTAAAAAACTAATTGAAACACCATTATTAATATCTGGTTCGAGATGTTTACCTCCTCAAACAGGCAATATAATTAATAAAAACTGGTTTAGTATTTTATCAATCAGCTCTTCAAATAATTACATTAATTCAGGTCACCTAATAACCACCAAAGTTTTATTCGATGATATATCAGGATTTAATGAAGAGCTTAAAACCGCTGAAGATCATGACTTTTGCGTAAGAGCAAACCAAGCTGGGGCTAAAATAACCCCAATGCCTGCATTAAAAGTTATTCATTACGGTTACCCTTCAACAATATCTCAATTTATCAAAAGGGAACGTTGGCATGGCCGAGAAGATTTCAAGACGATTAAAACTATTCTAAAATCGAAAATAGCATTGATTACAATTTTCCATTTGTGTATTTTGTCATTAAGTTTAATACATGTAATGAGCAAGGGGTTAGTAGAGGGGATTATACTTTATGTATTTTCTATGATTTTAGTTACTATTCCTTTAACATTGTATAAATTCAAAGGTTTAAAATTAGAATCTATAGTTAAAACATCTTTGATTCATTATTTTTATATTATTGGGCGTTCACTCTCATTCTTTGACCGAATTACATTTAGATATTCCAAAAAATTTAGGTAAATATGACTTCTATTATTTTCGCTATTACAACTCTTTCCTTTGCTGTTATTTTGTATGTATATATCGGCTACCCTCTTTTACTTCAATTACTTAGTGTTTTTTACAGAGCCAAACACGCACGTCAAGATGAAAAATTATCACCCAATGTATCATTAATTATATCTTGCTATAATGAAGTCGATGTTGTTAAAGAGAAAATAGAGAATAGTTTGGCAATTGATTACCCTAAAGAAAAATTACAGATAATCATAGTATCTGATGGTTCTGACGATGGAACTGATGAGATTGCAAAAGATTATTCCTCTAAAGGTATAGTTCTAATTAGACAAGAAGGCCGCTTAGGTAAAACTTCAGCAATTAATCTCGCCATGGAACGAGTAAATTCCGAAATAGTGGTGTTTTCTGATGCAAATGCGATGTATGAAACTGATGCAATTAAGAAATTAGTCAGAAACTTTGCAGATAAAAAAGTTGGCTATGTGGTCGGAGCAGCGTTATATACTGATGGAAAAACGAGTGCAGCTGCCGCTAGTGAAGACATATACTGGCAATATGAAATCAAGTTAAAAACACTAGAAAGTAAATTACATTCTGTTGTGGGCGGTGATGGTGCTATTTATGCCATTCGTAGAGCTTTATATATCAAGTTAGATGCAAAAGATATTAATGATTTTGTTAATCCATTACAAATCATTGCTCAAGGATATAGAGGTGTATTTGATCCCGAAGCTAACTGCCTAGAAGAAACCGCAGGTGATTTCTCCAAAGAAGCAAAGAGAAAACAACGAATAGTAAACAGAAGTTTTCGTGGGTTAATGAAAGTAAAAGTAGTGATGAACCCTTTAAAATTTGGTATTTTTAGTTTGGAGGTTATCTCACACAAACTTTTAAGATGGCTTATTCCTGTTTTTATTGTTTGTTTTGCTTTGGGTTCACTATTTTTATCTTATGAAAACATTTTAGCTTTTCAAATAATAACTTTATTGGGAATTGTTTTTCTGTGGCTCGCACAAGTTGGACTATTGAAATCAAGAAACACACATAGTTCGCCTATATTTTTTATTCCCTACTATTTTTTAATGGTTAATTATTATTCCTTATTAGGTGTTATAACAGCATTAGCTGGTAATATTCAAGTAACTTGGAGTACACCAAGGGAAGGTAAAAACGAAACTAATAGATTAACAAACACTCTTATTTTAGCGTTAATTATACTCAACATTGTACTGATAAAAATATGTAATGATACCTTAGGTATGTAACGGTGATATTAAAGATGAAACTAACTATAAAGCTGCTTTTCAGGAGTTTATTTGTACTCTGTGCATTGCCTTTTGCAACCCTATTCTTTATTAGCCCTACGAGTCAAAAAAAATCAATTTTTACTGCACTTTCACAATTGTCCAGTCTTATTCCAGGTCAATTAGGTAGTTATTTCAGGAATTCACTTTATTATTTAATCATGAAAAACTGTCGCAATAACGGGGTGATATATTTTGGAACCTTATTTTCACATCCCGAGACAGAGATTTATGATAATGTTTACATAGGACCCCAATGTAATATTGGTAAATCAGTCATAGGAAGAAACACTTTAATTGCCAGCGGTGTGCATATATTAAGTGGTAAGAATCAACATAATTTTTCAGACTTAAATACCCCCATTCAACAACAGGGTGGTCACTATCAAAAAATCACCATTGGTGAAGATTGTTGGATTGGAAATACTGCAGTTGTAATGGCTAACGTAGGGGATAAAGCTATAGTGGCTGCTGGTGCTGTGGTAACGAGTGATGTGCCTGATTATGCCATTGTGGCTGGTAACCCTGCCCGAATACTGAAATATAGAACGGATGCGGAGTAAGAAATGTTAGAAAATGAGTTAACCCTATATAAAAGGCAGTACGTTTTAAGTACTAGGAAGGTCAATCTTTTTGAAAAGAGTTCGGTTACAAAAGTATGTGATACTCATATTTTAACTACAGAAGCATCGTTAACCGTTACAAAAATGAGTGATGGTACCCAGAATTTAATTTTGCTTGGTTTTTTATTAGATCCTAACAATCCTAAGTATGGCAATGAAAAAATAGTCTCTGAGCTATTATCAAAATCCAATAACTTTAGTGATATTACCCTAAATACTCATTCTCTGGGCGGAAAATGGATATTGTTCTACTACTCTGAAGCTGAGGGACTAAACATTGTTAATGATATTGTGGGATCAAGGCAAGTATATTTCACTCAGTTTGACAATGAAACTTGGGCCGCTTCTCAACCTCATGTTCTAGCGCAACTGTGTGATAAGCCACTAAGTAAGAATCCAGACATTGAAGGTTATATAGCCTCAGAGCAGTTTAAATTTACAGAGAGAGCCTGGATTGGTGATGAGAGTCGCTACGAAGATGTATATCACTTGTTACCTAATAAGTACTTGAATTGCAGCTCAGGTGAAGTAATTCGATTTTGGCCCATTAACCGCATCAAAAAGCAAACATTAGGAGAAGTCGTTCCTATTGTATCTAATAATTTACAAGGAATAATATCTTCCGCAAATAACAGGTTCAAATTACTTTTGGCCGTATCTGCAGGTTGGGATAGCAGAGTATTGTTAGCAGCTTCCAAAAGAGTTATTAACGATTGCTACTGCTTTATTCAAAAATTCGACGGCATGACCTCTTCTCACAGCGATATTGATATTCCCAGTAAATTATCCAAAGAGCTAAAGTTTGATTTTAATGTCAGAGAGGCTAAAAATTACTCTACTGAATTCGAGTCAGCCTTATTAACAAGTGTCGATATACCGCAATCTGAAAATAAAAGAGTTTTATATTATGACTTTTTCTCAGAGTTTAAAGAGGAAGTAAATGTTTCAGGTGTTGTAGGTGAACTTTGTAGAAGTAGATACGGTGATAAAAGAAAGGCATCTGCCCAACAGTTATCCGCTATATTTGGACGAGATGATAGTGTATATGCTATAAAAATGGCTCAAAAATGGCTCGATGAATTTAAAGTTAATAATGTTGAACAAACAGGTGTAAACATTTGGGATCTATTCTATTGGGAGCAATTTATCGGCAACTGGGGAGTTGCAGGCCAGGCTAGCTCAGATCTTGCTATAGAGGAGTTCTTCCCTTTTAATTGCCGTAATATCATTGAACTCAGTTATGGACTTGACGATTTAGCATACGAAGACTCACCATTGTTTATTGCCCTAATAAATCATATGTGGCCAGAAGCGCTATCAGAGCCAGTTAACCCAAAAAGCAAACTCGAAAAATGTATAACCCTTGCTAAAAAGCTTTTAAGAAAGATAGGTGTTTTCAATAAAATTCGCTATGTCTATTTTAAAATATTTAAAGGAACAAGTTAAGCTTCACTTATTAAGGTTTAATTAAAGGCTTTTGTTTTGTAAGTTTTGAGGGGTTTTATCATGAACGAATATTTCGTCTATAGCATACCACTCTTCATGTTTACTTTTGTTAGGGTATGATCGAAAAAAGTCATTTCCTCCAAAGGCAATTACATTCCATTTTACCATTATGTTACGCTTATTAGGTTTGACCCAAGGTATATTAGAATTTGAAAAAACAATTTTATTATTTATCCATTGCTTCATAACGCCATCCTTTTTCCCAGGAGCCGAATTCATTTTCACGTAAAAGGCTAATTTGGTCCAATTAGAATACTTTCCATAAACTTGTTCGTGAATCGCTGGAATATTATCACTTTTTGAAATATTCCCTCCATTCATCATATCAGTCAAGTCACTTATAGCATTCTTCTTAAAGTTAAGGGATAGGTCACCTAAACCAGTTAAAGCTCTATTTAAACCACTAACATCTTTATTTTCCATTGTATAGTTTTCCCCCCAAGGCCCTGAACGGAATGAAAGTAAATTACGAACGCCATACTTATTCGCACCATAACCTGCAAATAATGCAGGTCCTGCATCGCCTTCTTCAAAATATTTGAAATGATTTTTAGCTTTAGGATCCCAACTATAGATTCTAAAGAGTTTACTACTACCTGCATTTGTCCAATTAGCTGAGAACCTAATAAAGAAGCTTACATATAATTCATCAAACCCGTTGTTAAATCTTTTAAGTAATATTCCATCTGAGTTCCACTGCTTCCAGCCCGGATTGAAAGATTCACGCCAACTAACAAATGCCTTACCTTTACCTCCAAATGATTTGTCCTTATTTTTTCCTAGAATCTCAATATTTGGATGATGCTTTGGATGTCCTGTACTAAAATCCCATGTATTCTCACCATTTCGGAAAGCAGACCACCTATTAAGAGGTTTATTACTCAAGCTAGTCCAATCCTTTTGCTGGTCGAATGACTCAAAAAAAATTACAGATCCATTAGCTGAACTTATTGATAAATTATAAAAGAACATCAGGAAAACAACTACTATTATGCTTTTACCTTTATAACAATTACATTTTTTCAGTCTTTTTATGTCAACCAAAAGAAATTCCCCTATGCTTTTATTTAGCTACCTATTCCATCAAGTAGAGGTAGAGGGTTGAGCCCCAAATTAGAGTAGAAAATACAATAGAAATAAAAACACCCGCAGAGCCTAAGTCTTTTGCCCTTCCAATTAATTCATGGTGCTCCAATGAAATTCGATCAGCTAGCGCTTCTATTGCTGAATTGATTATTTCAGCAAAGAGTATAAACAAAAGAGAGCTAATCAACATTACCCAAGTTGTTAAAGTTGAAGCGATTATAAAACTGATCGGAAACAAAATAATGCAAAGACAAAGCTCCTGCCTAAAAGCGGCCTCATGGATATAAACCGCTTTAACCCCTTTAATGGAGCAATTACTAGCTTTTATTATACGGCCAAATCCACGACCATTTGCTTTTTCTATCATATTTAATTTTATTCCTTTGCCAATCGTGAATTTAATAGGTACTAAAGGTGTAGAAACGATAGAGCCCCCCCAAGGTTAGTCATAAATTTACAGTTAATGGCTTTCTTTTGTCTTCGTATTAAGGTTCGAGTCTATGTAAGTAACAAAATTTTGACCAAGTGACTTTTTACAGTACCCCTGCTCGTTTAACTGCTTAGCGTCAATCTCTGCCCACTGAGAAAATATACACTCAAAATAAAATAAAGATATTAATTGATCTTTTTGCAATTGTAACTGATTAGGCTTAGTCGTAAATAAAGGGACTTTCAAGGAGCTTAACGCTACCTCGTCCCTCACATCATGCCTCAGAGCCATAGGACCATTAGGATCTCCCAAACCATGATCAGCAAAGAACATATAGTGCCCATTTTGCTGAATTAGCATATTGGTAATTTTCTTATTAATAAAGTCAGAATAAAGCACACTGTTATCATACTCATCAACAATAGAGTTAGTGCCTATAAACTTCTCAAATGAGGCTGGATAGCGGTCAGAGAAGGTCATGTGAGAACCATAAAAGTGAAGTATAACCAGCCTCTTCTCTTCATTTATCGTATCATTCAATAACAACTCGAGCTTATCGATTAACACACCATCTGTTTCTAATCCAGGCTCATCATTCGATGGAAAGCTGCTATAATCAGCTTGTTCAGCAATAGTGGAAACTGAAAAATCCCAACTGCTGTATTTAGCCTGATTTGATAACCAATATACTTTAAAGCCAGCATCTTTTGCTAAATTAATAATTGAAAGAGATAAATTAGGGATAGGGTCTGAAATTGACAACGAGGCAGGCACAGAACCATATGTATTGGTTCCAGCTGAGTAAACCTTTGAGAAAATATCCAGAGAGCCTTGATTCTTAGATAAAAAAGGAGTCGTATCTCTAAAGTAATTATATACCCCCATATTATCAACTCGTAAAGATTCTCCAATACCTAATACAAGTAATTGCGAATTAGAGTTAAGTGCTGAAACATCCTTCCACTTAGAACTTGTATCTACTTGCATCTCTAATAAAAAATACGTGTCCGTTGCCGCTCTAAGACTACTTATTGCAGGCATCCGCCATACTGCACGGTCAATAGCATAATATTCCACTGCCGCATACCATTCAGGATATCCTCTTGCCACACCGGAGTTGATATAAACTTGTCGCTGAAAGGCATCTTCTGCATCAAAAGAATCAATTAAAACAGGTAAATATAAGTATGTTAGTCCTCCAACAAAAACTAATCTAGCATACCATTTATTAATTGATACCAGAGGGCCAAAAAATGCAGCAGTAAAAATAATAGTACAAAGCAGCAGCTTATATAAATTAAATGAAATAAATGAATACGCTTCACTTGGAGAAGTACTCAAAACACTCATAATCGTACCTACTGACAACCTAGTGCTATATGATAGTTGTATAAAGACCGAAAATGATAAAAATAATAAAATTAGAGCTCTATACACTCTATTTTTAGACAGAAGTAATAACCCATAAACTAGTATAAGTTGAAACGAAACATGAAAGATAGGTAAAATAAAACCACCTTCAAACTTACTAATGTTTATAATAAAAATACTCATAAAAATAGCTATTGGAGTAACTAATAAACCTAACAAATAAATATTCACAACTCACTTACACCTTAGCTATGTTTTTTTAAAACTTTGAGATAGCACTATTTTTTCCAAATAAGTCAATAGAATACCAACGCATACTGACACGAATATAAAAATGGCACACATAAGAACAGTAAACAGCCAATCGTTACTCTCTATTGCTTTATCAACCATTGGCTTGCGCAAAAATCCATTGACAAGAAATAATGCCATTGAATACCTGCCAAAAAACGAAAAGAACTTCATTGCTGTAAAGTTTGTATCTAAAAGAGGCTTTACAGCATGATGAGTTGAAATGAATAAGATCAAGAAACTAATATGATTAAAGTACCACCAAAAATGATTAACATTCCCCAATAGAAAAACTATGAGGGCTATGACAATCACTAATACTGGAACCTTACAACTTCCTTTTTTTGCCAAGTAAATACCTAAGCAAAACTCAGGAATATGACCCAAAACCAATTTATAAAGGTTCATACCATTGACATCACCTTCGAGTAAGATAGTGACACCCATAGTGAACACGCTAAGAGTGAGTAAACCTGCTCCACCGAACTTAAAATGTAATTTTAATAATATGGGAAATATCAAATAAAACTGAAAGATAAAAGGTAAAAACCACCAAGGTCCAACAGGCATAAAGGACTGCCCAGGAATGAAATTAGACATAAGTGTCAACTTATACAGTAATGCATCCCATTGCCAATATACAACCTTAACAGGCCCTAAAGCCCCATAGTCTCGCCAACCTACAATTATCGCCCATAAAATAATTGCCAATAAAAATGCCGGATAAGTTTTTATACATCGATCTTTTATAAATAACTTAAATGAGCCAACTTGGTTTTTATACTTCTTTGTTAATCCATATGCGCTAAGAAATATAAAAACTTGAACCCCAAAGTGACCAAAGAAAGAAAACAGTAACTGCATGCTTTCTTCCGGAGCATTAATGAAACCACTAAGAGCCTGCTCAAACCTTACAGCAGCAAAATCAAATTCATTTTCTTTTGGTGTTGGAAACAAGTGCATAAAATTATGAATCATTATCATAAGAATAGCGATCCCTTTCAATACCTCAGAATCTTGTTTAGAAAGTGCTGACAAATTCATAGTCTCTCCTATTTCCTCAACTTAAGCACTGATAACTTCGAGAATACATTTTGACGTAAAAACAACCAGCTAGAGAATGGAATAAATAGAAAACAAAGACTATATGAGACACCACCTAAAAGAATGGATAATAACAAGTTAACTCCTTGCATATCTATTAACACGTGCTTTTTGACCAGTAAAACCACTACAAACATAACAGAAGATGAAAGAATAGGTGCAAAAAAATAGTCGAAGGTTTTAGACCATCGAATAGAGAAAGCGTGATTCAACAAAAAGTAAGACAATATAAATTGCAGTGAATAAAAGCCCAAAATAGTAAATGATGCTGCATATATGCCAAATTGCACCATATATAACAAACCAGAAATTAATGCTAATACACAAATAAATCGTATTATCGTTTGTGTTCTAATCTTACCACCTGCCATATTCATAGAAATGATGGGACAGGTGATGGAAGATACTAAGTATGCTATAGATAATACAGCTAAACTCTCAATCATTGGTCTCCACTTTTCACCTAACAGCACTATAGTTAAATTTTCAGCTACACCAGCAAGGCCAATAAAAATCGGAAAACATATAAAAGCATTAATGACCATCATTTTTGTAAAGTAGTTATCTACAGCTTCTTTATCACCTTGTACACGAGAGAAGGATGAAAATGAGACCATTGACAAGCGCTTAGCAATTTGACTATTGGGCATCTGTGCTAGTCCTAATGCCTTATCGTAAAACCCCAAGTAGGTAGTCCCCAAATATTTACCAATAATAATTTTATCAATATTTTCACCCAATAAAATAGCTTGCCCCCATAAAAAGTCCCAAACACCAAAACTCATGAGCTGTTTTAAGTAAGGCCATGAAAACTCAAACCTCAATTTAATAGAGCAGGCAATATAAGTTAGAATCAAGACGGTTAGCTGGGACGACAACATCCCCCAAATCATCGACCAATAACCAAAATCATTTAATGCCAACAATAGAGAAACACAAATTGATATTGCCACACTCACAGCCTCTATTTGTGCTAAGACCTTAAAGTTAAGATCTCGCTTTAAGCTAGCTTGTGGTGCAGCAATAAATGCACTAATCATAAACATGAAAGAAAAAACTTGAATGGCCTCTTTAATACTAGGCTCATCAAAAAAATCTGCGATAGCTTGTGCACTGAATAGAAATAAGATGAAGAAGCAAAGAGAAATTAAAATATTAAAAACAAAGTAGCTGTTAAAGTGTTTAGATGTAGCATTTTTCCGCTGGATTATTGCATTGGATAGCCCAAACTCAGTAACGAGGTCACAATAATAGAATAAAACGGTTATTATTCCTATGACTCCAAAATCACTAGGCATTAAGATTCGTGCCAACCAAATAGATGAGGCAAAACGAACAAAGTGCAATATAAATGGTAATAAGGTGTACCAAAGTAAACTTTGTTTCGTTTTTGAGGCAATATCTTCGTTACATTTTTCTGTCATAGGTTACTCATTTATTACTTTTTGGTATAAATTTTGGTATTCAGTTACCATGCGCGATTCGCGAAAAGATGAATTATATCGCTCATATGCAGCCTGGCCTAGCTGAGTTGATAATTTAGGGTTTTGAAATAGTTTTAATATAGCGTTTTTAAACTCACTGAGATCATCACTATTGATAATAAGTCCTGTTGATTCGTTAGCTACAATTTCAGGACTTCCACCTACATTGGTTACAATAGAAGCCTTTTTATATGCCATCGATTCTAACAGGGTCATTGAAGTACCTTCACTGAAAGAAGGTAAAACAAAAATATCCATGGTTGATAGATACTGCTGTGGCATTACGACAAAACCTGAAAAAGTAACTCGATCAGAGATATTCAAATCCTCAGCCATTGTCATTAATGGCTGCATCATAGCTCCATCACCTATTAATAAAAAATGTATGTTCTTCACTGTACTTTTCAGTTCAGCGATAGCTTTTAGTATTAATTCATGATTCTTAATAGGATCTAAACGTGCAATGGTACCGACTACAAATGAGTCAGGAGGTAAATTCATTTCAGTTTTTAATAAAGATATAGCTGTAGGTTCAATGATTAACTTTTCATCAAGCTTTAACCCATTATAAATAACAGTTATTCGCTTTCGTGGAAAGTTTTCATAAACATGCAATGCATTAGCTGTTGCATTGGATATAGCTGTTATTGAAGCTGTTATATAAGCTAAGAAAGGGTTGATTAGCTTTCTCTTAAGGCTAGAGCGCTCTGGATAAAACCGACCATGCTCTGTCAAAATAACTTTTGCCTTAGTAAATAATCCAGCCAAAACCCCATACACATAAGGAGAGTACTGATGGCAATGTATAATATCAAATTGATTAATCGTAATATAGTCTCGTAAGGCCCTGACAAGAACTAAATCAAAGCCTGGCTTGCGTTGATAGTTGACCACTTCAACACCTTGCTTTAACAACATCTCACCTAACTCACCAACAATTCCATCGATGCAAAAGATTTTACTTTCAAACTCCCTCTTTTCCCCCCCTTCAACTAGCTGGCGTATAACTTGTTGTGTACCACCTAACTTCATTTCAAAAGTAATATGCAAAACCTTAATCATTCGTATTTCCAAGCCTTGAATGTGTATCTATATCATTAGAAGATTTATTTAATTGTTTGACTGAGTCAGACGATGAGAATTTATTTAATGCTACTGTCGAAGATACAATGCAAAACATGAGTAACCAGTAAAGTATTTCTGCCCTGAAAGCATCAATAAATGACCCTGCAACTAAAAAGCTGATTAAAGCAGCCTCAATAGAGATAAGTAGATAATAAAAATTATAGTCTCCATGTGAAATTACATGTTTCTTGGCTCTGTTAACATGCATTTTTGTAGAGATCAGTAATGCAAAGAAAATAAGCATTCCTAGATAACCAATTTCAGAGAGGCCTTGAAACCACATAGAATGTACCGCTCGGCCAGTCCAGCCTTCTCGCTTGGCGTGCTCTATTTGAACTTCACTTAAATATAGAGGGCTCATAAGTTGATACCCCCAAATCCCCAATCCCATTGGCTGTTCGTCTAACATGTCGAATGTTTTCATCCAAAACTGAACTCGCCCAGCCCCACTTTCGTTTTCATTCTCTATAGAGCTAGAAGTGATGGTACTCATTCTTGACCAGAACATATCATCTGTAAAACGTACAACACCCGACACTCCAATTATAATAAGTACAACTAGTGCTATCCTCTGCTTAGGCAGTTTAAATTTCGAAAAGGCAATAAAAAAGACCAGATACGCCAACCCCACAGCAGCACCTAAAAAGGCCCCTCGACTGTTAATTAATATAAGTCCATTTGCAATAAAAACCCCTAATAATAGCGCTGCTATTTTGATTTTAATATTAGCTCGCCAAAAAAAATAAATTAAGAGAGGGATAGCTGGTGCTATCGCTGCAGAGATTCCATTAGCACCAGGAGCATCTAAAGTACCAATACCTTCGACTCGGCCAAACATATCACGCCCTCGAAGGAAAGCTTCATACCCAATATATCCACAGCCCAATAAGTAAAAGTATATAGCTAAAGTTAGCTTTTTTTCAGAATCTAAAAGGCGGTAAGCTATATACATAACCAGAAGCTGCTTCAATAGAGCTAACATATATTTATTATGTAGCTCGATAGAAACAGCAAAAAAAGTGACCATAATATAGACGAGGTACAGTAGAATAAACCATTTAAATTCTGGAATTTTATTAATGGTATTATCCGTAATTTCTTTACGTTTAAAAAAAAGAAATACAAGGGTCAACAATACTGTAATAAAAGAGTAGCTAATATTAGGTATACCAGCCCCCCACCAGCGGTTAGTTGGATTCAGAAAATATAACATTTCATAAACATAAAAGCCCCAAACTGGAGCTACAAAAACCAAAGAATAAATACCACCAGCAAATAGCAGCAAAAATAGTATAGAAAATTTAGATATCATCTTGAATATCCATATACTGATCCCACCACATTTGGAACATTAACATACTCCATAAAGGGGCAGAGTAATCTAGCTCTTTATTTTGATGTTGCTGCCACATGTTGTGAATAGCTTCTTTCTTAAAATAATTCGCTAAGCCAGCTTCGCGATTAAATAAACAGTCTTCAGCAATTTCTTTTATTTCACCTCGAAGCCAGTCAGCTAAAGGAACTGAAAAGCCCATTTTTTTTCTATATAAAATATCATCAGATAAAAAGGGCTTAAAAATTTCTTTTAATATATATTTCTTTTCACCATTATTAAATTTAAGTTTTGATGGTATTTTTGCTGCAAACTCTACTAATCTATAATCTAAAATAGGTGCTCGAACTTCTAATGAATTTGCCATACTCATACGATCCACTTTAACTAATATGCCGCCTGGTAAATAGGTTTTCATGTCTGTATAAAGTATTTTTGATAAATGGTCAGGGCCATCTGCTTTATGGTAGGCATCTAATGTTACTTTTGATGGGTGATAACCTGCAAGTTTTTTATCCATTTCATCATTAACTAAATTATTCCAGATTTCATCTGAAATGAAAGAGTTTGTCATATAAAACCCCATCGCAGGTTCCACACTTAAACTGGTTAGTAATGATTTGGCACGCCTAAAAGGGGTTGCTTTAACACAGCCAGCCAGTTTTGCTAATGGCGGAAATACATAGCGTCTAACAATTGATGGAAATTTTTGTCGCAATTTATTTTCTACATTATCAACAGAATATTTTTCATACCCAGCAAACACTTCATCACCACCATCCCCAGCAACAGCGACGGTAACTTTCTGTTTGGCTAGCTCAGAGACAAAATACGTAGGGACCAGTGAAGGGTCTGCAAAAGGTTCATCAAAAAAACTAACAATATAATTCAATTCATCCTTTACGTTTTGATGAACGGTAAATTCATGGTGCTTTGTTTTATACTGTTCGGCTACAGAGCGTGCAAAATCAACTTCATTATACTTTTCATCATCAAAGCCAATAGAACACGTAGTGATTGGTGACACACTATTTTTTGCCATTAGTGCAACAATACCACTTGAGTCTACACCACCGCTTAAAAATGCACCTAACGGAACATCACTTATCATGCGATTCTTTGTACATTGTTCTGTTAATTCGGTAAGTTTAGTCTTTAACTTTTCTTCTGACTCTGTACTCGTTTGAGCAAATGAAATATCCCAATATTCTTTTTTATTAAGTCCATTGGCGTTAACAGTTATTGAATGACCAGGTTCTAATTTGTAGATGTTTTCAAAAATTGTTTTTGGATCAGGGATGTATTGATAGGCAAAAAAGTCATAAACAGCATCATCTCTGATATTTCTAGGAATATTTGGTAATACAAGTAATGATTTCAATTCTGAGGCAAAGAATATATTTTCATTATCAAAATAGTAATATAAAGGTTTTTTCCCCATCCTATCTCGAGCAATAAAGAGTTCTTTTTTTTCTTTATCCCATAAAGCAAAAGCAAACATACCATTCAAATGCTCTAAACATTTCTCGCCATATTTGCCATAAAGAGCAAGAATTACTTCAGTATCGGTATTTGTATTAAATTGATATCCGTCAGCCTGCAGAGTAGATCTTAGTTCTAAAAAGTTATAGATTTCACCATTAAAAGCAATAACAAACTTATCATCGGAAGAAGACATTGGTTGCACTCCAGCTTCTGATAAATCAATGATACTTAATCTGCGATGACATAAAGCGACTCCATCATCAATATATTCACCACCAGCATCCGGCCCACGATGAAATATAGCATTACCCATTTCGACTAATGTTTGTTGCTTTGCCTTAACTTGATTAAATTGGCTAAATCCTGCAATGCCACACATACCAATACTTCCATTTTAATTATTTGAGTTTCAATGATTCAGCTTTATAAGCTGATGTACTTACGTATTTTAGGGCCTATATACTCACTGATGTTGACAGGTAATTTCCGCCACGTTTTTTCTACCAAGGAACGTAGGCTACTAACCTCGACAGTATTTTCTTCTATGACTTGGCCTGAGTTATTATACTTTTGCCAATTTAACATTTCAGGCCTTGCACCCCATTGCCTTTTAAACTTAAAAGTTCCTTCCCCTATAGTTGAACGCCCAAAGTCAAACTCATTACAGCCTCTATCATTTACATATTTTAACAATGTCCAGTACAACAGCATATTAGGTGCTAGACGGTTAAAGTCTGAGTTGGTTGATGCCCAAGGAATACAGGCACTGTTACCGTTAAAAAGAACTATTCCCGCACCAACAACCAGATCTCCTGAATAAATTGTTGCTATAATTGCGTCTTCACCATAATAACTAATTACCTGTTCAAACCATTTCTTGCTATGTACAGGAGAGCCTAAATCACGCATATTCCGAGTAAACACCTGATAAAACTCATTAACATAACCTAAACTACGACCTGTTTTTGCTGTCAGGCCATTCTTCTCAGCTTTTCGAATTTGACTTCGCAACTTAGATTTGAACCCTGAAAATAACTCATTTGAGTTTTCAGGTAACGGCATTAACATTCTTACTTTTGTTGCAGACAGGTTTTCAGCATCGAGTAAAGTTTCACTTTTAATGCTACTTCTGTTATCAAATACTGGAATTCCTTGTGTTTTACAAAATTGAAGCGCTTGCTCTAACAAAGAGGCATATACGTCATCATTATCTGCTAATACCCCACCAACATCACAAAAAGGTAAAGCACATAAGCTGCTTTTTGAAAGTGGTGGAGCAATTAGTGCCGATGGTAAGACACCAACAACAGTCCCATCGGCTTGCTTAGCTATCCAATAAAAGCATTTGTGCTTGTAGCCATTAGAAACCGCTTTCATCCATGCTATTCGATGGTAGGCACTTCCGCTAACGTGTTTTTTTACGTACTCATCCCAAGCAGTAAAATCTTCACTTTGAATTAATTTAATTTCAGTCATTTTACTTTTTCTTTGTCTTAATCTGAGCATCTATCACGTACAAATTATGCGCATTACTAAAAGTATGAGTTGCCGTTATATCTTCAGCCCAGTTAGGTTCAACCTTTGATACTAACTCTTCACGATAGTTATGTTCATCGAGCTGCTCTATACGATTAAAGTTAAAGCCATATCCATATTTATGAGATGAGTTTTGTGACGGTCGATATAAGTTGCCATTTTTTTCAAATATTTTCCCTGATGGCCTTGCTCGCTTGCAATCAGAAATAATAGGGTTCATTGGGTGTGATACCCAGCTTTTAGAAAATAAGTCTTCAGAAGAAAACAAAAACAGCTCATCCCAAGTTGAAACTCCTTTGTGTTCAGCTCCATTCGCAAACATCCACCATTTGTTATTATGAAACAATAAAGTAGCATCCAATAATGACACATTTTCCATTAGATTCATCACAAATTCCCATTTGTCTGGAAACTTAGTGCAGCGATATAGTTCAACTGTATTATTTTCGACACTTTCAGGAATCATATAAAGTTCTTCATCATGATCAAAAATGAACGGATATGATAAATGATAATCTTTATCCAAAATAACTTTAGGTTCAGAATAGGCTCCTTTTTCATCCATTTCGATGAGTGAAATGTGACCCTTTCCTGTTTTATATAAATATTCTTCTATAAATATATAGTAGGTATTATCTTGATAGATAACGTGAGGGTCAGCCCAAAACTTGTCCTTAGGCGGTATCATTCTTTTGTAACGCCAAAGTGAACTGGAGAACTCTTTTTTAATATCAAAAAGTAATATCCATTGTTCAAAATAAAATTGATTTTGAACAATGTGAAAGAGTTTTTGAATAAGTTTATTGCATGTTAACTTGGTTAATTCTTTATTCGTTGGACTTTGATACAACTTTTCAGAGTAGATTGTCGGATCTTGGTTTTGTTGAGCTATTTTTTCAAAAAAATCTTTTTCTCCTTCAATAAATAATGACTCTAAGGTTCTCGTCATGAAATATAAAGATTTCCAAAAGTAGTTATTAACATTTTCATTAAAAGAAAATTTATTGGTACAAGAATAAGAGCGGTACAGTACTTGACCATTGTCTAAGTCTTCATTAAGTATTTGTAAAATTGCTCCTGTTTCTGGCCAGCTTTCTAAGCTTTCCCAATAACCTGCGGGGCCACCACGATTTAAGTTGTTATCGCCATGGTGAAAAGACCAGACACCATATTTACTTGCTGATAAAATATCACCTCTGAGTATTCTAAAACCCAAACGAATAATAACATCTAACTTACATTCTTTTATCTTTTGAATATCATCATCAACAAAGTAGTCGGAGTGCTTCTTTTGAATTGGTTGAACTTTTATTAAAGGAATACCTTCATAGAGCTCTTCACAGTTTTGAGACTCAGTTGCATCTGGTAACTTTTGCACTCTATCTATCAGTTTATAGTATGCAAGCTCTAAAACCTTTCTAACAAAAAGATAACCTAATCTATTCTTGTTATTTTTGACTTTGTCCCAAAGGCTTAAATTTGGAGTAACTTTTTGAACATCATTTTCAATAATTAACGAAATTTCGGCGTAATCGTTTGCTTTAATTTGGCTAACCATTTCAAAAGCCCAAGCAGGAAGATTTCCATCTTCAACCAATAAACCAATTTTGAGTTTTTTATTAGCCATTATGTTTATTTTATTCCACTAAACTATTAAAGATTTCTGTGTATTCATTAGCCATTCGTTGTGCTGAATAATTTTTATATACGAAATCTCTAGCTTTATTAATAATACCCTCAGAAAACTCTGCATCAAATAATAGAGTTTCCCAGTGCTGCTCTAGCGCAATCTTGTCATTCAAGTCCGCAAGTAAACCTGTTTCATTATGTGTTATTAGTTGGTCAACACCTGCAATATCATATGCTGCAACAGGAACTCCCATCGCCATTGTCTCCATTACACAACGAGGGATACCTTCTAATAATGAAGTCATGACAAATAAATCAAAACTTTGTAGCCATTCTAGTCTGTCATCACGAAACCCTAAAAAATGTATTTTCTCTTTGCTATTTAACGTTTTAGTGTATTGCTCTAACCCTTGTCGAGACTCGCCATCACCTAACAAATACAATTCAATATTGTCATATTTTTTAGTCAATGATTCAAAAACATCTAATACATGCTCTATATTTTTACGTTTTATCATTTGTCCAACAAAACCAATTCGCTTAACTCCATTGTTAGCGAGCTCAGCTTTTATGGGTAAACTTCGCTGAGCTTCAACTTCCGATAAATCTACACCATTCTGTATGTATGAAACTTTTGATTTCGGTACACCGAACCCTCTCACATCTTCCATTAATTGAGTCGACAAAGGCACCACTTTGTCAGCAAAGCGCAATGATTGACAACCAAACCATATAAAACATCTTAATTTAAAATCGATGTGTGCCGGAAAACCATGGGGTGTGACAACCACCTTAATATTCGCTTTTCTAGCAGCCCACATACCAAGAATGTCAGACTTATAACCATGAGTATGAATAACATCAATATTACGCTTTTTTATCAGCTCAACTAATTTATCAACCACACTAAAGTCAAACTTATGCGCCATCGGTAACTCAAAAGTTTGACCCCCTTCTACATTGAACTGTTGAACTATTTTAAGCTCTTTGCTTTCACCTTCTTGTGTGACAACTAAATCACTTCTGACTTGAGATGAGACTAAATGATTAACTAGTGCCAATACCCAGCGTTCCGCACCATAAAACCCTGTAGAGCATATAAATTGTAATACATTAAGCTTTTTCATTTAGCCTTTATTCCCTAATAATTTTGCAACTTTAGCAGAGCGTAAACTCAACCATTTTAATTCATTTTTTATTGATAATCGTGATAATTCTTTAAATAATAAAACACAAACCTTCATTCCTTTATTCACTTTGGCGGGGTCGCTGTACTTTTTAATATTTTCAAACTCATTTTGACTTGAGCTATTTTGATAAAAACTCACAAAACCAATGTTTTGCATCAGCAACACCAATATCCTAGTATAATCATTGTTAGCATCATTTTGTAACTTATCTATTATATGTCGATAGAAGTAATCTGCTTTTTCTAGAAATTTATCATTATTAACTGATGAATAATAATTCGCCATATAAAATATGCCTACCTTACGTAACTCTTGTCCTGCCCATGTTGTATTAGGAAATTCTAATTTATCAACTTGTTCTAAGTATGCTAACTCGTTTTTCGACATCCAATCAGCATAATGAAGCATCGCATCTCTTGCGAAATAAAAATCATCATCTAATTGATTATCTCTTTCTTTTACCAACAAGAATCGGCCAACTGACTGTAAAAACACCGTATAAAACCATGTGGTTTCTATATTTTCAAAATTCCGTAAACTAATATCATCATTAGGATGAATAGTATGGCTAATGACTTTAAAGGCTCTTGCTAAATAGTTTATCTTTTGAGTGAGATCGTAAGCATCTAACAAGGCAATAATATAATGCCCCGTCCCTCTATCTAGTGGGTACTGTCCTTTAATATGATCTTTTATACCAGGGGTACCAGCTTGCTTTATAGCAAAGAGCTTAGCTAAAAAACTATTTGAGCCTTCAAAGCTATAGGTAATCCAATCCGCTAACTGTAATACCGCCTTTTTAGCTTTTTCATCACCCGTTAAAAAATAGTGACTCTTTAAGCCCGTAGTATAACAATGCTGTCCACCCGGTCCTCCTCCTGAGGTATACCCCTCATAGGCAGCTTGATGATTCTTGGAGAATGTACGATGGGTTGCGGTAGAAGCATCTAAATAATGATCTGTATGCCAAAAAAGACCACCATTGTATTCATCTTTATCATCAACTGTATGGTAGATATCAATATCGGTAACATGATTGCTTAGATCATTTGCCAACTCAATATAACTTGAATTTCCAGTCGCTAAATATTGATAGATAAAGCCATAAATTGGGTCATATTGGTTATTGTAATGGGAAACAAAAATATCATTTCCAGTATAACCTTCAGTTTCGTGATCGGCATATAAATCGCCAAAATTCCGCCAACCATATTCATCAACGGCTTCACGTTTTTTAAAAAAACTACTTTTGCCATCAATACCTTTTTTAATGGTTGCCGATAACTCATCCTGACTAGTGTATGAGCTAAATAAATCAAATGCTGATGTTTGCTCAATATATTTAGGCTGCAAAGTTACAATTAACGGTTTATCAACCCAAGCAAAGTTTTGAGTGGTAGATTTGAAGTCGACCCAGACGGAATGAGACTTTTTTTCTCCGCCCTGTAACTCATGGTTTCCTTTAGGAAATAATGCGATCGATAGTGATTCGTCTAGCTTTGATATGGCTTTAGGGAAATTCTGCCAAAAATTTTCAACATAAACACTGACAGTGTTCTCTGTATTGTTAACACTAAAAGAAGGCGAAATACGCATACCTTGGTATTCATCATTATTAGCATTAACGGTAAAACCATTTTTTTCTATATCTACTTTTCCTGTCGCATTTTTATGAACTGGACTATTCCAATTATCTCCACCACTAGAACACTGCTTGATAGATAAATTTGTACCACAGGCAATTTTTTTATTTGAAACGTGATCGTAAAGGTTAACTGAGGCTGTACTATCAACAGGAAAATTTATTGATAGTGATTTAAAAGTAATAGAGCCTTCATCCCCTAAGTCCCATAGGCCCCCTAGATGTTTAGCTGCTTGTGGGTTATGTAAAGTAAAATCAACTTTTATATAAGATGTATTGGCAAAGAAAGTAAGTGTGGATTCAAATTTAAGTGCACATTCTTTATCATTTACGTTTTCATTTAAATTAACAAAACAGCCGGTAACGGTTAAAGTTTTTCGATGTGTTGCCTCTTGAACGAGATCAACACAAACGTTATCAATTACAGCTTTGTACTGTTCATTTTTAGCGTTGATGAGTTGAATAAAGAAATTTTCATTTTTGTTTAACTCAGCTCTAATAATAGATAACAATTCACCCTTGGATATACCTATAAAAAATATCTCTGCCCCTGTGTTAATTTCAAGTTGCTTATTATTCTCTAGTAATTTTATTGATCCTTGCTGTGACGAGATATCTTTTACTGAAAAATCATCCGTCAACGTCAGTGATAATTGTTCATTACGGGGAATATCAACAAAAAAATCAATCATTGCCCACTTAATGCTGCCGTCATGCCAAAAAGTTAAAGGGGATATTTGACATGATAAAAGCAAGCCATATTGAGATTGAATCGCTAACTTAGTATCAGAAGTTACTGTACCAATAATAAAAGGAAAACCTATACTCACAGGTTGGTAGGTACGAGATATGCTATGACTTTCTAAAAGAGAAAACGGAACAGATATCACTATGATTTATCCTTAATACTATCTTTTATAATGTTAACTTTACTTTCTAGTATGGCTACTACATCTTCCATTTTTTGTTCACTTTCAATTGACAAGGCGATAATAGCTGAACTTTGATTTTGCCCAAACATTGCCATTAACGTTTGGTAAAGCTTTAATTTTATCTTGTTAATAAAGGCTTTATCTGAGAACTGATACCAATATAAAATATATCTGTACTGCCCGGATGGCGCTACTATTTTAATTAGTTGAACTGCTCTCCCTTCTTCAAGGCTAATTTTTGTATTACTAATTAGTGTCCAACGGTCCTCACTGTATAATTTATTAATGGAAGAAATAAGCTCACCTTCATCAACAAAATAAGTTGCAAAGAAAAATGCTATATTATCGCGGCTGTCAGACTGCTTGATAACACCCTGTTGAATCTTTGATGCTTTTGAAAAACCAGGTTGCCATTTTGTTAGTTTTTCTTCTTTGATAACAAACGGCAATGCCAATATATCAACTATTAAGGTTTCATCTACTACGCTAGACTTATTGTTAGTTACTGTGGATAACCAAAATACTTGGCTGGAAAATAGTAGAACAAGAATAACAAGTGTTATCACAGAGATATTATTTTTAGTGATAACACCTGTTGTATCAGCAGGCTTTTGAGGCGCTGTTATTTCAGCCTTATTTCTTAACATCTCCCCTATCATTATCAGTAAAAACAATACAAAGGCAAAAAAAACACCACCATATATAAGGTGATCAGCTCCTGCCGCATACTCCATATCAGTTAAGTGAGCAATTAATACAATACCGTACACTCTTAGTGCATTTGCAATAATAGGTACTACTAAGGAGATACCAACAAAGAATAACCTTTTATGTCGCTTATTAAATGATACATAGGCGTATAAGTTCCCAAAAACAATTGATGTGATTAGAAAGCTAATGCCTGAACAGGCTTCGGCGACTAAAAACCGCCCTTCTGGAATATCTAAATAAAGACCATTTCTATAAACAGGTATGCCGGTTAACTCTAATAAAGGTACAGCTAAGTCAGTTGTAATTTCTTGCAAGTAAGGTATTAATTGTTCACCAAAGGGAATAGAAAACAGCATAAAACCTAAAGGGAAGGCGATTATTTTAGCTGCTTGATTTCCAATAACAAACCAAATAAGTAATGGTAAAGAAGTAAAGGTGGCAACATGCATAAATAAACGAATATCACCCACTGAACCAAACGTATATAAAACTAATGTTCCTATCAAAGGAAATAGTAACCAATAATTAGCATCGAAAGGTTGTTGAAAAAGCTTCTTTCTTTTTTGATAAATAAGAAAAAGTGAAACCGGAATAACGAGAAAACAGTGATTGAATATTTCAGATATAGCCCAAATATCCATTGCCGTACTTATGCCTTGGAAAAATGTATAAAACCACGCTATAGATATAACTACAATTAGAGAACTTTGAATTGTTTTTTTATCCATTCTTATTTAATCACTTTATTTAAATAAACACTCTTCATGGTATCCCATTGATAATCTTTCAATAATTGTTCTAGTTTACCTTCCATTCTAGCTAAATTAATATAATGTCTAAATTTAGATTTTAATGGTGCCTCTTTAATTACAGGTTGCTCAGGATCTATTTCCCATGGATGAAAATAGAAACTGTAGGGTTGTTGTTCTTGCTGGTGAAACTTATCTATACGTCTTTTAGATAACCAGTAAGGGTACAAACGGAAGTAGCCTCCCCCTCCAATGCCAGTATTAGCCTCGTTTTTACGTAGCGTAGGAATTGGTATTTCTATTATTTTTTTTTCATCATAGCTTTCAGAACGTTCGTTCATAAAACGTGGCCAATTCGGCACACCATAGAGGTCATGTTCTATAGGGTATGTACTTGAGCTATATTGAAAGCCTAATTCAATTAATTTTTCATATACCCATGTATTAGTATCATTTAATGAAAAACTTGGCGCACGGTAACCTATTACTTCTGTGCCCGATAATTGTTCTAATATATTTTTACTCTTTACAACATCAGTAACAAAGTCATCTTGACTCATCTCAGTAATGCGTTGATGTGCAAAGCCATGACTTGCTAGTTCATGTCCTTGGTCAACTATCGTTTTAATTAAATTAGGGCAACGTTCTGCCACCCAACCTAAGGTAAAAAATGTACTTTTAGTGCCATGTTTTTCAAATAATTCAAGTAGACGATACGTGTTTGTTTCAACACGTAAGGGCATTTTTTTCCAGTCGGCTTTATCTATTGTTTTTTCAAAAGCAGAAACATGAAAATAATCTTCAACGTCTACTGTCATTGCATTAATGATTTGGCTCACGAATGAAACCCTCGAAGAATTATAAGCTGCTTTACAAGATAATTAATTAGCATCAAATTACCTGCCCTTACCAAACAATACAATTTCAACGGTTCTAATTAAGATTAATAAGTCCAACATAAAGCTACGATGTTTAATGTAGTAAAGGTCGTACTTAAGCTTCTCAAGAGAATCTTCTTCCGTTGAACCATATGGGTATTTTAATTGTGCCCACCCCGTTAAACCTGGCTTAACATTATGACGTTCGTTGTAATATGGAAGGTTTTTGATCAACTGTTGAACAAATTCAGGACGTTCTGGGCGAGGGCCAACGAAGCCCATGTCACCACGAATTACGTTTAATACTTGCGGTAATTCATCAACACGATACTTTCGTATAAATTTACCAATTTTAGTAGTTCGATCATCATTTTCAGAAGCCATTTGTGCGCCATGCTTTTCGGCATCAATACGCATACTTCGAAATTTATAAATATTGAACGCTTGTCCATCTAAACCAACGCGTTCTTGTAGATAAAAGACTGGCGCTTTCATGCCTTCGTCTAATTTAATTAATATTGCTGTAATCAGCATTACCGGCCAAGTAACCAGCGTTAATAAAAAGGCAAGACTAGCGTTAAACACCCAATCTAAAGTATTACGCAGGTGATTCGCCGAAGCAAAACCATTTGAATATATAACCCAGCTTGGGTAAATAAGGTTTACCGCTATTTGCCCTGTTTCACGTTCTATAAAATCCAGTATCTCCGTTATTTCAACACCACGAATTTTACAAGCAAAAAGCTCGTCTACAGGTAGGTTGTTACGTCTTTCATCACTCGCAACTACAATTTCGTCAATACCATGCTCTAAGGCATAATTAACTAATGAACCTTCTAATGCTATTCGATTTTCATTAACAATGCCATTTTCTGTATCTCCTGGCATTATTACAAAACCATGCATGTAGAAACCTTGTCTGTCGACATCTCGGCGCATTCGTTTTTCTATTATTGATGCTCGGTCACCTGCACCAAGCACCAATACAACGCGTTTGCTAAATCCAAAAAAATCTACTTGCAGCGTAAAATATCTAAATGCACTATCAATAATAAGGCTGAATAATGCAGCGAGGGCAAGTAATTCAATTTTTAAGGCATGCTCACCATATAAGGGGTTAATTAGCGTAACAATGAAAAAACCGATGGCGACAGAAACGAGAAGACGCCTGACAATACCACGGTAATTTTCACGAAGCTTTGAGTTGTATAATCCCAAAGCCAATAAAGATAACTGTACAACTAGCGCGAATACGATCGCGCAAATACCTAATAAGTCACTAGGAATATCTTGATGTTCAACAAATGAAAATAGACTGTTCAAATAGACCGTTAACCATAACGAGCCGGCAAAAAAAATCAGTTCGATAATAACTAAAGATTTACTACCCGAAGATAGATCTCGAAACTTTGGGCTAGACATAGATATTAATTATTCCCTTTATTACAATAAATTCACTGTGCATTTTCAATTTAAATTACTCGAAACAACTACATTGAAAAACCTTTGGTCGAAGGTTGGAAGATAATAACAAAGATTACAAATATTTTACACCTATTAAATGTTGTACAAGAGGTGTAAAAATCACATACAATCTGGTAGTTTAGTAATAATCTAATAAATTCGATGTATAAAGAAGGTTAGAACCATGGAAAAAAATATGCTCGTTAAACTTAAAACAGCAATGCTAGTACTTTTTGCTTATGCAATATCAGGTTGTAGTACGATAACATTACCACCAGCGACCATTCACCAATCCAACACAGTTGATGTTGCTTCTTATAAATACTTAATAGGCGCAGGTGATGTTGTTAATATTTTCGTTTGGCGTAACCCTGAAGTTTCCGGTACATTCGTTGTTCGCCCCGACGGTATGATCACCACCTCGTTAGTTGAAGATATTCCTGTTTCAGGAAAAACACCGACTGAACTTGCTCGTACCATAGAAGAAATTCTCTCAACTTATTTAAGAGAGCCGGTTGTTACCGTAACGGTAAATAATTTTGTTGGACCTTTCAGTGAGCAAATTCGCGTTATTGGTGAAGCTTCAGAACCAAAATCAATTAATTATACACAACAAATGACTTTGCTTGATGTAATGATTCGTGTTGGTGGTTTAACTGAATTTGCCGATGGCAATGATGCCATTTTGGTTAGAGTTGAAAACGGTGAACAAAAACAGTACGAAATTTATATTGAAGATTTAATTAAAAACGGAGAAATCAGCGCGAATGTTGATGTTCTACCGGGTGATATTATTGTTATCCCAGAAACTTGGTTTTAACTTTAAGATCGTAAAAAACTATTTTATTAAGTCCCCGTTTAGAGGTTAGGAATGCAAGAAGTATTTGAACAAGTTTTAGATTATTTAAAAGGTATCTGGATAAAGCGTCGATATCTGATGATTGCCACTTGGCTAATTTGTCCTTTAGGTTGGTTTACTGTTTCACAGTTACAAGAGGTTTATGAATCAGAAGCACGAGTGTTTGCCGACACACAATCAATTTTAGGTCCGTTATTAAGGGGGATGACAGTAGAGTCAAACCCTAATATTCAAATACAATTGATGATAAAAACACTACTTAGCAGGCCAAATCTTGAGCGTATTTCTCGAATGACAGATTTAGATGTTCAAACAAATACCCCTAAAGAATACGATGCGCTAATTACACGATTAAAAGAAGGAATTTCTCTTAGGAAAACAGGAGGAAGATCACAAAACATTTTTACGATTACTTTTTCAGATAAAAGCCCGAGTATGGCACGAGATGTTGTTCAAGCGGTGATTGATGTTTTTATTGAAAATACTCGTGGCGATAACAGAAAAGATAGTGATTCAGCACAAAAGTTCCTTACTTCACAAATTAACGAATATGAAAATCGCCTATTGAAGTCAGAGGCCCGCTTAACCAGTTTCAAACAAAAATATAGTGATGTTTTACCCAACCAATATGGGGGATATTACGTTAAACTCAATAATGCTAAAGAGCAGTTAAAATCAATGGAGCTGGTTTTATTAGAAACTAGAACCCAGCTTAAATCTACAAAAGCAAAGTTACAGAAAGGCCCTATTTCAAATAATGCGCAACAAAATAACATTGTCGATTCTAATAGTATTAAAACTACTTTTGATGATCGAATTGCTGAACTAGAAGTACAGCTCGATTCATTACAGTTGCGCTATACCGAACAACACCCTGATGTAAAAGAAGTACAGCGTCGTTTAGATCATTTAGTAAATCAACGTTCAGCTGAAATAGAAGACTATTTGTCGACAAGTACTACAGAAAGTGATAATTATGCACCAATTAGCCAAAACCCTGTCGTTCAAGAAATTCAAATTCAGGTAAACCAGCTTGAAGGGCAAATATCATCAATGGAGGTTAGGGCGAATAATTATCGAAATATAGTGCAAGAACTTGAAAACAAGATACATACCTTGCCTGAAATAGAGGGGGAATTAGTTGCCCTTAACCGTGGTTATGACATAACTAAAAAACAATATGAAGAACTACTCAGCCGTAAAGAAAAAGCAAGAATAGGAGAATCGGCTGAAGCCTCAACCAGTAAAATTAATTTTAAAGTGATCGACCCTCCAAGAGCCCCCCTTCAACCTACCGGTCCTAAACGGATGTTATTTTATGTAGTTGTTACGTTCCTCGGTGTCGGTGTTGGCTTAGGGTTATCATTTTTGTTTAGTCAAATTAACCCCGTGGTTACTTCGGCAAGTCAACTTGCCAGAGCAACTGGAATTCCAATCTTTGGTGTGGTATCTGCAGCTGATAATTTAGGATTGCAAAATAAAGACAAACGTAAAACAATTTTATTCTTAATTTCTAATAGCTTTTTAGTGCTAATACTTTGTTTTTTCATCGCTTACAGCCTGTTTCCTGATGCTATAAAAGCCCCATTACACAGGATAATTAATTTATGAGTACAATAGAGAAGGCATTAGCTAAACAAAAGTTAGCTAATCAAGAAATTCAACCTGTTGCTTCTCCTACTGAAAGTGAAGAAAATTCAGTACTTTCTGTAGACAAAGAAGATACACATCAAAGTGTAACCAGGGAAGAAAACAGTAACTATTTTGAGCTAGATAAAGAAAATTTAGATGAGCGTGGTTTTCTAATAGATACAGGAACTCGGAAAAGTATCAAAGACGAACTCAGAAGTATTAAAGACGAACTCAGACAAATCAAACGAAAGCTATTGAGTAACGCCTTTGGTCCTGCTTCAAAAACACTTGATCGCAGTAACTTAATCATGATCAGCAGCTCTAAGCCAAATGAAGGTAAAACCTTCATTTCAATTAATTTAGCTTTAAGTATTGCCCTTGAACAAGACAAAACTGTGTTACTTATTGATGCAGATGTATTGCGCCCCAGCATAAATAGAGAACTAGGAATCCCTCAAACAGCAGGATTAATTGAGTATTTATTAGGTAAGAAAAGTGATATTTCTGAAATAATGTATAGCACTAATATAGACAAACTAAAAGTTATTCCTGCGGGTGAACCTCATCATTTATCAAATGAGTTATTAGCAAGTGATAAAATGGGAGCTTTAGCAAATGAACTTGCTGAGCGCTACCCAGACCGTATTGTTATTTTTGATTGCCCCCCACTTATTGGGGTAACGGAAACACTTGTTCTCGCGAATTTAATGGGACAAGCACTTGTTGTTGCGGAAGAATCGAAAACTCTTTTAGCAGATGTACAAGAAGCGACAAAACACCTCAGTGAAGATCTTGCACTGGGTTTAGTGTTAAATAAAGCAATCAAATCTCACAGGGATATGTATGGCTATTACGGTTATGGATACGGCACTGAATAAAAAAGTATTAGCTGCAGCAATCATTGCCATTTCATCTGCAAATGCTTATGCAGGAGATTGGCAATTTAAACCTAAGCTGTTAATTGATGAAACATACACAAATAATGTTACCTTGGCATTGAATGACGAGCAGCCGAGCTTGGTAAGCCAAGCAGGTATTAGTTTTGAAAATATATTTACATCGAATAAGTTAGATTTTTCGTTTGCCTCAACAAGTACATACGCAATGTATAGTCATGATCATGAAATTGATAATGACTTTCATGAGTTAACTAGCGATTTTCGCCTGAAGCTTTGGCCAAAGGGCTTAGCTTTAGTTGGTAGTGCGTCTATTTCTAACCAAGCACGTAACACTTCGCGTAATGCGTTAGCTGATATTGTTTCCGCAGATACGATTCAAGTTGAAAGCTACACTGGCGGTTTTGAGTATACTGTTAACAATAGTAGGTTTTTGCTGAACTCTAATATTATTTATCAATTAAATGAATCTGAAGATAATGTAGGTGATCAACAAGGTTACAATACAAATATTTTTAGTAAAAATGGCAATGGCGCTCGTTATATTTATTGGGATGCTAACGCAAGTTATTCTGATTTAAAGAACGGTGAAAGAGAAGGTAATCGTTTTAATAGTGAGATAAAAGTCGGCCTAATAACAGGTTATATGCTGCTACCATTTCTACGTTATTATGATGAAAATAACGATGGTGAAATCCAAAATAACAGCTCGACGCTAGAATCTAACTCCTACGGTGCTGGTTTTCGTTGGTTAGTTACTCCTAAGCTATTTCTCGATTTATCATACAATAAATCAGCTGGTACTCAGCTTGATCTCGATGGCAACGAACAAGAAGATTACACTGCGGCATCAATAAAATGGCAGCCGAGTCAAAGAACTCAATTAGAAATGAATTATGGTCAACGCTTTTACGGAGAAAGTTTTGGCTTGAGTTTTTCTCACAAGAATCGCCGCTTAACCAATGAAGTATCTTATGTTGAAGATGTAAAGCTTTTCACTCGAAACAACTACGAAAGTGTTCTCCTGGGCAGTTATTGGTGTCCACAAGGAGACGTAACAGACACAACGTCTTGTTTTATTAATAATGATGAATATCTTAATTTTGATGACTATCAACTTATAAACTTAAGTGATTTTGTCTTGAGAGAAGATCAAGATTTATCGCTTAACAAAGCATTGCAGTGGACTTCAACACTAGAGTTGTCACGCACAACGTTAAATTTGTCATTATCAGGTTTACGTAGAGAGAACTTATCTACACGCAAACTAGATGAAGACAAACGTGCTTCGTTTTCTATTTCTCGTAAAGTAAGTGGTAAATCATCACTTAATCTTAATATAGAGTATGCCGACACACATTTTGCTCTTGAGCAAGAAAACGAACGCCAAGATCGTTACCGTCGTTATAGCCTTGAGTATGAAAAATCATTGAATAGCAAACTCACGGTAAAATTCGGACTTAGTCATCTTAATCGAAGCTCTACTACACAATCGCTAAATTATGAAGAAGACAGAGTCACCCTAAATATAAGTAAAGGTTTTTAGCAGTATGTACGAAAATTATTATGGTTTTAAAGAACGTCCTTTTCAATTAAGCCCAGATCCACGTTTCTTTTTTGCCTCTAGTAACCACCAAAGAGCGATGTCGTATCTTCAATATGGCTTAGATCAAGGCGAAGGGTTTATCGTTGTCACTGGGCCAATTGGTACCGGAAAAACCACTATTGCTCGTAACCTGTTAAATAATATTGCAGACGATTCGATAATTGCAGCCCAGCTTGTTACAACAAAGCTTAACCCAAAAGAATTACTTGAACTTGTTGCTTCAGAATTTAAAATCACTTTAAAAGGCAATAGCAAAGCAGAGTTATTACAATCTATTGAACAGTTTCTTATTGATTTGAACCGCCAAGGTAAGCGAGCTTTATTGATTGTTGATGAAGCACAGAATTTACCAATAGAAACGGTTGAAGAACTGCGCATGTTATCTAATTTTCAGCTAGATAATAAGCCTTTAATACAAAGTTTTTTACTAGGACAAGAAGAGCTAAAAGATATTATTCAGGCGCCTAATATGGAACAATTCAGGCAGCGTATTATTGCTTCGGCGCATTTAAAACCGTTGTCGAACGAAGAAGTAAAAGAATATATTATCCATAGGTTACATCAAGCAGGTTGTAATAAGGAAGACCTTTTTTCTGATGAAGGTTTTGCTGTAATTCATGAAATGACGTTAGGTGTACCTAGAAAAATAAACATCTTTGTGGACCGTTTATTACTGTTTGGTTTTTTAGAAGAACTAACCTTTATTAATGTAGATGCAATTAATGAAGTTGCTGAAGAGATGCAAGTTGAATTAACCGGATCTCTACACAATAAAAAGCTAGCCAGCATTGAACCAAGCCTCGATCATACACAGGTTGAAGTAAATTCTGCTGAAAATGTTGAAAATGTGAAAGAAATT
>Ga0209396_1000660_pt1 | contig 39690 bp, 21 predicted proteins | sample GOMGulsemesocosm_6_FD_184638 | JGI IMG/M metagenome (GOLD analysis project Ga0209396, IMG submission 184638) | Methane-oxidizing microbial communities from mesocosms in the Gulf of Mexico - GOM8C Gulf of Mexico (SPAdes) (version 2) | ecosystem: Environmental > Aquatic > Marine > Cold seeps...
TTGATAAAGCAGGTATTCAATTTAGAACACTTAACTCATCTAAAGGCCCAGCAGTTCGTGCAACTCGAGCTCAGGCGGATCGCAAACTTTATAAAGCTGCAATTCAAGATATATTAGAAAACCAAGATAATTTAAAAATATTCCAACAATCTTGTGATGACTTGGTCGTTGAAAATGATCGCGTTACAGGCGTAGTCACTCAAATGGGCTTAAGATTTTCTGCTGGATCTGTTGTTTTGACAGTAGGTACGTTTTTACGAGGTCGATTACATATTGGTCTTGAAAACTTTAGTGGTGGCCGCGCTGGAGATCCTCCTTCAATTGCACTTGCTAATCGTTTGCGTGAATTACCATTCAGAGTTGACCGTTTAAAAACAGGAACTCCACCACGTATAGATGCGCGAACAGTTGACTTTTCAGTTATGCAAGAACAGCCTGGTGATACCCCAACTCCTGTATTTTCTTTTATGGGAAAACAGTCTGATCATCCAAAGCAGATCCCGTGTTATATTACTTACACAAATGAAAAAACACATGACGTGATCCGCGAAAATTTAGATCGCTCTCCAATGTACGCAGGAGTAATTGAAGGCGTTGGTCCTCGATATTGCCCTTCTATTGAAGATAAAGTGATGCGTTTTGCAGATAAAGATCAACATCAGATCTTTGTTGAACCAGAAGGTTTAACAACACATGAGCTTTATCCTAATGGGATCTCAACAAGTTTACCATTTGATGTTCAAGTTAAAATAGTAAGATCGATGAAAGGTTTTGAGAATGCACATATCTGTAGACCAGGTTATGCTATCGAATATGATTTCTTTGACCCTCGAGATTTAAAACAATCATTAGAAACTAAATTTATTGAAGGTTTATTCTTTGCTGGTCAAATAAACGGTACTACTGGTTATGAAGAAGCCGGAGCACAAGGATTAATCGCAGGATTGAATGCAGCTCTAAAAGAACAAGGCAAAGATGCTTGGACGCCACGTCGTGATCAAGCATATATGGGTGTATTAATTGATGACCTAGCTACTATGGGTACAAAAGAACCATACCGTATGTTTACCAGCCGTGCTGAATATCGTTTATTATTAAGGGAAGATAATGCTGATATTCGATTAACTGAAAAAGGCCGTGAATTAGGTTTAGTTGATGATGTTCGCTGGCAAGCTTTTAATGAAAAAATGCAAGCGATTGAAATTGAGAGCCAAAGACTAAAAAGTACTTGGATCCATAAAGATCATGAGCAAATTGACGCTGTGAATGATCTGCTCAAATCTGCTTTATCAAGAGAAGCAAGTCTTGAAGATCTGATCCGCCGTCCAGAAGTTAATTATAAAGCGTTAGCTAAAATCCCTGGATTAGGATCTGAAGTTGATAATCAGCAAGCACTAGAGCAAGTTGAAATTCAAATTAAATATGCTGGATATATTGCACGCCAACAAGAAGAGATAAATAAACAACTTCGCCATGAAGAAACTTTATTACCTGCTGATTATGATTACACAATAGTTTCAGGTCTCTCAAATGAAGTTGTTGCTAAGTTATCAGATACAAGACCACAAACAATAGGTCAAGCTTCAAGAATTTCTGGTATCACACCTGCTGCTATATCACTATTACTGGTATACTTGAAAAAACAGGGCCTGATCAAAAAGATGGCTTAATCAAATTTGTTATCCCTAATGTCATTCATTAGGGATATTTTTTACGTTATATATAAAACGTAACTTAAAATTCATTATTGATAGTTAGTATTAATATTGAATACAAAACATCGAATTAAAGGTATCGTGTGTTATTAGAACAATTAAATAAATTACTCGCGCAAACATCTATCAAATTAACAGATGAGCAAAAATTAAAATTAGTGAAATATGTAGAGTTATTAGATAAGTGGAATAAAGCTTATAACCTAACCTCTGTGAGAGAACCATCTCAAATGATGGTGAAACATATTTTAGATGCGCTTGTTGTTGCACCTCATATTAATGGTAAAAATTATATTGATGTTGGAACTGGTCCAGGACTTCCGGGAATTGTTTTAGCTATCGCTTTACCTGATACACAATTTATTTTGTTAGACAGTTTAGGAAAACGTGTTAGATTTTTAACGCAAGTGAAACACGAGCTTGGTTTAACTAACGTAACACCTGTTCAATCAAGAGTTGAAGATTATCAGGCTCCGGTAAAATTAGATGGTGTTTTAAGTCGTGCTTTTGCTTCAATACAAGATATGGTTCAATGGTGTGAACACTTAATTGATGATTCTGGTAAATTCATTGCACTGAAAGGTCAATATCCAGAAGAAGAGCTTGCATCTTTACCTGAAAATATTAAATTTGTTGAAAATATAATACTTGAAGTTCCTGGATTAAATGCGCAAAGGCATTTAATTATTTTAAATAAAGCTCAATAAAACTTAATCAGGGGATACTGTGGCAAAAGTTATCGTCATTGCTAACCAAAAAGGTGGTGTTGGTAAAACAACCACTGCGGTTAATTTGGCTGCTTCAATGGCAGCAACAAAACGAAAAGTATTATTAATAGATTTAGATCCGCAAGGTAATGCCACTATGGGTAGTGGTGTTGATAAATATGGTGATGTTGCTACCGTATATGATTTACTTGTTGATGAAAAACCATTTGAAGAAATCGTAGAGAAAGAAACTTCTGGTGAATATCATTTAATTCCTGCTAATGGTGATGTCACTGCAGCTGAAGTTAAATTGATGGAATTATTTGCTCGAGAAGTAAGATTAAAAAATGCGTTGGCATTAGTCAAAGATCAATATGACTTTATTTTTATAGACTGTCCGCCTTCACTCAACATGTTAACTGTCAATGCGATGACTGCTGCAGATTCTGTTCTTGTGCCTATGCAATGTGAATATTATGCATTAGAAGGTTTAACGGCATTAATGGAAACGATCACCCAATTATCAAAACTGGTTAATCCTGATTTGAAAATTGAAGGTATTTTACGAACCATGTATGATCCACGAAATCGTTTAGCCAATGATGTATCTGAACAGCTAAAACAACATTTTGGCGAAAAAGTTTACCGAACTGTCATTCCTAGAAATGTAAGATTAGCAGAAGCACCTAGTTTTGGTGCACCTGCGATGTATTATGATCGTACTTCTACGGGCGCTAAAGCATATTTAGCATTGGCAGGTGAAATACTAAGACGTAAAGAACAGGTCGAAGTTGCATAATATTTTAAGGTAGTAAATTATAATGTCTGCTAAAAAACGTGGTCTTGGTCGAGGCTTAGATGCCTTATTAACATCAAGCAAACCTGCTGTAGCTAAAACAGCACAGACATCAATCGATCAGGTTGAAATCACACAAAATTTAGAAAAAAGCGAATTGCAAAAATTACCAATTGAGTTTATTAAACCTGGTAAATACCAACCGCGTAAGGATATGTCGGAACAAGCCCTTGAAGATTTGGCGAGTTCTATTCGTTCACAAGGTGTGATCCAGCCAATTGTAGTTCGTGAATTATCTAAAGATAGTTATGAAATTATTGCAGGTGAACGTCGCTGGCGTGCTGCACAATTGGCAAGCTTAGATGTTGTTCCTTGTCTCATTAAAAATGTGCCTGATGAAGCTGCAGTTGCTATCGCGTTAATTGAAAACATTCAACGTGAAGACCTTAACGCCATGGAAGAGGCCGTTGCACTAGATAGATTACAAAGTGAATTTGAATTAACACATCAGCAAGTCGCCGATGCTGTTGGTAAATCTCGCACAACAGTAACCAATTTAATGCGTCTGAATAATTTAAATGAAGATGTTAAAAAATTGTTAGAACATGGCGATTTAGAAATGGGCCATGCCCGTTGTCTTTTAGCCCTTGAAGGTGATTTGCAATCTGATACTGCGCGTACCGTTGTTGCTAAAGTACTCACTGTTCGTGAAACTGAAAAGTTAGTCAAATCTGTTTTAGAGCCAGTTCCAGAAAAACAAACTATTGAAAAAGACCCTGATGTCAAACAGTTAGAGCAACAACTTTCGGATAATTTAGGCGCTAAAGTCGATATTAGTTATAATAAAAAAGGCAAAGGTAAGTTGGTTATTTCATATACTGACTTAGCTGAATTGGATGGTATTTTAGAAAAAATAAATATCCAAAATAGTTAATTTTATAGCTAAACATTTGAAGGTAGGCTTAAAAATAGAATAAACCTATCTTCAAATAATCACTTTAAAATGTGATTATTTATTTAAGTTATATTTATATTCCTTTTTATTTTTCTTCATTCTAAATAAATATCAGTAACACCACATAAAGTCTAAGATAAAACCCTACTATCAAAAGCAATATTCCATTGCAAAATCGCCAGAAAAAAGTATAATTTCGCCAGTTTTTGTAACTTGAAATTTTTTAGCGTCGTAAAGGTTAATAAAACGTGAATAATCGCTTAGCTCAACCATTACGTACAGCTGCATTTAAATTAGTCACATTTCAAGCTATCGTAGCAATTATTGCTGCAGCCATAATTTTTATAGGTTGGGGACTTGAAGCAAGTTTATCAGCATTAGCTGGCGGATTTGTTTGTGTTATCGCCAATCTAGTATTTGCTGCCTACGCATTTAGATATGCGGGCGCTAGGCAAGCAAATCAAGTCTTTGTTTCGTTTAAACGAGGCAGTGGATTAAAATTTTTGTTAACCATATTTTTATTTGCATTGATTTTTAAGTCTGTACAGGTGGTTCCACTTCCATTTTTTGCCTGTTACATACTCATTATGTTTATGCAGTGGTTTGCACCGTTATTTTTTAAAAAATAACGATGAAAATAACTTTTTTATTAACTTTTAAACTTTAACTTTAGGATAAAACATGGCTGCTGAAGAGCAAACCCTACAGGGTTACATCAAGCACCATTTAACGAATGGACAGGTCGCCCTAACCGATGATCCAACTAATTCGTTTATGGTACTTAATGTAGATACCCTTGCATGGTCCATTGGTTTAGGACTGATATTTTTATGGATATTTAAAAGTGCTGCAAATAAAGCAACACTTGGCGTACCCGGAAAATGGCAGTGTCTAATCGAAATGGTTGTTGAATTTGTTGATCAAAATGTGAAAGATACTTTTCACGGCAAGAGCAGATTAATTGCTCCGCTAGCTCTAACAATTTTTGTTTGGGTATTCCTGATGAACTTGATGGATTTAATACCTGTCGATTTCTTACCTGCACTAGCTGGCCAAATTGGTGTTGCTACAGGTGCTGTTGAAAGCTCTCATGATGTATACATGAAAGTTGTTCCTACAACAGATTTAAATCTAACTGCTGCACTTGCTTTAGGTGTTTTTGCTCTAATTATCTTTTATTCAATTCGTGTTAAAGGTGTGATGGGCTTTATTAAAGAGCTTACTCTTAACCCATTTAGTGCTAAAAACCCGTTTTTACAAGCATTACTAATCCCAATAAACTTCGTAATGGAAGCTATTACATTGATAGCGAGACCTATCTCTTTATCTTTACGTTTATTTGGTAACTTATATGCAGGTGAGCTTATCTTCATCTTGATTGCTGCAATTGGTTTATTCCAATTACCGCTTCATTTTGTATGGGCTGTATTCCACATATTAGTAATCGTATTACAAGCATTTATCTTTATGATGCTAACAATCGTATATTTAAGCTTAGCGTCGACTGACCACTAAGTAGATATATAAGAACAATTTTTTTAACTTTAACTTTAACTTTAACATGTCAATCGGAGACAAAAATGGAAATCTTTGAAGGTTTAAAACTTATCGCTGTAGCTTTACTAATCGGTTTTGGTGCCCTAGGTACTGCTATCGGTTTTGGTAACTTAGGTGGTAAATTCTTAGAATCAGCTGCTCGTCAACCTGAACTAGCTGCTTCACTTCAAGTAAAAATGTTTATCGTAGCTGGTCTTATCGATGCGATCGCTATGATCGGTGTTGGTATCGGTCTATTCATCCTTTTCGCTCTATAATAGTTTTTTTCGTTTTACTAAACGAATCTAATACTAATTATTTTATTAATGAAAAGGAGGAGCGGTTATGAATCTTAATGCCACTCTTATAGGCGAATTAATCGCATTTATCGTTTTTGTATGGTTCTGCATGAAGTATGTATGGCCACCACTTAACGGTGCGATTGAAGAACGTCAGAAAAAAATTGAAGATGGCTTAGCCGCTTCAGACCAAGCTGAAAAAGATTTAGAACTTGCACGTAACAAAGCAACTTCTCAACTTAAAGAAGCGAAGTCTCAAGCTGCTGAAATCATCGAACAAGCTAAAAAGCGTGCTACGCAAATCGTCGATGAGGAAACTCAACGCGGTCACGAAGAACGTGAAAATATTATTGCTCAAGGTCACTCAGAAATTGAAGCCGAACGTAATCGTGTTAAAGAAGACCTGCGTAAGCAAGTTGCTTCTTTAGCGGTTATCGGTGCTGAGAAGATTCTAGGGCGCGAAATTAACGAAGCTGCACACAGTGACATTGTTGAAAAACTTGTTGCTGAGCTGTAATTGGAGGTCTGAGCATGTCTGAATTGACTACTATAGCTCGTCCTTACGCTAAAGCAGCTTTCGAATTTGCCGTTGATAAAAATGCTGTTGCTGATTGGAATGACATGTTGAGTTTTGCTGCGCAAGTTGCAAATAACGAACAAGTTAAATCTCTAGTCGCAAATAAAGCTGCAAATGAACAATCTGAAATATTTATTTCAGTTTGTGCTGAGCAAATCAACGAATACGGTCAAAACTTAATTAAAGTTTTAGCCGAAAACGGACGTTTAGTTGCGTTACCAGCTGTTGCACATTTATTCACTGAATTTAAAGCTGAATATGATAAAGAAATCGATGTTGACATCGTTTCTGCAACAGCACTTGCTGATAATCAGCAAGCATCATTGGTCGCAACGTTAGAAAAACGTTTTTCACGCAAAATTAAGCTGAATTGTAGTGTTGATGAAACGCTTGTTGGTGGTCTTATTGTTAAGGCTGGTGATAATGTAATTGATGGCTCTATACGCGGTAAATTAAACCGTTTAGCCACAACACTTCAATCGTAATTGGGAAGAAAGAGCATGCAACTTAATTCCACTGAAATTTCAGAACTAATCAAACAACGTATTGAGCAGTTCGAAGTTGTTAGTGAAGCTCGTAACGAAGGTACAATTGTATCTGTTACTGATGGTATCATCCGCATCCACGGTCTAGCTGACTGTATGCAAGGTGAGATGATTGAGCTTCCGGGTAACCGTTTCGCTATCGCACTAAACCTTGAGCGTGACTCAGTAGGTGCAGTAGTTATGGGCCCTTACGCTGACCTTAGGGAAGGCGTTAAAGTATTATCTACAGGTCGTATCCTTGAAGTACCAGTTGGTCCTGGTTTACTTGGTCGTGTTGTAAACACACTAGGTGCTCCGATCGATGGTAAAGGCGCAATAGACAACGATGGCTTCGAAGCTGTTGAGAAAATCGCACCAGGCGTTATCGAACGTCAATCAGTAGATGAGCCAGTTCAAACTGGTTATAAATCTATCGATGCGATGATCCCAGTTGGTCGTGGTCAACGTGAATTGTTAATCGGTGATCGCCAAACAGGTAAAACTGCTTTAGCAATCGATGCAATCATTGCACAAAAAAATACTGGCGTTAAATGTGTATACGTAGCTGTAGGCCAAAAGGCTTCTACAATCGCTAACGTAGTACGCAAGCTAGAAGAGCATGGCGCTCTAGAGAACACTATTGTTGTTGTTGCTTCAGCTTCTGAATCAGCTGCACTTCAGTACTTAGCACCATTCTCTGGTTGTACTATGGGTGAATACTTCCGTGACCGCGGTGAAAACGCTTTAATCGTATATGATGATTTATCTAAGCAAGCAGTTGCTTACCGTCAAATCTCATTACTACTTAAGCGTCCACCAGGTCGTGAAGCGTACCCAGGTGACGTTTTCTATCTTCACAGTCGTCTTCTTGAACGTGCATCTCGTGTAAACGCAGATTACGTTGAAAAGTTCACTAACGGCGCAGTGAAAGGTAAAACCGGTTCATTGACAGCATTGCCTATCATTGAAACGCAAGGTGGTGACGTTTCAGCGTTCGTACCTACTAACGTTATCTCTATCACTGATGGTCAGATCTTCTTAGAATCTGATTTATTTAACGCAGGTATCCGTCCAGCTGTAAATGCTGGTATCTCGGTATCTCGTGTTGGTGGTGCAGCGCAAACTAAAATCGTTAAGAAACTAGGTGGTGGTATCCGTCTAGCGTTAGCTCAGTACCGTGAGTTAGCGGCTTTCTCTCAGTTCGCTTCTGATCTTGATGAAGCGACTCGTGCTCAACTTGAGCATGGTCAGCGTGTTACAGAGTTAATGAAACAGAAACAGTATGCACCAATGACTGTTGCTGATATGTCTCTGTCTTTATTTGCAGCTGAAAAAGGTTACTTGCAAGATATCGAAATCGAAAAGGTTTTAGATTTTGAAGCAGGCCTTATTTCTTACGCAAATAGCGCTTATGCAGAGCTTGTGGCTCAAATTAACGAAACTGGTAACTACAACAAAGAGATTGAAGCACAGCTTAAAGAACTTCTTGAGAAGTTCAAAGCAACTCAAACTTGGTAATATGTAGTTATTCATAGGTGAACTTTTTTATTAAAAGTTCACCTGGATTCGGAGAATAGAGTCATGGCCAGCGGTAAAGAGATAAAAAGCAAGATCGGGAGTATTAAAAATACTCAAAAGATCACCAGCGCAATGGAAAAAGTTGCAGCGTCTAAAATGAAAAAGGCGCAAGAACGTATGGCTTCAAGCCGTCCATATGCTGAAAATATACGCAAAGTGATCGGTCACATTGCACACGGTAGCTTAGAGTACAATCATCCATATTTGGACGAGCGCGAAGCGAAACGTGTTGGTTATATTGTTATCTCTACAGATCGTGGTTTATGTGGTGGTTTGAACACTAATATGTTCAAAGCATTAGTACAAGATGTTCAAAAATTTAAAGCACAAGATGTTGAAGTTGATTTTGCCTCTATTGGTAATAAAGCTGCTAACTTCTTATGTCGTTTTGAAGATAAAGTACTAGCACAAACTGCAGGTTTGGGAGATGCGCCTTCGATACAAGACATTATTGGTCCTGTAAAAGTTATGCTTGATGCATACAACGAAGGAAAATTAGACCGCTTGTTTTTAGTATATAACAATTTTGTTAATACTATGAAGCAAGAGCCAAAGATCGATCAGTTGTTGCCTTTGCCAAAAGCAGAAAGCCAAGCGCTTTCACACCGCTGGGATTACATATATGAACCAGATCCAAAAGCAATTTTGGATACATTAATGGTTCGTTTTGTGGAATCTCAGGTATATCAAGGTGTTGTTGAAAATGCAGCTTCTGAACAAGCCTCACGTATGGTTGCGATGAAAGCCGCAACAGATAATGCAGGTGATTTAATGGACGAGTTACAACTTGTATATAACAAGGCTCGTCAGGCAGCAATCACACAAGAAATCAGTGAGATTGTAGCGGGTTCAGCAGCAGTTTAAACTGTTTAGGCAAAGTTAAACTAGAGGAATAGACATGAGTTTAGGTAAGGTCGTCCAAATAATCGGCGCTGTTGTGGATATCGAATTTCCACAAGATAGCGTACCAGCCGTTTATGACGCACTAAAAATTAAAAATGGCGATTTAGCGGGTTTGACTCTAGAAGTCCAACAGCAGCTAGGTGGCGGTGTGGTTCGTACAATCGCACTAGGTACTACAGATGGTTTACGTCGTAGCGCTGAAGTAGAAAATACAGGTAAAGGCATCCAAGTTCCAGTAGGTCAAGCAACGCTTGGTCGTATCATGAACGTACTTGGTGACCCTATCGATGAAGCTGGTCCAATTGGTGAAGAAGAGCGTATGCCTATTCACCGTGCTGCACCTAGCTATGAAGAGCAATCAAGCTCAGTTGAACTTTTAGAAACTGGTATCAAGGTTATCGATCTTGTATGTCCATTTGCTAAAGGTGGTAAAGTTGGTCTGTTCGGTGGTGCCGGTGTTGGTAAAACTGTAAACATGATGGAACTTATCCGTAACATCGCTATCGAACACAGTGGTTTCTCTGTATTCGCTGGTGTTGGTGAGCGTACTCGTGAAGGTAACGATTTCTATCACGAAATGAACGAATCTAACGTACTTGATAAAGTATCGTTAGTTTACGGTCAAATGAATGAGCCTCCAGGTAACCGTTTACGTGTAGCACTTACAGGTCTTACTATGGCTGAGAAGTTCCGTGATGAAGGTCGCGATGTACTTTTCTTCGTAGATAATATCTACCGTTACACATTAGCAGGTACTGAAGTATCAGCACTTCTAGGTCGTATGCCATCAGCGGTAGGTTACCAGCCTACACTAGCTGAAGAAATGGGTGTTTTACAGGAGCGTATCGCTTCTACTAAAACGGGTTCAATCACTTCAATCCAAGCGGTATACGTACCTGCGGATGATTTAACCGATCCATCTCCTGCAACTACTTTTGCTCACTTAGATGCAACAGTAGTACTATCTCGTGATATCGCATCACTAGGTATTTACCCAGCGGTTGATCCACTTGATTCAACTTCACGTCAACTTGACCCTCAAGTAATTGGTCAAGAGCATTACGATGCTGCACGTGGTGTTCAAACAGTACTTCAACGTTATAAAGAGCTTAAAGACATCATCGCTATCTTAGGTATGGATGAGTTGTCTGATGAAGATAAGAACACAGTAATGCGCGCACGTAAGATTGAGAAATTCCTTTCTCAACCTTTCTTCGTAGCTGAAGTATTTACTGGTGCTTCTGGTAAATATGTATCTCTTAAAGATACTATTGCTGGCTTCAACGGCATCTTAAACGGTGAATTTGATGATCTTCCAGAGCAAGCATTCTACATGGTTGGTTCTATCGAAGAAGCGATAGAAAAAGCTAAAAACATGTAATTAGGAGGTTGTCATGGCTATGACTGTACAGTTGGATGTCGTTAGTGCAGAAGAAACTATTTTTTCTGGTCTAGTTGAAACTATCCAAGTAACAGGAAGTGAAGGTGAACTAGGTATACACCCAGGTCACGCTCCATTACTGACAGCCCTTAAACCTGGAATGGTACGTTTAGTTAAGCAACATGGTCACGAAGAAGTGATTTTTGTTGCTGGCGGTACACTTGAAGTTCAACCTTCATCTGTAATCGTGTTAGCTGATATTGCAACAAGAGCTGAAGACTTAGATGAGCAAACAGCCCTTGATGCAAAACGCAAAGCTGAAGAGCATTTAGCGAATTCATCAGCAACAGATTTAAGTTATGCAGAAGCTGCGGCAGAATTGTCACATGCAATTGCACAACTTAAAGTGCTTAAAATTATGCGTAACTAACCTTTCCGGTTAATAGAAAAACCACCTTAGGGTGGTTTTTTTTTGTCGAAAATTTATATCCCATAAAATATATATCTGCTTACAAGAGCTAATATTCTAATAATGTTAATATTAAATGATAATTATTTAATATTATTTACACTATCAATAAGATGCATTATCCCTGTTTTTATAATGAAAAAATTTCATTTTATCCTTTTTGACATTCCCCCTTTTAGAACCATACTTTCGACGTAACTTTAATAGTAAACAAGGACAGGGATGATTGTTATGAAAATTAGGACAAAACTATTATTAATGATGTCATTAATGGCAATAGTACCTTTGATACTCTTAGCGAGTATCTTGAGTAAAACCTCAATAGAAAGTTTATTCTCTTCGTTAGAGCAAGAACAAGAACGCGCTCTAACAGCATCAAGAGAACAAAAAAAACAGCAAATAAAAGGCTATTTTAAAAGTATAGAAAACCAAGTGAGTACCTTTTCAAATAACCTTATGGTGATAGATGCAGCAAAACAGTTTAGCCAAAACTTTTATGATATTAATTCAGATATAACAGAAATCACTCCAGAGCTAAGTTCCTTTTATTCTCAAGAATTTAATCGTGAATTTAAAAAAAGAAATCAAAATGAAGAGATAAACCCATCAAAAATTATAAATGCTATGTCAGAGGAAGCATTACATTGGCAGGATTTTTATATCGCTAAAAACCCAAACCCTCTAGGTGAAAAAGATGTGCTATTAACTGCAAATGATAATTCACTCTATTCAGAAACTCATGAAAAATACCATAGTGCATTTAGAGATTATTTAACAAAATTTGGTTTTTATGACATTTTTATAGTTGAACCTAATACCGGGCATATTGTTTATTCAGTATTTAAAGAGTCTGATTTTGCGACATCATTGCTATCAGGGCCTTACGCAGAAACCGCGATAGCGAATGCTTTTAGAAACGCAAATGCATTTAATAATTCTGAACAAGTATTTCAAACAGATTTTTCCCCTTACTTACCTTCATATCAAGATCCCGCAGCTTTTATTGCATCGCCCATTTTTGAAAATGGACATAAAGTAGCTGTACTTATTTTTCAAATGCCAATCGATAATATCAACGCAATTATGACAAGTAATGAAAAATGGACGGAAGTAGGTTTTGGCTTATCTGGTGAAACCTATCTTGTAGGTAGCGATCAAACAATGCGTAATCAAAGCCGTTTTTTAATAGAAAATAAAGCTGCATATATTAAAGCTTTAAAGCAAAGCGGCCAAGGAGTTGAAGCTAATATTATTGATGCTAAGGGTACTTCTATTGGTTTGCAAAAAATTAGTAGCAAGGGTGTTGATAATGGGTTAAAAGGAAAATCCGGTTTTGAAGAATATTTAGATTATCGCGGTGAACCAGTTTTTTCGGCTTATGCGCCGATAAAAGTAGGCGGTCATAATTGGGTAATACTAAGTGAAATAGATAAAGCAGAAGCACTTGCTCAAGCTTATTTATTAGAAACTAAAATGCTTAATATTTCGCTTTATATCACAATTGCGATTGTAATAATTGCCCTGCTAATTGGGATTTATTTTGCTCGAAGCTTAACTAAGCCATTAAATCACTTAATCGAAAATTTAAAGGAAATAGCTACGGGTGGTGCTGACTTAACTCAGCAATTAGAAGAAGCTAAACGAGATGATGAAATTGGTGAATTAGGTAAAGCTTTTAATTTATTTAATGAATTCATAAAAGACTTAGTGATTGAGCTTAAGCAAACATCTGAATGTATGGCGACCTCATCTACTCAGTTAAAAGGAAGTACAGTGGTCGCAATGGATGCCGCTTCTCAGCAGAAAATGCAAACTGAAATGGTTGCAGCCGCTGTAGAAGAATTTCATATGTCTATTAAAGAGGTTGCTAATAACACAGAGCACTCTTCTAGGACTTCTGAAGATGCTGATACTATTTCTAAACAAAGTGCTGATTTTGCAGAGGAGGCACGTTTACAGATAGACAAATTAGTACAAGGTGTTGAATCTGCTTCGGGTGTAATTTCTAAGTTAAGCGGAGAAGTTGAAGAGATTAAAACAATTCTAAAAGTAATTGATGAGATTGCAGATCAAACGAATCTATTAGCTCTTAATGCTGCGATTGAAGCTGCAAGAGCTGGTGAGCATGGTCGTGGATTTTCAGTTGTTGCTGATGAGGTAAGAAGTTTAGCCGCTAGAACACAGCAAAGTACGGTGGAAGTACAAAATAGAATTAATGCATTAGAATTAGCTGCAGGTAATGCGGTAAGTTCAATGGATAATGCCGCATCTATGGCACAATCAGGTATTGATTTAGTATCTCAAGTGAGAAATAAATTGACCGATGTAGCCGATGTCATTGAAACTTTATCTCAAATGAATGCAACGATTGCGACAGCGGCTAACCAGCAAAAGTTTGCAGCAGATTCTGTCAGCGAAAGTATTTGTTCTATAGATGAATATGCACAATCTAATGCTGCAATAACAGAGCAGGTGAAAGCCTCTTCAGAAGAGTTAAATAATTACGCAACCAATTTATCAACACTGGTTTCACGTTTTAAGATTGCCTAAAAGACGCTTAAAATACCTCTAGATAAAACTCTCTTCATAATGAGATCGTTAAGTAATTAACTATCTCATTATCTCTACTTAATACTTATAAAAGCATCAATTATGGTCATTTATTTTTATGCCTATGATTGGATGAAAAGTGCTTCGGTTATTATTAGGCAGATTAAATCTAAAGTGCATAACCATTAATAATCTATCGCTACCAATTGCATTAATTAAATGATCTAAAGTTGGTGAGGATAAACTTTCGTGATCAAGGCGCTTGATTGATTAATCGCGGGATATTTGGAATGAAAGCAAGGCTGCTATTGTAAATATTAGGTCATTGAAATTGAGCACTTTTTATTAGAATTGGTATAAGTTGTTGTCAATCATAGCTGTGACTTTATATGACTATGAAATAACAACGAAAAATAACAAGAGATCACTTCTCCTTATTATTTATTTTCATATAGGATTCGAAAAGAAGATAAATGATTTATTAAGGAGAGTTTATATGTATGACATTAAGAAAATAATAATACTAATTAGCATTTTTTTTGTCGTGTTTTCTGTATCAGCTGAGAGGTTTGTTAGTGTTAAGCCTGTTATTGATAATCAAGAAGGTATAAAAAGTCAGATACTGGCAAAGGTTATATCTTCAGATGATTATGTACTATCAAGCTATGTCAATGCACATGTATTATCCGTTGTAAAAACAGGAACGAAGGTTAGCAAAGGTCAGGTCATTGCTAAGTTAGATACTCAATTTCTTGAACTGAAAAAGAAACGTCATCAAGTAAAAATAAAAAAATTAAAGCACCTTATAGATTATCTTAAACAGGATCTGACAAGATTGGAGGAGTTATCAGTAAACAAAAGTGTGCAAATTTCAAAAGTTGACAAGGCACGACAAGAGTTGACAGAGGCCGAAGCTGATACTGAAATTGAGCATTCTTTGTTAGAAGAAGTAGATAAATATATAAGACTTAGCAGCATGAAATCAAAAATAGATGGTGTTGTTGCAGAGCGCTTTGTAACTATGGGTGACTTTGTTGATAGTGGTGAAGTTATCGCAAGGTTAATTAACTTTGAAGAAAAAGAATTGCTTGGTAATTTTCCAGTTGAATATTTATCGGTATTAAAGCTTGGTAGTAAGGTTAATGTAGAATCTGATGGCTTTACAGGTCAGGCTAACATTACTCGTATTTTAAAAGAAGTGGTCGATGGCACTCAATCAATAAAAGTATTTATAAAACCAAGCACATTACTTTCTGAAAAGCTTGTTATAGGTATGAATGCCTTATTACACTTTGAGTTCCCAATAGATGAAACAGTGTTAATACCCAGTGATGCGCTTATTCCTCAAGGTGATAAGAGTTTTGTATATATTGTTAATAATGAAAATCAAGTAAAAAAAGTAGCAATTCAAGTTATATCTGGGCATCAGAAAAAATATATTGTCAGAGGGAATATTAATAAAGGGGATCTAGTTGTTGTTCGTGGTGGCCTAGGGCTAGATGAAGATGATCAGGTGATTATAGAGCAAGGGGTAATAAGATGATTTCCAGAATCTTAAAGTCCCCGCATTATGTGATTAGCTTTTTTGTTGTATTAATGATGTTAGGCACCTATGTATCAATAAAATTACCGGTACAAATTTTACCTGATATTGGTGAAGATAGGATTGTTGTAGGTAACTTTTGGCCGGGTGCATCTCCCGAAGAGATGGAACGCCAAATAGTAGAGCCTGTTGAGGAATTATTATCTAAAGTGCCTGGGATTTTACGTTATGAAACAGACATAGGTACGGGTTTTGCGTGGATAAATATGACTTTTGAGTCAGGTACCGCAATGCAGGAAACCTATGTTGCTGTTATTGATCGTATGAGCCAGTTTACAAACAGGCCACGAACAGCACTTGAACCGATAATAATAAATAAATCCAATGATAATAAAGGAAGTATTGCAGGGTTAGTTTTATCTCCGATTAGTTTAAGTCAGTCAATAAGTAGAGACAAATATACAGAGATTTTTGAAAAACATATTCGTTCTGTATTATTAGCAATCCCAGGGATCAGTAAATTAGACCCAATGAGTTCAGGTGAAAAACGCATTGATGTAATATTTTCACCTTCCCGTTTAGCATCTTATGAATTGAATTTAGATGATTTAACTCAGATACTTGGCAATTCAATCGATCTATCTGCAGGTTCAGTCGAACAAGGGGCCAGAACATTTGCTGTACGTTTCAAAGGCCGACGTCAAATTAATGAGCTTTCAAATTTAATAATCGCAAAGAGATCCGGGAAAGTTATTAAACTATCCGATGTCGCTCGCTTAAACACTTCATTTATTAACGATGATACCCCGTTATACTGGGATCATAAACTTGCTTATTATATTGGTGTGCACTCTTCTGACAATTCAAATACTTTAGATGTATTAAAGTTACTTAAAAAGACAATTGACGACTTAAATAATGATATTTTACCTATATATGGTATCCGATTAGATATAACCAGAGATAACTCTACAGCTATCAATAATGCGATTGATATGGTTTTAATGAATTTAATTATAGGGGTTTTATTATCAACAGCTGTGTTATTGCTATTTATCAGGCGATTATCTTTAGTTGCAGTTGTATTTGTTAGTTTACCAATTTCTATTTTTACCACTTTTGTTGCTATGCAATACTTTGGAAGCAGTTTTAATATTATTTCTTTAGCCGGTATCGCATTATCAACAGGTATGATCTTAGATGCTGCAATTGTTGTTGTAGAAACCACTGTACGCTACAAGCAACAAGGTAAGCCTGTGAATGAAGCAATTGAGTTAAGTATTAAGGAAGTATCTGGTGCGTTAATTAATTCTGTTGTTTCAAGTATTATTGTATTTGCCCCTATTGCTTTAATGCAAAGCTCTGAGGGACAGTTATTTCACGACCTTGCTATTACAATCTCATCAGCGTTAATTGCTTCCTTGTTAGTTGCCATGTTTTTATTACCGGTTTTATTAAGATTAGTATTAAAAAATGCGGATTTAAAAAATGTTGAACGACCATTTATGAAACAAGTATCAAATAAAATAGCGAGTATTATGTCATCTCCAGGGTATAGGAAGTTAGCAATTGTACTTTTGTTGATTATCCCTATAGGCGGTATAGTTTTAGTCGCCCCTCATGCTGATATATTACCAAGTGTAGAAGGTACAAGAGTGGGTGTATCTGTCAATATTGATCAAAATCTAGATTTGAAAGTGATAGCTAAGGAAATTTTGGAACCCATAAATGCGAAAGTTAAGGCACATCAAGAATCGGGTAATCTTCCTCTGATAAAAAAATATTTGTCATATGTAACGGGAAGTTCTTCCATTTCATTACATTTTTATCCGGAAAATATAGATAAAGTTGAAGAGTTACAAAGCTGGACTCAGCAAAAGTTATTCAATGAGATGCCTCAGTTAAATACTAATTCTTATATAAACTCGCTATTAGGTTTTGGCTTATCAACCAGTCGCAGAGTGACAGTAGACTTTACCGGGAATAACTTAGCTGAATTACAAAGTATAGGCCGAGATGTGAATGAACACTTGAATGAAACTATGCCGGGAATAAACCCTTGGAGTAATACTCCTTTAAATAATGATGATCCACAGATTGTTTTTTCTCCAAAACATGACCGATTAATGGAATTAAATGAAAGCCAGCAAAGTTTAGCTAATAAAATATTATCTCTGACTGACGGTTTATATATTGGTGAATATTCTGATGGCAATAAGAATATGCCTATGTATATTAAAGGTAATGAATGGACTCAAATTAATGATATTCTCGATGCGCCATTTTATTACCCCGAACAAAAAAAACCTACACCGTTACGAACTTTAGTTGATTTTGATATGAATATGGGACCAAGTGGACTTTATAGATTAAATGGTTATCGTACCTTGTCTATTAATGTATCACCACCATCTGACGTGCCACTTGCTTCCTTTATAGAACAGTTAAAATCAGAGTTAAAACCTGTATTGGATAAAATAATAACACCTGAAGTGACTGTCTCTTATAGAGGAAGTGCAAGTAAGTTAGATCATTTATTAATGGAAATGGCAATTCAGTTTTGTTTTGCAATGTTCATACTCTACTTATTAGTTTCTTGTCTGTTTAAATCATTTAGAGATGGTGTGGTAGTTATGCTTGCTATGCCGATTGCCTTATTTGGTGGCATGTTGTCATTATCAATTGCAAATATATTTGTTTTCCAACCAATGGATGTCATATCTATGATGGGGTTTATTATTTTGATTGGTTTAGTGATCAATAATGCAATTTTGTTTATTGGTAAATATCGCAATTCTCAAAAACAAGGTTTATCACAGCACTTATGTCTGCAACATACTATAACTCAAAGAGCTAGACCTATATATATGAGTACGCTTACCAGTATTTTTGGCATGTTACCTCTGGCATTAATTCCAGGAGTTGGGTCTGAAATTTATCGTGGTTTAGCTATCGTTATTGTAGGTGGTATGACGTTTAGTGCCTTATTTTCACTACCTCTGATGAGTGCAATTATGAGTAGTCGTTTGTTTGAACGCGCGATTGAACCTTTACCTGGTACTGTTCAAACTGCCATACAGCCTAAGTTACAACAAGCTAGCTAAAAAATTATAAAGGAGAATAACATGACTATATATGAAAACCCTTGGTTTCAAGTTAGTAAGCCAGTTTCAGAGCCTATAATGAGGTTGTTTTGTTTCCCTTATGCAGGAGGTAGTGCGCATATTTATCATGACTGGTATAAATTTCTTCCGCCTAATATAGAAGTGGTAGGAGTGCAATACCCTGGGCGAGGTATGCGTTTTTCTGAGCCCCCAATTACAAGTTGTGAAAAAATGTTGACGATTTTACTTACTCAAATCCAACCTTATCTTGATCGCCCATTTTCATTTTTTGGTCATAGTAATGGAGGGTTGATTAGCTTTGAACTGGCGCGTGCGTTACAACGTAACGGTGTGCAATCGCAATGTTATCAGTTTATTTCGGGTAAACGTGCAATTCATTTACCCCACAAAAACAAGATATTACATCGCTTATCTGAGCATGATTTCGTAAATGAACTTGTTGAGCTAGGAGGAACACCTGAAGAAATGCTTCGTGATCCGGAAGTTATGGCACTGTTTACACCTGTAATTCGAGCTGACTTTACTATTAGTGAAACTTTCACTTTTCAGGGAACTGAAAAGTTACATTGTAATACCAGTCTGCTATATGGAACTCAAGATAAAGATATTCCTAGCGCCGATGTATTGCGTTGGCAGGAGCTTATAGTCGGTGACGTTGACAGTCAGGCATTCGACGGACATCATTTTTTTATCAACAGTCATAAGCAAGATGTATTGGCATTGGTTAATGAGCGATTGTTACTTCATTCTCCCAATTCAATACATAAACCTGCAGCGTAAAAGTATGAGATATTCATTGATTTTTAAAGTACTAAATCAATATTTTTTTCCAATATATAAGGTGTTATTTATTTTAAAATATAGATTTCAATTAAAATCTTGACCGTAAATAGCTGTGATTATTTGTGACTTTCATTATTTGTTATAACGCCATAACTTTGTAAGTTTATGTTTTTTATGTTTTATTTTTTTATTTGTTGCGTTATTTGTTTATATATTAGCCTGAGTATCAACTGCGAGGTAAACAAGCCGTGTTGTACGTAAAATAACGTCAAGTAATAAAAGGTGCGGTGCTTCATTGGCTTGTTCGAGATACCTTATAAACACACCAAAACGGTGAACATAAAACAAAAATAAATAATTTAAATGGAGTAAAAAAATGAACATCATTACTAATAACACGGTATCTAAAGTATTAACTAGCTTATTAATGACTATAATTATGAGTGTACCATTGAGTGTTAATGCAGAAGAAAAGCCAAAAGATGATCAGCCGCTAGTTTGTAAAATCAACCCTTTTTGTGAAAAAGATGGTCAAGCGGATAAAACTGAGGACTAGAGGTTCTGAAGTGCTCCAGATGGCCTGTATTTTATAAGTAACAGGCCATTAATATATGTGTCAGGTTCAAAAAATATAGTTGGTAACAACTGTTATTTTTGTTTCAATAGTAGCAAATTCGAATCAGGCACAGTCTCTTTCATCAAAAGTAATTTATTGCCATCAGGATGCATATCAAACCAGGCGTAGTAGGTATTTTTAAGCCAAAGTTTTGATGATTTTTCTTTTGTACTGAGAGATATGCGATTCAATAGAAAATCTGTACCAAGAGGTGAAGAAAAATACAGATAGTCTCCATATATATGCCAAGAAACATTAGAGTCTGTTGTAATATTTGCTATAACCACATCTTCTTCAGAGGAAAACCTATGTGTTTGTATTAGTTCACCTGTTTCGAGCAGTAAGTATCTATATTGCCCTGATTTATCTTCTTTGGCTTCTTTCACTCCAGCTCTGAGTTTCTGGTAGTGCTGTTCTTGCAGGTTGTATTCTATTAATGAGCGGTTATTGTGTTCCCTGCGGGTATAGTATAAACGCAAACCGTCAGCGCTCCAGTTGAGGCGCTCAGCTTTTTCCATCTGATTACTGATAAATTGAAGTTTATTTGTCGTTAAATCCAGGATGAATACTTGATGATCTAATATACCTGATATTTTATCTTGCACTGGATTATATGTGATATCTACGAGTTTATGGCTTCGGGTAAAATTAGTTAGTGTCTTGAGCTCCCCATTTATTGAATACTGAATCAACTGAGGGATACCGTCTTTATTTGATCTGAAAATCACCTGATCAGGATTTCGGCTGTATGTTGGGGCTCCTTCTTTACCGGGTAAAGGAAATTCATATAGTTGTGGCTCCTCCTCAGTAAAAGGATTAATGACCTCAATGGAATCCCGTGTATTGGTACCTTTGCTATTAGCTAATAGACATCCTGAACCGCAAGAAGTAAATACAGCTCCTAGTTGAATATCGGCAAGCTTGCTCTGACTCAAAGTGCGGTCGTTTAGTTTATAATTATATAATGTATTGCCATCAGCTAAGTAAAGTCCCAAGCTCTCGTGATCCCAAGCTAAGGTAACGGGAGAAAATTTTAGTTTTTTATTATCTTCAATTTTACCTGTGATCATATTAACAATTAACAAATGTACTTGGCTATCCTGTACAAAACGCAATATACCAAGATAATTGCCATCAGGAGAGAGTCTTGCGGAGTAGTCTCCAGAACCTTCAACATCCGGAAAGGTGATTTGCTTTAATGCACCTGTGTTTATTTTTATAGAAAATAAGGATTTAGGGTGTTTTGGGCTTTGTTTGTTGGTGAAGTATAATAAAGTATTATCGGCAGACCAGAACAGGTTAGGTTGTAAGGTTTTGTATTTATATAATGATCGCTCACCTATCACTTTCATATTTTCGTCAAAGCTCATCAATATTATCTCAGCTTGATTGCCACTTTGACGTTGGAACGCCAATTTTCTTCCATCTTTACTCCATTTAGCAGAGTAATTATTTGAAGAGCCTGAAGTAATGCGCCTAACGGTCTCTGTCCCTAAAGATTTGAGGTAAAGATTATAATAACCAGAGGCTGTTTTACGGTGAGAAAATACAACTATGTTGTTATTTTTGTTGTAATCAGCCCAATATTCTTCACCCGGCATATCTGTCAGGGTTTCAACTTCAAATGTGGCGTTTTCTTGACTTTTTTTCGGATAATAATATGTTATTGCTAAAAAAATAATAATGCTTGTTATGATAAAGAATATTATTTTTACTTTTTTATTAGTTTGGACTGAGTCTAGTTGCTGTGTTGTTACAATCGGTGCAGCAGGCGTAAGGTCAGGTTCTGATTTTAATTCAGGAGCTGTATTCTCAGTTGGTTGAGATGTGACTTCTTTTGGTTGGTAAGAGACCTCTGCGATCAGCAAATACCCTTTATTTGGAACTGTTTTAATATATCTTGCAGCTTTGACATCATCACCCAAAGCGTCACGAAGTTTTTTTATGACTCGACGTATCGCATTGTCCGATACAATTCGTCCATTCCATACATGCTCAAGCAATTCACGCTGACTGACATAATGACCTTTACGATTAGTTAAATAACAGAGTAACTCCATGGTAAGCGGTTCTAACTTGATAGCTATTTCATCTTTGTAAATACGAGTTTGTTTAAAATCTACAACAAACTCACCAACTTTTACAATAGTATCATCCAGCCAGTTGTGACTTCCATTTTCCTTACTAATCATTGTCTTAGGTCTTTTTTTTATTATATAACATCCTTGTGATGTCTTGTTACCAACTAATATAACACATAATCATGCATAGTGTTTTGCCTTTATTGTCCCTGAAAGCGAATATGTTTCACAGCGAATTACAGCAGTGAGTATATCGACAATTTCGATATGAATATGGGTTGGTAAATTGAAAATGATAAAGACAAAAACTAATAAAAAGAGTCTGGCTAAATTTCTGGTTGTTAGCGGGGTTGGAGTTTTAGGCCTGGCTGCAACTGTGGGTTTCTGGTCATGGTATCAGTTAAATGCTTCTTTACCTGTTTTAAATGGCAAAGTATTGATTGATGGCTTACAAAGTAATGTAGAAATAGAGCGTGATAAACAAGGTGTAGCGACTATCATTGCTTCATCTCGACTTGATATAGCAAGCGCAACTGGCTTTCTTCATAGTCAGGAGCGTTTCTTTCAAATGGATCTATTACGTAGAAGATCTGCTGGAGAATTAAGTGCTCTGATTGGAGAAAGCGCGTTAGAGCAAGATAAAGAAGCCAGATTACATAGTTTTAAGTTGCATGCTAAAGAAGCATATAAAGATTTACCATTAGCACATAAAAATATATTAGATGCATATGTATCAGGTGTAAATCAAGGGATCGCATCTTTAAAGCAAGCCCCTTATGAATATACATTATTAAATCAAGAGCCGACCAACTGGCATGCTGAAGATTCTTTTCTTGTTTCTTATTCCTTATTTATGGAGATGCAGGGCAAAGATTATCAAAATGCGAATAACTTACATAAGTTAAAAGAGCATTTACCTGAAAAGCTGGTGGATTTTTTAGTGCCTCTAGGCACTAAGTGGGACCAGCCTTTAGAAGGTAGTGCACTTAATACAACCAAAACACCAGATGCAACCGTATTTGATATCAGGCAGCTTGATCCGATTATTCAGGCTTATAACGTCGATATAAAAATTGAGACCTCTGTTCCCGGAAGTAATAACTGGGCGGTCGCGGGAAATAAAACGCAATCGGGTCATGCATTAGTTGCTAATGATATGCATTTACAATTATCAGTTCCTAATATTTGGTATCGCTTGTCTATGCATATTAAGCATGATGAACAGTTATCTCAATTACATGGGATAACTTTACCTGGCTTGCCTTTTATGGTTGCTGGCAGTAATGGAAAAATAGCCTGGGGCTTTACTAATTCTATGGGGGATTGGTCTGATATTTTATTAATACCCAAAAGTGAAGCTCTGGATATGGTGACTGAAACTCAGCAAAGTATCGCCATTAAAGATAAAAATGATGTTGATTTTACATTACGTCAAACGCCTTATGGACCTGTTGTAGGTGAGGATGATAATGGAGACTTTATGGTATTACGTTGGGTCGCGCATGATCCGGCGAGTGTTAATTTAGGTTTATTGGATGTAGAAACCGCCACCACTGCAGAAAAAGCGCTGCCATTATTTAATAAAGTAGGGATCACTCATTTAAATGTTGTTGTCGGGGATGACGCTGGAAATATTGCCTGGTCAATTGCAGGTGCTATTCCTAAACGAGCTCATTCTGTATGGCAGCCTGTCGCTTATGATGATAAGCGCTTTGACTGGGAAGGCTTATTGACTGCTGAGTATTATCCCAAAATAATTAATCCTGAAAATGGTTACCTTTCTACCGCTAATGCCCGAGTTGTATCAGGTGAGAATCTAGATAAAGTCGGGCGAGAAAATTATGCTTTGGGTGCCAGGGCTAAGCAAATTCATGATGATATTTTTGTTTTATATCAGCCTGATGAAACCTCAATGCTCAGCACTCAGATGGATCATCGCGCTATCTTTTTACGTCCGTGGGAACAGCTAATACTAAAAATAATGGATGCTGAATTTTTAATTAAGTATCCACAACTTAGAGAATATAAAAAGGTAATTGAGGAGTGGAATGGTGAAGCCTCAGCAGATGCAAAAGGCTACCTTCTTGTGCGTGCATTTAGATCGCAAGTCGCGAAACGTGTATTCCTCGCATTAATCGCTCCTGTTACAGATGAGCATCCTGATTTTAATGTTTCCGATTACTTTGCTGTGACCAGTCAATGGGAAGGCCCTCTTTGGACTTTGGTTAATGATCAACCAAGTCATTTGCTGGATAGTAAATACAATAATTGGGAAGAGTTATTTGCGGACGCTTTATTATTTTTAGATAACCATTTTAAAACACATGATGGTTCTTTGGCTGAAGCTTATTGGGGGAAATATAACACAGTTCATATTCAGCACCCTCTAAGTAATGCCATACCTTTTGTTAGCAATTTCTTTAATTTACCAGAAAGGGAAGCTGCTGGTGATATCAATATGCCATTGGTGCAGGAGAACAGTTTTGGCGCATCTATGAGGATGGTTGTCAGTCCTGGTCGTGAAAAAGACGGTTTTTTTCATATGCCGGTAGGTCAGTCAACTAATCCGTTATCTCCTTATTGGACTGCAGGGCATCTAGATTGGGTTGAAGGTAGACCTTCACCATTTTTACCTGGTGAAACTAAATATCAATTAACTTTAATACCAAAAGTGATTAAATAAGGAGCATTAAAATGCAGGTTAATATTTCAACTGATAATCATGGGTTTCCATTGACAGCTGCACAATTGGATATCTATTTAGATCAAGCTCGTTACTCCGATTCTCCTATTTATAATATAGGTGGTTATGTACGTATTGACAAAAAAGTAAATGTGGCGGTTTTTGAACAAGCTTTTGATCAACTGGTGGCAAGTAATGACGTATTTCATTTAGGCTTTCATCATATTGATGAACAAATTATACAAAAATATAAAGCAACACCTGCTAAATTTAGCTATTTAGAGTTTGATCAACAGAGTGATCCCGCTAAGGCTGCCCGATCTTGGGTGGATGAACAATTACAGCTGGTTTTTGATTTAACGGAACATGGTTTATATCACTCTTACCTGCTTAAAATTAATGATGAAGAGTATTGGTATGTACCTATAGCTCATCATTTGATCACTGATGGGTTTGGTTATAGCAATTGGATTGATACTTTACTTAGAATTTATTTAAGCATAGAAACGAAAGATCACACAATTTTGAGTGATAGGCTCACTCAGTTTGCTGATGTAGCTAAAAAGGAAGGTAAGTATTTAACGAGCAACTCTTTTATTAAGTCAGCTGAATTTTGGGATAAAACCTTTGAGCAGGGCTTACTTCCTGTATTAAGCCGTCGGGGTTCAATAACTGAAACCAATAAATCTAGCTTTGTTGTGACTAAAGATTTATCTCAGAAAGAATATCGACGCTTGATAGACTTAAGCACAAGCTTGGGTTGTCGGGTTCACCACTTATTTTTAGCTGCTTTATATAGTTATTTTTTCAGTATTCAAGACAATGATCGTTTTACGATCGGTTTGCCATTTCATAACAGAACAGGGGGCTCTAAAAAGTCAATAGGATGCTTTACCAGCGTTAGTCCTTTATTGACTTGTGGTTCACAGAACATGGCTTTTTGTGAATTAATGACTTTAATACAAGAAAATATGCGAGCTATGTCAAAGCATAAAAAATACCCTCTCAGTATTATGTTTCAAAAAATAAGGGAGCAACAACCGGATATTGAACGTTTGTTTGATATTCAATTTAACTATCAGAAATTAAATTATACATATGCTGATGATAAGTTAAATACAACCACCTATTTTTTGCCTCCGGGGCATGAACAAATTCCATTTATTTTTAATCTGTGTGAATTTGGCGAGCAACAAGATGTACAGCTACAAGTTGAAGCAAATTATAGCTTCTTTGAACCTAATGAAGCCAAGCTGGTATTAGAGCGTTTATTATATATTTTAGATCAAGTAGTTATACAGCCTGATATTGCACTTAAAAATTTACAGTTAGCGACAGCTGCAGATACGAGTGCATACAATCAATTAAAGAACGATATAAAACTTAATATTCCACTAGTGCCTGTATCTGAACTGTTTAATAAACAAGTTTTTGAAAACCCTGATAACACAGCTTTAATTTCTGCAGATACAAAACTGAGTTATCAGCAGTTACAACAAAATAGCTTTAAAGTTGCCAATTATTTAAAAGAGCAAGGAATAGAAAAAGGGGATAGGGTAGCGATTTGTCTGCCGAGAGAAGCTGATTTAATAACGTTATTACTTGCCTGTCTGACAATTGGTGCAACTTATGTACCTTTAGATCCTAAATACCCGTTAGAACGATTGCAATATATGATAGAAGACTCCAGTGTGAAAATTTTAATCATTGGCAGTGATATTAAGGAACGGTTAAATCTGACAGCCCCCGAAACTTTAATATGGGATAAGGAGGTTAACCATCAAATCAGTTTAATGGAAGTTAAATCCTTAAAATCGGATCTCGGTGACCTTAACAGTCTTCCCGCTTATATCATCTACACCTCAGGCTCTACAGGCAAACCAAAAGGTGTTGTTATTTCACAGGCCGGATTAGCCAATTTTTTGATAGGTATAACAGAGCGTCTTGATTTAGATGTTAATAGTCACTGGCTTGCAACTACAACAATAGGGTTTGACATTGCTACAATGGAGATTTATGGACCACTTATTAGTGGTGGTAAATTAACTCTATTAGATAGTGAAACTAGTCAGCATGGAGAAAAACTAAAAGCTATATTAGAAAAATCTAGCTCAAATATAATCCAATGCACACCCGCTATGTGGCAAATGTTACTTGATGCAGGCTGGACTGGAAATTCAGAATTGTTAGCTGTTTCAGGTGGTGAAGCGCTAAGTGAAGTATTGGCAGATAAAATACTTTCCCGATGTAATCGACTGTTTAATGCTTATGGTCCAACAGAAGCCAGCGTCTACTCTTTGCTTAAAGAGGTATTGAAAGATAGTCAGGGGAAAATTGATTGCAACCTAGGTGATCCTTTACCAAATTATCGTCATTATATTATTGATTCTCGAAATCAAATTGCGCCAATAGGTGTCGCTGGTGAGTTATGTATTGCTGGAATTGGTTTAGCTATTGGCTATCTTAATCAAGCTGAACTGACTGCAAAGCAATTTATTAATTATCAGGGCTTACAAAATAATGAACGGATTTATCGCACAGGAGATTTAGTGCGCTTATTACCCTCCGGGCAGGTTGAATTTTTGGGCCGACTTGATCATCAGGTTAAAATTCGTGGATATCGGATCGAGCTGGGAGAAGTTGAAAGTCAATTACAACTTCATTCGGAAATTAACGACGTTGTTGTTGTCGCTAGAGATAATGCTCAAGGTGAAAAAATATTAGTAGCTTACCTGATAAGCACGGTTAAGCATGATAACGATGAGCTTTTTTTATCATTACGTGAATATTTATCAGATAAATTACCCAACTTCATGTTGCCACAAGCTTTTGTCAGAATGGAAGATTTTCCTCTGACAAGTAATGGTAAGGTCGATAGAAAAGCGTTACCTGCACCAGATTATAAATCAAAAAAGCAATTTATAGTTGCAGAATCATTAACAGAGAAAAGTCTTGTTAATATATGGCAGGAATTGTTTGATATTCAGGTTATTAGTACTGGTGACAACTTTTTTGAGTTAGGCGGTCACTCGTTAATGGCTATGAGAATGTTTGGTCATATAAAGCGTGCCTATAAAGTTGAGTTGCCATTAACTATCATTTTTTCTCATAGTGATATTCGTTCATTAGCAGCCCATTTAGATGATTTGATAAAAGAACAAAAGCTAGGTACTGATGTTATTGAGCTAAACCCACTAAAAAATATAGAGAGATACCCTTTATCTACGGCACAAAAATCAATGTGGATGATGGATAAACTTTCTAATGGTGCGGTTCAATATAATATGCCAGGTGTTTTTTCTATAATTGGTTTACTACAACCATCAGCGCTATCAATTGCATTAGAAGGCCTAGTTGAACGACATCAAGTGCTTCGTACTATGCTGGTGGAGCATAATGATGATATCTATCAGCAAGTGTTTACTAACCACAAGTTTGAGATGCCACTTGAGGACTTGAGTGAACACAAAGGTGATCCTCAAACGCAGGTACAACAATTAGTTGAACAAGAAGCAAATACGGTATTTGAACTGAGCCAGGATCTTAAGTTAAGGGCCAAACTAATTAAGTTGGCTGATGACCATCATATATTACTGCTCACTTTACATCATATTGCGGCTGATGGCTGGTCGATAAATGTTTTAAGCAAAGAGTTAATGGCTTTATATCACAGTGCGTTAACTGGGGTTGAAGCAGAATTACCTGATTTAAAAGTTCAATATAAAGACTATGCTCACTGGCAACAACAAAGATTGAACAAGGGGTTGTTAGATAAACAGCTAAATTATTGGTCTAAACAGCTCAAAGACAGTCCTAAAACTCATAATCTGGCATTGGATTTTCCTCGTCCGGCCACTCAAAGTTTTGAAGGCGAACAGATCCAAAGGCGTTTATCAAAGAAAACGACAGATAAAATAAATAGCTTTGCTAAACCACATCAAGTAACTACTTTCATGATATTGCAAACAGTTTTTGCGACCATGTTATCTCAATGGAGCAGGGAAGAAGATATTTTAATGGGTACAGCTGTAGCTGGTCGACAGCATCCAGATGTGGAGCCTTTAATTGGTTGTTTTACCAACTCATTAGTTTTACGCAGTGATGTCAGTAAAGGCGATAACTTTATCAGTCTTTTGTCTAAATCCCGCACTATGATATTAGAGGCTTTTGAAAATCAGGATGCCCCTTTCGAGAAATTAGTTGAGCAATTACAACCTGAAAGAAATGCAAGTTATAACCCGGTTTTTCAGATTTGGATTGTTTTACATAATCATGAACAACAAGCACTTTGCTTATCCGGGTTAGAAGTTGAGCAGGAGTTGCAAGATAGCTTAAGTGTTAAATTTGATTTAGCTTTATCAATTACTGAAGTTAATGATGAGTTGGTATTAGAGTGGCAGTATTGTAATGAATTATTTTTACAAGAAACCATTAATAATATTGCAACTAGTTTTGAAGTGTTACTGGAAGGTTTACTTCAGTGCCCTGATGTTGATGTTCAAAAATTACCATTATTAGCAAAGGAGACTTCAGAAAACCCATTTCATAGTATCGAAGTTCAACGTTATTACCCTGAAAATAATAATTTAATAGGGTTGTTTGAATCTCAAGCAGCTTTAAAACCAGACGCAACAGCTCTGGTATATCAAGATCAATCAATTAGTTATTTTGATTTAAATATCAAAGCAAATCGCTTAGCACAAAGGTTAATAAGTCAGGGAGTTAAAGAAAATACACCCGTTGGACTGTGTGTAGACCGATCAATTGGTATGTTAATTGGGCTATTGGGTATATTAAAGTCCGGTGGGGCATATGTACCTTTAGATCCTTCCGCTCCGGCCGAACGTCTGGCTTACATAGTGAGTGATACACAATTGAATGCCATTGTGACTAATCAAGCTCACAGAATGTTGATACCAGAGATGATCACTGAAGTTACTTTATTAGATGAAGTTCAACTTGATACCTGGTTAGGTGATTTTAGCCCTGAGCCACCTTTGATTAACAAGGAGAGCGAAAATTTAGCTTATATTTTGTATACCTCAGGCTCTACTGGAAAACCTAAAGGTGTTGCAGTTACACATAAAAATTTATTGAATTTAACATATTCAATGAGAGAGATTTTAGCTGACAGAGGATTAAAAGAGGACTACCGGTGGGCCTGGAGTGCTCCTATGGTATTTGATGCGTCAGTTCAGGCTTTAACTCAGTTGGCATTTGGCGTTGAACTACATTTATTGTCTGAAGAACATCGTAAAAGTCCGGTTAAGTTACTTAATTATTTAAAAAGTTCAAACATACTCTTGCTAGATACCACACCTTCATTAGTGGAGTTATTGCTGAAAGAGGCTGACATAAGAAACCAGGCATTACCTAATTTATTAATAGGTGGCGAGGCTATAAATCCTTTGTTATGGAACAGCCTATCAACATTCCAGACAAAGCATAATCGATTCTCACTCAATGTATACGGCCCGACTGAATGCACAGTAAATGCAAGCTTTGCTGACATCGATGATAACCAGTCGGTAAATATAGGCTTAGGGTTAGCTAATGTCAGACTTTATGTCATGGATGACAAGTTGCAGGTATTACCAAAAGGAACCACTGGTGAATTATATATAGGAGGAGCTGGCGTTGCTAAGGGGTATTACCGTAATGAAGAGTTAACCTGTAAATATTTCATTGATTCAGATTGTTACGGCAGATTATATAAAACTGGAGATTTAGCGCGTTGGCGTAATGATGGCCAACTTGAATATCTAGGTCGAAATGATTTTCAAGTGAAACTAAGAGGTTATCGCATTGAATTGGAAGAAATTGAACTGGTATTACTAGACCTTGAGGAGGTTAGTGAATCCGTTGTTTTATTAAAAGAAGATCAACTGATTGCGTACGTTGTTGCTCAAGGTTGTAGCGAAGCCGTATTAATGGCGAGAATGAAAAGTCATTTACCTGCTTATATGGTTGCCAGCAAAATCGTGATGCTGGAAAAGATCCCTTTGACTAAAAATGGAAAACAAGACAGGAATGCTTTATTTGCATTAGATATCGCGAAAGTGCCTTGTCGTTATACCGCTCCAGAAACGGAAATAGAGCGTCAGTTACAAAAAATTTGGCAAAAATTGTTAAACCTGGACGCTATCAGTGTTGAAGCTAATTTCTTCGAGATAGGCGGTCACTCACTACTGGCAATCCGTCTGGCTAGCGCTTGTCGGGAACATTTTAATACCGAACTACCGTTATCGGAATTTATGGCTAGTCCATCGATCCGTGCACTCGCTCAAAACATAAATCAAATATTCCACAATAAAAATGTCTTTGCTCATGTTGAAAATGATGAAGCAAACTTAGATAAAAATGAAAGGATAGTAATATGAACACGCAAGAAATCATCAACATTTGTTTAGATAAAGGTATTCGTCTTTCTGTAGATAATGGCAATCTGCAAATTGATGCTCCTAAAGACGGATTAACTGACAATATTCTCACATTGTTACGTAGTCATAAGGCAGATTTAATCAGCTTTATTGAAAGCTTTTCGGCTCAGGAACAAGCTGTTAAAAAGCAGCTATTAAAAAAATCAGAAAAAACAGGGCCGGCACCATTATCATTCGCTCAACAGAGATTATGGATTGTAGATCGTATTGAACAAGGGACAGCTCAATACAATATGTCAGCAGCTTTCATGCTTGAAGGTAGTTTAAATAAATCAGCTTTTATAAATACGATTAATACTATAGTTAAGCGCCATGATATTTTACGAACTGTATATAAAGAGGTTGATAACGAGTGTGTGCAAGTTGTTCAGGATCATGTTGAAACAGCTGTTCAGGAAATAGATATCAGTGAGCTAGCTGATGATGATGTATTTAATAAAATCAAAGAACTGGCTGAGCGAGACGCATTAAAGCCTTTTAATTTAAGTAAAGATACTATGTTGCGCACTCAATTGATCAAAGCAGAAAATTCTAAACATTTTGTTTTGTTTAATATGCATCATATTGCATCTGATGGTTGGTCTATTGGTGTTTTAATTAAAGAATTTAAAGAGTTATATAGTGCATTTGCCCTTGGGAAAGAAAGCCCGCTACCTGAATTAGAAGTGCAATATAGTGACTACGCTCACTGGCAACGCGATTGGTTGCAAGGTGAAGTCATGGATACTGAAATGGAATACTGGAGTGAGCAGCTAGAAGAGCTTCCGATAATACATAGCTTGCCATTAGATAATGCGCGTCCGACGATACAAAGTTTTCTTGGTAAAAGTATTAAACGTGAGCTATCACCAAGTGTATTGGTTGATTTAAATAACTTTTGCCAGACTGAAGGCGTTACTCAATTTATGATCCTGCAGACTTTGTATGCTTTGGTATTGAGTAACTGGAGTCGGGAGAAAGATATTGTAATGGGCACACCTGTTGCTGGTCGTACTCAGCAAAATGTAGAGCCTTTAATAGGGTTTTTTCTGAATAACCTTGTTCTACGTACTGACCTTTCTGGCAATCCTAGCTTCAGAGATCTACTAAATCGCAATAAACAAACGTTATTGGAAGCTTTTGAGCATCAACATATGCCTTTTGCTGCCTTGGTTGAAGAGCTTAATCCTGAGCGTAGCAGCAGTTATCAGTCTTTATTCCAGATTTGGTTTGTTTTGCAAAACCATGAAACTGGTGAGCTAGATTTACCTGGTTTAAAAATGTCAATACCGGATGAAATGTCATCTGATTTAGATACAGTGAACTTTGACGTTTCCTTAAGCGTGGCTGAAGTTGAGGGTAAACTGGTATTAGACTGGGAATATCAGAGTAATCTTTTTGATGCTGAAACCATTGAAGAGCTGACCTTAGCCTATGAAACTTTATTATTAAGTGCATTAAGTAACCCGGCGAGCCCGATTCAGCATTTACCTATGATAGCAGCAAATAGTAAACAACCCTGGGCTGTTACATCTCAACAAGGTTATCCGAATGATACGAGTTTGAGTGAATTAATCGCATACCAGGCCGAGAACACTCCAAATGCCACAGCTATTGTGTATCAAGATCAATCTTTGAGTTATAAAGAATTAAATGAAAAGGCAAATCGGGTTGCTCATAGTTTAATTAATCAAGGAGTTAGTCAAAACTCTCCAGTTGGCCTATGTGCAGAGCGTTCAGTTGAAATGTTAATTGCGCAACTGGGCATAATGAAAGCTGGAGCAGCTTATGTGCCATTAGATCCACTCGCGCCAAGGGAGCGTTTGGGTTATATCATTGAAGATACTAAATTAAATGTGGTTGTAACAACAAAAGCACATCAATCAAAATTACCTGATGAAATAAGTACTTTTACCTTTTTAGATAATGCGCTTGAATCAGACTGGCTTGAAGAGTTTTCTGGGCAAACCCTTAATGTAAAGGTTAACGCTGACAACCTTGCTTATATACTTTATACCTCAGGCTCTACTGGTAAACCTAAAGGCGTCGCAATAGCACACAAAAGTGTAGTGAATTTAGCTTATAGCATGAAAGGTGTGCTGGCTGACCGAGGTTTAACTGGTCATTATCGCTGGGCCTGGAGTGCTCCGATGATTTTTGATGCGTCTGTACAAGCTTTAACACAATTAGCATTTGGTGTTGAATTGCATTTACTTTCTGAAAATACTAGAAAAAATCCAACAACTTTACTTGATTACTTACAAAACTCTGAAATAGCTCTGATGGATAGCACACCTTCATTAGTTGATTTATTACTGAAAGAAGCTCAGCTCAGAAATCAGGTTTTACCAAGTTTATTAGTTGGTGGTGAGGCTATTAGTACAGATTTATGGGCTGGTTTATGGAAGCATTTTTCAACCAATGAAGGATTTGCATTAAATGTGTATGGTCCGACAGAATGTACAGTTAATACAACCTTTGCTGATATCAATGATTGTAAACAGCCGCATATAGGCCGTGAGTTACAAAATATCAGACTTTATGTCATGAACGATGCGCAACAAGTCTTGCCTGTAGGCGCTAAAGGTGAGTTATATGTCGGTGGGGATTGCTTGGCTCAGGGCTATTATAACAATGAAGCGTTAACCGCTGAGTGTTTCGTAAATAGCGAAGGATACGGTCGTTTGTATAAAACTGGTGATTTAGTTCGTTGGCGTCATGATGGGAATTTGGAATACTTAGGTAGAACTGATTATCAGGTGAAATTAAGAGGTTATCGAATAGAGTTAGGTGAAATAGAGACCGTATTATTAGAACACCCTAAAGTACAAGATGCTGTTGTATTAGTCAAAGATGAGCAATTAGTTGCATTTTTAGTTGCTGATGATGTAACCGAAACTTCACTAAAGGAGCAAATGGAAGGTCGTTTACCTAGCTATATGATTGCTTCTAAAATTGAAATATTAGATGAGATCCCTTTAACGCGAAATGGTAAACAAGATAGAAAAGCATTACTTGCTTTAGAGTTGACTGCGATAACGGATGTTTATAGTGCGCCAGAAACTGAAACTGAGCTACAAATACAGTTGATATGGCAAGATTTGCTCGGTTTAGACTCTATCAGCGTAGAAGCTAACTTCTTTGAAATCGGCGGACATTCATTATTAGGCATACGTTTAGCGAGTGCTTGTCGTGAAAAATTGAATATGGAATTACCGCTTAAAACATTAATGGAAAATCCAACAATTCGCAGTATTGCCAGACAATGTGATTGGTATGAAAAACAACGTCAGGTATTAGCAGCCGGTATCAATAATGATAACGCTGCTGAAAGGATGGTTATATGAGTGTTCAACATATAATAGAGCAATGTCTGGATCTTGGGATCCAGCTTTCAACTGACGGTGAAAACCTTAAGATTGCGACTAGTCAGAATGTATTACCTCAAGATTTAGTTGCTCAGTTGAAAAGGCATAAGCTTGAGTTGATTGAATATATAGGTGCTTTTTCTGATTCTGAGCAACAAAAGACGCAGATGCAGATCGCGCTTGCTGATCGTAGCAAGCCTGTGCCTTTATCTTCGGCCCAGAAGAGATTATGGTTCCTTGATAAAATGCATGGTTCAAATAGTGTTTATAATATGTCTAGTGCTTTCTGGCTTGATGGTGAATTCAGGCTGGATATTGCTAAAAAAGCAATGAAACACTTAATAATGCGACATGAAGTATTAAGAACCAGTTTTTCAGAGCTAAACGGGGAACCCGTACAGGTTATTGGTGATGGTGCTGATTGTATATTTACTTATAAAGACCTTAGCCATTTATCTTTAGCTGAAAGTAACAAAAAAGTAAAAGAATTAGTTGCAGCAGATGCAAACATGCCTTTTGACCTGAAAAGTGATGTGATGTTGCGATTTAGCTTTTTACGCCAATCGTCAAATCGAGGAGCTATATTCCTGACTATGCATCACATAGCTTCAGATGGTTGGTCTATCACATTGATATATAAGGAATTTGCCGTTATATATAATGCCTTGTGTAATGATGAGGATATATTATTAACACCATTGCCGGTGCAATATGCTGATTATGCCAGCTGGCAAAAAAATTGGATGCAACAAGATGTATATAAACGGCAACTAAAGTACTGGCAAAAGCATTTGGTAGATTTACCAGTATTGCATAATTTGCCATTAGATAAAGTTAGGCCTAAGCAGCTCGGGACTTCGGGAGATAATTGCACCATAAGTTTGAAAAAATCGACTTCATTGGTATTAACCCAACTGGCCCATAAGGCTGATACGACATTATTTGTGGTAATGCATGCTTTAGTATCAATACTGTTAAGTCGTTATGCAAATAATAATGATGTTGTTATTGGCACTCCTATTGCTGGCCGTCGGCAGAAGGAACTGGAAGGTCTGATAGGTTTTTTTATCAATAATTTGGTATTAAGGGTAAATACATCTGGCAGTCCTCGTTTTAGTGATTTTCTTGAACAAGTCAAACTTGTTAATTTAGATGCTCAAAACAACCAGGACGTTCCATTTGACCATTTAGTTGAAATTCTGAACCCTGTTCGCAGCAGCTCTCACCAACAGTTATTTCAGATAATATTAGCGCAAAATAAAGTGGAAATGCATAGTAATGCAGCTCCGGCCTTTGGAGAAGCTGTGCTATCAGGGTTCGATGCAACGGAATCTTTTGCAAAGTATGAATTACAAATTAATATCTCCGATAGCGAAGATGCAATTGATGTTAGTTTTGCATTTAGCAAGGAGTTATTTAGCAAAGCAAGCATAAGTCGTATGATAGGGCATTTTGCTAATCTTTGTGATGCAGTGGCATCAAAACCCGATCTGGAAATTGATCGTCTGTTATTAGTTAGCGACAGTGAATCACAGTTTATTAGTAAAGAAATAAATATTGCTAGTGAACAAACGTTAGCCGCAAAGCCAGTACATAGATATGTAGAAGCCCAAGCATTAAAAAATCCTACAGGCTTGGCTGCTCAGTTTTCAGAAGTAAAACTGAGTTATGGAGAATTAAATGAAAAGGCGAATAAATTAGCGCACTATCTACGAGATCTTGGAGTTAAAAACGAAGAGTTAGTTGGTCTGTCTGTTACTAAATCTAGCGAAATGCTTATAGCTATGCTTGCGATTCTTAAAGCTGGCGGGGCGTATTTACCGATAGATCCTGATTATCCGGATAGCAGGATCAAGTATATGCTGGAAGATGCACAGGTAAAACTGTTGCTGACAGAGAGCGCATTGATTGAGCGTTTGAAGGTTTTTCCATGTGAAAAATTGATACTTGATGATGCCGATTTTTTAATAAAAACATCGGATTATTGTGACAAAAATTCAGATATCCTCAATGATGAAAATGATACTGGCTTAGCTTATGTAATTTATACTTCGGGTTCTACTGGTCAACCTAAAGGGGTGATGGTTGAGCATGGAAATATAACGCGTTTAATACAAAATACCAATTACATCACAATTGATAGCGATGACAGAATGGCTCTGATATCAAATATCTCATTTGATGCAGCTACTTTTGAGATTTGGGGGGCGCTGACAAACGGAGCATCAGTACATTATATTGATAAAGATACGGTGTTGGATCCAGTACGTTTTACTGGTGCCTTAGCAGATAAAAATATTAGTACTATGTTTGTGACAGCGGCTTTGTTTAATCAAGTAGCTTTAACACAAGCTGATGGTTTTTCAGGACTTAAATGTTTACTTGTCGGGGGAGAGGCACTAGATAAGCAGTGTATCGATCTTGTGCTGTCTGCGGGTAAACCTGAATGTTTACTTAATGGTTATGGGCCAACCGAAAATACCACGTTTAGTACTTATTATGAGATCTCTGAAGTTGAGTCACGTAATTACCCGATAGGTCGGGGATTATCGGGTACCCAATGTTATGTCTTAGACAATAATCACCAGTTGGTAGGCTTAGGTATGGTTGGAGAGTTATGCCTGGGCGGGAGTGGCGTAGCCCGGGGTTATTTAAACCGTCCTGAATTGACTCGTGAACGCTTTATTAATGATGTGTTTAGCAATGGAACGGGAAAAAGTCTTTATAAAACAGGTGATTTGGTTCGCTGGACACATGATAAACAGTTGCAATTTATTGGCAGAGTTGACCACCAGGTTAAGATCCGTGGGTTTCGAATTGAGTTAGGGGAAATAGAAGAAGTATTATTAAGTCTGGATGCTGTTCAAAAAGCAATTGTCGTCGTATATGAACCGACCCCAGGAAATAAGCAATTAGCGGCCTACATTACAGTTAGCAAAGAGCATGATTGTGAGTCAGAAGAAAATATAAAGCAGCAACTTCAGTCATTGTTACCAGGTTACATGGTTCCGAATGCATTGAGTATACTGGATGTAATGCCATTGAATGCGAATGGTAAGATTGATCGACAGGTTTTACCCGCACCGAGTATGGGGGCGAGTGATGAGGCTCAAGAACCTGAAACACCGACTGAAAAGTCGATGGTATCTATCTGGTCTAAACTGCTTAAGTTAAAGGAAGAAGACATTAGTGTAATGGCTAACTTTTTTGAAGTTGGCGGGCATTCATTATTGGCAGTAAGACTTGTTACAGAAATACGTACTCAGTTGAAAAAAGAAATCTCGATCCAGTCGATCTTCGAATTTCCAAATATTCGCAACTTGTCAGCACAGGTTGATGTGAGTGAAAGTACAAGATTGAATAGCGGTATTCAACGCGTTGAGCGAGGAAATAATATACTGCCGGTATCATTTGCTCAGCAGCGTTTATGGTTTATAGACCAGTTGAAGGGCGGCACGCCAGAGTACAACATGCCAATGGCACTTAATGTATCGGGCACATTAGATATCGCATTAGTCGAACGTGTGTTCACTGCTATCATCGAACGCCATGAAGTCTTACGTTCTGTGTATATTGAGACAGAAACAGGTGTACAGCAGCTTATTCGTAATGAGTTTGATTTTACGGTGGCGCAACATGATCTGTCAGGATTAGATAAAGCGGTTCAAGACAGTGAATTACAACAGTTCATCACATGTGATGTCGAAACGCCGTTTAACTTACAGTCAAGTTTGATGGTGAGAGCGAGCTATATTGCGCTGAAGAAGTCTGACGTTGAGGCGCAGGGTGTATTGTTATTTAACATGCATCATATCGCTTCAGATGGTTGGTCGATGGAAGTGTTGAGCAGGGAGTTCTTTACACTTTATCAGGCATTTTCAGAAGGTAAGGGCAATCCATTACCGAAACTTGATATTCAATATGCCGATTATGCACATTGGCAAAAAGAGTGGTTACAAGCTGAGGTGCTAGAGTCTCAACTTAGTTACTGGGAGCAGCAATTAGAAGATGTGCCGCCGGTGCATAATTTACAGTTAGATAAACCTAGACCTGAGGAAAAACAATACTTAGGTGCAACCATATCGGACACCTTGCCGGCAGCAGTAGGTGTGAAATTGACCCAGCTTGCTAGGCATTATCAGTTGACACCATTTATGTTATTACATAGTGCGTTAGCCCTGGTCCTGTCAAGACACAGCAACACTAACGACATAGTGATAGGAACTCCGGTTGCTAATAGAATGCAGGCGGAACTTGAGCCTCTGATAGGTTTCTTTGTGAATACCTTAGTATTGAGAGTTGACACTAATCACCAGCAGTTAAATAACTATTTAGCTCATATTAGACAAGTACATTTAGACGCACAATCAAATCAAGACGTACCGTTTGAGCAACTGGTTGAGAGACTAAAAGTGCCAAGAAGTACAGCCTATAGTTCATTATTTCAAATCATGTTGACGACGAATACAGAGTTTGGCTTAAACAGTGAAGAAGAGGTTAAGGGATTTACCTTACCAGGGGTTGAACTGAGCTCGCTAGAGTCTGAGTTTACCCAGGCAAAGTTTGATTTAGACATCAACATGAGCCTGAGTGAGCAAGGGGTTTCTAGCTGTTGGACCTATGATACAAGTTTGTTTACTGCTGCACATATTAAGCAGTTAAATGAGCATTTAGGGCGTGTACTGACAGGGTTAGCGAATAGTTTTGATGCATTGCAAATCAACCCAAATACCAGTCTTGAGTTAAACGCACTGCCTATGTTGTCAGAGACTGAAACTGATTATTTACTGAATACGCTTAACGATACTGTGGTGGATTATGCAAAAGATCAATGCATTCATGAATTATTTGAGCTACAAGCGCAGCATAAGCCAGATAATATTGCCTTAGTATTTGAAGGTAAAAAACTTACTTATAAACAACTGAATGAGAAAGCCAATCAACTGGCCCATTACCTAATTGAAAACCATCAGATAAAACCAGATACCTTAGTAGGCTTATGTATTGAGCGCTCATTTGAGATGGCCATAGGTGTATTGGGTATCTTAAAGGCCGGTGGTGCTTATGTGCCATTAGACCCTG
>Ga0209396_1000661_pt1 | contig 39627 bp, 39 predicted proteins | sample GOMGulsemesocosm_6_FD_184638 | JGI IMG/M metagenome (GOLD analysis project Ga0209396, IMG submission 184638) | Methane-oxidizing microbial communities from mesocosms in the Gulf of Mexico - GOM8C Gulf of Mexico (SPAdes) (version 2) | ecosystem: Environmental > Aquatic > Marine > Cold seeps...
ATACGATTGCAGCCATTCTGATTCAGTATATTAATACCTGGTTAGCACTTGGACTGTTAAAACAATTATAACTAAATTTTAAATTGCTTTAACATGTTAGTAAGCTTATTGCTGACATCTGTTAACTGATTCGCTGCAGCTGCAATTTCATCAACAACATGATCGGTTTCTTCAGCTCCCGTTTTAATAACAGTTAATGAGTTCGATAACTCTTCACCCACTGTAGAACGCTGCTCTGCAGCTGTTGCAATATGTGCATTAAGCTCACCAATACGTTCAATAAACTGATGTATATTATGAATGCCTTTTTGAACTTCTTCTGTTAAGCCATCTCCTTGCTCGCTTTTTCTTTACATAAAACCATTGATTTTACGGTTTCTTCACTGCCTTGTTTTAACTCATCAAGCATAGTTTAAATTTCATGGGTTGATTCTTTCGTTCTTTGGGCTAAAGTTCTTACTTCATCAACAACAACAGCAAACCCGCGACCTTGATCACCGGCTCGTGCTGCTTCAATCGCAGCATTAAGAGCAAGCAAGTTAATTTGCTCAGCAATACTCTTAATAACATCTAAAACTTGTACTACTTTATCGCTGTTTTCAGACAAATTTCTTGCTCTAGTTGATGCTCTACAACTTATGTGATGCCTTTTGTTAATGGCATATCTTTTTCAGATATATTTTTAATTTCATGACCGATGCTAGCAACTTGTAAATCTGTATAAATACCAATTCCTAATTGTAAACTCAGCAACACACCAGATAATAATAATATTAATTTTACCATTATAATTTTCATCATATAGCCCTTTGTGTAACTATAATAAAAATATTTTATACTGATTAAATTTAATGAATTAACAGTACTAATCCATCAGTGTTATAAAAATAAAATGAACATTTACTATTTGAATATTACTTTCGTTGGGTCTAAAGAAGTTTCAAATGAAATTTCGCCTTGTTCAATCACATGATCTAAATGCGTCAGCGCTTCGGTATAAAAAGCTTCAGCTTCAACAATATGATTTTCAAATAAGCTGATCCATCCATTACGTCCGTTATTTTTAACCACATATAAAGCCAGATCAGCCAATTGTAATGTTTGCTCCCATACAAAAGCTTTAGCTTGTTTTTGAATAAATGGAAAACCAGCAATTCCCATAGAGCAAGTACGATTTATTGTCCGGCCTTCACCTAAATCAAATACAAATTCCTCAATGGTTGTCCTGATCCGCTCTGCTAATATGCTCATTTGATCTCGCTGAGTGAACCTGCTAACAACTAAAAACTCTTCTCCACCCCAACGGATAACCCAATCAAAATCTCTACAGGTTTGTTTCAAGATCTGTACTATTTGTATCAGTACTTTGTCACCTGCATCATGGCCAAAAGTATCATTAATATATTTGAAGTGATCTATATCTATCAAAATAAAACCAAATCCGCTGTTTGTGTGATCTGGTATCATATAATGGTCCCTCTGAACTTTAGCAAGCTCTTGAGGAATAAATTTATTTAAAAAACGCCGATTATGTGCACCTGTTAGCTGATCAGTTAAACTTACTTTTTCTAAATCGTCACAAACTGTTTTAAGTTCTTCATGAGCTGATTCTAACTTTTTATTGGCTTTATTTAGTTTTTCAAAGCCTAAGGTATTAGCTGTTGAAATAGCGGTATAACTGGCAAGTGTACGGATCATATCAAGTTGCTCTTCTGTAAAAGCATTAAACTGTGGGCTTTGAATACTTAAACATCCTAGCAGTTGATCTCGTATAATAAGTGGTTGATAAACGATTGAGTTCATCACATTTCCAAATTTAGGACTCACTAATTCCCTGTTAAAGAAGTTATCAAAATCAGACTTATTAGTCAGTATGAGCTCTTTTTTATTATTAACGCACCAAGCTGCAGGGTAGTCATTATTTTTTAAATCAAAAATCACAGGTTTCATTTTGATATTATTTTCTATGATTAAATTTGCTTTAATTTGATTATTTTGAATATCTAAAGTTGCTAAAAGTAATACATGAGCATCAAGTACTTTATTTATTTTTTTATAAACTTGCTCTAGCACTTCTTCAAAATTATGTTTTGATGTTAATTCCTTCCCTATTTCACCTAACAACAAAATATCTGCTGTACGTTCTGTTACTTGTTTTCTTAATATTTTTTTTTGTATTTTAAGGTTTTTAACCCTTAACATCATCATCGTATAAATAGTTGATGCAAATAATAAAAGAAAAATAAGTTTCATCCAAAGAGTTTGATACCAGCTTGGTTGTTGAGTTATTTTCAAACTAAATGGTTGTTTATTCCAGTTGCCATCCTTATTTGAGTTTTTAATGAATAATGTATAGTCCCCAGGGTCTAAATTTGTGTAATTTATTGTACGGTGAGCTGGATCTGCTGAAATCCAATCGGTATCAAAACCATCAAGTTTATAATTATATTTTATTTTATTGGGACCAGAATAATCCAAAGCGGTAAATTCTATGTTTAAATTTTTAACCTTAGGTGAAAGAGACAAATGTTTTAAGTTTATGCTATTAGTTTTATTACCATCTATTTTTAATTGACTAATTTGAAGGGGAGGTTGGTAAGTCCATTGCTGAAATTTTTCTGGTTTGATTAAAAGTATCCCTTTTGTGCCTCCATAAATTAAAGTCCCTTTTTTAGTTTTAGTAAATGAACCTAACCAAGGGGTGCCAAGTGATGCATCTTCAGAAATTGGTAACTTATTTAATCGCCATTTATTTGGATTCACCATGTACCATTGAGTCCAAATTCGACCTAATTGATCTTCTAAAAGGTTACCGCCAAAATATAAGCCGTCTTGTTTCATATAAGTACTTATAGATTCAAATTCACTTGATTTTCCTTGCCATTTTACTAAACGATTTAAGCCATAACGGGTATCAACCCACAACCGATCCTTGCTATCAACTAGAATGCCTGGAATATTATTATGCGAAATAGACTTTTTATTTGTATCATTGGCTGTGATATGAATAAACTGCTTTTCACCTAGAGGAAGAGCATATAAACCACCATGGGAACCGGCCCAAACAGTTCCATTGGCTTGCTCTGCTAAAGAATTAAAAACATTAATAAACAGCTCATTGGGTTTAGATACAGTTGAGAATGTTTCGAAAATTTCAGACCGTGGATCAAAACGGTTAATACCAGCGGATGTTGCTAACCATAACTTGCCATGTTTGGTTGGCATTATTCTTCTTATATTGTTATCTATAAGGCCTTTTTTAGTTGTGTAATGCTTAAATTCATTTAACTCAGAGTTATATTTGTATAGCCCTGATTCTCTAGTGCCAATCCAGATTATGCCATCTGAAGTCTGAGCCAGTGACATAATTACGCCATCTTCAAAAACCCCTCCTTCTTTTGTTAAAGCCCTGAAACCGCCAATTAGACCTATCTTCGGATCAATAATATCAATACCATTTCCTTTAGTACCAACCCAAATTAATCCATTATCTAGTGCTAAAACAGATCTAATATCAGAGGAGCTGATAATATTTTTTTGGGTAAGGCTATGGCGAATTGTTTTAAAACCGCTGTTATAAGGGTTCATTCTACTAAAACTTCCTCCCCAAGTTCCGACCCAAATTAACCCTGAGTTATCTTTGAATAATGCACTTATATCGTTGTTGGGGATTGTGCCCATTTTAGTTTTGTCATGTTTAAAGTGGTGAAGTACTTTGTTTGTTATCGCATCTACAACAATTACACCATTGGTAAAGCTACCTAACCAGATTTCGTGTTTATTTACTTCTAAAATGCTTACAATCCATGCTTTAGAAATAAAACTGAATGCTGAGTTATCACTAATGACTTTACCAATATTGTTAGTTGATGAGATCCAAAATGCACCTTGTTTTTTTGTGCCTATCCAAGTTTTACCATTTTCATTTTGGTGTATGTAAAGTATTAAAGTATTGGTTAGCTGATTTTTAATATTGGAGGGTATATCAATAAATTCGAACTTGCCATTATAGCTATTTTTTAACTTATTTAAGCCACTTCCAGTGCCAACCCAAAGCGTATTTTTATTATCAATAAATAAAGCTGAAACTCTATTATCATTGAGACTAATACGACTTCCTTTGTCGTGATTTAAACGTACTATTGTACCGGTAGCTTTATCGTATAAATTGAGACCATTATTGGTACCAATCCACACATGCTTTTTGTTATCACCTAAAATGGTATTTATTCTATTACTGCTTAAACTGTTATCATTATTACTATCATGTTTAATATGTTGAAATATATTAGTTATTGGATCATATATTGATATGCCATCAGATGCTGTACCTATCCATATTTTCCCTTGATTATCTAACCAAAGGGTCTGAATATAATCGCCTGAAATTGAATTTGGATCATTTGCTGAATAATTGAATTTTTTAAAGTAATAGCCATCATATCTTACTAACCCATGCTGCGTACCGATCCATAGAAAACCTTGTTGATCTTGAATGAGTGACGTTACTATGCCATATGGGATATTGTCTGTATCGCCAACGATTTCGAAATGTGCTTTCCCTAGGTCGAAGATATCATTTTTATCAGCTGATGCAGCAGAAGCCCAAGTGCAAAAGAATAATATAATACAAGACCATTTTAACATGAGATGATATCAATAAATGGGCAAGGTAAGATAAATTATAGTCTTTAATATCATTTTCGTATTAAATTAAAACAAAAGGGAATTTAATTTTTAAAGTGATTGATTTTAAGTTTCTTTCTTTTAATATTAATGAAATTGAATTGTTCAACTCTAAAATGGTTATCAACATCTGTAGATTAAATGCGTCCATTGTAGTTACAACTTCTATCGTATAACCATTATTAGATGGAAGATTTCTAATACCAATTTACAGTGACTTAGACTCATTTGAGATACATATGATTAAAGATATCTATTTATTACCAGGTACTATGTGTAATGAGCTGCTTTGGCAAGATTTAAAGTGCTTAATCAGTGATGAAATAACCTTAAATCATATTGAGCTACCTACAGCAAAAAATATAGATGAAATTACTGATACATTGTTAAATATATTACCTAACAATAAAGTGTATTTAGTAGGTTTTTCACTTGGCGGATATATTGCCAGTAACTTTGCAACACAATATCCTCATAGAGTTGAGAAACTCTTTATAATCTCAAATACAGCTTGTGCACTTAATGATAATGAATTAAAGCAACGTAAAGAATTAGTCAGTTATTTAAAGAAACATGGCTACTCTGGCATGAGCCGCCAAAGGGCTAAGAGTTTGTTAGATGAGAGCCAACAAGATGAGCTATTAATAAATAAAATCATAGAAATGGATAAACAATTAGGTGAAGCAGTCTTTTTATCTCAAATGATGACAACAACAAATAGAGTCGATTTATGCAAGAGACTGATAGACTCAAAACTTAGTATTACTTTTTATTATAGTGAATTTGATAGCTTCATAAATAAAACATGGATGGCTGAACTTGCTCACAAGAATGAAAATGTCAAAGTGATAGTTCAAAGTGGAGCAGGGCATATGTTGCCTTTAGAGCAACCTTTATTATTAAAAGTTTATCTTGAAGATTGGATCTTGTGATTGTAAATTTTTCAATGTGTTTATCAAATTTATTTTAGCAACAGTAGTATCCATTGGGATAAAAACAGTGATGGATAGGAATAAGCTACTTTGTAGGAAATAACCGAGTCTTGGATAACAAACTTATACCCGTGAGTGGATTCGGTTTCTCAATTGAAATTTTTATAAAAAAGCGTATTCTAACGGGGTACTAATTAATGACATAAACCTAAGTATCTATTGGAGATAATTTTGAATAACGCGTTTTTCTTATTATTGCTTTTTTTATCTATTTCAACTTTTGCAAATGACAAAGAAATCTTAACAGTAGACAGAGTTATAACACATAATATTGAATTCGCATTTGATAATGATAAAAATGAAGCACCTAAGATAAGTGAATTTGAATTACTTAATTATATCGTCATGAGTAATGAATTAGGCGAACGTTGGGCTGTAGTAACAATAAAAAATCAAGCAAGTGGTAACCGAATATTAGAAAATGATCATTTAATGGCTTTATTTGCCAATGGTGAACGGTCAAAGCCAGCATCTTTAAAAATCATTTTTGGCGCTAACGAAACAAAATCATTTACAGTATCATTTGGTGAAAATAAGTTTCCTATATTATCTTTAAGTTCAGGTTCATAATTCCAAACATCTCCCATTTATGGAAAATTAAAAATGGATTTTTCAGTTTTAACTTTATTTATTCCTGCCTGTATTGCATTAAATATGATACCAGGACCTAACAATTTACTTTCAATGAATAATGGACAAAGGTTTGGTTTTAAATATGCCTTAACTGCGGGCATAGGTCGAATTTTCGCTTTTATTATCATGATGTGTCTTGCTGCAACAGGGTTAGCAACAATTTTGTATGCTTCAGAAACATTATTCTTAATGATAAAAATTGTTGGGGCATGTTATTTGTTTTGGGTGGCATTTCAGCTTTGGCATTCTAATGTTGAAGATATTAAACAAAATAAAAAACAGAAATCTTGGTATCAACTTGCAAAGCAAGAGTTCTTATTAGCTGCAGGTAACCCTAAGGCTATTTTGATATTTACCGCCTTTCTACCGCAATTTATTGATATTAAATATCAAGCCGGTTACCAATTTTTTATATTAGGTGTGACTTTTATATTATTTGAAATTTTCGCAATTGCGATATACGCCAGTTTTGGTATATTTTTAGGTTCATGGATTGCAAAGCCTAACATGAGGAAGGTATTTAATAGAGCATGTGCTTTTTTTATTGGCTCAATTGGTATTGGTTTACTCATTGAACGTAAAAGTTAAAACACTACCTGAGATAAAAACACAATGAATACAAAAGGTAACATTATTATCCTTAACGGGACATCAAGCTCAGGTAAAACATGCTTAGCACACGCATTTCAATTACAGAGCTTAGATGTGTATTTACTTTGTAGCTTAGACATGTTCTGGGATATGACACCAAATAACGTTCCCGCAGGCTCTCATAACTTTCCAAATATGAAATTAGCGCTTTTCAAATCTGTTAAAGCATTAGCCGAAACAGGCCATAATGTGATTGTTGATATTATATTTTGTGGTAATAAGACTTATCAAGAACTTAAGACTGAGCTTAATGGTTTAAATTATAAAATCATTAAAGTTGAATGTCCTATTGAAGAATTGAATAAAAGAGAAATTGCGAGAGGCAACCGTGAACTGGGATTAGCCAAGTCGCAACTTAAGAGTATTCATCAAGGAACTGTTTATGACTTTGTCGTTAATACTCATGAGAATACAACCGATGAATGCTTGAATATAATAAAAAATAAAATTAAAATCTCATAACAGCAATCCCTATTTGCATTTTTTACACACACCCATAATCTATTAAAGATTGTAATGAGTCAGAAGCTGATTTAATTGCAAATTCCATGCAACAACATATCGCACAATATGAGTTTATATTAACTGATACCAATTCCGATAATTAAGTGACCACTCAGAGTTTATGAGGTTTTACAATTCTAGGCATGTCAGTGAATTAATGGTATTCCCTTTAGAACGGACATAACAGCGAAGTGTAAAATCTCAGACAGTCCTTTTTGACGGGTTTAAAAGCGCTTTATGATGCGTTATTGATTTTGATAAGGGAAGGCATTGTCTGCAATCAATGCCTTCCCTAAAGTGCTTTTAAATCCCGCTGATTGATCAGTTAATTTACGGAAATGGTATGACTACGCGATAAATGCCACAGTAAGCATTAGTGTATACCACGCGAATAATATTAAATTATTCGATGAGTGTATAAACCATGCTAACGAAGCCTTATATAAAACAAAAGTAGACGGAAGAACTGCGTAGTGATTTATAAGAGTTAACAGACTAAGAAGCGACTTGTATATTATCCTCAGCCAAACTATCAATCGAATACAGTTTGATTTGGTAGTTAAAATCAATAGTTGAAAAAAGTTGTTCTAATTGATTTTTTATATCTTTTATTTTGTCATCAGTTGCCACTAAAAATACCAAAGAAAAATCGTTTTTTTGCACTTCCGTTAAGCCAGCATAAAAGTTTTTATAGTTATCCAATAAACGGTTTAGATATGAGCCGTTAAAAGTATTTAAGTTAATTCTTTTTACTTCAAAGACTGTTAATTTTTGACCTGCTTGAATAACACCATCAAAGATTAATTTGTTATTTTTTGATTCAACCTTAATATCTCTAGAGATACTATTACTGAATTCATTTTGTATTTTAGCGATTAGATTCTTTTCTAGTAACCTTGCTTCTCTCATTCTTTGGTTATTTATACGTTTAATAATATCGCTTTGTAGTGCACGTTGCGTTTTTGAACTGATAATATTTTTTGAGAGTGTACTTTCGAGTTTGTCAGTAATTTCGGTTAAATGCGTCAGTGGTGTATTAGTACTATTGTTGTTATTTAATTCGCTTATTGCAGATTGTGTTTCATTATCTTGATCATTTAAACTATCTTCGATTTTTAATAGCACTTCTGAAGTAGAGGCTTGCTGTAAATTGACAAAATTCCCCTCATCTTGAAAGTCAGAAGGCGCATATAGTACTTTATAGTTCCAATTGAGCGTTATAAAAAATAAAACAACTAAAGTAAATGGAAATAACATTAAGAACCATATAAAAATCAATTGATTATCAGGATTAATATGAGGTAATACCATAGTGCCACTAATTTCAGCTATGCCTGCAAAGATTGCAATGACAGATAGTGGGTTTTTAATACTGCCAACTTTATTATTCATCTTAACTTCCTTATTAATCTGACGTTTTTAATTCAGATTAATAAGTTTACCTATTTTATATCTAATTACTATAGGGTATTGGCTTTATAATATTCTGATTATATTTTTCAAAGTATTTGGCATTGATTCAGATAACCAATAATTAAGGAGATTAGATTAATTTTCAGACTTTAACATTGTTTCTTGTAGTGTTAAATTTAAACTTAACAGCTTAACTCTTATTAAATCAGCCTATGCCATTTACAGGGAACAGCAGTATTCATTCAAGTTTTATTTCATGAAATAATAATAAATAAAATACATTTACCTCTAGAGTAAAAGAAGCTAAATATATGGAAAAGTATGCAGTATTGTCAGATATTCACAGTAATATCTTTGCATTGAAGGCTGTTGTAGCAGATGCAAAAGTAAAGGGAATTACCAAATTTATAAATTTAGGTGATATTTTATATGGCCCCATTTCACCAAAAGTTACCTATGATTATTTAATTGAACATAACTTTATCACGATTTCAGGTAATCAAGATCGACAAATTTATGAAGCTACAGATGAGGAAATCTTATCGAATCCAACAATGCAATTTATCTTGAAAGATTTAGGTAAAGTCCCTTTAACTTGGATGAAAAATTTGCCTTTTGATTTGCAACTCAACCCTGATATTTATCTATGTCATGGCACACCTAAAGATGATTTAGTTTATTTATTAGAAGATGTAAGCACAGGCTCAGCTAAAGTACGATCGGATCAAGATATTATAGATTTACTAGGAGGACAAAAATCTAAAATAATATTGTGTGGCCATACACATACACCAAGATGTGTTCAATTATCAACTGGGCAACTTGTTATAAATCCAGGTAGTGTCGGCTTGCAAGCATATTCTGATGAAGAACCATATAAACATTCAATGGAGAATTTTAGCCCCAAAGCAAGTTACGCAATATTGGAAGAATCTGAAAATAAACAATGGAATGTCGCTTTCATCAAGGTAAATTATGACGTAGATAGCGCCGTAAATGCTGCGAAAAAACAAAATAGGGGTGATTGGGTTCATTTTTTATCTACAGGTCGTAGTTTTTAGTACTTCATTCTATTCGTTAATTTTAAAGGTGTTTCATTGTTAATGATGAAACACCTTTTATAACTTTTAGTGATTAAGTTTACTTCGACCACACTGCATATTCGTTATTATTTAAATCGGTAAAGTGAAAACGTCTGCCACCAGGGAAACTAAAAATTGCTTTTGTTATTTCGCCTCCATGTTGTTTAATTTTAGTTTGGGTATCTTCTAAGTCATTACTATAAAGAACAATCAAAGCACTGCCTGTACTTTGTGACATAGTTAAATCTGCTTTGTAAAATCCAGCATCAATACCGCTGTTACTGATACTGCAGTACTCTTCGCCATAATCAATAAACGACCAAGAAAATACTTTTGTAAAGAATGATTTAGTTTCATTAATATCTTTAACTGGGATCTCGATATAGTTAATTTTATGATGCATAGTTTATATCCTTATTATTGTGTTTTGTTATCTGTAAAACCTGATATATCGCCTAATACTAAACCGATACCATTTTGAGTATTATCATACTGTTTAATATATGGATTATGTTTAACCCAAGCATACACTTTGCTGCCATTATGTTGTGCTAGAGCAGCAAATTTATTTGGCCAACCCCATATGAGCTTCCCTAAATCAGGTGGAACAATTATTGTGGTATTTTTACATGTATCAGGGAATTTTTCACTCCATCCATATAGGATATAGTCAATAAAACATTGTTTGTTGGAATTAAAACTAATCACTTGAGCATTGGGATTGATATTAGAAAATGAATCTATCATAAGGGTATTGCCAATATATAAAACTTCATTTTTATATTTAATGTTAGAAGCGTGCATAAACTCGTTTAATGCTGGAATAGAATATTTATTTGGATTTTTTAAATTAAGCCAATATTTTTTATTAGGAAATTGCATGAATACCTGTGATAACGAAGGTACTTTAAACCCTTTATCTCGAAATTTATATGACTTTCCCTGATCTGAAGTCGAGTTGTACCCAACATCAAGTTTTACGAGTTCATCAAGTGTCATTTTAGCCACTTTACCTTTACCACCTGTCGCACAATTAACTTTATAATCATGAAAAACGGCAAATTTGTTATCGCGAGTATAATGTACATTTAAGTGGATGATTTCAAAGCCACTATCAACAGCATATTTAATACTTTGCAGTGTATTTTCTATATACGGATTTTTAGATGCTGATTGGTTTTTTGCGCCACAAGATGATTTATCCATATTATCATAATCAATGTTTTGACCGCCGCCTCGATAAGCAACTAACTCCCCTTTAAAAAGTAAAGGTAAAGTAGGGGATTGCACCATATAAATGCCAATTGAAGTGATACAAATGAAGATTAATAAAAGAATTTTTTTCAAAATTAATGTTTTTATGATTATTTTTAAAATACTATAAAGCGTTTAAAATCTTCGAACAAGTTGTATTGTCGTAATTAATTTGATTTGTGATGAAAGGATCTTTGGATAAAAAATGGAAAAATTTAAAGGTATCGTATATCTCATTTTTACTTTTTTTGGTTTTGGTTTATTAGTTATGACGCCGTTTCTATTTTATGAGGTATATGATGCCTCAGATGCAACTGTTCTAAAAGCACAAGTAACGTATTCAAGATATCAAGAACGTGGAGATTCATGCTGGATGGAAATTGAATATAAAGTGCTAAACACAGGCAATCTTGTAGAAATTGGTAATTATCAACCTGGAGATTTTTCATATTGTGGAGAAAAAAGAGCACGCGTAAAAGAGAATCACAAAGGTAAAGTTACAGATATTTACATCACTAAAAATGGAAAATATTACGGAAGTAAAGGCAGTTATACCCAAGCTGTAATTTTAAGTAGTTTAAGTGTCCTTTGGTATTTATATCTGTTTTACTTAATTCGAAGTAATAAAAAAGTCGATAGAGAAGAAAAAATTGAAAATTGATTACACAAAATACACTGTTAGTGAATTGTTAGATGTACAAGATAATATAGATAAGCTAGCCCACCCAGAACGCTACCAGCTATTATGTGAAGAGATTAACTTTAGAAAATCAAACGGTGAGTATCACACCTATTTAAAGTCTTTTACCACAGATGAAAGTGAAGACGATGATGAGCTTATCATCGAATTTTCAAAAGGCCATAAATCATGGTCGAGAAGGGCATTTATTGTTTTTTTTGCTTTAATACACTTAATAGTTATCGCATTGGTCATTCCAAAATATTTTGCGCCATCTTTGAGTGATATGACAGAATATAAAACGGATATTGCAGATGCACAGTGCAATGTTGAAGAATATGAAGATAGTGAAACCGACAAAATATATCATTATTATGATTTGAATTTTGATGTTTTTTCTGCAGTAAATATAGGTCAAACCATTTGTCAAAGATTAGCGAAAGAGTTACCGACATATAGCCAAGTATCTATTTGGCAAAGTGAGGGTTATGTATATCAATTAGAAGTAGATTCAAAGATAGTACTGCCATATAAAAAGATGAACAAATCTATGGTTGAGCTGCAAACTGATGGTGTAGAAATGTATTTGTTTTTATTAATTGGCTTATGGTTTATTGGTTTTAAATCTCTAGCTAATGCGATTAAACCGGGTTCTTTTACAAAGGATTAGAAAAGATTGCACAGTGCAACTGTAAAGTACTACTGTGCAATAATAATCTAGATTAGTAACTGTACTTTAAGGTTAAATTATCAAAACTTTCATATGCTTTTAAGCCAATATACCATTGGCCCTCACTTGGATTCGTAACAGAGCAAGACTCTATATTGCCATTCTTATAAGGGCGACATTCATAACTACTACTTGTGGGATTTGACCCTTTTTGTAAATATAAATCTGCATCACCTGAACCTCCTGAGATTGAAACATCCAGTACGCTCACACCATGTGGTAATGTAAAGTTTTTATAATACCATTGGCCTTTGCTTGCAGATATATTATTTATAGTTTCACCACCGGAATTGCCGCCGCCTGAACTGACTGTATAGTTGCCTAATAAAGATACCCCAGAAAAATTAGCATAGGCTTTTAGCAGAATATGATACGTACCAGGTTGAATATTACTGATATTACATGATTCCGTATTTCCATTTTTATATGGTCGACAATCATAATTTGAGCTGGTTGGCATTTGATTGTACTTAACATATAAATCTACATCACCTGACCCACCGCTTGTTGCAAAAGTTAACTCAGTTGAACCTGCCGCTACTTGCATCGTAAATGTTAACTCTTGCCCTTTATTTGCAGACAAATTAGTTACAGGAACATTATTAGTTAAAATATCAGAACTAGGTGGGTCTATCGGACCTGTTGTCCCAAAGTCTATGATGCTTTTACCTGAAGATGATAAGTTTAATGTTAAAGTGTCGCCAATTTCACTTGCTTGCCACCAATTTATATTACTAGGTAACAAGGTTGGATTATTTTTACGCTGTTCATAACTCACTGAGTCTGCTGAACTATTAAATTGTGCTGTTTTCACTTCAACTTTATCTGACGAAACGGTTATTACTTTAAATTGCTGAATACTTGCCAAATCAATTGTCCAAGACTTAGGATCATTAGCAGATCTTGCAGGTGCTCCCCAACTGCCTTCACCAACAAATACAGTTCCTCCAGTTGTGGTTGTGTTGTAACTACTGCCCGATGGTTTTAATGCTTGGGTAATTTTATTAATATGAGTATCAGACTCAACAACTAAGTTCATAGCATGATCATAAAAGTTTTGCGCCCACCAGCTAAATAACTCTGTATTATCTGATTTACCGGAATAATGAGGATACATAGGTTTATGATATTGCGCGAACCGCCATTTTGTACTCGAACCTGAACTGGATAAATCTTGTTTAAGCCAGTTATTCATAGCAGTTGCATAGCTTGACCAGCCACTATTTTTAAATTGACTGTTTAAGGTATACACCCTTAGTAATGGCGAAATATTAAAAGCGCCATAAGTATCCTTGGCATTACAGGTATTGTTATTATCAAAATCTACGCCAAATACTTCACATAGGGTTTTATAATTGCCATCTTCATGATTACCATGTGTTGCTACAAATGGATAAATTCTTTTGTAACTCACCCCATTGATCACATCACTAGACATAGTAAGTTGCCAATCATTCAAGTAACTACTCATTTCAGATGCGCTGTTTGCATTAGTGTAATCACCACCATGCATAATGAATAATGGCCTGATTTTAGCAACAAGCTTGTTACCTTCTTTTCTTGTTGTCCAGCCAGTTCTTGTATCACCACCGGCTATTGCGATATATGGGCTGTTATCTGTGGGAGCAGTTTTAAACCATAATCTTGTACCACAGCCACTATTATCACAAACACGGTAATAAACAGCACTATTACTGGGCAAACCTGTCAGTTTTACAAACTGACTTGAAAGCGCGCCTTCAAATGTATGGCTTGCAGTAACTGATTTTCTAGACCAGCTTGTTTCATCGGTATTAAAACCATATTTTATATGATGATCGCTACTACCTGCTGGTGTAAAACCAATTGTAGCTTGTGAATTGGGAGAGTTATCCCAAACTAATCTATGTTGCTTACTATCTGCAACAGCCCCTGAAGATATTAATGCTGACAAAACACTCAGCACCGCCTTATTTATTGCTTTCATAAAAGTTCCTGTTGTTGTTTTATAATTACGCTATGCGTACGGTTTAATGCATTTTTGGCAAATTATCATTTACCAAAATTGCAAATGCGGCATTGTGATAGGGCAGGGTGATCGTATTTGCATCATGAAAGTTAACAGCTGATACGCCCAATTGATGTTTATTTAGTCGTTTAAATGAGATGTTATTTTGGTTGGTCCAATAGTCACCGTTTTTAATTTGAGGGAAATAATCAGTTGAGATTTTATTTTCTCCCGGACGATCGTTTTCAACAATTAAACTCTGTAGTTCATGTAAAGTAGGTAGTCGCCAACCAGATAAACCGCAAAGCTGTTGTTTGTTTGTTTCTTCAATAAAATCTAAAGTATCGCAGCGATCTTTTTTAAAATAGCAGTCACCATTATTTGATACACCTGAGATGCCATCAAACCATGAATAAGTCCAATAACCATCATGGATTGTTTCATTATCAGTTTTTATTTCCCATAACAGTTTTTGTTCTAAATCTAATGCACAAGACCAAGGACCTTGCCAAGCTTTTAGTTGCTCACCTTTGTGATTAATTTTTATAAATCTTTGATCTTTTTCACTGATAGGGAGATCTATATTTAAATGTGCAAATACAAGTGTTAACCCTAGCAATAATAAGCTTATAAATATTCTGTATTTCATAATGAGGCAAATTTAAGTTGAATGGGTCTTTCGTGACGAGTGTGTGCAATTTGAGAGCGATCAAAAGCAGATGCCCATATACATACATCATTTTCTAAAACGACATCATGCTTAGATCCTGTATTTCGTTTACGAGCAAGCTCAAGTGTCCAAACACCTTTATCCCAAGTACCTTTTGCTCTAATATCCGCCCGATCACCTTCAAACCTATTGGAGCGATATAAAACTGAGGGCAACAGTGTGCCATCATCATATTTATCGTCATTTATATTGTATGGTTTGCTCTCAAACCATGGCAGAATACTTGCTTTTGATATATGTGTATTTTTGGTTATAAATGAGGGTTCAATGGGTAATCTTTTTGGTTTAATTGAATCACGTTGATACCATTGCCAGTTCATGACATATGCACCACTTTCCTTGCCATCAGGTGCATAACCAGCTGTGTATCTACGCTCTCCAGTTCTAGCTGTTTTTGCTTTGCCAATATAATTATCATCCATCAAAATCATTTTATTGGTTCTGACAGCTTTCCAATGCCATAAATCTCTAACTGTATGATCTGGACTAACGTGATAGCCCTTTTTATGGAAGTTTTGCGGTTTACCTTTTATCGGCTTAGGTCCAAGTTTTGCTGTGCCATCAGCACCAAAATCACAGGTCTTTGAAACAAGTACTGCAAACTTATCTTCATAAAATGTTTGTTCATCAAATTGATAAAAGCCATCTTGTTTAATCGTCCATTGAGCATTATCTTTAACTATGGGCATATGCAATAAACTTTGAGTGGGATCTTGCCATTGAAATAAAAAGTAAATTTCTTGAGGGTTAGCTGCTGATTTAATTGTGACTTCGGTGCTGCCATTTATAAAATTAGCCCCTCCGGAAGTAAATACCTTTACTGCTTTTGCTTTTTGCCAAAACGTTTCTTGGTCTTTACCATCAATATCAATAAAATCCTGATAATCAATCGTGCTAACAATCATTTGTTGATGTTTGTTTGTATCTAAACCAATGTAAAGCACCAAAACCAGAGCTATTACACTTGAAATAGCGGCTGTTAGCCTAATATTCTTAAATAAATCAATGGGTACAATAGCTGCAATGATTTTGAATCCAAATTGAATTAAATACACATAGCTATGTAATAAAATAAAACAAACGACTAATAAACATGCAGTAAAATGCGCATTAAAAATGTATGTTTGGCTAGTCTGAAAATACTGTAACCATCCCGAAATAACTGCAAAAACAATTACTAAATATCCAAAGCGATTAACCCAAATATGATATTTACTTTGATGTTTATTTGCCTTTTTCTTTTTGATAAACAAATAAACCAGGCAAATGCTTGTTATGATAATGCCACTAATAAAATGCACATCATGAATAGCTCCTTGTGGTAGTAAAGGAGATAACCAAAGTAATTCATCATCTGTTAGTAATCTGATCCGCATACCGGTTGCTATGCTCACAAAAATAGCAAAAATTACAATTAGGTGAAAAATCAAAAAATTTTTTCTCACTACTGTGAAGTTCATATTTCCCATATATTTCAGTTTCTTAATTTAGAGTTACTCTGTTTTTATTACATCGAATATATATCTGCATCGTTTCAATTTAATTACAGATTTCAGGTACAAAAATATAAAGTGATTATGTTTTCACTACAATAACCAGGTTAATTAATTGTAATAAATAGAGCTTAATAGATTTAAAAAAGAGACAAATAGAGTCTAGTCACTTGAACAGGTAATCTGGAGTTAATTAAGGAACGTAGAAAACAATTAAATTTTAAATTTCACAATATATTTCACCTTTTTTTCACATTAAAAAACTTATATTGAGGTTAATTAAGTTATTTCTGGGATCTCATTTATGTCTAACACCATCTCTCTAGCCAATGTAGGCCATCATTTTAAAATGAATAAACAAAAAATAAGTTTATTCGATAATTTAACTATGAAGATAACTGACAAACACTCATATACGATTGTTGGACCTTCAGGTGTGGGAAAATCCAGTTTGTTACTTATACTGGCGGGTTTAGAAACACCGACTTCTGGCTCAGTATCATTTGAATGTAATAGTTCAGCTTTATCAAATTTAGCATTAAGACAAAAATCAGGTTTTATATTTCAGCAATTTCATTTACTACCTGAGCTTGATGCACTTAATAATATTGCTTTACCTTTAAAGCTAAAGGGCGACAAACTAGCACTAGATAAAGCCTTATTTTGGTTAAAACAAGTTGGGCTTGAATATAGATCTAAACATAAACCCAGTGAACTTAGTGGTGGAGAGCAACAAAGAGTCGCCATTGCTAGAGCTTTTGTAACTGAACCGAGTTTTGTATTTGCTGATGAACCTACGGGAAATTTAGATGAACAAACTGCAATAGAAATAACAGATTTAATGTTTTCATGCTGTAAGGTTAATCAAACAGGATTAATTGTTGTAACCCATAGCCAAGAGCTATCAAATCGCGCTGATTATTGTTATCAAATGTCTAAAGGTAAAGTTGAGCTTGTAGACAATACAATTGACTCAGTGACAGGAGTAGCGGTATGAATATGACGTTCATAAAACTTAGCTGGGATCAGTTTTGCAATCAAATGTTTATAAAGAAAATTAAACTTGTTAGAAATAGAATTAACTTAATAACAGGAGTTGCAGTATGAATATGGCGATCATAAAACTTAGCTGGGATCAGTTTTGCCAAAATTATCATACAAGTGATAGCAGGTTATTGCGATGGACACAGTTCTTCCTATTGTTTTTTTTATTAACTTTAAGTATGACGAGTTCATCAATTCGTCACTATCTAGATAATAATTTACAACAATTATTAGGTGCAGACCTTGTTATTAGTCAATATGAACCATTAACAGCAGAACAAAATATACACTTACAAAATTACTCAAACAATATATCATCAAATCAGCAGCTTACAATAACTTTAACTAATAATGAACTATGGCAAGAAATACAACTTAAAGTTGTTGATGATAATTACCCCGTTCAAGGAAAACTTAAAGTATCTGATACTTTATCTGTGGAATCTTATTCAGCTGATAAAGGCCCATTACCAGGAGAAATATGGGTCGGTTCTCGATTATTCACAACCCTAAACCTTGAAATAAACCAAAGTCTAGTAGTTGGAGGGTCGCGTTTAGTAGTGAACAAAATTCTTCACCATGAACCGGATAGGTTACTTGAAGGGCATAGTGTTGCTATGCGCGCTATGATAAATCATGCAGATTTAATAAGTCTTAAAAATAATATAACAGATACTAATGACAGAACTAAATATCGTTATTTACTAAGCGCCGACAAAACTAACATTAAAGAGCTTTTAACTTGGGCTAAAGAAACCATTCCTGGAGCACAATTAGTACATAAAAGTGGTAAACATCCTTTAGCATTGTTTTGGCAAAGAGTTGAGAATTTTATTGGTTTAGGATCTGTATTGCTATTTTTGATGGCAACAATTGCAATAGATCAAGCGGGTAGAAGACAAATAATAAATCAAAAACGTTTTATTGCATTATGCATGAGTATGGGTTTGAGCCGTAGTGGTTGCATAACAATTAATTTTGTTCAGTGGCTTATCAGCTTTACTACGCTATTAGTACCGGCTTTCATTATTGGTTATTTAGCACAACTATTGGCGATTTCTCAAATGCAGACCCTGTTCATTGGCATGCAAGTTAATTGGGATTTTTTAACCGTTTTAAAAACAAGCTTTATTTTATTTTTATTATTATTAACCTTTCAAATTCCTCAATGGATAGAAATATTTCAAGTATCAATTTCACAATTATTTAAACCTTCACAAAATAATAAAAATGTCATTTATCGCGTGTTTTTTTCATTATTAAGTATTTCAATTTTAACTGTATATTACTCAGATAATGCTTTATTAACAGCTATGATATTAGGCAGTTTAGCAGCAACTATATGTTTATTAATGGTATTAACTTGGTTTGTATTGACCTTAGCTGAAAAAATAACCCAAGGTAATATGGGTTTGATCCCATTCAGCTTTTATATGATGAAACAAAGATTACTAAGCAAAACAATGCAAATTTTAGGTGTTGGTCTTTGTGCTACTTTATTGTTATTTACTTTAAGTTTATTAAAAGATTTTAGTTCAACTATGAATAACTATATGCGTCAGCATGATGGCAATTTAATTATATCTAAAGCGCAAAAACACCACATAGATGCTTTAAGTGTTTGGTCAAAAGACACAGGTAGTAATATTAAACAACTAAAACCTTTTATGTTTAGTCAGTTAGTTAAAATAAACGGTAAAACCTTAGTTGAGCACTCTGACAAACCTAGTGATAGCATGGCTACGTTATTAAAGCCTGTAAGAATGCATTGGACTGAACAGATCCCCGATAACAATATGCTTGTTTCAGGATTATGGTGGCAAGAAAACGATGAAAACTGGCATCAAATTTCTGTAGAAAGTGAAATTATGACCGATATGAACCTGAACCTTAATGATAAGCTGACATTTAGTATTCAAAATAAACAATATGAATTTACCATTACAAGTAGTCATGAGTTTAAGTCAGGCAATGGTTCTATGACATTTTGGTTTCAAGTACCACACCACGCCCGTGAAAATATTATCGCGACGAGTTTGTTTATGGGAAGCATGGAATTACCTGAGCAAGCATGGTCAAGTTTATCTAAGCTATGGTTACAGCATCCTTCGCTAAGGCTGACTTCTGTAAAAGAACTCGCAGATAGTTTTGATAAAACGTTAGGCGTTATCATTAAACTTGTTTCAATATTTAGTTTTATGATTATTTTAATGGCATTACTGGTAATTTGGGCATGTGTTCAAGGCTATGAGGCAGATGAAAAAATTAAAAATGGTTTGTTGTTAAGTTTTGGTCAAACAAAAAATGCATGTTTAAAACTCAGCCTTTTTGAGTGGTTAGTAACTGCGCTTATTGCGAGTGGTGGAGCAATATTTGGCACTTGGATTGCTGGAACATTAATTTATAAATCTCAGTTTGCTTTAAATTATGTACCAGATCCAATTTGGATTATATCGACTTTATTTATTTCTATAATAATAGTATGTTTAGTCGGAATATTGAGTAATAAAAAGAACTTAAACGTTTCAATCAAAAATTTACTCGTATAAAGATAGTTTAAGTTATATAGGGAAAAATATGAAAGCAAAGGGCTTAACAATTTTGCTGGTCGAAGACCAAATTGAACTGGCAAAAAATATGATCCAATATCTAGAATCAAGAGGCCATGTTGTAGATTACGCAAGTGATGGTAAACAAGGTTTAGACTTAGCATTATCACAACCGTTTGATGTGATTGTATTAGATATTATGATGCCAATAATGGATGGGTTACAGGTATGTGAACATATTCGTAATGAATCTGTGAAACATTTACCCATTTTAATGCTAACAGCCAGAGATACATTAGATGATAAAGTTAAAGGTTTTAGTGTTGGTGCAGATGATTATTTAACTAAACCCTTTGCTTTAGAAGAATTAGAAATTCGTTGTATTGCATTATCACGACGCCATTTATTACAAACAAATAATAAAATTAACATAGGTTCTTTGATAATAGATAGGCAAACAAAACAAGTAGAACGTGATGGTAAAACGGTTAATTTGAATGCCATGAACTTTAATATCTTACTTTTTTTAGCACAAGCTTATCCGCAAGTGGTAAGTCGTTCAGAGTTATGCCAGCACCTGTGGGGAGATGACCCCACAGAGTCTGATTCATTACGGTCCCATATTTATCAATTACGTCAAGCGATTGATAAACCTTTTTCAGAACCTGTGATTAAAACTGTACATGGCGTTGGTTTTACTTTGTTAGAACACCAAAAGACTATTTAAATGAAAAAACCATACACTTTAGCAAGACGGATCATCATACAGTTTTGTATCTTTTCAGTGATACTTTCATTAGTGTTTAGCTTTTACAACTTTCTATTTTTATATACACTTGAAGATAGCTTTATTGAAAAAGGAATTAGAAGTGAGGCTGAGCTTTTAAAAGACAATTTTAAAACGACTGGAAAATGGGGAACACCTCAGAAAGAAAATTTGACTATTCATCATTCAATTCAAACTTTTCCCGACTCGATAAAAGAAAAGTTTGACAGGGAACCAAATACACGTGAATTTTATGGTGATAATGGCTTACATTATCATATGACACGTCTTGCAAAAGAGCCAAATGTTTATTTAATTGCGGAAGTAAGTAAGGATCTATTTGTTAGACCTATTCGTCTTTATATTATTAACTTTTTGCTGATTTCAACAGTAATAATGGCATTGATCGCGTGTTTTATTGGTTATCGCTTATCTAAAAAAATGATACACCCATTAACTAAATTAGTAGATTTAGTTCATGGTGTTTCACCACAAGATCTACCTAAAGGCTTTGCTAAAGATTTTCCAAATAATGAAATTGGTATACTTGCTTCTAATCTAGAAACATCAATGGAAACAATTAATGACTATGTTAATAGGGAATTACATTTTACAAGAGATGCAAGTCATGAGCTGCGTACACCTATCGCAATTATTAAAAATGCCAGTGAATTATTAGCTGATGATAAATTGACTATTGAAGAATCAAAAACATTAGTTCAAAGAATTAACCGTGCAACATTACAAATGGAACAATCTGTAAATACCTTGTTATCACTAGCGCGAGAAGAAAACGCATCTTCAAAAGCACACATGGTAAAGTTGCTACCTATTGTCGAAAAAGCGGTGATACAACACGCCTATATATTAACAAATAAACCTGTTGAAGTAGATGTTGATATCGGTATGAATGATCAATTACTAAGCCAGCCAGGTATTCTGCAAATATTAACTGCAAACTTAGTAAGCAACGCCTTTCAATATACGACACATGGCACGGTAAAAATTAGCTTTTCAGATAATAAACTCAGTGTTTTTAATACCAGTGAAGGTATTGAAGAAAAGATTAAAGACTCAGTTTTAGAACCTTTAATAAAAGGAGAAAACAGTCAAGGATATGGACTCGGGTTATCGATTGTAAAACGCTTATGTGAGCATCATAAATTAGGTTTGAAAATTGAAAACCTTGAGGATGGTATATGTATTGTCGTGAGTTTTTAAGCTAGATTATTAGTCAGTCTTTTAAATTATTTAAAACGTTTTTAATATTAAAATCATAAACTGTCTTTTTGTTGTGATAAAGAGAGAATTGCTTAAAATTTATTTTTGACCAATCAGGGTTATTGAGCAGAATTCTATAATCATTGATATTTCTTTGATGAATTGCAGTTGCATATAGAGGTTTACCTATGTCTTGGGTTTGTAGTTGAATATTATGACTATGATCATATATTTTCACTAACGCCCAAGCACTTTGCATAAAATGACCACCGATAGAGGCTGAAATTTTTTTATCTAAAACAGATTTAATACCTGCTAACGACCAATCGATACCACCTATGGTCACTTTCTTTTTAAAGCCAATTTGTTTTAATGTTTTGTAAGCAGCAATTGCTAAATCATCACTTGCTGCCCAAATAATGTTTGTCATAGGATATCTTATCAACAATTTAGGTAGCATAATTACTACATTTTTAGGAAGCCATTCGGTTGGCACAACCTGATTGAGCTGTGTTTGATTATCGTCTTTTAAAGTATTTTTTAGTCCCTTAGTTCTATTTTTAGAAACTTCTCCCCACCCCCCAGAAAACGCTAAAAACTGATAGCTAATTTGGTCATTAAGTCTAGCTTCCTCAATTAAGGTCTGTGTTAATAACGCCCCAGAGTGTTGCTCTGAATAATATACTTCTCCTATCCAATATTTATATTTTTCACCTGGCTTCATTAATGTATCAATTACTTTTGGTTTTATATTTCTTTCTATCGTTATAAAAGGAATTTTATAATCTTCTAATAACTGGAAAGTTTCGACTGTTTTTGAGGTAAACATATGTATAACAATATAATCAATCTTGATTTTGGAACTTAACAGTTTTTCTAACTCTTTAAACCAGAAATACCTGATACCCGTTGAGTCAATGTGAATAAAATTTAAATCGAGATCATCTGCTGCAGCTTGTGCTATTTCAGTCTGTAACGACCAAAAAGGGTGTTCCTCACTCTTATTTTGCGGGCTAAAAAAAACAACATTTGTCGCATGTGATACAGAGGAAAAGAATAAAATGATGAGGGCCGCATATAAGTTAGATTTTAAAATATACATATAAACATCACATTAATTTACTCAATGGTTGTATAAGTATATGTACTGATAATCTTTATGCGAGTAAACATAATTAAATAAAATCGGTTACATTGTCATACTAAAAATTAATAGCCGCTATTAAGCAGATTTGATAGCATAGAAGTATTTATTTTAACAATTGTATTTCAATACGAGTTGATGTAACTATTTCAAAACAGTAGATAATTAGCTCTTTAAGCCTTGTAAATATAAATTATGGAGTGAGCTAATACTCATGAAAAAAGAAAATGTTGTTCGTTGGGGAATAATTGGTTGTGGTGCTGTTACAGAAGTGAAAAGTGGTCCAGCTTATCAAAAAACAGAAGGCTTTGAATTAACTGCTGTAATGAGAAGAGATCAAAGCCTCGGGAATAGTTATGCTAAAAGGCATAATATTGAAAAATATTATGCTGATGCAAAAGATCTAATTAACGATGACGATATAGATGCTGTTTACATTGCAACACCTCCTGATACCCATAAATTATATGGATTACAAGTAGCACAAGCTGGCAAGATATGCTGCATAGAAAAGCCATTAGCACCAAGTTATCAAGACTGTTTAGAAATAACTCAAGCATTTGAACAAGCAAATATTCCACTATTTGTTGCCTATTACCGCCGTTCACTTCCTAGATTCAATAAAATTAAAGCCTTAATAGAACAGGGTGAGATTGGGCAGGTAAGGCATATTACTTGGCATTTAAGCAAAGCAGCCAATGAAGTCGATTTATCAAGTGACTATAATTGGCGAACTGATAAAGAAATTGCTGTTGGTGGTTACTTTGATGATTTAGCAAGTCATGGTTTAGACCTTTTTTCTCATCTGTTTGGTGAATATGAAGATGTAAAAGGTATCGGTTTTAACCAACAAAAACTCTATTCTTCTTTTGATTCAGTATCAGCTTGCTGGCTACATAAAAATGGTATCACAGGTACTGGCAGTTGGAATTTTGGTGGTAGAGCTCGACAAGATAAGGTTGTTATTTATGGCAGCGAAGGAGAAATGGCATTCTCCATTTTTGACGAATCGGCCATTAAAATTGATACAAAAACTAAATCTGATGAAACCTTTATAGAAAATCCTGAAAATATACAGTTATATCATGTAAATAATATTAAAGAGCAGCTTTTATCAGGTCGTAAACACCCATCAAATGGTGAATCTGCAACACATACAAGTTGGGTGATGGAACAAATTTTAAAATCGCATATTTAATTGAAATAAACCCGTGTTGAATAACTTTTATACGGGTTTGGCTTTTTTCATATGTTAGACTTTAAATTTCGCTAACATTTCCTCTTGTTTTCTTATGCTAAGCAGTTGGTTTTTCATGTTTTTATTAACATTAATAGCTTCATCAGATACTTGATGAGAAATATCTTTAATATTATTAGCATTCCTATTGGCTTCTTCAATCGCTTGATGTTGCTCATCGGCAGCAGAAGCGATTTGATCGTTTAAATCGACAATCGAGCTGATAGATGTCCGAATATCATTTAAGGCTGTATTGGCCTCCATTGCATGGTTTTGTGTTTCGTTAACATATTTTTGAGAGTGATTCATTTCACAAACAGCTGATTTAGCGCCAGATTGAAGCTGTTCTATCATTATTTTTATTTCTGTTGTTGCCTCTTGAGTTCTTTGCGCTAAAGTACGGACTTCATCCGCTACAACAGCAAAACCACGACCAGATTCACCTGCTCGGGCAGCTTCAATTGCAGCATTAAGTGCCAATAAATTAGTTTGTTCTGCGATACCATTAATGACAGATAAAATACTGTCAATGCCGCTACTCGCTGTCTCAAGGTTTTTTACGACATCAACCGCCATATCAACTTGTTTTGATAACTGTACGATGGCATTTGCCGTATTATTTACTGTTGTTTGTCCACTATTTGCTGCAATATCTGCTTGTTGAACACATGCTTTTGCTTGTTTCGCTGTATTTGCCATTTCTATAGAGGTTGCAGCCATTTCATTGGTCGCGGTTGCTAAAGAATCTATTTCATTAAGTTGGTTTGAAATGGCATGATTTGTATTTTGAGCACCATGCTCAGAAGATTGTGCATGGTCTAATATATCTTGCCCTAAGTGTTTTATATCACTTACTAATGTTTGTAACATTTGACTAAAAGCATTAAAGCTTGTTGATAAAGATAAAAACTCAGCTTCAGTATTTGAACTAAGCCGATTAGTCAAATCAGCATTACCATTTGCAACATTAGTCATTGCCTGATTTATTTGACTTAATGGCTTCATTAAAAAGTTGATGATAACTAATAGGGCTGTCATGCCAATTAATAGAGATAAAATTGAAAAAATAATAGAGTCATTTGCTAATTCAGTTACAGATTTGAAAGCTGTTTTTTTGTTTACTGCGACGCCAACATACCAGTTGATTTTTGGCACCTTTACAATACGTATTAGGGTAGGGGAACCTTGTATATCAATTGTTTGAAAAGGTTTGTTTATATTTAACTGTTTTGAGAACTCAGTAACTTGCTGACCATTTAAACTCGTATCTGGATGGGAAATTAACTTACCTTTTTCACTGACTACAAAAGTGAAACCAGTACCAAACAGTTTTATTTTATTGAGCATTTTATTTAAACTTAAAAGCGATACATCAAAAAATAAAGCGCCTTGAAATCGATTGTTATTAATAACAGGTGTCGCTATTGAAACCATGATATCTTTAGAAACTGACCCTTTATATGGCTCAGTAACGATTAGTTTTTTATCTTGTTTTGCTGCTTTATACCAAGGTCTTTGCCTAGGTTCCCATCCTGAATTACCTGGTGTCCAATTCGCGTCACTCATTACATATTGGCCATTAGACTCATAACCAAATCCAACAAGTTTAAAATTATTTATTAAGGATTCTCTTTGTAAAATGTAAGCAATATTATTTTTATCAATATTCTCTTGTACTAACTCAGTGGTAATTTGAGCAAAATTAATTTTACTGTTAATTTCTGCCTTGATGGTATTGCTTATGCCCTGATTAATTTCATCCATGGATTTGAGTACTTGATTTTCAACAGTACTTTTCACTAAAAAGTATTGGTTAAAAGATAATAAAGCCAACGCCAATAATAAAATTAATGAAGAAGATATAACTATCTTATGTTTGAATTTCATGAGCAATACCTATTTATATAAAAAATGGATTTATTGTTTAGTTATAACCCTTCTCAAAACACGCATCGTCTTGGTCTGGTGTAATAGGTTTATGAAACCTTGCTGCTTGTAGCTGTTTATTTCTGAATTTAGATTGATAAGTTGACATGGCATTCCCCTTTTAAGTGAATACTATTTTTAACAGTTTTTACAAAAAATTTGCATTGGTTAGTTTTTAGAAGGGTATAGCCTAATGTTATGGCATTAAGTTAAAATCAGTTAAGTAGATATTTAAATTGAAGATCTTTATGGGTAGTTTTTGCGTATTAATCATTTTATTTTAATAAGTATTAGTTATTATATATTTATAATTGACGAAATATTTTAGTGCCTTAATATATTTCAGATATAACTTTCCTTGATTTATACTTTTTAATATCAAGATTAACCGATAATGTGAATATTATGGACAATAAAACGTTAACTAAAATTTTAATAACATCTTTTATTTTATTAAATTTGACTTCGTGTTCAGAAGATAAAGAAACAATAAAAATTAATACTATTGAAATAACAGGATTATTACTCAAAGGTATTCTTTCTAATACTGAAGTTAATATTTCTGACTCAGATAAAAAAATAGTTTGGCAAGGAAAGTCGGATGCTAATGGCGGTTTTGTTTCAAATATAGATCTAAAATCTGATAGTTTTTATCTTATTGAAACAAAAATTAATAATGATTCAGAATTTACTTGCGATGCCCAGTTATGTAGAAACGACACTGGAGAAGTTATTGCAGAGTTTGGAAATAAAATACCTAGCGCCAATTTAGGTGAATTTAGCGTATCAACTATCGCTTCAAGTTCTAAAATCAAAAACACTCCCCAATTAAATAGCTTAACGACTTTAACTACCAATCTGATCCGCAGCCAAGTTGTGAATAAAATATCATCATCACTTTTTAATGAAATTGTTTTGTCAGCAAGTAAATTAATACTGCTTTCTATAGGGGTTAACTCAGATCAAGAGATTGACTTATTGGATGTAAATTTAAGTAACCTAAATGAAAAGGCGGAACAATTAAATGAAGATTATAGATTATTAAGCATAATTAACGCAGCAATGGCGTCTGATATCTCTCAATTGAATCAAATATCATCCCAAATAAATGCTTTGTATCTATTACCTAACAATACCGATCACCTTGAAGAATTAAATCGTTTAAAAAACAACCTGATTGATTATAGTCTTAATTTATCACTTTCAGGCTATATTGACGCTATATCAGAAGAAGAAATAGAAATATTATCTCAAGCTAAATCATCCGATATAGAGTTAACAGAATATAAAGAGGCTCAAGAAGTATTAGTCAATTTAATAACGAAAGCCAAAGCTGTGCCAGGAGGCGGCAGCTAAACATATTCACGATAAAGGAATAATAATGAAAACTATCGGCCTTTTAGGCGGTATGAGTTGGGAATCTACTGCAAATTATTATAGAACTATAAATAATGGTATCAAACAGACTTTAGGTGGTTTACATAGCGCTAAAATCGCAATGTTCAGTGTTGATTTCCATGAAATAGAACAATTACAGCGTAAGGGAGATTGGGATAAAACAGCTATAATCTTATCTTCAGCAGCACATTCAATAGAAGCTGCAGGTGCAGATTTTTTATTAATTTGTACAAATACCATGCATAAAGTTGCTAATGATATTCAAGCTAATATTTCAATACCTTTAATACATATTGCAGATGCGACAGCTCAAGTCTTACAAACAGATGGCATAACAAAAGTTGGTTTACTTGGTACCCGTTTTACTATGGAACAAGATTTTTACAAAAATCGATTGATAAATAATTTTAATATTGATGTCATAGTACCTGATTCAGATCAACAAACGATAATACATGATGTTATATATAATGAGTTGTGCTTAGGAATTATTAATAATGATTCAAAAGAACAGTATCTCAATATTATAAGTAAATTATTTGAACAAGGTGCACAGGCGGTTATTTTAGGATGTACAGAGATTGCATTATTAGTAAAACAAATCGATACAAATGTGCCGCTATACGATACAACTCATATACATGCTACTGCAGCCGTGAAGGTGGCTATTAATGCAAAGTTTTGATCATTTTGTTTTTGCACGTGTTTTTCATATTATCGGTATCGTTTTATGGATAGGTGGAGTTGCATTTGTCACTTTAGTTTTAATACCTTCCTTAAAAAATATAAATGAAAAATCAAAACGAATGGATTTATTTGAATCGTTAGAGGGCGCCTTCTCATTTCAAGCTAAATTCACTACTTTGCTAACCGGTCTTTCAGGTTTCTATATGATTGAATATATGGACGCTTGGAATCGGTATCTTCAAATCCAGTTTTGGTGGATTCATTTGATGACCTTAGTATGGTTATTATTTACATTGGTCTTATTTGTTTTTGAACCGCTGTTTTTACATAAATGGTTCCATCAACATGCTAAATTAAACAGTGGTAAAACTTTTAAGTACCTACATTTAATGCATATATTTTTACTGTCTATCAGCTTAATTGCGATTTTTGGTGCCGCAGCAGGTTCTCACGGACTCTATTTTATGTAATGTCTATTATTTATAGCCAACTTTCTCGGTTAACCCCATACCAATATAGCGCTCGATTATTCTATTATATGCTTTAGACTTATAAAATGACTTGAGTTGTGTATTAAATTCATCTCTGAGTTTTTCATCATAAAATCCAACACTGGCCGGCACTTCTGGGATCAAGTTATGCTCATTGAAAATAGAAGGATCCCTCTGTCGATTTTTAAGTCTGAAATAATAATAAAAAATATATTTATCTAATACCACATAGTCAAACCTATCTTTTATAAGCAGTTCTGATAAAACACTCATATCGACCATTTCTTGATATTTAGGGGTATTAGCCAGTATTTTGAAATCAGCACCAAAGTATCCTGGGGCCCCTTGAAAAGTAGCGATAGAAGCACCTCTCAAATCACTTAACGTATTAGGTCTGAGATTATTACTCTTAAGTGAAAAGACCATAGGTTTATATTGAACAATGGGATCACTGGTATAAAAATCTTGTTCGTCTTGCTGCCAAAAAATAGGCGCTATCGCGTCATATTTATGTGTAATAACAAGGTGTTTACCTCTTGCTAGGCCTGGAAATTCAAAATTAACAGCATGACCTAATTTAAATAAAACAGCTTGAACGATATCAAGGTCTATACCATGGTAACTCCCATTCATCATATGGGGTGGTCCTTCACTTGATGCAATAATAAGTGATTTGTTGTTAGCAAAACACATATTTGAAGACATCAAGAATATTAATAGTATTACAAAACAATGCATATTTAGTTTGTTTTAATTCAATCCTTTAAATTAATCATAGACTATTAGTTTTTTCTTTGAATTTTAAATAATTTAAAGTTTTTACATATAATGAAAGTAGACAAGACGGTTTTGCTTTGTTTTAATGATGCTGATTTTTTAATACCGAATCTTCCATAAAAGGGTTGTTACTTGATTAATATGAATGCTAAAAAGCAATTGTTGCTAAAGCAATCAACGTTATTTTTAATGTTGATCATATTCGCCTGTCAGCTATTCTCAATAACAAATAAAAGCTCTGTACAATATCCTAGTGGTGAACATCCCATGGGAATTGAAGTTAGTCACCATCATAGTCATGATCATTTTGAAGAACACCCTAGTGACTTAGCTCAGGAATTTGATGCCGATTTTCAGCAACATGAACATGCAAACCATTCTCATACGGTCTATTTTCCACCTAGTCATTTAAATTTCAACTCTGGTAACTACCAGTCTCTAAATGTTATTAGTTCAAGTGAAGATTATAATAACCTCATATACGCACCACCAATACCCCCTCCAACTGTTTAATTTTACTCTCTAAAAAAACAATTATTAATCTAAACAGTACATTATCTATTTAGTTCTAGCGGTGTATGGATAGATTTAAACTATTAATAAAAAAATAGAAGTAACTATGAAAGTAATTTTAATAAAAAACAGGTGTGTTCTATGAATATCTCATCTGTAAATATAATGCGTATTATTATAATCCTGACTGGATTGCTCGCTTCATTTTCATTATTTGCCCATGGTGTAGATGAAAATACAAAGCAGTTTTTAACCAGTAATCAAGGCGTTTCAATTATTCCCTTTATCTATATTGGCGCTAAACATATGGTGACGGGATATGATCACCTTTTGTTTTTAGTTGGTGTCATATTTTTTCTATTTAGAACAAAAGATGTAGTGTTATATGTCAGCTTATTTACAGTAGGCCATAGCATCACTTTATTGTTTGGGGTTTTAAATGATGTTCAGATTAATGCTTATTTAATAGATACCATTATCGGATTATCTATTGTTTATAAAGGCTTTGATAACTTAGGAGGTTTTAAAAGGATCTTTAATTATCAACCCAATACACAAGCCGCAGTCATGATATTCGGTTTATTCCATGGATTTGGCTTAGCAACTAAAATTCAGGAATTTCAATTACCAGATGATGGTCTTATCGCAAATATAATTGCATTTAATGTTGGCGTTGAGATTGGTCAATTTTTAGCATTAGGTTTAGTACTTATATTGATGAACTTTTGGCGAAAGCATAGCAGTTTTATGCAGTTTTCAACCACAGCAAATACCTTGTTAATGAGTGGTGGTTTAATGCTAGTCGGCTTTCAGTTAACAGGTTATTTCGTCAATATATAAAGGATAAAAAATATGAACACAATAAATGTACCAATTCATTCTACAAAAACCTTAATTAAAGCAAGTTTAATCGCTTCAGTTATTGCAGGTTTGTTACTAATAACTTGTATTTTACCATCAGAATATAATATTGACCCAACAGGTGTTGGTAAAGCCTTGGGTTTAACAAAGTTATCACAAAACCCTGTTATTTCAGAGCCTTTAAATATGGCAAAAAGTGATAGTGAAATTAAAAGCGATATTGTACAAATAGAAATCCCAGCAAACAAAGGACTTGAATATAAACTCTTGATGGATAAATATGCGCATCTTGAATATAAATGGCAAACAGATGGTACTGAGCTATTTTTTGATTTTCATGGAGAGCCTAAAGGAGATACTACAGGCTACTTTGAAAGCTTTGCTATTACGACGTCAAAAGATATGAAAGGGACCTTAACAACCCCATTTGAAGGCTCTCATGGTTGGTATTGGAAAAACATCACGGATGAACCCGTTATCGTAACGCTTTCGATTAAAGGCGTTTATACAATTAAGGGATAATAAGCTACAGGTTAATTAGCCCTGAATATTCAGGGCTAATTAACTATATGTGTTAACTCTTATGTTTTATCCTTTATTTTTCGCTAATAGTTGCGATAAAGTTTCAATTTGATTTTGAAGTTCTTTAACATGACCTTTGGTGGCAGGCTTTTCATCTTCATCTTGATTCTCAGCAGCAAAATCAGCACTTTCTTTTGACATAACTTCAAGTACAACACCGACCATCATATTTAAAAAGATAAAAGCGGTTAAGAAGATAAAACTCAGATAATAAATCCAACTTAATGGATGAACTTCCATCGTTTCATACATGATGTCAGTCCAATCTTCAAAAGTCGCAATCCGAAATAAGGTGAGCATTGCAATAGATAAATCTCGCCACAATACTTCATTAATATCAGTGAATAACATACTACCGATAGCCGCATAGATATAAAAAATTACAAACATTAATAATGCGATATAGCCCATTTTTGGAATTGCTTTAAGTAAAGCATTTACCAACATACGTAGCTCTGGGATCATAGATACAAGGCGAAGCACTCTAAAAACACGTAATAATCTTGCTATGAATACAGTTGAACCTGCGACGGGTATTAGACTACCTACGACTATAATCACATCAAATATATTCCAGCCTTTAGAGAAGAATTTCTTGAAATCATTAAGTGCGATATAACGTATTATGATTTCGGCCAAAAAGAAAACGGTGATGCCAATATCAAGTACAAGTAATGCATGCTCAAACCAAGGTGGTAATTCATATGTATGTGCACCAACACTCAATGCCGATACCACAATGATAAATATAATAATAGATTGAAACAGCTTACTATTATCAAGTCGTTCAAATAGTAATTTTAAAGAAGATAACATGTATTTTTCCATGAAATAAAATGAGTAAATAAAAGAAGAAAAATTTAGAGATTTATATGATTAACTTATTAAGAAAAAGACTCCTATCAAATTATTTTCGCAGAGTTTAAATAGTTCTATTATCCAAATCAAATATCAATTGTTACTAAGTTTGATATATTACATATAGCTAAAGCTATGCTATTGTTTATTAATCCTATTTATTTTGATCCTGAGGGTATTAATAATGAATAAATTAGTCTTCTTATTGTTATTTTCTAACAATATATTTGCCGAAGTAGTTCAAAAAGATAAACATGGCTTTGAAATTATAATCAAAAAAACTGTTAATGTGAGCTCTGAGGTTGCTTACAGCCAATTTATAAATATTAGCCAGTGGTGGAATAAAGACCATACTTGGTTCGGTGAATCAGAAAACCTAACATTAGAACCCAAAGCCGGAGGCTGTTTTTGTGAAAAATCAGAGGGTAGGGAAGTACTACATATGACGGTATCCTATGTTGAGCCAAATAAAGAGTTAAGAATGATAGGCGGTCTAGGTCCATTACAAATGATGGGCGTTCAAGGAGGAATGCGCTGGCAGTTCACAGCAATATCGAAATCAAAAACTGAGGTTGTTCATACGTATCAGGTCGTTGGTTTTTTGCCTGGTGGTCTTGATAAATTAGCTGCTATTGTTGATAAGGTGCAAAGCAGCCAAGTAGATTCTCTTATTGCTAAATTGAATACAAAGCACTAAGTACACGAAAATCGCAACGTAATATTAAGTTTAACCTTTAGTATTCCAAGATTTTGCAGCTTCTATTGCTTGAATAAACAAAGGCCATTGTTGTAATTTAGTTTGGTACTCACCCGCTTCACCTTCAAGCGATATACCATATGAAGATAACCTAAAGGCTAAAACAGCATAAAAAGCATCTACTGGACTGGCCTTTTCAAACATAAAATCACCATGCGCATTTTTAAAAATGTGAGTTAAACGTACAATTTCTTTATTTAACTGTTTAGTCAACACAACAGGCTTAACTTTTTCGAAGCTAAATGGGCAATTAGCTCTTAAATTCATAAAGCCAGAATGAAGCTCAGCACATAAACTGCGACAAAGTGCTTTATGACTTTTAGATTCAGGGTAAATATTTGTTATATCATTTGCATACTCAGTGATAGCTAATGAGTCATGGATATGAATATTATTATCAACTAATACCGGCACTAATAATGCATTTGAGTATTGTTCAATTTTTCTTTGGTAATTTTCTTTTTCAAGTGAAATTACAATTTCATTAAACTCTAAATTAGCAAGCTTTAGACATAACCACGCTCTAATCGACCATGTAGAATTTGTTCCAACAATTAAATCTAATTTAGACACTATATGATTCCTTTCTTACATTATTTTTTAAAATTTCAATTGCACCTATTAAATAACATAGACCAACAAAAAACCATACAATAGCAGCAATAAATTCCCACATATCAAAACCAAATTGTATTAAGTATGGAATGACAATCAGACCTCTGACCAAACATAAACTGCTTATCACAATGAGGGCAGTTTTAAGTAACGGAAGTTTTCTTATAACGTTAGTCGCAGATAAGGCATATAAACTACAAGTAAACATTAAAGCGGCAATAAATATTGCTCCTATAGGCGCAAGCCAAGTGCCTTGTCTTGCTGAGTCTATTATTTCTTTTGGTGCCCTGGCAAATTCAAACCAAGTTGGACCGCCGTAAATACATAATAAGTGCCAAATAGCGGCACAAGAAGCAATTGTAGCTCCTAATAATAATAACTTTGATTGTATTGTGAATTTCAAATCTACCTCCTTAAATGTATTTTATTGTACCTTTAATGCTTATATTAAAATAATACTATGTTAGAATTCAGTTGATTTTATGTAACAAGACATTTTATACACATAACTTTGTGCTAAATAAATTTATTAAAAGGAATTAAAATGAAAACATATAAGAACTTATTACTCGCTAGTGCCACTTTCATCTTATGTACCGGATTTTTTGGAGGAGATGATTATAATTTTAAAAGCTCTAAATCAGAAGGGATTGGGTCATTTAAAGTCTCTTTGCCATATGTGAAATATGAAAAGTACTTTGGTTATGTTGATACTAATATAAAACCTGAAGGTAAGTATAAAAATAAGGATTCATATTATTTATATCTGTGGGTACCAGCTGCGATTGACGAGCTAGGTGTTTCGATGGTTTCTCCAGCAAAAGATAAACCAGGTAAAAAAGATTTTGTTCATTCAATGTTTAAAAAAAGTATGAAAAAAGACAAAAAAGCATATTTTGATACATATTTGGTTTTGGACAAATTAGATATTTTAGACCCTAAAAAGATAAAAGATGGCGGTAAAGTAATTAAAACTCTGAAAACGAATGATGACAGTAGTGAACTACCAAAGAATCCAGGTGGCAAAAGATATAATTCTATATTACGTCATGAATCTAAAATCAGTAGCCCAACGGAGTCATTAGTGAGAGGGGTTTACCGAGTATCTTTCACATCATTTAGAGGAAAAGTAAATGGATCATATATGGCAACAATTGGGAGTAATATCCCTGGAATAAAAGTAGCGAATTCATTAGAAAAACTAAGCGAATTAGTGAATTAGTAATGCCACTTTTTAGATAGTAAAACAACCGTCATAAATATTGTGACGGTTTTTTTTATTTTAAATTCAATGTAATTATATATAAATAGGATTAAAATCATAAATATACTATCAATGTCAATTATCTTCCTCGTATAACCTTAAGGAATAACATGCAAAAAGCAGCAATTAATGATCAAATCAAATTGGTGGACTCACTAAAATCAGTCGCTACAGAAGGGCAAAATACAGATACTTTAGACATTGATTTGCTAGATTCCTTAGGCGTGGTTACTAAAATTAATAACGAAGACCAAAAAGTGGCAACTGCAGTGAAACAAGTATTGCCTCAAATAGCTAAAGCAGTCGATAAAATTGTTATTGCATTTAATAAAGGCGGTCGCTTAATCTATATTGGTGCAGGTACCAGTGGTAGGTTAGGTATATTAGATGCGGTTGAATGCCGCCCTACATTTAGTGTATCTGATGATATGGTGGTGGGTATTATTGCCGGTGGTCAAACAGCCATACAAAGTGCAGTTGAAGGCGCTGAAGACAACAAAGCGTTAGGCATACAAGATTTAAAAGATATAAACCTTACAGATAGTGATGTATTAGTTGGTATTGCAGCCAGTGGTCGTACTCCTTATGTTATTTCTGCTATGAATTACGCTAAAGCGCTTAACTGTGATGTGATTGGTGTGACATGTAGTCCAAACCAAGGTGTCTCAGAAGTGGCTGATATCGCTATATGTGCACAAGTTGGCCCAGAAGTATTAACCGGTTCAACAAGAATGAAATCTGGTACGGCACAAAAGCTTATTTTAAATACTTTAAGTACAGCAAGTATGATTAGAATTGGCAAAAGCTATAAAAACCTTATGGTGGATGTCAGTGCTACCAATAAAAAACTCAATGCGCGTGCTATTCGAATTGTAATGCAAGCAACTGACTGTGATTTTGATACTGCTAATAACGCATTAAACGCGGCTAAATCGAATACTAAGCTCGCTATATTAAATATATTAACGGGTGTTTCTGTAACGGAAGGATCAAAGTTATTATCTGAAAACTCTGGTTTTTTGAGAAAAGCAGTAGATAAAGTTAACTGATTTAAAAAATTAATAATTGAAGATGATTTTTTGTTTTTTTTCAAAATCATTTTTTGCTTTTTCAAATAAAGTTTCAATGAATCCTGACGCTTTATATGTTTTTATCAAGGTATTAAAGTGTTCAGCATATTGTGCACAAGGGGTGTGTTTTGAAAATGAAAAATGTATTGAGTTTAAAGCTAAAGAGTCAGAATATTTAAATACATGTGCTAACCCCAATGTTTTTGAGTATGCTTCCAGGTCTCTTTTTGCTGATATTAAATAATCAGCTCGCCCCTTTAAAACCTGACCAAATAACGCGAATTTATCTGTTACTTCACCTATTCTATAGCCATCAGAATTACTAGAAATCAATTCATCAATAAGTGAACCAAAACTAGCACCTCTTGGTTTGACTCCTGTTAAATACTTTAAATCTTCCATAGTTTTTATTTGAAGTAACTCACTGGTATGTACAGCACGAATATCATCATAAAATAAAGTTTCACTCACAAGCCAATCTTTTTCACGCTGTTGATTTAGGTAATGTCCAACTAACATATCTATTTTGCCAGAATTCATATAATTACTGGCACGTTTCCAAGGAATTAAACAATTAAACTCTATATTTAAGTTTAATTCTTTAGCAGCAGAACGTGCTATTTCTACGGCAACCCCAGTTGCTACTTGTTGGTTTTTAGGTAGTAAAAAAGAGACTGGATACCAATCAGTTGCACAAGCCGCGTTTATTATTTTGCATTCACTGGCAGAATTTGAGAAATGCACAAACAGGAGAAGCACTGGCCAAGAATATATTTTTTTCATCCGTTTAAATTCAATATTAAAATCACTATGTATATAAATTAGACTAGACTAAAAGGTTATTGATCGGCCACTTTTTAACTAAATGGTTTAGTAAAATGAATAAGAATAATGGTACTAGCGAGTTTAATTTTTTATTTCATTTATGCTTTATGCAATTACTTTTTCAATCATTCTCATCAATTAGCCAAGAAGAAGCTCCTCAATTAACTGAAATTGAAACAATTATAGTGACTGCAAATAAACGAGACCAAAATATTCAAAAAGTATCTGCTTCGATTATTGCAATATCCGCTGATGAGATAGAAAGAAATAATATAGTTGATATTACTGGATTAGAGCAGGTTGTAGCAGGTTTAAAAATAGGACGTTCTGGCAGCGAAGTTCGTCCAGCGATGAGAGGTTCACGAACCAATGAGGTAGGTGTTGCTGGGACGGGTATTGCGGAACAAGTGGTTGGTATATTTCAAGATGGAATTTATATACCAACAACTACAGCAGGATTAGGTGCATTTGTAGATGTTAACCGTATTGAGGTATTAAGAGGACCACAAGGAACCCTATATGGTAGAAATACATTTGCAGGCAGTATCAATGTAATCACAAATCAACCCTTGATGGATGACGTAGAAGTAAAAGTATCCGCACTAAAGGGGGCATATAACCGCAATAGGTTCCTAGGAATTTTTAATCTGCCTTTATATGATGATATGTCAACAAGACTTGTAATGCTCAAAGATGAACATGATGGTTATATAAATAATCATTATTTACCTAGTACTTCCGATGACTTAAGAGAAAAAAATCAAATTTATTTAAGATCTGTTACTCAGTTTGAACCGTCTGATAATTTTAAGACAAATATACGACTCGAATACTCCAACAAAGATGCAAACTCCGAAGCCATATGGGGATATCAGCAAATAGCAGGGTATTCATTAAATCAAATGGAAAATGGTTTATTAAACCCAATCGCTACTGTAAAAGAAGGGCATATATATCAACCAGAAAATACAACTAAAAATGATTTAGGCCCATATGATGTTCATAGGAATGCAATTTCTATTGATGCACAGGACACTTTCTCAATCACCGCCATGATTGAGTTGACAAATAATTTAGCTGATATTAAATGGCACTATAACTATAGTAAATTAAATGGAAAACAATTTTATGATAATGATTACAGCAATGGGGGGATTGATAAAGTTGGTGGTTTTGGCCGTAAAGATAAGCAAAACATTCATTCAAGCGAACTACTTATCTCTTCATTAAATAACACTAATCTATCTTGGGTTGCAGGCATAAACTATTTTAATCAAAAAGCTGATTGGGCGTGGTTATGGCGAGAAGACACAGATCTAGATGGTATCGCTGATACTATTTCCATCCCTAGTTGGGGAAACCCTGAATATGACCCCCATACTGCAATTTCTAAGGCTGTTTTTGGTCAATTAAACTTTAAAATCACACCACAACTACGAACAATAGTCGGACTTAGATATAACAGGGATAAAAAGTCTTTTACAGGGAAATCAACTGCTAACTGGCGCGATACTGCATTATTATATAAAGGCGCATTTGAATATGATTTTCATAAAAATATAATGCTATATATCAGCAGTTCTTCAGGTTACAGAACAGGCGGAGCTAATGATGATCGCGTTGTTGATCGAGGTGCCAAACCTTTCTATGACAATGAACAGGTTGTATCAAATGAACTTGGAATAAAAAGTCAGTTATTTGAAAATAAAGTTCATATTAATTTATCATTTTTTTCAAATAAATATGAAGATGTAAAAGCACAGCTATTCGCTGTAGCCTGTAATGATTTCACATCAGGAAACACCGTTTTAGAATGTGTAGCTCAATCACAATATGCCACATTTGAATATTATGAAAATGGCGGAGATGTTAATTCTAAGGGGATTGAAGCTGAGTTCAATTGGCATGCCTTTGCAAATTTATTTATAAATGGTTCTTTTTCTTGGCTTGATTCAAAATTTTCAAAAAATTATGCCGTAGGTAACCCACAACTAAGACCTTTATTAGGATTAGCTAATGTTGAGGGAAGACAAGATATCAATAACCCTAATAGCCAATTTAGCTTTGATGGCTGGCGTCCGGCAATGTCTCCTGAATTTACAGCCAATGTATCGCTTAGATATGAGTATGCTTTTGGGGAAAATCAATTCCTTATTCCTTATATTCAATTTAACTATAGCGATGAATATTATGCATTTGATACTAATA